>JAABVA010000092.1_pt1 | contig 111672 bp, 94 predicted proteins | sample 5560331 | NCBI WGS metagenome assembly JAABVA01 (sample SAMN12812661, study PRJNA571458) | rock metagenome | isolation source: Antarctica rocks | place: Antarctica: Victoria Land, Mt New Zealand sud | collected 2016-01-07
GACTTGCCTTCCCGGTAGCCTTTTGCCAAGGCCAACCTGGCTTCAACTGATACTACAAGCTTTTTTACTTTCCTTCCCATAATGCCCCAAATATAATTAAGCTAACCTATTTTTGATGCAGTACTTAGTAGAAGAATATCTCACAAATTATAAGTGGATTTTTCACGAATCGAAAGCCGAAACAGATACAACACTCGGTGTAGTACAATTTGCTTATAATAGAAATAACTATGATGAAAGTAGTGTACAACTTTGGTTATCATATATATCACATTCCAATGAAGGATTAAAAAGAATAGTGTATGAATTACATGTTCCAGTCGAATATTATAAACTTATAACAAGAGCTAAATTCAAAGGCTATAAACCCATATCTAACAAAATCAAAGATGATGAAGTAATTAAAGTTTACCAAAACGGAAATAGTATAATTGTATTTGAATATAGAACTACAAAAAACTCTATTGATAGCCATATACACACAGATTTTAAATTAATGATCCTAAATAAGTTTGATTATTTTGACAATGTGATAAGGAAGTTATAATTCTGTTAGTATGGCTTTGTTCAATTAAATTTGAAAATCCCATTCGTTAAACTATAGATTTTCAGCAAAAATTTAAAGAATAGCGTCAATAAGTATTAGCAGTAAAGAAATAGAATTATCTTAAATTCGCGTTATGGAAAATTTAATCGTTCGTCCTAAAAATCAAAAACAATTAGCTACTGTTGAGGCAGTTTTAGGTACTGTTCTCAAATGTATGATGACTATAAAGCCAGTAATACTTCTTCAAAATCGCAGGTACTTTTTAGCTATAAAAATTGAAATAATCTATTATGATTTATCTGTTTTCTTAACCAAAATTCATCCATCATACATTTAAGAACACAACCCAGTTTTAAAGGCTTTAAATATCGCTTTTCAAAAAGAAGAAAAAAGCGGGTATAACCCTGAATTTGTTGCAAAAATATTAGAAGGAAGCAAAGAAATTGCAGAAGGTAAAGGAACTAAGATTCCATTAGAGGATTTATGGAAATAATCTATTCCAGCAGGGCAATTAAAGACTTGGATTTCTGGAACAGATCGGCAACAAACAAATTCAAAAGAAGATTCGTGAACTGATTAGTAATATTATCGAACATCCTTTTGAAGGAATTGGTAAGCCGGAAGCGTTAAAACATGAGCTTTCAGGAAAATGGTCAAGAAGAATAACTAATGAACACAGATTAATTTATGAAATATTACCAAGCGGAGATATTTCTATTTTGAGCATTTTATCTCTAAAAGGACATTATAAAGATTAATTATTTACTACCATCCGTCATAATTATAAAATCACCCGTTTTACCCAACTTCCCCCAATCCGGTTTCGCAAAATCTTCCGAAGCATAAGCAGCAATATTTTTGACAGCAGCTTGAGGCAGATATTTTTTAAACTGTGCAACCGCACCTAATTTTTCTTCACTATGAAAGCCACCGTTGATCTGGAAAACCATAGAACCAGGATGCATTTTTAAAAACGAAGCGATTGACCAGCCCATGGTAGCATCCCAAAGGTTTTGCGCCTGGTAAATCTGCATTCCGCCCATTGAACTATGTCCGCCCATAATTTCTTCAAACTTGGCAAGATAAGCACCGGTTGCCGTATCAATTGGCAAAGGCGGCAGGTAAGATTTACCGGTTTGAGTTAACTGGTTTAAAGACTGCAAACCCAAACGGTTAACCATATTAGTATAACGCGAAGGTGCGTTTGCAGCGATAACGGGCATTTTGTTGCTTTTGGCAAACTCAATCATCGGGCGATAATCCGGATAGTTGGGCCAGCAGCGTGCATCGGTGATAAAGTTTTTTTCGCGGATCAATCCGGATAAATATTCATTCAAAACCGTTTGGCAATCGGTCTCAAACATTTCCATGGATAAAGCAACTTTCTGCGGATGTGCTTCGGCAAGCTTTTTCAGGATCGATGCTTCCAGCAAATGGCCGATGGAATCGTTGTGCTCTTCACCATAAAACACGGCGTCAGTTTGTGCCAAAGCTTTTACCAGCTCATTTAAAGTAATGATTTTTTGGGTGGAGGAATTATAAATTTTATAAGTTTTGGTTTCCTGTGCAAATCCGAAAAAACCAATTGTAAGGAGGAGGAAAGTGCCAATGCTTCTTTTACCGGGTAAAAATATCATGCAGTCAGGATCAATAATTTGTTCAGAATAAAACCAATTGAACATTGGAGTTTTGGAAAAACAACTCTATATTTGCGCTCTTGTTTTAAAAAGCGTATAATACCGATAAAGATATGAAAAGAACGTTCCAACCATCCCAGCGTAAGAGAAGAAATAAGCATGGTTTCCGCGAGCGGATGTCAACTGCAAACGGCAGAAGGATTTTGGCTGCCAGAAGGGCCAAAGGCAGACAAAAGCTGTCCGTATCTTCAGAACCCCGCCACAAAGCATAAACCAGGTTGCTTTTTCCTGACAGGTGCAGGAAGTTTCGTTGACTGGTTTTGATGATAACAAACTAGTTTCCAATATTTTCATGAATACTTTACCAAAAGAAGAACGGTTGTCTGGTATAAAACTCATTACAAGTTTATACCAAAACGGTTCTTCTTTTTTGTGTTATCCGTACAAAATCAGTTGGCAATTCAATCCGGTTCCGCAGAAATTTCCCGTTAAAGTTTTGTTTTCTGTTTCTAAAAAGCGATACAAAAAAGCTGTTGACCGCAATTTATTAAAGCGGAAAATGCGCGAAAGTTACCGGTTACAAAAGCAGGAATATTTACGTCCGCAATTAGAACCATCGCCAAAGCAGATCATTTTTTCGGTTACCTATATCGGGAAAGAAATAAACGATACTGCTTTTATGATGAAAAAAATGCAAAAAGTTTTGCAGCAATTAGCAGAGAAACTGGTTTGAAATGAAGCAGCTAAGCCAGTTTTTCCGCACAATACTAAGCCGGTTTTTCATCTTGCTGATCCGGATATACCAGATTTTACTTTCGCCGCTGCTGGGTGCTTCCTGTCGGTTTACGCCCACATGTTCACAATATGGGCTGGAAGCGATCCAAAAATACGGGCCGTTTAAAGGTGGCTGGCTGACTGTAAAACGCATCGGTCGCTGCCATCCCTGGGGCGCACATGGCCACGATCCTGTTCCATAAACTATGAGTTTAATCCTGCAAATAGAAACCTCTACCACTTCCTGCTCGGTTGCTTTGGCGCAAAGCGGAAAAGTTTTATCCGTGAGAACCATCGACCAGCGAAACATTCATGCGGAAGTGATTACTGTTTTTATCGATGAAATTATGGCAGGGCAAGGATTATCGTTCCAGGAGCTGGATGCAGTGGCCGTAAGTTCCGGGCCGGGTTCTTATACCGGTTTGCGCATCGGCGTTTCCACGGCAAAAGGTTTGTGTTTTTCTTTAGATAAACCGCTGATTGCCATAGCAACTTTACTGGCAATGGCAGCGGGTTATTTATCTCGTTTTCAAAATTTTACCGAAGATGATTTTTTACTTTGCCCGATGATCGATGCGCGCCGGATGGAAGTTTATACGGCTTTGTTTAATCGGGATTTGAAACAAATTCAACCCACATCCGCAGCAATAATTGATGCAGAAAGCTTTAAGGAAGTTTTGGTTCAGCATAAAATAATCTTCTTTGGTGATGGTGCCGCAAAATGCAAAGTTGTTTTGGGCGATCAACCCAATGCTGTTTTTATCGATGGTTTTTTGAATGATGCTGCCGATCTGACCCAGCTTGCGGCAGAAAAATTCAAGTTGCAGGCTTTTGAAGATGTGGCTTATTTTGAACCTTTTTACCTAAAAGATTTTATCGCCGGAAAAATCAATTCTTAATAATAAGACCTTTTGAAGATACGTGTCCACATCCGGTTAAAAAACCCTCTTTCTTCTCCCATTGGAATGTAGCTTGCATTGGCCGGATGTTCGATCAAACGGCCAAACTTCGCCGAAAAACCTATGAAAGCATTGATGCCGGAAGAACTGTAAACGGTGTTTGATTTGTTGAAAAAATGGGCTGATTTAAACAATTGTTCTGTCCCGATAAAAAATTCGGCATTCGGGGATTTAAACATCAGTTGCGTCCCGGCATTCCAAACACGGTCATCATTATAAGAAGCCAACGCCGTAAACCACAAGCTTTTATAATTGAAGTGGTTTACAAAAGCAGCCGTTAAACCATTGTAAAACATATGTTTGGAAAGGATTAAATTGGGCGTGTAATAAAAATCAGGCGTAAAAACATTGAACTTTTTACTGACCGCAAATTCAGCCTTGCCGTCAACGGGCGATATAAATGCGTGCTGGCTGCCGTTGTGGTTGGTTATGCTGTCGGCTTCAGTTAAAATCCGGCTGTCGTTTTCAGAAGTTGTTGCAATCCGGTCAACATTTTCTGAGCCATTAAACTGAAAAGTCACTGCTTCTTTGTTCCAGCGGATAAAACCCAAATCTTTAATATTTCCCTGTAACAAAATGCCGTTTTCCAATTGCGCCTGAAAACCAAAACTAACGGCCGCGCCAGGATTTTTCAAACCCAAAATATACCTTTTCCTGTAATTGCCCACGTAGCTGGACTGATATTTTCCCTTCAAAATCAAATTGGCCTGCGTACCGTCTTTTTCCACAAAAAACGCCGAATGCCAAATATCCAGTTTGTTGTAATAAACGCCCAACAGCGCACTCAGTTTCACCCCAAAAGCAACAGTAGGCGATACCTTTTGCCTGAAAGTAAGGCTGAGCTGGTGATACGCCTGCACTTGTGCCTGATCATTAAATAAATCGTTGTTAAAACTTCCGTTATCAAAGTTCTTGTAGGAGTCGAGCAGGAGTAGGGTTTCATCGGTTATGCTTCCGCGGCCTTCCACTTTTGTTTGCGCGGAAATGCCAAATTCCTGGTCGCCATCCAGCCGGTTGTACATTTTCAGCATAAACCAATAATTGTTTACTGCAACGTTTAGGTGGTTGCGGTTTTGCAAAGTTGAGCTTAGGTTGCTGCTGTTGTAAATCCCTTTTGTAATCAGCGACCGGATAGAGTTCTGACCATTTCCCGTCAAACTGCCTGTGCTGCTGAAGTTTGGAATAAAAAAATTAGAAGCAAACTGCCTGCTCGAATCGGGAATGAAAGCCCGTTGTGCCGGGTTTTCAAAAGAATCAAATAAAGTACCGGTGTTGTATTGAGAAAATTGCTGCGCGTTGGTTGTAAAAATGATAAAAAACAGAAACAGCGTTAGCAGAAACTTAATCATGCAAAAACAGAAAAACCTTGTATCATAAAATTACATTTTTGCTATTGAACGATAAACAAGTTTGTATATTGTTGATTTTTATAGGATAAAAGAAGTATCAGAAGTATCACAAGTATTTTATAACAGCAGTTTTTATAGGTTTAATTTAGATACTATTTCAACTGTGTTGTAAAACTTTTAAAATCTTTATTAGAAGTAATAATATTATAGAAAGGTTCCGTCAAACGGTCTTTTTGTAAACTGTAAGAAGCAAATTTCTGCGGATAATCCAATTGATTAGAATGATAGGCAATCAGGACACCTTTTTGAAAAGTCATAATTAACTGGTTCACTTCTCCAATTCCTGTGTAGATAAAATCAGACCTGTCAAAATAAAAAAAGTAAGTAGCAATATTTTTAAAGCTCTCGTTAAAGTTGATTTTTACATTGCTGCCGGAAATTTTAATACGCGATTGTTGCATTCCGCGAAAAGCAACCCTGTCAATTGATTGTTGTAGGTTATCTAAAAATAATACTATCAAAGTAGTTTGATAACCGGTATTTCTGGCTTCATCAACTAGGATTTTAAATGAGGAATCATTAAAAACAGTTTCAATTAAAATATCCTTGCGGACTTTGATTGCATCTTTTACGAGTTCTTTGGTACGTCCTTTATAAACATCCGTCATTAATATTTCAAACCCTTCCATCTCATTCAGCCGTGTACGAATGAAGGAAGATTTGCCTGCAGCATTACAACCGGCCACCATAATAAATTCCGGCTTTTTCATCAGCCTTCAAACTTTTTGATAAAAGTATCTTTTACCTCTACCGGCATGTCGTTTTCATCAAAAATAATTTCTACTGTTACTAAAAATTTTTCGCCCGTAGGCAGTTCTTTCCGGTAGTATCCGCCGTCTTCTTCAAACTGTGCGTAAAAAGGATTGCCAAGTTCAAAAGCCTGCTGCCTGCCCAGTTCGTGCATGTTGCCCATGTTTTTCATCATGCGGTCGGCGGTTGAAAGTTCTTCCATTTAAACTGATTTTTTTTAAAGCTGATCCAAATATACAAAAAGGAAAAATCCTATTCCTGATTTTACTGCGTTAAAAGAAGGATCCCCGACAGGAAAAATAGTAATTGGAGAATTGAAAAACAGGTTATAAAGCACTCGAATCCCTGTTTGCCGTTTGTTTTTGCCGGAGATAAAAGTTAGTATAAAATTTATTTTCCGAAGCCGTAAACTGAAGTGCAGCAGCATCATAATTGCCCCAGCCAAAGTTTTTTGGGTTGAATGTTTTGGAAAAATCCGGTTGCAGGTTTCTTTTTAAATTTCGATAAGCATTGGGCAAAGGGATAAAAAAAGACACATTACTTTGTTCTGCCAGCAGTTCGTTAAATGCGTAATACCGCTGGTCTTCGTACAAAAAATGCTGCTGGTGATAATTTTCTAAGTAACGGTCAATCCCGTTTTGCGAGTTGGAGAGCAGCAGGAAATTGTCAATCAGCACAAAATAAGGCTGTTTAAAATACAGAAAAGGTTCCCCCAACAAATAATACAACACGTTTTCGTACTTCAAACGGGTTTTCTCCGCTTCCGGGTCCAAGCTGGTATTGCGCAGATAAGGTTCCAGTTCTGCTCCGTTTTTTACTTTGATCAACGCTATTTTTTCATTTTCGGAAGTGGTGATCACGGCAAACTCTTTTCCCAACTGGTTCCGGAAAACACTTTGAATGGAAACGCCGGTTTCTTTTTCAATCTGGTTAAACAATGCTTTTGCTTTTAAATTTTGGTGCAAGCGTGTTTGCCAATCATCTAATGCTTTCAAAAAAGCTGAGGGCTGTCCGAAAGCAAAACTAACCGCCGAAGCCGTGTTGATCGGATAGACTGTTTTTATCGTATTTTTTATGGGTTGCTGCTTCAAAAAAACAGACAAATAAGCCGAAGCATTTGTATCGCTTTGCGTGTAGCCGTTGAACAGCAAAGCATCACTTTTATAATTCAAACTAAGCGTGGCACTGGCCTGAAAACCACTTAAAAACCGAAAAAAATCATCCTGCTGATCGCGGAACAACTGCTTAAACAAAACCGGGAACTGCTGATAATTCACATACAAATCAGCAATCGAGTTTTTATTTTGCTGATCTGACAATTGCGTAAAACCAAATATTTTATTTTCAGGTTTTTGATTTAGAAAGCTCATTAACAAACCTTTACTAAAACTTCCTGCCACAACGCCGGCGTTATCGGTGAAATAGAATACTTCTTTTAGGGCAGGAAAATTGAGTTGCAAAACTATTTCATTTCCGATTTTTTCTGCTTTTAAGGTTCCTCCGGTTTGCCGGGTAAGTGCATTTAAGGATTGCTGCAGATCAGCCCGCCCATCAGCATTTGTGGTCAGCAACAAGTCAATCGTTTTAGAATTGATTTTGGGGTGAAGCGAAATAAAAATGCTCCTATTGCCAAAAGCAGCAGCTAAAGCAGTCTGTTTTATCAAATGATCGTGGAGATATTGCAGTTCCTGTGCTTTTTTTTGCCCGATAAAAGAAGTAAGCAGGCTGCTTTCCTGAAACAGGTTATAAAATTCCGGGTCGTTTTTAAACTCAAAAACCAAAGCTGCATCATGTGGGATCTGATTGATTACGTTTGCCGTATCTTGTCCCGTCAGCCTGATTTTAGAAAAATAAAACCCCGTAACCGTTATCGCTGCAATAAATAAAAGGACTGTCAGCAGGATAATTTTCCGCATCTCATTTGTTTGCAACAAAAATAGATTATTGCGGGTGGAGGCAAGAAGTAATTTTGAGATTGTTTATATTAGATTTACAACTATTATGAACAAACAAATTATCGTTACGGCTGCCATTTACGGTGTTTTGGCCGTTATTACCGGCGCGTTTGGCGCCCATGCTTTAAAAAGTAAGCTGGATGCCAGCCAACTGGAAGTTTGGCATACTGCCGTGCAATACCAGTTTTACCACGTTTTTGCACTACTGTTTTTGTCGGCCTTAAATCCGCTTAATAATCAATTAGAGTGGAGCTATTACCTTTTTACTTTCGGGATTGTGCTGTTTTCCGGGTCGCTTTATTTATTGGCCACACAAAATTTATTAGGTTGGGGATGGCTCAGGTTTCTCGGGCCGGTCACACCTTTGGGCGGCTTGTTTTTTATTTTAGGCTGGGTGATGCTGGCGTTAGGAGTGCTTAAAAAACCATGATTTTAGACTTGTCGGATTCTGTTTATATTGAAAAGAAAACCCTTTTTGCCGAAGTTGTCCTGCCGCTTCCCATCGCCAAAAATTATACTTACCGCGTTCCGTTTGACCGTGCTGCGGAAGTTGCTGTGGGCAAAAGAGTGGTGGTGCAATTTGGCAAAAGCAAGATTTACACCGGCGTCATTTTAGCCATCAGCGAAAAAGCACCGGAAAAATACGAAGCCAAATATTTGATGGATATTTTGGATGATCAGCCGCTCATCACTCCGCAGCAATTGGCTTTTTGGGACTGGATTTCCAACTATTATCTCTGCAATCCTGGCGAGGTAATGAACGCTGCTTTGCCGGCTGCTTTGAAATTGGCCAGCGAAACCAGGATCACTTTAAATACCGATTATGATTTTGATAAAAGTGAACTGAACGACAAAGAGTTCCTGATTGTGGACGCGCTCGAAATCCAGCCGGAACTAACGGTTAGCGAAGTGGGCAAACTGCTGGGGCAAAAAACGGTAATGCCTGTTTTGAAGCTGCTTTTCAATAAAAATATCATCCATATTGCGGAAGAGGTGCAGGAGCGTTACAAACCCCGTAAACGTTCTTTTTACAGCTTAAACCCCATTTACCGGCAACCGGAACAGTTGAAAGAATTGTTTGAAATCCTGGAAAAACGTGCGCCAAAACAACTGGATGCCGTGCTTGCCTTGCTGCAACTGATCAAGCAAAAAGAACAGGTAACCAAAGCAAAACTGGAAGAAGCCGGACAAGTAAGTGCTTCAGTATTAAAAGCTTTGGTGGAGAAAGAGGTTTTTCGGCTGGAGGAAAAGACCATCAGCCGGTTTTCAAACAGCGGTGAAGCTACGGAAAGTACATTTGAGCTGAATGAATATCAGGAAAAAGCATTTCAGCAGATCAACCGGCAGTTTGAAAAGAAAGATGTGGTTTTGCTGCATGGCATAACTTCTTCCGGCAAAACCCAAATTTACGTCCGGCTGATCGAAGCTATGATTGCAAGCGGTAAACAAGTGCTGTTTTTACTACCTGAAATTGCACTTACCACACATATTATTGAGCGGCTGAGGCAGTTTTTTGGTAACAAAATCGGCGTTTACCATTCCCGTTTCAATGATAATGAACGCGTGGAAGTGTGGAACAAAGTTTTAAACGGAGAATATTGCGTGGTGCTGGGCGCACGTTCGTCGGTTTTTTTGCCTTTTAATAATCTTGGGTTGATTGTGGTGGATGAAGAGCACGAAAATTCTTACAAGCAGTTTGATCCGGCACCACGCTACCATGCGCGCGATGCGGCCATCTACCTCAGCACTTTGTACCAAGCAAAAGTGCTGCTGGGTTCTGCCACGCCATCGCTGGAATCGTATTACAATGCACAGCAGCACAAATATGGTTTGGTGGAACTGAATATCCGTTTTGGTGATGCTATTTTGCCGAAAATCCAAGTGGTCAGCATCCCGGAGGAAACTAAAAATAAAACCATGCAATCCCATTTTTCCAATGTGTTGATGGAAAATATCCAGTCAGCTTTGGAAAAAAAGGAGCAGGCGATCTTGTTTCAAAACAGGCGTGGATATGTGCCGCTTCTGGTTTGCAAAATTTGCGGCTTCACGCCAAAATGTATCAATTGCGATGTGAGTTTGACGATGCATAAAAGTACCGGCAAATTGCATTGTCATTATTGCGGCTACAAGGAAGATGTTTATTCGGTTTGCCCGGCCTGCGGTTCAGCGCAATTGGAACAGAAAGGTTACGGGACCGAAAAGATCGAAGATGAGCTTTCTTTGTTGCTTCCTGCTGCCCGGATTGCAAGGATGGACTTGGATACCACGCGTACCAAAATGGCTTTCCAAAATATTTTAAGTGACTTGGAAGATAAGAAAACTGATATTTTGGTTGGCACACAGATGGTAGCCAAAGGTTTGGATTTTTCGGACGTAACTGTAATTGGAATTGTAAATGCAGATTCATTATTAAAATTTCCTGATTTTCGTGCCAATGAACTCAGCTTTCAAATGCTGGCACAAGTGAGCGGCAGGGCAGGGCGGCGTGGCAAAAAAGGGAAAGTAGTTATCCAAACTTATGATCCGCATCATCGGATTATCGACCAAGTGATCCGAAACGATTATGCGGAAATGTACCAGATGGAAATGGCCGAACGTATGCAATTTAAGTACCCGCCGTTTTATCGTATTATCCAATTGGATGTAAAACACAAGAATGCAGAAGCTTTGCACTATCAGGCAGAATACTTGGGAAATGCACTGAAAAAGCAGTTTGGTGGCCGTGTACTTGGGCCGGAATTCCCGCTGATTAACCGTATCCGCAATTATTATATCAAAACCATTATCTTGAAAATTGAAAAAGAAGGAACTTCAATAGTGCGTGTTAAAAATATTTTGAAAGAAACAATCCTGCAATTTCAAACGGAAAAGATCAGCAAAGGCAATTTGGTCCGTATTGATGTTGACCCATATTGATGCTTCTTTTATCGGTATAAAATCAGAGGAAACCGTATTGTCAAAACATAAAAACAAAATAGTTAATTTAAAAAATTAATTTTACCATCCAACTTCTTATCTCCAAGCAACAGATATTTTCTACAAAAGTGTTATTTTGGAAAGTTTGAATTAAATTGTTGGCTATATTATTTTACTTGCTGTTTTTACAGATATAATTATATATCTTGCATCGATAAATAAAGATGTAATTTTTATGATTAAAAAATATTTACCCTTATTACGTGTTTCCCATTATTTGAAAAACTTATATATCTTTTTACCTCTTTTTTTTTCCGGGGAAATATTAAATCAAGATAAATTTATAAAATCAATACCTGTATTTATTTCCTTCTGTTTGGTCGCAAGTGCCATTTATATTTTTAATGATCTAATGGACATTTCTTATGATCAGCAGCATCCAATAAAAAAAAACAGACCTATTCCTTCAGGTAAAATATCAAAAGTTGAAGCTTACATTTTAGCAATTATACTGTTTGTTATTGCCGCGGCGATAGCGTTCACCGTTTCTGTAGAAGTACTTTATGTTATCTTATGTTATTTCTTTTTAAACGTACTTTATTCCCTCAAGCTTAAAAATTATGCTTTAATTGATGTAACCATAGTTAGTATTGGTTTTAATTTAAGGGTTATTGCTGGTGGTATGGCTTCTGGTATTGTCATCAGTAAATGGCTGATGATTATGGTTTTTCTTTTGTCCATGTTCCAGGCTCTTTCTAAAAGGATGGATGATCTATATTTAATGGCCAAAGATGCCAATAGTCAATTAAGAAGATCCATTCATGGCTATAGTATCGAGTTTCTACAAATAGTTTTATCCATGTTGACCGGTGTTCTATTGGTTTGTTATATAATGTATATTATATCTCCGGAGATAATTTTAAGGCTTGGTGAATACTCTTATTTTACTACATTATTTGTCTTACTTGGATTGCTTCGGTATCTGCAATTTACATTTGTAAAAAAAGCAAGTGGTTCACCGGTAAAAATATTGACTAATGATCGTTTTATACAACTGTGTATTGCGTGCTGGCTATTAACATTTGCAATTTTGATATACATCAAATGAAGATTTTTTTAAAAACAACAATTTTTACTGTTCTTTTTGTTTATTTATTTTTATCTTTCATGTTTGCTTTAAAAGGTTATCCAGGCTTTGTACAAGATTCTGTTTGCTTTTTGCCCACTGCTTACTTTATCAATCATTTTCATCAGCTTATAAATCCGCTTTATGATGCAGGAATTGATCCTATTACACATCGGTTTCTGTTTTATCCGCCTTTGTTTCCTTATACAGTAGCTTTCATCACTAATTTACTGCCCGATTTTGTTAATAATATACAAGTAGCGTTAACTATTATAGATTCTATTAGTATAGCTGTTTTACTTTATACTGTATACGTTTATTATAAAAGAACCAAAATAGGGCTTAATGTATTCTTTTATGTTTTTCTAATTGCTTGGCTTTTAAGTTTATTTTCTTTTTATGGAATAACCGACGGTCGGCCAGAAATTCTTTCAAGGTTTTTTATCGCTTGTTTCCTGTTAAATAATGTAAGGCAAGACAAACGTTTTTATAACTTCACAGACGGTTTGATTATTGGCTTAAATTTAATCACTTCTCCAATTTCTACAATTTATTTAATGGTTATTAAATTGGGCTTGTTTTTTTATAATAATAACTTCAAGCTTAAACCAGTTATACAAACTATCACAGGCTTTGCTATTGTAATAACCTGTTTTACATTTCTTTATCCTTATCACATCAGCGAATTGATTGCTGGTTTGCAGAAGCACTCTAAAAATGTAATTGTTAATAGGGCGGAAAGTGATGCTTTTGGAAACTTTATTCGTTATTATATTGCAAATCCATATATTCCTTTGTTTATTTTAAATTTTTTGGTTCCACTTTGTTATGTTTATTATATACTAATTAAAAAAAACAAAACTATTTGTATTCTTTTATTTGCTCTTTTAACTTGCATTGTCAGTTATTTTTCGTTTAGAAATATGGGACTGGTTTACAACATGCTTGTGTTGTCGCCTTTTTCTTTCTTTTTGCTCTTTGTGATATTCACAAAGATTCTAAATAAAAGATCATTGCCGCTTTTTCTGAAAAATTCAACTGTAATGATCATTTTGTTATTGTTTTTAAATTCAGCTGGTATTACCCGGAAAATATTATTGTTTTATAGTACAGAAAATGACAAGGTATCGTATCAGGATTTTAGAAAAGATTTTATTAAAGTATGTAATGCAAGTAATGCAACAAATAAAAACAAAAAAATTGTTCTTACCTTTTCGCTTTGGCCTTATTGTTTAGACAAGTATAAAAATATTACTGTTTGGACAACTATGATAACTCCTGATACTTCTGTACAATATATCATGGTTCAGCAATTGTACTCTGGTTTTAGTGAACCACAACCTAAACCTGGATTTAAAGTAATAAAAAATAGTTTTATAACTAAGCATCCAAAGTTTGGGAAATTACCTTTAGGCAATACTTATCCCGGGTTTCAAACTGCTGTTTATAAGCGAAACTAAGAATAGTGTTTGTACTATGTATAAATAGATATGCGGATATTAATCTCTTTACTATAGTTTGTCTGTAAAAAATACCATCATATTATAATTGATTTACATAATGTCTTTTGTATCGGTGCTAATAATTTTATAATTTTTATTTATATTAAATGAAGTCTTTATCGAAAACAATATTAGCCGTACTTTTTTCCGTTTATGTTTACCTTACTTTCCTGTACGCCTTCAATGGCTATCCGGGTTTTATCCAGGATTCCACCTGTTTTTTGCCTGCTGCTTATTTTATCAACCATTTTCATCAGTTGATCAACCCGCTTTACGATGCCGGCTTGGACCCAATACAACACCGGTTTCTGTTTTATCCGCCTTTGTTTCCTTATGTTATTGCTTTTATAAACACTTTAATGCCAGAGTTTTATAATAATATGATGGTTACTTTGACCATTATAGATACTTTAAGCATAGTTGTGCTTTTGATAAGTGTTTTGGTTTACATCAGGAAAAACCGGTTGAAACCTTCTGCCAGCTTGTATCTGTTTTCAATTCTGTGGTTGATGGCTTTGTTTTCTTTTTATGGCGTTCAGGAAGGCCGGCCGGAAGTGCTCTGTAAATTTTTCATTGCATGTTTTTTGCTGAACAATGTTTATCAAAGCAAAGGGTTTTGCAATTTCAACAATGGATTATTAGTTGGTTTAAATTTGATTACTTCGCCTGTTTCAACATTTTATTTAATGGTGATTACTGTTGGTTTGCTTACTTATCACAATCAATTCAAACCAAAACCAATTTTGCAAACACTGCTGGGTTTTGCAATTGTGATCGGAATTTTTGCCTTTCTTTATCCATATCACCTTATCGAGTTGATAAATAACTTGCAAAAACATTCGCAAAATGTAATTGTCAACAGAGTAAGTACAGGCGGGCTCAAAAATTTTATCCAGTTTTATGTCAGCTATGCTTATGCGCCTTTTCTGGCTATTAATTTCCTGATTGCAATTGTTTATGTTGGATATGTTTTGTTGAAAAGAAATAAGTTCATCTCCGTGGGGCTACTTTTAATTTTAATCGGTTTGGTTTCTTACTTTTCATTCAAAGATATGCCAATGAATTACAATATGTTAGTTTTGGGGCCACTTTGTTTCTTTGTATTGTTCGTGGTTTTTACGGAAATATCAAAACGTAAAAAAACTGATCTTATTTTGAAAGGTTCTTCTTTAATCCTGCTTCTGACATTGTTTGTCAATTCCACCGGTTTTATCCGCAAAACATTGTTATTTTTTAATACTCAGGACAATAAAGTTTCTGATGTGGCTTTCCGCAGTAATTTTATCAAAGTTTATAACAGCACTAAAAAAGACAAGAAAATTGCCATCTCATTTTCGCTCTGGCCATACTGCTTAGACAAGTATAAAAGTATCACCATGACCAATATGAACCCTGCTGTGCAATATGAAATATCACAACAATTATATTCGGGATCCAACGAACCAAAAGCTGAAATTGGGTTCAAATTAATCAGAAATAATTTTATCACCAAACATCCTAAACTTGGGATGTTGCCTTTAGGAAATACTTATCCCTGGTTTCAAACTGCCATTTATGAACGTAAGTAAAGCAATTGCTTTTTTTGATTTCGACGGAACAATTACCAATCGTGATATATTTTGGGACTACCTGTTTTACCGGTTCAAAATTGGTTTATCACCTTTAAAAATAGTTACATGTATTCCTGCTTTTATTTTGTATTTGATGAAAGTATGGAATAACGAAAAAGCAAAACAGATTATTTTCAGCCAGTTATTTAAAGGAGAACCGGTTGATTATTTCAAAATTACCATACAACAGTATTATAAAAATGATTTTTTAAAACGGGTAAAAAAAGATGCTTTAAACAAAATTTTATGGCATAAAAACAGCGATCATAAAGTTTATATTGTCAGTGCTAACTTTGATCTAATCCTAAACAAGTTTGCAAGAGAAAATCAAATCGAATTGCTTGCAACACAAGTAGCGGTTGAGAACAATATCATAACCGGAAAATTCGCAACCGCAAATTGTTACGGAATGGAAAAAGTAAACAGGATAAAAAATGCTGTTTTAGATTTAAGTTCCTATACTCAGATTTATGCTTACGGCGATAGCAAAGGCGATTTGGAAATGCTTGGTTTAGCAACAGAAAAGTTTTATTGCTTCTTTAAAAAATGATAATACAGAAAATTTCCTGACATACTTCTTTTATCAGCATAAAATATGCAAATTCTGATTTGATTACTACTTTTTTCTTTCTACATTTGCGCTCCGCTTTTTGGCGGTTAAATCATTAAATATCAACAGCAAAGAATGCAACAGTACGAAACAGTAATCGTTCTTACCCCGTTGTTATCTGTAGAAATAGCGAAAGAGGCCGTCGCCAAATTCACTAAAATCCTAACTGATAACGGAGCCGAAATTATCCAGGAGGATAATTGGGGTTTGAGAAAATTAGCGTACCCTGTACAAAAGAAAACTACAGGTTACTATCACCTAACTGAATATAAGGCTCCGGGTGAACTAATCAACAAGCTGGAAACCGAGTTCCGCCGCGATGAGCGCGTGCTTCGTTTCCTCACTATTTCCCTGGACAAACATGCTATCGCTTACAACGAGAAAAAACGTAGCGGTGCTTTTAATCAGCGTAAACCTAAAACCGAGGAAGCAGCAAGATAATGGCAAACGATCAGATTAAATACGTTACCGCCCCTAAAGTAGAGGACAACCGTAAAAAATATTGCCGTTTTAAAAAGAACGGGATCAAGTATATTGATTATAAAGACGCAAACTTTTTATTCAAGTTTATCAACGATCAGGGTAAATTATTGCCCCGACGTTTGACCGGGACTTCTTTGAAATTTCAGCGCAAAGTGGCTCAGGCTGTCAAACGCGCCCGTCATATTGGTTTATTGCCTTATGTTGCTGATTCGCTAAAATAGGAGGACACGAAATGGAAGTTATTTTAAAACAAGACATCAAGAACCTCGGTGAGAAAGATGATGTAGTAAACGTAAAGCCCGGATACGGCCGTAACTTTTTGATCCCGAAAGGGTTTGCAAGTATGGCAACCGGATCTGCACGCAAAGTTTTGGCTGAAAACCTAAAACAAGCTGCTTTTAAACAAGAAAAAATCCGTAAAGATGCTGATGCAATTGCAGCGCGTTTGGAAGGCATTACCCTTACAATCGGTGCAAAAGCAGGCGAAAGCGGTAAGATTTTCGGTGCGATCAATACCATCCAAGTTTCAGATGCTTTGAAAAAACAAGGCTTTGAAGTTGACCGCCGCAAAATTACTTTCGATACAGAACCAAAGTTTGTTGGTGATTATACCGCAAACCTGAACCTGCATAAAGAAGTAAAAGTGAAAGTTCCATTTACGGTAGTTGCTGAATAATTTTAAAAAGTCGGTAAAAATCATAAGTCGGAAAGACAGAAAAAACCGGAAGACTGAAAGATATGTTGCATTGTCATTTCGAACGAATGGAGAAATCTTCATCAAATAGCTAAAAAATTCCTCTTAAACATTGGAATGACAAAACATGCTTCTTTTATCACCATAAAATTAGCATTATAAATAAGAAAGGTGCCTGAGCAATCGGGCACCTTTCTTATTTATATTTGGCCTTGTCATGCGTCTTTTTAAATATCTTTTCAAACTAATTTTGTTCGGCTTTTTTGGCGTAACAATTTTTTGGGTTTTGCTGTACCGGTTTGTAAACCCACCAATTACTTTGTTGATGGTTGAACGGGGTTTTGAACGTAAAGCTGCGGGAAAAGACTGGAAGATTGACAAAACCTGGGTCTCATTCGATCACATGTCCATCAACATTAAAAAAGCAGCTGTAGCATCTGAAGACCAGTTATTTCTGGAGCATCACGGCTTCGATTTGACAGCGATAGAACGCGCTATCGAAAAAAACCAGCATAGCAATAAGTTGATCGGAGGAAGCACGATCTCCCAGCAAACGGCCAAAAATGTTTTTTTGTGGCCGGGCCGTTCTTATGTCCGCAAAGCTTTTGAAGCTTATTTTACCATGCTGATCGAAGCATTATGGAGCAAAGAACGAATCATGGAAGTTTATCTGAACGTGATTGAAATGGGCGACGGAATTTATGGGATTGAGGCAGCTTCGCAGGAATATTTTAAGCGTTCGGCTTTGGAGTTGACCAGACAACAAGCTTCCTTGATTGTTGGCGTTTGGCCGGATCCAAGAAAATGGTCGCCGGTAAAGCCTACGCGATACATTCGCCACCGCAGTTTTTTAATTATGAAAAACATGAGGCGATTGGGTCCACTGGATTTTTAACAGGTAAAAGAAGTATCAACGCTTCTGTCATCCCGACCGAAGGGAGAGATTTTCTTTGAATTATACAAAATTATACACCTTGGATTAAGATTTCTCCCTTCGGTCGAAATGACAAAAAGAAAAAAGCCCATCCTAGTTTAAGCTTGCACTAAACTTCCAAAAACCCGGGCATGCCAACTGTTTTTAAATGGAACTTGCCATTTGGTTTGGAAATCAGCCAGCGTTGCAACCATGTTGTTGAAAACAATTGTTTCACTGTTTACTTTTCCTTCTTTTAGTAAATTTTCAAACTCTTCGCGATTGGCAGAAAGGATTTGCTCGCCTGTATAATAAGCCGTATTAAAGCGGTCGAATAAATCAACATTCAACTCTTTCTGTAATGTTGTGATAAAATGAACCGATTTATCAATAGAACAACCGCTTGCACCAGTCTGGCTTTCATCAACCAATAAAATAATAAACCGGTTATATAAAGTTTGTGCAGCCGCTTTCAATTGTTGGTTGTGTGCTGTCCAACTATGGGCAAATTGATTGAGCAAAGGTTCCAATTGCGCTGTTTCTGCAATGGTTAATTCCCGATTAGATTGATAGATCCAAATTTTTGAGCCAGGTGAAAATTCCATGGCACAAAAATACTTAATCGTTGTTGGGTATTTGCATTTTTATGTAAAACCTTAAATTTACCTGATAAAAGAAGCATATGATCAACCGGGGTATTTTGCTGCTAATCCTGCTGGTATGTTGTTCGTTCCAAAGCAACGAACTGAAAGATTTATTAGTGCGTTACAAAATAATATCCAAAAATCAATCCGGATATCACCCGAAGCGAATCCGGCAAAAACAAAATTGGAAGTAAACCAGGCAGGATTTATCCGGTTTACACAAACTTTGAAAAGTGGAAAGCAAAATTATGCTTCCCTTAATCTTTATAAATTTTCTAAAATGAATTATTGGGGAACGGCACAAGTTGGGACTTTAATCTTGTATTCAGTAAAAAATGAAGTTATTGTCCAAACTTTTAATGATCCGGCAGGAGATGTTGATTCCATGTCAACCCATTTGGATATTCCAATTCAAAACATCGAACCGGAACAATTGGATGCGATGGACTATCAATTGCGCAGGATCAGGTTTTTACTATTACAAAAAAGTAAATAATTATAAACTGTATGCCCTTGCGGTAATTTCTACAATATCCAGCACTTCAATTCCTGTTCTTTTTTATTTGTTTAAAATCAATTTTTAAGTAATTTCATACAAAACAGGCTGATGTTACAAGGTTTCATTTCTACCAAGTCCGTATCCAAGATTGCCAACCTTTTTGCAAGGTTTCATTTATCCATTTTTCACGATTAAGATAAAAAGGGGAATGATAGGTGATTTTTTTGCCGGTAAAAGAAGTATTGTGTTTTGCTTTCAACTTGTCTTTATCGAGCAATTGCTAAATAAGTTTTGAATAAGGCTTCTGACAAAAGCAAAACAAGATGAAATATTTATTTTTAAAAAAATTTTAAAAAGCCAAAAAACGCACTACATTTGCAACCCGAACGAGGAGGTACCATAGCTCAGTTGGTAGAGCAAAGGACTGAAAATCCTTGTGTCGCTGGTTCGATTCCAGCTGGTACCACAAGCCTTTAAACGTCGTTTAAGGGCTTTTTTTATGCCTTACCGGGTTATTTCGCATAATCTGTAATTTCAAAAATTAAAACTAAAACAACATAATGTTGCTTCAGTCTGTTTAAAATGTTTTACCATTGTTTAACCAAAAATTAGATTAATAAAGGTTTTTAAAACTCCTGTAAAGCTTTGGTTTTGAACTGTCCTATTTGCCGGGAAGAGGTGGTACTGGTTCGGGAAATTCGATTGCAGGAGGACAGGTTATTTCAGCATGTTTCAGCAAAAGGTAAAAAACAGGGGTGAAAATAGCAATAGATAGTATTTGAACTGCAAAGATGTTCAGGCTCGAATATATCGTTTATATGGTGTAAACAAATCTGCCTGTTGAATTTTAGATCAGTTACCGGATTTTTCCTTTACCGGTTTTGATTTAGCCACTACTTTTGAACCCGGTTTGCCTGGTTTGGCTTTAATTGCACTTGAAGAAGCCGGTATTGGTTTGCCCACCATGTTTATTGGTTTTTTCGGCTCCGGTGTCTTGGCTACGATCAGTTCTTTGCTAACTCCCAAAAGGACTGATTTATCGACCTTTAATTCTTTTAAAACTTTTTTTGCCAGCCTTTTTGAGCCTTTCTCGATTTCTTTTTCCAATTCTTTAGAACCTTGCCCCAAATTGGCCGATACCTCTTTTAGCTTAGCTATCAAACTTAACCTGATGTCTTTTCTGATGGTTTTTCTGGCTAAACTAATTAATTTACGTTTATCGTTTTTCATATATACCTAATAATAGCTGCAAAGGTATATTATCAAATAGTTAATTCAATATTATATTTGTGTTAAATATTAACCGTTTTATTATTAAAATGAAAATGATAAAAGCAAATTGTAGCTCTATCAGCATAATCAAGATGCTTCTTTTATGCCTATAAAATTGTTTTTGTAACGAACAGAAATACGATAAGTATGGAAACCTAAATTTTATGTGGTAAAAGAAGCATGTAATCAATAAGAAATGTTACCTGCAAATCATTAACAAATAAGACACGGACAAATGTCTCTTACTATTTTTTAAACTTTAATTGTTTTTTTTCAATAGCTTTTTGTCCTTTTGCTGCTGGTAATGGTCTTCGCGTTCGTGGTCTTCATCATCCATGTCCGGCCCTTTTTCAATTTTGCGCCAATCGATGGTTTTGTTGTAACGGCTCATGGCTTTTTGCGGATCGAAAATGCGGGTATCACTTCTGACAAAAGTATAAGGGCTGAAATCAGGTTTATTGGTAAAAAAGTCTTGCAGCAAAGTGGCCGTAACATCGTATTGGTTTACATAAGGCACATCCAGGATATTGTAAATGGTTTTTAAAATAGCCCCAAAATTGGCATGTACATGGCTCACATAACCTTTTTTAACGTAAGGCCCGGTCAGCATCAGGATGGAACGGTGCGCGTCCAAATGGTCAACCCCGCCCTGCGGATCATCTTCAGTAATAATAACCAGCATGTTTTTCCAGTATTTTGTCCGGGACAAAAAATGTAGGATACGGCCGAGGGCAAGGTCATTATCTGCCATAAAAGATTGCCGGTACGAATAGCCATCTTTCGGCCTGATCTCGGCACCGTGGTCATTTGGCACTTGCATGGTAATCAACGAAGGCATCTTTTTTTTGCCCTTGATCCACATCTTCGTAAATTCCCCTTCAAACTGGTCCATCCGGAACTGATCCGGGATATTAGTATTAAAACCGGCATAGTTATGACTGGTGCGATTGAACAACGCTTTTTGCATGGGCACCATTACGATATGACCGGAACCGGTGGCAGTATCCCGCCATTCTTCGCGGTTGTGAGCAGTTTCATTAGCTTCCCCAAAATTGTAAAACGCTACGTGTTTCCTGTCTAAAGCTTCCCACAAACCACCGGTTTCTGCATAATCTTCCGGATCCATACTTCCGGTAGAACCCGGAAAACGCCGGCCCGGTGCTTTAGAAAAAATCTTAGCGGTTTTATTGACGTTGGAATTTGCTTCTACCCACTCATTCGGGATCACGCCCAGCATCCAGTGGTGGCCGTGAATGGAGGCATCGCTATCACAATAATAATTGTCAGAAAAAGCAAACTGCCGGGCAACTTTCAAATGATTGGGCGATACTTTTAGTCCGGGCATTTTCACCCGCAAAGCATCAGGCAAGGTGTATTCGCAATTCACCCCGAACCTGGCCAAAGTGCTGTCGCCTTTTGCGTTTTTTAACTGCCCCATCACTTCATCATAACTGCGGTTTTCTTTGGTGATGTAAACAATATATTTGATAGGAGTGAGCGATGAACCCGGCAATACAGGCAACGGATTTTGTGTAGCAACCGCAATCGTTTTACTTACAAAACTATTGCTGATCACCTGTTTGGTATAAATTGCAAGTCGCACAGCATCAGGCGTTTGCACTTTTTGGAAAGTGCCTAATTGTATATCGCCAATGTAAGTGCCTTGCGGGGGCGCAATAAAACCTTTTCCGCCATTTGGTCCCGCACCGTAACCCCGGCAGGAGGTGATGTACATTTCCTTTTCATCCGCTGATAATCGCACACGCGATGTTCCCCAGCCTGTGGGGATCAAACCGGTAGTGGTTTTAGTGGGGACATCAATTACAGCAACGGCATTAAAACCTAACAAAGCAACATAAAGCGTTTTTTCGTTTTTACTTATACAAATGCCAAAAGGTAAAAGGCCGCGGTACTGATCAATCCGGCTATCAACTTTAATGGGAATATCGCCTAACAACTTATGGTTTTTATAATCAATAATGGTAATGTTATCATTGGTTGCATTGGTTACGTAAGCATATTGATGGCCAACAGTAATGGAATTCGGGCTGGAGCCGCCGGTTACTTCTGCATCTTCAATCATTTGCCCTATTTGATGGCCGGTTTTAAATTTGTCGATCACTGCATTACTGGCCAGGTCAATCGTAAAAACACTCATAGCTTCCGGTGATAAAGGGCTGCCGACACCAGGGATTTTGCGGCCTTCTACTACCGTTCCTTCTATAGATTCTTTGGTATTGTTGCCGTACGGATGCCTGGAGATCATGATTGAATCTGCATTTTTTGGCGTAGCACCTTCAATCAAAGGATAAGAATACATGCCTACGTTGGCTACAAAAGCGGTTTTTTTATTCGGGCTTAAAGCCAAACCAAAAGGCTGGCGGCCGGCAGGAATGGAAGCAGTTATTTTTTTTGAAGCCAGATCAAGCCGAACCAACCGGAAATTGCCGCGGTCCAGCACCAGCAGCTCGTTTTTTGATTCGTTCAATAATAAATCTGATGTAAAGCTGTCTTCAAATTCCTGGCCATTTATTTTTCCATTCAATGATAGAGAATCCAGCCGCTGAAATTTTTCGGCATCATAAATAATTACCGCACCATTATCGCCGCCGCTTAAATACAGGGTTTTAGAATCAGGCGAAAAAGCAACACCAAGAAACGAACCGTTGGGCAAAGGCGATTTTATTTGCTGATCATAACTCGGCACTCTCACCGAATTCATCGAAGCCAAATTGATAATTTCGATTACGCCGTTATGCAGCGTTACGGCTTTTTTTCCATCGGGAGAAATGGATAAACCAAAAGGATCGTGCGTGATGCGTATGGTTTTGCCAGCCGGAGTAACAAACCTGCCGCTCGGCAAAACGGATGTGCCTTTCGGATCAATTTTACAATACTGATCGCTTCCCGGAACCTGCAAAACCTGAACCTGCTTTTGCGCAAAGGAAACACTGCTGAAACAACAAATTATTACCGATAAAAAAAGTATCTTATTCATGCTAAAAAAGATGTGCTAAAAGAAGTATCAAGCTTTGTTGGATCAAGCCTGATAATCAGCATAAAATTACTTCTATTTCAAAATATACATTACACCGTTGATATCATCGTTTCCACCGTACTGGCTGGCCAGGGCTTTGTTGTAATTATCAGTATTCGATGTCCTTTCCGATGCCGGATATTTAAACCGCAAAGCAATACGGCTGCCATTCCCGGTTCCCGGCCCAGTTGTAAATTCAGGGACGTGCATTCTGCGATAAGTGAAATAAGATTCCAAACCGGAGTGGCGGAACAAAGCCAGGTATTTTTGCTGCAAAATCTTGGTCAAACCGTTAGCATCAGCAGTATATCTGATACTGCTTTGTGCATAATAACCCGGCCAATCTACGTTGATGGAATAGGTATCATAATTGGCCGGATTAGCAACACTGGTAGAACCGGGCCGATAAAAATACGCCGTAAAAGTACCGGTGCCGGTTGGGATTCCGTAAAACTGGAATGATGATTGGATACCTTTAATGTAATAGCTTTCTGCATCGCCGGTTAGCCAGCCGCGGTTAATCCCTTCAGCAATGTTAAACATCAGTTCCGGGTAGCCAACTTGAATACTTGGTTCGCCGGTATAAGTTGAATAATAACGTTTCCTGTTTAAAAACGAATATCTCTGCAAGCCGGCATCGTGGTACATCACACCCAGGTCTAATCCCGGACCTGCACCGATAAAAGAAGTAAAAGCAGTTGGACTTTGCTTCAGGGTGTCAACATTATAGCGTGCAGGTTCGGCAGTAACATAAACCCTGGGATCTTGTAACTGTGTAAGTAAACCAATATAAGTGGCTGATGTATTTTGCCTGGATCCGCTTTGGCCGAAATTATCAGGTGATTGCGGATAATAGTTGCTTGGTGCCACAAAAATGAACTGCAGGTTATCATCCGCACTTTGCATGATTGGATATTTTGTTGGATTGCCCACCACATTTGCAAATTGCGCAACCACATCAATATCCGCAGTTTTTTTACTTAGCTGGATCAGCAGCCTGATCCTGAACGTGTTCACAACTTTCTGCCATTTTGTTAAATCACCATTAAAATAAATATCGCCTGTAAGTGTATTTCCACCGGCTGCAATTAATGCGGTAAAATCTGTATTGGCACTTTCCAACCAGGCCAGCGATTGAACCATCACCGCTTTTTGCGTATCGTAAACAGGTGTTAAATTGGTTGCTCCCTGCAAAGCCTGCGTCATCGGGATATCGCCTTCTTCCATACTCATCTTACTGAAAAAATACGCCCGGAAAAACTTGCCAACCGCGCTGTATGGATTAACTGCCGCAGCACCGGATTTTGTGGCCTGTGCTTCCATCGCCTGTACGTTTTTTAGTATAGTATAATAGTTGTCGCCGCTGCCCAAATCATAGCGGTTATTGCCGTAATAGTCGTAGTTGTAGATATAATACTGGTCGTAGATTTCTTTTGAATTGTCCGGGTATTCAACCATCAAATTTAAAACCCCGTTAAACAAAAGAGAAGCCGGTACACTGTTCGGCACATTTGTATTTTGGGTGAGGTCTTCAAAGCTTTTTTTACAGCCGCAAATTAGGGCCGATAAAAGAAGCATCGGCACAAATAATATTCTAAATAGCTTTTTCATAATTTATTTTGAGGGATTTAGAATGATAAATTAAAATTGACGCCATAGCTGCGCACCGTTGGAGATTGTAATCCTGTTTGGGCAACAGCACCGTTATACTGATCCAGGTCCACGTCTTTAAAACGCTTGTCTTTATAAAAGTAAAGTAGGTTACGGCCATAAACCGTTGCAGAGATTTTCCGGATGAAAGTTTTTGCCAGCCATTGTTTAGGGAAATCATAGGAGAGCGTTACCTCACGAAGTTTAGAAAAGGTTTTGCTCATCAGGTTTGCTTCGTCAACACCATAATACTTGCTCACATAATCCTGTACAAAAGCAGTTTTTGTATTGGGTGAAAATTGCAGTGCACTGTAATTTAACACTGCCCCTGTATTCGAATCGTAGTTGATTGGAACTGGTTTTGGTTTACCATTAGCATCTACATTAGACACATAAACACCTTCTCCTACATAGCTGCCGTTATAACCTGTTTTGCCAAAGTTCAGCCAGTCTTGGTAGCGGGCATCACCCAGGACACCGGTAGCTGTTTCAATGTTGGCACCGCCACGCATGGTTTGTCTGTGCATGTAATCAGTGATTACACCGCCAACTGATCCATCAAACTGGAAAGCCAGACTTAAATTTTTGTACCGGAATTTATTGTAAATACTCCATGCGTATTTAGCATTTTCATTGCCCAGATACTGTGCAACAGGTGCTGCCAAAGGCTTACCGGCAGCATCATTGATAATCTGCCCTTGTGGCGTTCTTACAAATTTGCTTCCGTACAGTTTATCAACACGGTCTCCGGTTTTAAAAAAAGTATTGTATGTACTTTGGCCGGGAGGCAAGTCTTTATATACATCTTTAAAAGTGGAAACGTTAACTAAAGTATTCCACATAAAACCTGTTGAAGTTTTAACAGGCGTACCTTCCAGGGAGCCTTCATAACCTGTTTTTTTGGTTTTTAGCGCATTCAAATATAAAATATTATAACCAGTAGCTGTTGATATGGGGTTTGCCAAAATCTGCGGGCCATCAATATACTGAAAAGCTGTACCGCTGAAACCTAAACGGTTTTGCAGGAATTTAATATCAAACCCTTCTTCGTAGTTTACACGGGTAAATGTTTTGATATTTGGCTGATATAAGAAGTTGGCTGCATAACCAGCCGTTTGTCCATTATAAGGCTTACTGGTTAAATAAGAAGTGTTAAGTGAATAATTCGGGCCATTATAAGGGGAGTTATAGGTAGAACCATACCCAAGAGGGTTATTAAACAAAGATGCAGCTGTACTGCCACCAAACACTGTAATAGAACTAAACGGTGCCGGGCCGATGGTTGGGCTGGTTGCGTCGCTCCTGATGTTGGCATAAGAAGCACGGGCTTTTAAAAATGAGATTACTTTTGGCAGCTCAATGTAATCAGAAATTACTGTTGCTGCGCTTAAACTCGGATAGCCGAAATTGGTTTTATTTTGAAACATGCTCGATGTTTCCCGGCGGTAAGTGCCCGATAACGTGGCATACTTGCCAAAAGAAGCATCTAAGGAAGCGTAAACACTAAACACCCTTGCAGCAGAATTGAAACTGGTGGCCTGAATGGCATTTTTAGAATTACTGAACGAATAAACTTCTGGTACGTTCAAATAATCGGTAGATGCCCAGCTGGAATTATATTTAAAGCTGCGTAAGTTTGATCCCACCAAACCCGACAAATTTAAAAATCTTTTAACCGTATAATTATAGCTTAAAAAAAGCTCGGTATTGTTGTCAAACAAATTCCTGCGGTCTTCCCGGTAATCGCCCTGATTACCTTCGCGGCCGTAAGGGTGTGCAGAAAAGGGTAAATCTTCGGTACGTAAAATGTTATAAGTATCAATTTGTGAACGCAAGGTTGCATTTAGGTTATCATTGATCTTATAATTACCGGACAGGTAACCGTAAGTATCATTCTTATAATGGCCGCGTGTCCACTTCTGCGTTAACAAATAGGGGTTATGATAACGCTGATACTCTGCAAATTGCGATTGTACGCCTACTTTGCCCGGTTGCCATATCGCTTTAATGTCCGGTGCGTTAATATTCCAGTCTGCCCCTGTCCATATTGCGATGTTATAAATAATACTGTTTGGGCCATATTGAACATCCGGGAAATTATCGGTGGTTTGCCGGTTAAAATCAACATTGCCTTCAAATTTTAATTTTGGAGTTGGGTTAAAAGAAGCATACAAATTAACGTTGGCAATATCCAGATATTGAGAAGGGATATAACTGGTTTGATGCTGCTGCGATACCGATAAACGGGTTACATAATTATCGCCGTTGGCACTTAATGAAATGTTGTTATTGGTTTGATATCCGGTTTGCAAAAAGTTTTTCAAATTGTCTTTACCTCTTGCAAGCCAAGGCGTTCCTTGCCGCACGCCGTTGATTATCGGACTATCGTATTGCGGGATGAGCTGGCCTGCAAAGTAAGGGCCCCAAACGTCATAATCACCATCCACACCACCCGGTGCACCGCCTTTACCATCAACAAATTTGTAATAAGTATTTTCACCGGCGCCGTACGCATTTTGTGTGCGCGGGAAAGCCAGAAAACCTTTGTTGGCAACGGTGCTGCTATTGATATCAACCGTTAAACCTTTTTTATTTTTATCACCTTTTTTTGTGGTGATTAAAATAGCACCGTATTGTGCACGGCTACCGTATAAAGCAGCAGCGGCAGGGCCTTTTAGCACGGTATAACTTTCAATATCATCCGGACTGATGTTGTAAGTATCCGTGTTGATCGGGAAACCATCCACCACATATAATGACACCGCATTGCCGCGGATCAACACATTCGGGTTACCCAATAATTCTGCCGATGGGCCAACCGATAAACCGGCCACTTTTCCTGCCAGGCCTGTGATTGGGTTTGGATCGCGGGCTGTGGTTACAGCATCACCGTTAACAGTTTGCACCGCATAGCCAATGCGCCGGGTTTCTTTTTTTACGCCTAAAGCCGTTACCACAACTTCAGTTAAAGTTGTGGTACTGCCAATTAAGTTTACGTCGATGGTGTTTTTATCGCCCACAACAATTCGCTGTGTTTCAAAACCGATAAAGGCAAATGTCAATGTCTGGCCTTTAGCTGCTGTTATAATGTAACGGCCATTTATATCAGTTACTGTACCTTTATTTGACCCGATCAGGGTAATGCTGACGCCTGGTAAAGGCAGTTTCTGGTCATCCCGGACAATACCTGTTATGCTCGTCTGCGCAAACAGCAAAACCGGGGAGATACAAAATAATAAAACTGTAAAAGTAATTCTTAACTTCTTGTAAATCTGCTTCATCAGTAAAAATTTAGTGTTGAAATTTCATGATCTGTCGTACAGCAATGCTAAGCTTAGTTTATTAGCAATAAACTAAATTAATATTAAGCTATCCTTAAGGATGGGTGGCAGAAACAGTAAAAAGCAGTGTTTAGGTAACAGAAATATTATATATTCGTAATAGAAAATTAACGCTGACTAAAATTTATTTCTTCGAGGTGTTTTAAAGCAATAGATTTTAAATAGTCCAGATTATCAATAGGAGTGTTTATTTCTTTGGCCATATCGTCCCAGTAACGTAACCGGATGACCAGTTCTGCATTGTCATTTCGTTCAAATGCAGCCGCTTCATTGGCTGTCATGATGCCGCCCTGAAAGTCGAGCGTTACTTTACTTGCAGGCGAAAGTTTGTGGTAATATTCGGGATATTTATAAGTGAGGTATCGTTTGGCGATCACATGGCCTTGCACCAGTGCGGCCAGCCTTTCAGAAAAACCGCGCTCTAATAAGTAATCGGCACCTAATTTTTCATGGTCGATATTGCCCATGCCGTCCATACTTCCGGCTGCATCTGCATCTGCACACAAATGGCCGATGTCATGAAAAAAAGCGGCCAGCACTACTTCATCACCGTAACCTTCTTCTTTTGCTAAAGCCGCAGCCTGGGACATATGCTCTAACTGGGAAACCGGTTCGCCGATATAATCTTCGTGCCCGAACCTTTCATACAAAGCAAACACTTCGTTAACAATAGTTTGAGGATGGTTTGCAGCAGGTTTCATCAAATTCAATCTAAAACACAAATAAAACAAATGGATATTAGGAAATTATTAATTCGCAAAAAAGCTTTGGCAAAACATCAGCCTACCGCTTTTGATGATACTTCTTTTATCGGATAAAAAACAGCAAGCTCAGTATAATTTTTGTTGATAGCTGATGGTTCATAGCCGATAGAAAAGCGCTCATTGCTCCTATCCCGTACCCCAAACCCACACCAATTTTATAGTGCTAAAAGAAGCATCCGGACCTGAAGGATTAACCAAAGCTTAACATAGATGCGTTTCGCTGTTAATAGAAAAAAATTAGTATTGCCGTACATCCCTTTAGTAGTTTATGTCGATAAAATTAGTAGTGTTTGATATAGCCGGAACAACGGTTAAAGATGATCATGAAGTGAGCAAGGCTTTTCAGGCAGCGTTAAAAAAATATAGCTACGAAGTTAAGTTAGAAACCGTTAACCCTTTAATGGGTTATGAAAAAACGCTGGCCATCAGGCAAATGCTGCAATTGCATGAACCTGACGCTCAAAAAATAACTGCCGAATTGGTCAGCAATATCCACCGGGAATTTGTGCAGCAAATGCTGAAGCTGTACTTGTTTGAACCCAGCATTGAACCTTTGCCAAACGTAGAAGAAACATTTGCTGTTTTACATGCACAAGGCGTACAAGTTGGCATCAACACCGGTTTTTCACATGATATTGCAGATACGATTGTAACCCGTTTAAAATGGCGTGAAAAAGGGCTGATCGATCATTTAATCGCTTCGGATGAAGTAGAATTGGGGCGTCCGCATCCGTTCATGATCCAAAAAATGATGCAGGACGGTGGCATTGCCAATCCTTTGGAAGTTGCCAAAGTTGGCGATACCGAAGTGGATGTACGGGAAGGGCAAAATGCCGGCTGTAAATATGTTATTGGTGTTACTACCGGTACTTTCAGCAGGGAAGAACTGCAGGCTTATCATCTAACCCACATCATTGATGATATTGCACAGGTGATCGAAATTATCAACCAGTAAAAACAGGCTGCCGATGAACCGGTTGCGTGCAAAAGTTGCCCGATTGCCTTACAGCTTACTTTCGGTATTGGCTGCAGTTTCCGCTTTCGGAACTTATACCTCCATGTATGCCTTCCGCAAAGCTTTTGCCGCCGGAACGTTTAGCGGTCAGCAATATCTGCATGTTGATTACAAGGTCTGGCTGGTTATTGCACAGGTAATCGGCTATACGTTCAGCAAATTTTACGGTATCAAATTTATAGCCGAAGTCAACAGTAAAAACCGCGCCCGTTATATTTTAACACTCATTGGTATTGCCTGGGCAGCCTTACTGGCCTTTGCTTTTGTTCCCGCCCCATGGAATATCGTTTTTCTGTTTATCAACGGCTTTCCGCTCGGGCTGATCTGGGGATTGGTATTTGGTTATCTCGAAGGACGGCGTTCAACAGAATTTATGGCTTCTGTGCTGTCCATCAGCCTGATCTTTGCATCTGGCTTTGTTAAAACGGTAGGCCGGGATTTGCTCACAGTTTTCCACGTAAACGAGTTTCAGATGCCTTTTATCACCGGTACGGTGTTTGTGCTGCCGTTATTGCTGTTTGTTTTTTGTTTGGAACTGATGCCGCCGCCCACAGCAGAAGACAAGCAATTACGCTCTGAACGTGTACCGATGAACGCTACCGAACGCAGCCAATTTATCAGATGTTTTTTACCGGGTATTTTTTTGACGCTCATCATTTATGTACTGCTTACGGTTATGCGCGATGTGCGCGATAATTTTGAAGTAGAGATCTGGGCAGGTCTCGGCATTAAAAGCAACAGCATCTACACCAGTATCGATTCTTTTATTTCCGTAATCGTACTGTTGGCGATGAGCCTGCTGATCCTTGTAAAAAAAAACCTGATGGCTTTCAAGATCATCCACCTGCTGATTATATTAGGCTGTGTTTTGATAGGGACATCAACGCTGCTGTTCGCCTATAAAATGATCAGTCCTGTAAGCTGGATGACCACCGCCGGACTTGGCCTTTATTTGGGGTACGTACCTTACAACGCCATATTTTTTGAACGGATGATCGCTACCTTTCATTACAAAAGCAATGTGGGCTTTGTGATGTATGTGGCCGATTCTATGGGTTATTTCGGCAGCGTAAGTGTTTTGCTGATAAAAGAATTAGGCCGGCCCAACATTAGCTGGAGTGGTTTTTTCAGGCAAGGCGTGATGGTTGTAGCTGTTGTGGGCGGTGTTTGCACCTTTTTATCGCTCCTGTATTTTTCGCACATTGCAAATCGGCACAAAAAAGAAGAAGGCGAAGCATCAATTTTATCTTTAACTTGAAGGTGAAATGTTAAATTACAGGAATATTCCTGATGCTTCTTTTATCGCATAAAAAACAGAAAAGCCTTGGCAGTTAAAGGATCACATAGAAAAACAAACACCAATTTTTAGGTGATAAAAGAAGCATTAAAAAAATCCTTGGTCAATAGCAATGCTGCGATCATCTCCGCAGAAAATAAAATGTTATGGTTAATAAACGTTCCGCAATCATCATCGGCGCAGGCATTGTTGGCCTGGCAACCGCAAGGGCATTGGCCATACGTGGTTATCAGGTAACGGTTTTTGAACGAAATGAACGTGCCATTGGCGCATCCATCCGCAATTTCGGAATGATCTGGCCAATCGGGCAGGCAACCGGACCAATGTTCGAAAGGGCAATGTTATCGCGTAGCATCTGGAAAACCATTTGCGTTGAGGCTGGCATCTGGCATAATGAAGTTGGTTCGATGCACCTGGCTTATCAGGATGATGAATTGCAGGTGATGCAGGAATATGCGGAAGTTAACCGGCAGTATCGCAACTGCTCCTGGTTCAGCCCGGCAGAAGCACTCGAAAAATCCCCGGCCACCAATTTTAATGGGCTAAAAGGGGCATTGTGGAGCGGAGAGGAAATGATCGTGGAAGCGCGCGAGGCAGTTGGACAAATAGCCCAATATTTGGTGGATAAATTTGGGCTGAAGTTTTATTGGAACACTGCCATCAGCAGCATAACATACCCAACAGTTACCGCAGGAAAACAAAGCTGGAGAGCGGACGAAATATTTGTTTGCAGCGGAGCCGATTTTGAAACTTTATATCCGGATTTGTTTAAGGAAACGCAGATCACGAAATGCAAATTACAAATGATGCGCTTAGTTACGCAGCCGGATGCTTGGCGCATCGGTCCTTCGCTTTGCGGCGGTTTGTCCATGATTCATTATCCTGGTTTTCAGTCTGCTGCTTCTTTGCCTGCTTTACGAAAACGTTATGAAGAGCAATATGCCATCTATTTGAAATGGGGAATCCATGTCATGGCCTCACAAAACGGCAACGGTGAATTGACCATCGGCGATTCGCATGAATATGGCTTGGTGCATGATCCTTTTGACAAGGAGTTTATCAACCATTTAATCATAGAATACCTGCACACTTTTGCCAGTTTCAAAGATTGGAAAATCTTGCAATCCTGGCATGGCATCTATCCAAAAATGACCAATGGCGCAACAGAACTAATTGTTGATGTTGAACCCGGCGTAACGGTCATCAATGGTTTAGGCGGAAACGGGATGACGCTTTCTTTTGGCCTGTGCGAACAAGTAATTGCACAAAAATTTGGCGTTTAGTAATAAACCTTGATTGTTGTGAGATCTTGGATTTTATATTTTAAAGTACCTTAACTTCAATTTTATTAAACAACTTTTTTGACCCGGAAGCGTCAACGGTAAAAACATCGATAGTTAATTTGTTTAAGCTTGCCGTAACAGTAAGGTAACCATAACCGAACAATGATTTATCAAAAGTATGGGATGATTTAACGGTTGTTGTATCGGTAACTTTAACGCCATTGGCAGCCGGCACATGTTGTATCTGCCGGCCTCCCCCTCCGCAAACAATAAAAGGTATCTGGATATCTTTACCGCCAAAGTTCAAATAGCGGGTATAACATTGAAGGTTGTGCGCGTGGGCGGATAAAAAAGCATCCGGCATGATAGCGGCTTGAGTGCAACAGTCGTCAATGTCAATAAGCATTTCCGTACTGGAAGAGTGAGCGCCGGCACTGAAAGGCGGATGGTGGGTTGCAATCAGCAAAGCTTTACGTTTTCCGCCTGTCCTGGCTGCATTAATGCTTTTAAGCGTTTTGGTCAGCCAGTCTTTTTGCTTGCTGCCAATAGCAGGTGCAGAAATATAGCCCGGGTTCTCTGCCATGTTTGAATATAGGCCGATAATATCAATAAAAGGTGTATTTAGATACCAGTAAACGGCCGGCTGACCGATCATTTCCCGATAAATTGTTCCTGCTGCCGGAGGGACACCCGTTTTAGGCTGACAGAAATTTGCCTGAAAAGCGCCCAGTGTTACTTTTTGGCCGGTGCTTGTCCCGTCATATTTAAACAGTTCGCCGTCATGGTTTCCCGGGATAGCTATGATTTTGCCCGGATAGGTTTTGTAAGGTTCATAGAATTGTGCATGATAGCCTTTATCCGTATTGTCATAATAAATCACATCGCCCAAATGAAAAAAGAAGGCAGGGGACGTAGCCGGGGCAGCAGGGTTATAATCTGCCGACATGGCATCGGCTACTACCTGTTGCATATTGCCGCTTGCCGAGAAAGTATCACCAACGGCATGAAATTTTATTGCGCCTGCTTGTTGGATTTCTGCCACCCCCTTGTTGCCTATAATTTCCGCCAGCAGCATAGTCGGGTCGCGAGAAGGATCAGGTATAGGTTCAAGCAGCGTTTTAATATAATCGGTCATCCTTGTACCTATACCATCAATTACAGGACGCTGGTCTAAAGGTACATCTGTATAAAACGGTTGGGCAAAGCGTAAAACTTCATTGGTTGAAGTTTTTTCGGTGATGGTATGTTTATCTTTCATAAGATGGCTTGTTTAAATGCTACATAAATAACGTCATTTAACAGATACATATACAGTGCATATCAATATTTTATTAAAAAAAGCCTGATCTTCTCGTTTATAATATCCCGGTAATGAGAGAATGCGGATCGAAATCATAATGCTTCTTTTACCCCTATAAAAACTGGTGTTTGCACCGATTTAAATAAACCAAAACCAAATGCCTGCCATTTTTTAGGTGATAAAAGAAGCATCGGAATCATATTGAACAAATTTTAAAATTGGCTGGCGTTCAGTCTTGGGTTTTGGCTGGCGTTTACCATTTCGGCGTATAAATTTTTGTAAAAGTAAAGCACCCATATTAAATCAATGTTAAAAGTAGTTTTTAACATTTTTTAAGTCGAAATAATATTCAGTCTGAAAACCTTGATGCTTCTTTTACCATCACTTTATTAGAAAGCTTTAGAGCCTGTTTAAATTATATTCAAAATTTTCGATGCTTCTTTTACCACCTAAAAACCATTAAATCCTTGTACTTTTTGCATCGGTTTAATAACTTGCGGATAACTATTTGTTAACATAAAACACACATCGCCTGCATCTGCAATAAATATATTTGCTTCCCGGTTCGGATAAATAAACAACCTTATTGCAGGCCGCAGTTTTGCACCACTGCAAAGCAAATTTTAAATTATGCTACCAACCTTGTGTTCCGTTTTGTTGCCTTTGATCGGGCGTGTAGAACTAAGCGGTTTTATATTGATCGTTTTTTACATCTGCTTTTTTGCTGTTCTGGCCTTCGAGTTTGTCAACGGCTTTCATGATACGGCCAATGCGGTGGCAACCGTCATCTACACCAAAACTTTAAAACCTTATCCGGCCATCATCTGGTCTGGGTTATGGAATTTTTTGGGCGTATTTGTGATCGGTATAGCCGTCGCCATGAGTTTATTAAAATTAGTTCCGCTTGATAAACTGATCACGCTGCCGGTAGAAGTCGGTGCCATTTTGGTAATTTCAATCTTAATTAGTTCTATTATCTGGAACTTGGGGACGTGGTATTTGGGCATCCCGTTGTCCAGTTCGCATACACTGATTGGAGCGATGGTTGGCGCAACACTCAGTTTTACACATTATTACGGCGGTGCAGGCGTCAATTGGGATAAAGCTAAAGAGATCGCACTTTCCCTGTTGGTTTCTCCGCTGATCGGATTTGTCGGCAGTGCACTGCTGCTGCAATTAGAGCGCAAGGTGATCCATTCCAAACGGCTTTTTCATATACCGGAAAGCGATAGCGACATTCCGCCCATGCCCATCCGGATCCTGTTGGTGACCACTTGTACGCTCGTCAGTTTTTTCCATGGCAGCAACGACGGGCAAAAAGGTGTTGGGCTGATGATGCTGGTGCTGATCACCTTTTTACCGGCTACTTTCGCCTTAAATCCGGCTGTTTCTGATGATCAGATCCTAACCACAATCAGCCATGTAGAAAAAGCTTCGCCCGTGTTTTCAGGTCCGGGCCAAAAACAAGAAACCCTTCAGCTTAAAACCCAAATTGAGCAGGCAAAACCGGAAATTAATGATCGCGAAGGAAAAGACAAACTGGAGAAATTTAAGCTGAAAAGACAATTACAAAAAGTAACCGCTACCCTGAAAACGCTTGTCGAAGATAAAGGATCAAAACTGCCGGGACCGCTCAAAGCAAGTTTAAAAGCCGACTACAAAAACCTGGAAAAAGCCACTGATTTTGCGCCCGTTTGGGTATTGTTTGCCATCTCGGTTTCATTAGGTTTGGGCACGATGATCGGCTGGAAACGCATTGTGGTAACCATTGGCGAGAAAATCGGTAACGAAAAACTTAACTATGCACAAGGTGCCACCGCCGAGATCGTGGCTGCCGCAACCATTGGTTTGAGCACTGGTTTGGGTTTGCCGGTCAGCACTACGCACGTACTTTCCGGTGGCGTGGCAGGGGCCATGGCAGCTTCCGGCGGAACAGAAAACCTCAATAAAAGCACGCTTAAAAATATTGTATTTGCCTGGGTGCTTACCTTGCCGGCCGCCATTTTGCTGGCTTATTTGCTGTTTACATTGCTGCATCTTTTGGTTTAAAACAAGTAATTTGCCTTCCTATGAAATTAAAAAATTTTCCCCGCTATATTTTTATTGTTTTGGCGATAAGTTTTACAGCCTGCCACTCATTTTTTGGCGGTAAAAATAGCATTGCCGATCAGGAACAAAACAATCATCACTCGGCTTATGATGACAGCACACTGAACCGGAACCTGCTGCCCGTGATGATGCCCTACAACCGCATGATCGATCCGGCAGGCCGGGTTATTTCGTTCGGCAGCCCGGATGTGGAAAACCATAGCCTGGATTTGAAACTGATACCGGGGACCAGCCTGCTTGCTGTAGAAGACCGTTACGGAATCGTTTTGCTGGATAAAAGTCAGCATACTATTGTGGCGCGCTGGACTTATTTTGACAATCCGCAATTCAGAAATTTCATGAGCACTTATTCCGGTATTGAAGTGGTTAGAAAAGGCGATGAAGTGCAGGTTTTCTGGAGTGCAGCGAATGGCGATAACCACAAATCCCTTGTTTTTGAGGCCGATTGGAACGGTAAAAAAATCACCCTGAAAAATACTTTTGATTTTAAGCCGGAAGGTGATTCTCCATTGGCATTGCCGAACGAACTTGCTATAAACCAGGAAAACGGAAAGCAATATTTGTATGTGGTTTTAAACGGAAACAACAAATTGGCCAAGATAGATTTGGCCACAAAAGCCGTTGTTTATCAGGCTGGTACCGGCGTGGCACCATACGGAATTACGATTTCCGGTGAGTACGCTTTCGTAACCAACTGGGGCGGAGATATGCCCGCAAGCAATACAAAAAATGAAACCGCTGGCGTACCTTATGGCAAGGCATCTGTGGATCCGAAAACCGGCGCAACCCTTGCCGGTTCGGTAGCTGTTATCAATTTAAAAGATGGGAAAACGGTCAAAAATATTCCGGTTGGCCTACATCCCAACGATTTAATCTGTAGTAAAAACAACCAATATGTTTTTGTGGCCAACAGCAATAGCGATGATATATCGGTAATCAGCACACAATCTTTAAACGTTGTTGAAACCATACCGGTAAAAATCAATACCGGCGAACAGGGCTTTATTGGTGATTCGCCAAACGCGCTGGCTATTGATTCGGCTGGTAATTACTTGTACGTGGCCAACGGAATGGACAATGCTGTGGCGGTAATAAAATTAGGCATAAAAACAGCATCAGGTGCTGGCGATAAAAGCATTGTAAAAGGTTTTATCCCGACGGAAGCATATCCCGGCGGCCTTGCATTGGAAGGCAACACACTTTATGTAACCAACCTGGAAGGCGAAGGCGCGCGCGTAAACAGCCGCGAAATGGGCAACGCAGAGAAAATAATGGCTGCAGTTCCGGGCGGCGCGTACAATTCGCATCATCAAAAAGCTACCGTTTCGGTGATTGATTTGCCGGACGAAAATCAGTTAAAGCAATACACCAAAAAAGTAAAAGCGTTGATGCTGGATTTCAGGACTGATCTGGCCAGGCTTTCGCCGCGTAAAAACCAGCCGGCCAGGCCGGTTCCCGAACGTATCGGCGAGCCTTCGGTTTTTAAACACGTGCTGTACATCATCAAAGAAAACCGCACTTACGATCAGGTTTTGGGTGATCTGCCGAATGGAAAAGGCATGAAAGAGCTTTGTATTTTTGGTGACAGCATCACACCAAACCAGCACCAACTGGCCAAAAATTTTGTGTTGCTGGATAATTATTATGCCTCCGGAAAATGTTCTGCCGAAGGCCACCAGTGGACGGACGCAGCGATGGTGACGGATTATGTAGAAAAAAATGTGCGCGCCTGGTTCCGCAGTTATCCGCACGTACAAACCGATGCCATGGTTTACAGCAAAAAAGGTTTTATCTGGAACAACGCTGCCGATCATGGCAAAACGGTGCGGATTTATGGTGAAGCCTGCATCCCAACCATCGACCCAAAACTGACTTGGACGAATATTTATGAAAATTATAAAGCCGGCAAACCTTTGGCTTTTAACAATATTACAACGATTTCAAGGGTAAAACCGATGCTTTCGCCTGATTATCCCGGTTCGGATGAGTTAAAAATTACCGACCAGTTGCGCGCTGATGCTTTTATCAAAGAACTGAAAACGTTTGAAAATCAGCCCGGCGATCAGTTTCCGGAGCTTTCGGTGATGGCTTTATCAACCGATCATACAACCGGTTCGCGGCCCGGAATGCCTACGCCGCGGGCGATGGTTGCAGACAATGATCTGGCGTTGGGCCGCATTATTGAAGCCGTAAGCAAAAGCCGGTTCTGGAAAAATACGGTCATTTTTGTAACCGAAGATGATTCCCAGGCAGGATGGGACCATGTTTCCGCTTACAGGACTACCGCTTTTGTGGTTAGTCCGTACAGTCATCTGCAAAAAACAATTTCTACCAATTACAACCAAACTTCCATCGTCCGTTCCATCGAACAAATTCTCGGCATCCCGCCCATGAATTTGTTGGATGCAACCGCTTTGCCCATGTTCAATTGTTTTGCCGCCCGGCCTGATGCTTCTTTTACCTATCAAAAACTGGCAAATAAAATACCTTTAAACGAAATGAACCGCAGCCTTTCTGCTTTAAAAGGAAAAGCTTTGTTTTATGCCAAACAATCGTTGAGGCCGGAATATGATCATATAGATGGCGGAAATGACGATGTTTTGAACCGGATTTTGTGGTTCAACCGAAAAGGGGATAAAGCTTATCCGGCAAAACTTGCAGGTAAAGTTGTGGATGACGATGACGAATAAATAAAATTAGTGCCGATAAAAACAGCATCAAGAAATTTGACGGATGCTGTTTTTAAGGCATAATTTATAAAGATTTGCCTTTTACCATAATTCTGTCTTGTCCTGAACAAAGTTTTACGTTGGAAAGATAGCCGCCATACTTCCCCCTTTGAAGGGGGCAAGGGGGATGATTAAATTGCAAGTGATTAAATTTTACCTTAAAAAAAGAAAATCTAAACAACTTTTACCCAGATTTTTGAAAGCTTGATACTTCTTTTACCTACTTAAATTAGTGTTGATAGCATCTCATACACAAAATAATAGTTTTGACTTTTTAATTGAACCATCTGAACGGCATGTGGGAGGATATATTTTATAAGCCTCCGAGAGACACCTATTCATTTTCAGGTTTCTTTTTCAAAAAATCGCCTAATTCTTCCACCTTGTCTGTCCCTAAAACATCAACACCTAACCTTATCAGGGTAACCCAACTGCTTTTTGTGTCCGGGGTTGCCCAAAAACGGACCATCTTTCCGGCCGCGTGCACACTGTCAATTGCCCCTTTTACCCTGATGGTTTCAGCGTTGGCCAATACGCCTTTTCCATCCCATTTGGTATATTTGGTAAACGGAAAACTGACCAGCCCTATCCGTTGCCATTGCTCTGTTGTATATCCATCCAAATGATCTGTATCAAAAGTGACCCACCCGGGATAATTTCCCAATTCAGCAGCCGGAGGTATAGCACCGGTCATAACTATTGAAAGCCTGCCCGGATGTCCCGGGTAAGTGATGTATTTTTTCAGCGGTTTAAGCTCTTTTATTACCAACGGCAGTACTGCTTTATGATCTTCTTTTATTTCGATAAGTAACCGGAGCTGTCTTGTTTCATCATGTTTAAACTTTTCAACTAAAGGATCAATATATAAAATTTTTAACGATCGTTTTGCGCTGATCTCTTTCTTATTGTGCGCAACCATCAATTGCCCGTCAACCGCAAAAATATCGGCCTCAATAGAACCAAAACCTTTATCATAGGCACGGTAAAAAGGGATGTCGTTTTTATAATCATTATGGGAATGGGCATTGGCCACAGAAAAGTCCTTTATCTGTGCATGGGCCGCCATACTGATGCTTATTAATGACAGGAAAAAGGCGATGGGTTTTGTTAAATTAATCATTTTTAGGTTATGGGAGCCTGTTTAAATTTTGTTCAATTTATTTTTTATGCTTCTTTTATCATATGAAAATCATTAAGCTTTTTATAAGTTGATGGCTCATGGTAAATAGTTCATGGGGCGATTGCTGATACCTGATAGCTCATACCCCGTAAAACACAAACACAAAATTTACATGCCTAAAAGAAGCATGAATATATCTTGGCAATGAATTAGTCAATTATATATTATTTACTTTTTGAACTCGATACCGATGAGGTTTTATTGCTGAACAACGGATTGACACGGAAATATTTGTCTCCCGGAAAACTCACTACGTAATCCGATTTGAAGTGTGTGCTTTTTAGATAATAATCTGTCGTGATGATCTGTGCACCAGAGTTGCAAGCGGCAATAAAATCACTTTTGTCGTTTTTACGGGCCTGCTGCGTATCTGCATCTGAACGGGTACGGATGATATAACCTTTTTTGACCAAGTCTTTTATGGAAGGGTCCTGCGGGTTATTTCTGATCATCATGGCAGCTTCCGATGTGCCAGGGTCGGCATCTGCAAACAAAACCCGTCCTTTTAAGGAAGGATGCCCGGCAATATACATAGCCCTTTTGCTATTTTTAGCATCTAAAACAAACAAAAACTTTCCTTTGGCTTGCTGCAAAGTTGGCCAGCCATTGTGCGTAACTGCTTCATTTAACGTGCTGAATTTTCCGCGAACCTCGTCCGGTGTCAGGATGTTTTGTTTGCCGAGATTTTTGACTAAGCTTTCATCCAGTTCATCAAAAGTTTGCGCTGTAAATTTTTCAGGGACAGTAAAGCCAGGCAATTTTATGGCTTCATCTTTTGCTTCTAAAGTAATAAAAATGGGATGATGGTTTGGATGCGCTTCCGACCAAACTTTTAATTGATTCAAACAATCAGCAAGGGTTAAACCCTGGCTCCGAAAATCAAGGTCCGGAATATGCAGCACCTTGAAACCCGGTTTTTCCATCACACCTTCGGGATCATAAGGCGCCTGGTCTTTAACCATTTCCAAGCCTTTCGGATGCGCGTACTTGCCGCCTTTTTCATCGGTGTAAACATCAATTTCCAGGTTCAGCAAACCCATGTTCAACTGGTCGGCCAAAGGGATATGCTCATAATCTATCTTGCTGGCCGATACCGAATCCCGCAATTGAAATACTTTGAACAAAGCAGGGTCTATCGCTTTTTTATAGCTGTTGTGCGATCCGATGACTTGTATTTGGTTGATCCTTATGGTATTGTCCTGCTTATTTTCCTTAGGTAAAAGAAGTATCAGGGAAAAAAGTACACCTGAAAATATTTTCATAACTGCTGATTTGATTATTATATGAATTAATAGCCGGGATTTTGAACCAAATTGGGGTTGGTTTTTAGTTCTGTAGAAGGAACGGGGTACAACCTACGGGTTACATCTTTGTTCATTGATAAAACATCGTTTGGCAAAGGATACTCCACTTCAAACTGCCCGAAACGGATCAGATCGTTCCGCCGCCAGCCTTCCCAGGAAAGCTCTCGGGCACGTTCATCCAGCAAAGTAGGCAAGTCAACAGATGTGGCCAATTGTGCACCGGCCCGGCTGCGTAATTTATTGACCAAAACCAATGGTGTTTGCAATTCCCCGTTGACTACCGTTGGCGTTGCTCCCCTTAATTCGGCTTCTGCCTTCATCAAAAAAACATCTGCCAAACGAAGCATTGGCATATCGTTACTGTTAAGGCGCGTGGCTTGGATCATGGTAGGATCAGGATAGTATTTGATCGAACGGATACCTTCAGACTGGCTCGCAATGGTATTGCCCACGTCCATCGGTTTTCCGGGCACCAATACTAATTGCGGCGTTATGTTGATTTGTGTGGTTGTTCCGGGATAAAAGACCGGCTGATTAGTAAAACTTCCGTTTCCGTCCGGGTAATATTGCGGGCCAACCAACCAGGTTTTTGTCCTGAAATCGTTGGGGATGTTAAAGCGGTTATAAAATTCCGGTGTAGTGCTCATGGCGATACTTAAACCCACATTAAAGCCATAGGCAGGTGCCAAGTAATAGAAAAATCCAAAACGGGTGAACTGGTTTCCCGGGATTTGCTGGTCATAAGGAACGGCAAAAATAGTTTCGTTGATCTGCGGGCCATTGTTCGGCAGAAAAATATCCCTGAACCGGGCATCCAAAAAATAATTTTTATTGTTTTGAACGCTGTCGGCCATCGTTACCGCATCCTGATAACGCGGGGCTCCGGTATAAACACCGGCATTCAAATACATTTTTGCCAGCAGGGCAAACACCATTCCTTTAGTCGGGCGGCCATATTGCAATGTGTTGGTGCCACTGTTGTTGGTTTTGGAAGGAAGTTGCGGCAATACGGCATTCAACTCACTTTCGATAAATTGAAATACTTTGGCCCGTGGTTGCGTTGCCGGAGGTGTATTTACCGGAAAATCTATGATAATGGGTACATTGCCATACAGGTCCATCATAAAAAAGTAGTACAAGGCGCGCATGGCCCTTATTTCGGCAACGTTTGCCATCTTGACCGTAGCGGTAGAAGCCGATGAATTGACAACGGTAATTAAACGGTTGCACGTGTTGATCCCGCTAAAACCCCATTGCCAAACGCCGGTTACGTTTGGATGGTCAAAAGTCCAGGTATGATAATGCAACTGACGGTACTGGCCGCCATCATCAAAATTTCCATCCCTTGCAGGTAAGATTGCAGCATCAGTTGACATTTCCTGCATCCGCCAATAAGGCACACCATAGTTTGATGATAAGTTGGAATACATGGTTCCCAGCAAGGCATTATAATCCGAATTGGTTGTCGGGAAATTTGATTTTACATATTGCGATTCAACCGGAACATCCAGTTTGGTACAGGCATTTAAGGCAATAGTAATTGCAAGTCCTGTCAGTAGTAGATATATATTTTTCATCTCTTGTAGTATTACTTTTAAAATGATGCGGTTAACCCAAAAATGTAAGTTCGTGTTTTGGGGTAAAAATTATTATTGTCAATCCCCGGGGTTAAACCACCGATATTAATTTCAGGATCAATGCCTTTGTATTTCGTGATCACAAAGAGATTGTTTCCCGACAGGTAAAGCCTGATGGCTTTGATCGCTTGTATTTTTGGCTTGATCGTATAACCAAGCGTTGTGTTGTCTAAGCGCAAGTACGAGCCGCTTTCTACAAAACGGTCTGATATCAAATAGCCGTTGATATCACTAAAAGATTCGCCTAAAGTAAATCTCGGGATGTTTTGCAATCTGGAATCTGCCGGATTGTTGAGGGAAGCCAGTGTAGTGTTCAATATCTTGTTGCCTGTTACGCCTCTTACTAAAAAGTTCAAATCAAAATTTTTGTAGAAAAAGCTGTTGTTCCAGCCGTAGATCAGATTGGGTTGCGCATTACCGGCAATAAACTGATCGGTAGTAAGCGGTTGCGTGGCAATGGTTTTGCCGGCCGCATTTTGATAAGTGCTAACGCCGGCCGCATTTTTACCCAAATAATGCCATAAATAAAACGTACCCAATGCCTGGCCGGGTTGTACAATCTGACTAAAATTTCCGGATTGGCCCTTACCGCCCAACTGTGCAGTATAAAAAACCGGAAGGTTGAATTGACCATTGGAAAGGTCTTCCACCAAATTTTTATTGTGCGAAAAGTTAAGTGATGTGCGCCAGGTAAAATCGCTGGTTTTTACCGCAACAGCATTTAATACCACTTCAATACCCGAGTTTTTGATCTTACCGGCATTTGCGGTAATGGTAGAGGTAAAATATTGTGTCAGGGAAACAGGGTATTGCTCATAAATCAGATCGGAGGTTTTTTTGATATAATAATCCACAGAACCACTGATGCGGTTTTGCAGTAAGCCAAAATCAACACCAATATTAGTTGTTGCAGTGCTTTCCCATTTCAAATTTGGGTTATCGTTCCTTACCGGCCCAATGGCGTTGGTTACATTTCCATTGTAAATAAATTTACTGCCGTTTCCCTGCGAACCATAAACCAGTATGGATGAAAAAGCATTAAAACCCAAACTGTTGCCGGACACGCCATAACCAGCCCTAAGTTTCAGGTCGCTGAAAGCAGGAATATTTTTCATGAAATCTTCATTGATGATCCTCCAACCGGCAGAAACCGCAGGAAACAAGCCATAACGATTATTGATACCAAATGCTGATGAACCGTCTTCCCGTAAGGAACCCTGCAACAAATATTTATCTGCAAACTGGTACTGCACCCTTCCGTAATATGAAATCAAACGAAGGGTAGAAATTGGGTTGTTATCAAAAGGTATTTGTGAAACTGACGATGGGTTAGACAAAAACAGGTTGTTATAGCTTAGGTTATCATTGGAGAAACCCTGTGTTTGTACGCCAAAGCCATCATTGTTACGGTTTTGCTGATAAGAATAACCGGCCAATAATTTGATGGAATGCTGGCCGAAAGTACGGTCATAGTTGAAATAAGACTCTGCAATATCATTAGTGTTTAAATAAGCAGAACGGTGGGCAACACCATTTGCGTTAACAGCAATTCCTGATGCACTGTTTAAATAACTGTTGTTGTCGTTCTGGTCGCGTTGTTGGGAAACGCTTAGCGTAAACCTTAACCCTTGTACAATATCTACCTGGGCAATGCCATTGATCAGTGTTTTGTTGCTGTTGTTGTGGATGGTGTTGTTGTTCAATAACGATAACGGGTTTAACGTGCCGCTTCCGGTACGTGTATAATTCTCTTTGTAGCTGCCATCAGGATTGAACGGGCTAACGGTTGGCAGGTAAAACAGCATACCAGACAATATACCGCCCTGATAAATATCATCTGAATTGCTGTTGCTGTTGGTTAAATTAAGGCTTAGTTTTAAACGGTCGTTAAAAAACCGCTGGTTGATATAACCGCGATAAATGGTGCGTTCCAGTGCTGTCCTTTTTAAGATACCGTTGTTTTTAAAGTAGTTTACACTGGCGCCATAATCTGAGTTTTTAGTTGCCCCACCGTATGACAAGTTATGGTTTTGAGAAAAACCGCGCCGCTCGATCAGGTTTTGCCAGTTTGTGTTTGACCCGTCGTCGTCTATAGGGCTTGCCAAAGGTTTCTGGTTATTGTCTTTTAAATATTGACGCAGCTCGTCGCCGGTGAGCATATCAATTTTTTTGGATACCTCGTCAACCGCTGCATAACTGCTGTAAGTTAATCTGGTCTGCCCAAGCTTTGCCCTTTTGGTGGTAATAATGATAACACCGTTTGCCGCCCTCGAACCGTAAATAGCCGTTGACGATGCATCTTTTAGCACATCAATACTTTCAATATCTGCCGGTGCCAGCAAATCGATTGAAGCTCCCGGAACGCCGTCTATCACATAAAAAGGTTCCTGTGCACCAGTTCTTATGGTTGATGGCCCTCTTAAAATTACAGACGGAGCCTGGTTTGGGTCGCCGCTTTTGGTTACGTTAAGCCCCGGCACTTTTCCCTGCAACAATTCCGCAGGCGTAGTTAAAACGCCTTGGTTAAAGTCTTCGGATTTTAAGGAAGTGATCGCACCGGTAACATCCTGTTTGGTAGATGTACCATAACCAATCACCACCACATCTTTCAATTGCTGGCTGTTGGGAAGTAAACTGACATTGATGGTATTTTGATTTCCAACAGGTATTTCCTTGGTGGTAAAGCCTACGGATGTAAACCGCAGGACATTGTTATTGCTGCTAACGGTAATGGAATATTTTCCATTAACATCCGAAGCAACACCGTTATTACTACCAACTACTAAAACGGAAACGCCCGGAAGCGGTTCGTTTTTTTCATCGGTTACTGTACCTTTGATCACTCTTTGGGATTGTGAAAATACAACAGCAGGCAAAACGACAAACAGAAATGCAATGAGTAGGAAGCGTTGCCAATTACAACTTCCAAAAACAGGTTTTAAAAGAACATTGTAAAATTTTTTCATAGAAATTGATAGCTTTTAAATAACAAAATTTGCCGGGGCAAGAGAATTGCTTATTGATTAATGCTGCAAAGGAAGGCTCCTGATATTATCAGAATATCAATTTTTTGTTACCGTTGTTGTACATAAGGCAGTTATATTATTTACTTCAATTAGATTCGGTTTAAACTTAAAATATTGAAAATCTAAGGATAAAACTTGCGCACTCCTGCTGTTGCTTTTTTCCCTACCGGGTTAAATAGTTTTACTTAACAGTGGTATTTTGTGCCGAGGGGTCTTGAAACAAGTTCAGGATGACAGCCCAATGCTTCTTTTATCACCTAAAAACTGTTAAACCCTTGTACTTTTTGTACCGTTCTATTATACAGGTACAAGATTTACAGGCATAAAAGAAGCATTGTGAATTTTTATAATGATTTGTTTAAACTTATTTCCCTACTGCAATTTCTGGCTTGATGCTTCTTTTACAGCATAAAAACTTCGGTCATCCCTCTTGCACTGCAACCGAATCTGTCAAAACCTACCGGGTACGTTAAATAGATAGCCGCTATATTTCCCCCTTTAAAGGGGGTTAGGGGGATGATTTTCTTCTTATCTGAAAACTTTTAATAGCTAAACCGTGTTTACGAGTCAACTACTTTTTAGGAACGATGCAATACCGGATGGCCCGATTTCTTTTGATCTTATTTTTGCTCCAAAGTACCGAGTTTGGCGAATTCCTGAAATTACCCCTGTTGTTACAGCATTATGGCCAGCATGTACATCTGCATCCCGGCACTACGGCTATCGGTTTTTTGAAAATGCATTATCTTGATAAAACTGTGGTGGACGAAGATTACGCGCAGGACATGCAGCTTCCCTTTAAAACATTAGACAACCATAACCTAACCATCCAGTTGTCTTTGCCACCCGTTGCAGTAATTGTCCCGGGCCTGCACCCTTTTCACCTTAGCCCACCAAATATTTATTACTCTTCATACGTTCCTTCCACTTATTCCGGCAATGTTTTTCAGCCTCCGAAAACAATTGATTTTTGCTAAGTGCCTGTTTAAATTTCTATCATATCCTTTTGACAAGCTCAGGATTAATAATCATACTACTTCTTTTATGCCCATAAATCTTGTTTTTGTATGGCCACATCGATACAAAAAGTACAAGGGTTTACTGATTTTTAGGTGGTAAAAGAAGTATGGAAAATAGGTTGGATAAAATTTAAACACGTTCTGATTTTTTTGTCCTGTAAGTATTGTGCAGGGATATTATTTCATTTAAGCTGATAATCATGATCGATCGAATAATAGGGTTTTCGGTCAGGAATAAACTTATCGTGGGCTTATTGGTGTTGCTGATGGCTGCTTTTGGCATCTATTCGGCCAGCCGTTTGCCCGTTGATGCCGTTCCTGACATTACCAACAACCAGGTGCTCCTGATAACCGTTTCGCCATCGCTGGCCGCGCCGGAAGTGGAACGCCTGATCTCCATGCCCATAGAAAGGGTTATGGCTTCTTTGCCCGAACTGAAGGAAATGCGTTCCATTTCCCGTTTCGGGCTTTCTAATGTAACCGTAGTTTTTAATGATGATGTGGATATTGCCCGTGCCCGCCAGCAGGTAAGCGAGCGTTTGAACCAGTTGAAAACCATCATTCCGCCTGCCATCGGCGAAACAGATATGGGGCCGGTGACAACAGGACTGGGCGAGGTTTACCAGTATTATGTGGTGCCAAAACCCGGCTATGAAAACCGATATACATTGACCGATTTACGCACCTTGCAGGAATGGATCGTGCGCCGCCAGCTACTGGGTGTCAGCGGCGTGGCGGATGTAAGCAGCCTGGGCGGCAAACTGAAGCAATACCAGGTAGTGATCAGTCCGGAAAAGTTAAAAAGCCTGGGCATTACGCTGGACGAGCTGTATAACACCGTGCAGCAGAACAATGAAAACACAGGTGGTGCCTACATCGAAAAAGGCCCGAATGCCTACTATATCCGTACAGAAGGCATGGCCTCTTCCTTAGAAGATCTGCGGAACATGCCGGTAAAAAATATCCGGGGCCTTCCGTTAAGGTTAGGCGAAGTGGCCAGCGTGCGCGAAGGCGATGCGCTGCGTTTTGGGGCGATGTACAACAACAAATATGGCGAGGTTGCCGGGGCGGTAGTGCTGATGCTGAAAGGCGCCAATGCAATGGAAGTGGTGAAAGCAGTAAAAAGCAGGGTAGAAGAAATTAAAAAGCGCCTGCCCGAAGGTGTAACCATTTTGCCTTATTACGAACGCAGCAAAATGGTGGGCAATTCCATCTCCACAGTTAAAAAAAACCTGATCGAAGGTGCATTGATCGTTATTTTCGTGCTGGTGCTGTTTCTTGGCAACCTGCGCTCGGGCCTGGTGGTGGCTTCGGTGATCCCGCTTTCGATGCTTTTTGCACTGATCATCATGAACCTGTTTGGCGTTTCGGCCAACCTGATGAGCCTTGGGGCATTAGACTTTGGGTTGATTGTAGATGGGGCCGTTATCATTGTGGAAGGCGTGATGCACCGTTTTCGGGATAAAGCGGACGAACATTCCGGCGGCGATCTTTCTCAGGATGAAGTGAACCAAGAAGTGAAAACTTCGGCTTCCAGGCTGATGAACTCCGCTATTTTCGGGCAGATCATTATCCTGATCGTTTATCTTCCCATTTTAAGTTTGCAGGGGATTGAAGGAAAAATGTTCCGTCCGATGGCAGAAACCGTAGCTTTTGCATTGGTGGGCGCATTTTTACTTTCGCTGACTTATGTACCGATGATGACCGCGCTTACCCTCAGTAAAAAGGCTGGCAAAAACAGCAATTTTGCAGATAAGATCATGGCGTTCCTTCAAAAACGTTATGCGGCATTGCTGGATAAAGCATTGAAGCACGCCAAAATAGTGCTGGTGATAGCCGTGGCTTTGTTTGCCGCTGCTTTTTTCATCTTTAAAGGTTTAGGCGGAGAATTTATCCCGCAACTGGAAGAAGGCGATTTTGCGCTGGATGCCCGTTTTTTGCCCGGTACTTCCCTGACCCAAACCATCAAAGGGATGAAAATGGCTGCGGACGGCCTGATGAAATTTCCGGAAGTAGAACAGGTAACCTGCCGCATCGGATCGGCAGAAATCCCGACTGACCCGATGTCCCTGGAACAATGCGACGTTTTTATAACCTTAAAGGACAAATCTTTGTGGAAAACAGCACACGATTATGCTGGCCTGGAAGATGCTTTTGGCAAATCCCTGGCACAAATCCCTGGTCTGAACGTCGGTTTTGAATACCCCGTACAAATGCGTTTTAACGAACTCATATCCGGTGCCAAACAGGATGTTGTGGTAAAAATTTACGGGGATGATCTGCAGCAGTTGTCCTCCCTTGCCGGAAAGGTAAGCAGCCTTGCCGGAAAGGTAAAAGGTGCCGCCGATATTTATACCGAAAAAATTACCGGCCTGCCGCAACTGGTAGTCCATTATAATCGCGCCGCATTGGCACAGTATAATTTGAGTATCAGCCAGGCAAACCATATTGTCAATGCTGTTTTTGCCGGTGAAAAAGCCGGGAGCATTTATGAAGGCGAGCGGCAGTTTGACGTGATGCTGCGCATGTCTGATACGGCAAGGTCCAACTTCAGCAACCTCAATCAGTTGCAGATCAATACACCAAGCGGTATGCAAATCCCGCTAAGTCAGATTGCAACTATAAGTGTCAAAGACGGGCCGAACCAGATCCAGCGGGAAAACGGCCAGAGGCGTATTTCGGTTTCCTTTAACGTGCGTGGTCGCGATGTACAAAGTGTTGTAGGCGACCTGCAGCAGCAGATACAGCAAAAAGTTAAAATGCCGGCAGGATATTATGTGGATTATGGCGGCCAGTTTGAAAACCTAAAATCAGCAAAAAAGCGTTTGGCCATTGCGGTCCCTGCCTCGTTGTTGTTCATCCTGATCCTGCTGTATTTTGCTTTTAACCAGTTTAAAGAGGCTTTGCTGGTGTTTTCCGCTATCCCGCTGGCTGCCATCGGCGGTGTTTTTGCCTTGTGGCTGCGGGGCATGTCTTTCAGTATTTCTGCAGGCGTTGGCTTTATTGCTTTGTTCGGCGTGGCAGTATTAAATGGTATTGTATTGATCAGCGAATTTAACCGTTTGCGTGCAGAAGGAGAGGAGGATACCGATGAATGTATCCGCAAAGGTACGGCTAACAGGCTGCGCCCTGTACTGATGACCGCTACCGTAGCTTCCTTAGGTTTTTTTCCGATGGCTATTTCTACCCATGCAGGTGCAGAAGTGCAGCGGCCACTGGCTACCGTTGTGATTGGCGGGTTGATTACCGCAACAATGCTGACATTGGTGGTACTACCGGCGTTGTATAAACTATTTGCAGCAGTAAAAACGAAAAAAGATCAGTCTAAAACTACTGCTGTTGCCGTTATTTTACTACTGTTTTCACTTCCGGCAAAAGCCCAGCAACCTGTTGGAAAAGTGATCACCATAAAAGATGCGGTAAAAGAAGCCTGGTCTGGTAATGCTTACCTCAAATCGGCACAAAACCAAACGCTGGCGGCCGGAGCTAACCTGGGCACAGCTTACGAGTTGCCGAAAACACAGGTACAGTACGATCAGGGGCGCATCAACAGTTCCAATACCGACAGCCGTTTCGCTGTTTTGCAAAGTTTTTCGCTGCCCGGCGTTTACCAGGCACAGCATAATTTTTTGAAGGCTGAAGCAGGGCTGACCGCTTTGCAGGAAGAAACGCTGCGCAACCAGCTTGCCTACCAGGTTCGGGACGTATATGTACAATTAGCAACGGACCTGGCCAAACTGCAATTGTTGAAAGCACAGGATTCGGTTTATGCAGAAGTGGTCCGGCTGGAAAAATTAAGGTTTGGCCTCGGCGAAACTTCCCGTATCAATTTAACCAGTGCCGAAGCCAGGGCAGGAATGCTGAAAAACCAGCGTTTGCAATTATTATCGGAAATTGGTGTGCTGCAAAACCGCTGGAAATTACTGTTAGGGACCGAAATACAGCTTTTGCCCGCAGACCAGTCTCCTCCGCCATGGCAAAAAGGCTTTTCTGCTGATTCTGCCGCAACCTTGGAAAACCCGGAAGTAAGGCAGGCAAGGCAGCAACTAACCATTAGTGATCTGCGGATAAGAGTAAACCGTTCCAGGTCTTTGCCGGAAGTTACTTTGGGTTACAATAACCAGAGTTTTACCGGGCCGGACATCCGCAACGGCAATGTTTTGTTGTCGCGCGGCAACCGGTTTTCTTCTTACCTCGCCGGTGTCAATATCCCGCTTTTTTACGGGCCGTACCGTTCGGCTGTTAAAGCAGCTACCTTTCAGCAAAAAGCAGCAACTTATACGCTGACTGCCAAACAGAACGAATGGCTCGGACAGTGGCGGCAAGAGTTGGCGCGCTATAACCAGCAGCTCCTGTCCATCAACTATTATGAAACACTGGCACTAAAGCAGGCAGCAGAGTTGCTTCGTACAGCTACTTTATCTTTTACAAGCGGCGGCATCAGTTATATTGAATGGGTTGCTTATTACAATCAGTCTGTCCAGATCCAAACCGACCGGCTGGACGCTTTGCTGCAATTAGACCAAACCATCAACACCATCTGGTATTACCAGGCTCAAACAGAAAAACCATGAAAATCAACTATATCCTGATCCTTGCCTTGCTGCTCTTTGGATGCGGCGGCGGCAGCGACAAAAAAGGACAATCCGGACCAAAGCAGCAGCAGCCGCAGGAAAAAGACAACAGTATTACCTTCAACCCCGAACAAATTAAAAACGGCGGGATAGATACCGGCCATTTAACGATGCACCCTTTATCAAGTTTTGTGCAGGTGAACGGGCAGGTAGATGTGCCGCCCGAAAACCTGATTTCGGTGAATGTCCCTTTAGGCGGGTTCTTAAAAAAAACCACGATGCTGCCGGGCGAACCGGTACATAAAGGACAAATACTTGCTACGGTAGAAAACCAGGATTACATCACCTTGCAGCAGGATTACCTTACCGCTACCAGCCGCATGGTTTTTTTGAAGCAGGAACTGGTGCGCCAGCGTGAACTGAGCCAGCAGCAGGCCAGCCCGTTGAAATTATACCAGCAATCTTTGTCCGATTACAACAGCGAACAGGCGCAGGCAGCGGGCACGGCACAAAAATTAAAACTGCTGGGCATTGATCCGCAGAAATTGACGGCTGCATCTATCAGGCCTTTTGTTTACATCACTTCGCCTATTTCGGGTTTTGTATCAAAGGTAAATGTGAACACCGGAAAGTATATCAACCCAACCGACGTGCTGATGGAGCTGGTGAATACGGGCGATATACATGCCGCTTTAACCATTTTTGAGCAGGACATCCCGAAAATCAAAATCGGCAGTAAAGTGAAAATAACCCTGCCAAGCATTCCCGGCCAAACTTATCCCGGAAAAGTAATTTTGATCGGAAGGATGCTGGACAGTTCGCGCAGTGTAATGGTGCATTGCCATTTCTTAAAAACCGATCCGCGCTTGTTGCCCAACATGTTTTTGCAGGCTGCTATCGAAACCAAGCCTCAGCGTACTTTGGCCGTCCCGGATGGCGCGCTGATCAATTTCGGAGGGAAGCCTTATATTTTTGCTGCACAAAAGAAGCCAAAAAACACAATGCTTTTCAGCATGATACCAGTTGAACTGGGCGTACAGCAGGATGGCTGGAACGAAATCAAACTCAAGAAACCGGAGCTTGACAATCGTTTATTTGTGCTGAAAGGGGCATTTTCCATCTTGTCTGCCATGAAAAACACGGGTGAAGAAAATTAAGAAAAATGCTAAGATTGGATAAGTTTGTTTGAAATTTTGCAACCTGGTTCGGATGCTTCTTTTATCATACAAAAAACAGTAAGCGTTCTGATTTGACACCGATTTTTGCATGATAAAAGAAGCATTGTCTTTTTTTAGAAGATACTCAAACAGGCTTCCTTAAAAAATTAAATTGCCGGACTACAAATATCAATCAACCCTAAAAAAACAATGGTAAACGAAGTAACCAATAAAGAAAAAACAAAAGCCGAGCGCGAGTACGTCATCCAAAAAGTGCAGCCTGCCTTGCTGGGTTTGATGGACGGCTCTGTCTCTACGCTGGCGCCTATTTTTGCAACTGCTGGTTTGACGGGGCAGCCAATGAAGGCTTTTTACGTTGGCCTGGCAGCTTCCCTCGGTGCAGGGATAAGCATGGGGCTGGCCGAAGCATTATCTGATGACGGAACAGTTACGGGCCGGGGAACACCCATCACACGCGGTGCAATTACTGCTTTTTCTACCGCATTTGGCGGGATGCTGCACACGCTGCCGTTTTTAATTGCCAATCTGCAAACTGCTTTACATTTAGCTTATGTGGTGGTGGTGGTGGAATTGCTGATGATTGCTTTCATACGCTACAAATTCATGAAAACGCCTTTGCTTTCTACTGTGTTACAAGTAATTGTAGGTGGCGGGATTGTGTTTATAATTGGTATTTACTTAGGAAAGATCGGTGCCTGATCTTTGCCGGATACAAAAGTAGTTGGCTTGGGTTTGCTTTTGAAAAAAGCTAACCTATCCGGTGCAGATTTAAGTTGCCATCAATTAAACGGAACCGGAAACCAGCATTGAGCTACCTTCATAAAACCATATTAATGAGGATATTGATGTTGCTATGAAGAGGATACTCTTTTTACCGGTGTTTTTTTGATCTTAAGATGTTGTATGTTGCGGAAAAACTATACCTAAGTTTTTGAAAAGTGGTTCCAATCCGCCAACTGTTAGTTTTTATAACCTTAAATAACCTATGAAAATCAAGCACGTTTTTATCTTACTTGTATTTATATTTACTCATTTCTATGCCATAAAAGAAGCATCGGCACAAGCCAAAGATTTAAAATTGGTTTTCATCCGTCACGGTGAGAAACCCATAAAAGGCGATAACCTAACCTGCCAGGGTTTAAACCGGGCACTACAGTTACCGGCTTTGCTATACCGCAAGTTTGGTGTCCCCGCTTATTTGTTTGTTCCGGGATTGGCTTTGGGCGAATCAACAAAACACGCCCGGATGTTTCAAACGATAAGCCCTCTGGCGATCAAATATAATCTCCCAATAAACAGCAGCCATGCAGAAAAAGATTCGGTCAGTCTTGCAGAAGATTTAAAAAGTAAAACAGGCACAATTGTAATCGTTTGGGAGCATAAAGCTATCGCACCAATTGTTAGGACATTAGGGATTTTTGCACCTGGCTTACTTTGGCCTGATAATGATTATGACAGCATTTGGATTGTTGCTTTCATCAACGGAAAAGCTGTTTTGACAAAAGATAAAGAAGGGTTAAAACCTTTGGCAGAATGCGGCAGTTTTTGAATTAATATTGAAATTGTTTAAAGCCTATTTAAAATTTGTTTAATAAAATTTCCATGCTTCTTTTATCACCTGAAAAATAGTAAGCATTTTTGTTTTTTGTTTATTTAAATTGGGGCAGGCACCAGTTTTTATAGGGTAAAAGAAGCATGAAGTAAAAGAATAGGAAGAAACAAGTTTTTAACAACCAGGTTGTAAAATCCAGCAAATCAGGTACAAGATCAGGTTTTTTACACTTGTGTGTATTTCGATCAAAAAATCAAGACCAAAGTTCCGCTGATGATCATGACAGCACCTATTGCTACTTTTAGCGATAAAGTTTCTTTTAAGATAACAACAGAAAGTACAATAGTTAAAGCTACACTCAATTTGTCCACAGGAGCTACTTGTGATACTTTGCCTATCTGCAAAGCTTTGTAATAAAATATCCAAGACAGGCCTGTTGCTATGCCGGATAAAATCAAAAACAAGATGCTATGGCGCGAAAGGTCTGTTATGCCTTTCAATTCGCCTCTGGCTATTGCAATCCCCCAGGCTACAATCAAAATAACAACTGTACGGATAGCAGTTGCCAAATCAGAATTAACATTTGTAACTCCGATTTTTGCAAAAATTGCGGTCAGCGATGCAAAAAAAGCTGATAATAAGGCATAAATCCACCACATAGAAAAAATATTTTATTGGTTAAAAACAGTTTAAATGAAACTTATAATTGTTGATTTTAAAATCCAACACTAAAAAAATGTATTTTGTTGATATACCAGTAATTTAATTTCCAATTGTAAGTTGTGCAAATTTGCTTGGATATTGTTAAACCTAAACCGCTTCCTTCTGATTCTGCAGACTTGTTAAAACGATTGAAAATCTGATCCGCTTCTAAACTTCTATTTCCTCCGGTGTTGCTGATTGTCAATTTTTGATGGTCCAATTCTACCCAGATTGTTCCACCACTTATATTATGCCTGATGGCATTGCCGATAAGATTGTTCAGTAAGATTTCCAGTAAAAACTCATTTGCCATTATATTTTTTTCAACAACAGAACTACTCAGGCTAATGTTTTTGATGGAAAAAAGCTCATGAAAGCGCTGTAAATGATTACTTAAAACCGTATTTAAACTGATGCTTCTTTTATCGGGCAATAATTGGTTTTCGATCTTGGCCAGCAGCAGCATGGCCTTGTTTAAGTGCGTCAACCGGGCCACGCTCTGGTACAAATCTTCCAGCAACTTACTCTGATTTTCAGAAAACCCGTCTGTTTGCAATAAGCTGTCCAACTTAGAATTGATTACTGCAATTGGTGTCATCAGTTCATGAGAGGCGTTTTCGGTGAAAGATTTCAAGTCATTATAATCTTTGGTAACCTTATCTGCCATCAAAATTATAACCCTGTTCAGTTCGTCAAATTCTTCAATCCCAGAATTGATATTTTTAAAATGCTGTTCCCTGCCTGTCACATTAAAAGATTGCAACTGAAGCAAAGTGTTGTAAAACGGTTGCCATAAATGTTGTAAAATAAGCCTGTTGATGGTAAATAATACAGCCAGCAAGATTAGGATTATAGCCAGCGTGATCCCAAAAATGATCTGGGCCAAATCTTCTGTTTCAACTTTAGATTCTACAACCAAAATTTTATAATTTCGGCCTTTTATTGCCACAGAACTAATCAAACCCCTGCCTGATTCTTTTTCTTTTTCTTTTAAATTGTAAAAGCCGGTGTTGATAAATTGGCGCGGGATTGTTGCAGTACCGGCATCTTGAAAAGTAATCAGCAGGTCATTTGATTGGAATACTTGCGGCAAATGTTGGTTGAGGCGTACAAATTCAAAAATTTCCTGTTCTTCCACTTCCAGCTCCTGATCGACCTGGCGGTTAAGTATCAGGCTGATTACCTGGTAATAAACAATGCCGGTAACTAATATCACTAAGATTGCGGCCATCAAATTGACCCGGTTATACTTGCTTAAAAGTTTCACAGATCGGTGAATTTATACCCCATGCCATAAGCAGCCTGGATGTAATCTTTGCTTCCGGATTCCAACAATTTTTTTCTGATGTTTTTTACATGTGAATAAATAAAATCATAATTGTCAACTACATCAAACTCATCGCCCCACAAATGTTCTGCAATTGCATTTTTGGAAACAGTCTTTCCTTTGTTCACGAAAAAATATAAAAGCAAAGCATATTCTTTCCGGGTAAATTTGATAGATACCTGATGGACATATACCGTCTTTGCCTGCAAATCAATGCTTATCTCGTTAAAATTCAAGATGTTGTTGCCACCAAAAGATTTCCGCCTGATAATAGCCATAACCCTGGCGTGCAACTCAGACAAGTGGAAAGGTTTGGTCAGGTAATCATCGGCCCCAAGGTTTAAACCGTTGAGTTTGTCATCCAAGGAATTTTTTGCTGAAATAATAAGTATGCCGTCCGCATGTCCGTTTTTTTTCAGCATATCCAAAATTGCCAAACCATTTCCATCTGGCAAAGTAATATCCAGCACAATACAATCGTACCGGTATAAATTTATTTTTTCCCGGGCACTAATAAAGTTTACGGCAGTCTCGCAAATATTTTCAGCCGCTGTAAAATAAGATTCGATGCTCTCCCTTAAGCCTTTTTCGTCTTCAATAATCAGTAGTTTCATAAATTTTGGTTAAAGAATGATTGCGGATAAATTTTGTATCACAAATAGAAACAAGGTAACAATCAGAGATTATACTTTCAGGGACCGGGCTTTTTTAAGATTGTAATATTAAAAAAAATTTATCCCTTTGCATTATTTTGGTGGTAAATTTCTACTTTGTTCAGTGCTTCAAAATTGGACATGAAATTCAAATTCAAAACAGGATCAATCATTAGTTTTAGAGCTTGTTTAAAATTTGTTCAACATGTTTTCTATGCTTCTTTTATCACCTAAAAAATGGCAAGGATTTGATTTTTGGTTTGTTTTAATTGATGCCAATACCAATTTTCATAGGGTAAAAGAAGCATTGGCATTAATCCTGAGCATATCGAAGGATCTTGTATAATTTTAAAACACGCTCTTAAAGAAAAAAATTATGTAAAAGTATTTTGGGGAGGAAAACCCGGTATAGATTTATTTGTCCAGTTTACATCTTAGGTAAATTTATGGAACAAGTCCAAGCTATTAAAACAGATATTCTTCCTGCTGAAAAGGGATTAAGTAAAACAACATATTAAAAACTAATAAAATTGCAGAAGCCGGAAAAATTACGAATGCAAAAAGCAGGTTATTTTTTTGAAGCTGAAGTAAAAAACAAGGATTTAGTGTTTGATGAAAAAGGCAGATTTATTAAAGTTGATTGACCGGTAACAACGGTCTAAAGCTAAAAGACAACTGTTTTTTTATACAAGTTTAGATCAGCTTGTAATTTTTTCCTTATGCAAATATAAATTATAGGCATAAAAGAAGCATGTCGGTTTTTTACAGTTATAAAAATTTGATAAGTTTATTTTACGGTTATAAGTTGTTTGAAATTAATTAGTTAAACGGGTTAAAACCCATTTTTACAATTGATGCCGAGCCTGTGGCTCTTTAAAATACTGTTTACTCCGGAAAATCCGCCTACTGGTTTAACTCTGCCCAACATTAGTTTAAACAACTTTTATATCAAAAGACAACAAGCTTAAACAAATTGTTAATTGTCTTCTTTTCGCTCCAGCTTTTGAAATGGGATTTTTAAAATGTTAAGAAATTTACTGTTTTTTAAAGGTTCCATGTGGGTATCAATACCAAAAACGGTGTTCTTTTTGTCCAGCTCTCCAAAAGTCCCGAAAAGATGGTCCCAAATGCTAAGTACATCTCCATAGTTACAATCCGTATAAGGCAACTTGTAATGATGGTGGACATGGTGCAAGTTGGGGGTAATGAATAAATACCCTAAAATTTTGTTGGCCCGCTTTGGCAACCTGAACTCAGTATGTGCTATAATATTAGAGAACGTTTGAAAAATTTGCCGCAATATCAATACCCCAACTGCCGGGCCAAGCAAAAATACCCATAACATCAAAAAGCATGTCCGCACGATAGTTTCACCCGGATGTTCTCTCAAAGTAGTGGAAACGTCCACCTTCAAATCGCTATGGTGCACTAAATGAAATTTCCACAAAAAATCTGTTTTGTGCATAATCACATGGTAACAATATTCGCACAAATCCAGCAGTACAAATAAGCTGATGTAATAAACCCAGGGATTGGTGTTAAAAGGGATAAACCTGACGATACCCCAATGGTGCCGGATGTCCCAGCCGGAAATGAGCAAAACGAAACCGGTTATAAATAGCTGTATCGGCAGTGCCGTTAAAATAAACAACATGTTCACCCGGCTGTGTTTCCATTTTAATTTCAGATAATTACCTGTTGCAATGACTTCGACAACCCATAGTGTGCAAATCACAAAGGCATATAAGGCGACCTGGATAAGATCTTGATGTCTGGAAGTAAAGGATTCTGTTGTCATTTGTATTAATAGAGTCTAAAAAAAGAATTTCATCGCCAAATAAGGGAAATATATTTCTTGTAACAAATTTATTAACAAATCTTGGATGAAATCTGGAGTTTAAAGTATTTTTTTTTCAGGATAAAGGTTTATTGAAATAGATTTTAAAGAATTAATTAGCTTAAATTAGCTAAAAATAATTATCAAACCACAGAATTAAAACAGCATCCAGACGTCATTTCATCCGATAATTTTAAACAGGGCCTGATTGGTATAAGTTATCACGACGCAGGTGAGGCCTATGAGAATTTGAACAGTTGATTTGTAAAATAGCATTTCAGACTGGCAACTTTATTTGTATTGTTTCGTTTGATGACAGTTGTTTTCAAAATAAAATCATTCATTAACTATCAGATATTTTTGAAAAATCTTAAAATCTTAATTACAGGCGTTTTATTGGTAATGATGTTTTCTGAAGCTTATCCAAAGGAAGCAGCAAACTTGGAACGAAGGGGAAGCCAAACAACCTTACAAGATACGGTCATTGCGCAAAAAGATATGATAGATATTTTGCATTCTTTTCGAAAAAAAGCTACTCCCAAAACAGATTCCGTTTCTAAGCAGTTCAATTTTTCTCTTGTACCTTCTGCCGGCTATACTTTGTCAACCGGTTTTGCTGTTGATCTTTCCGGAAATGTAGTTTTTTATACCGATAAAAACAACAAGGAAAAACTTTCCACAGCATTTTCCAATGTTACTTACGATCAGCATAAGCAGTTTTTGTTTCATACCAATTCCAATATCTGGTCAAAAGGGCAGAAATATAATTTCATTGGCGACTGGCGTTTTCTTAAATATCCGGAAAATACTTTTGGCTTGGGGAGCTTAACTACGCCGGGGCAAGTAAACCTGATTAATTATTCTTACATCCGCTTTTATCAAACTGTTCTTAGAAAAGTATTGACTAATTTCTATACCGGTTTTGGATACAATTTAGACTATCATTATCAAATAACCGAAGCCGGAAACGCCGACAATACCATTTCCGATTTTAAAAACTATGGTTTAAAAACTAAATCTACATCTTCCGGTATCACCTATAACTTATTGTTTGACAACCGTAAGAATCCAATTAACGCTTCAGGCGGAACCTACAGTAACCTGATTTATCGTTCCAACTTTGAATTTTTAGGAAGTGATTCCAGATGGCAATCGCTGACTTTGGATTTAAGAAAATATTTTAAAGTTGGAAAACACTCAGATAATATCCTTGCTTTCTGGATGTTGGACTGGTTGACTTTGGCCGGACATCCTCCTTATCTTGATTTGCCGAGCACCGGATGGGACACGAACGGAAATACAGGAAGAGGTTATCCGCAGGGAAGGTTCCGGGGCAATAGTATGTTGTACCTGGAGGGAGAGTACCGGTTTAAAATTACAGGAAATGGTTTATTGGGAGGGGTTGTATTTACCAATGCAGAAAGTCTTGCCAATCAGGAAAACAACTTTCAAAAAATCTTGCCTGGCTACGGGCCGGGGTTGCGAATAAAATTTAACAAGCATTCCAATACGAACTTATGTATCGATTACGGGATCGGAAACAATTCAAAAGGTTTTTTTGTAAACCTTGGTGAAGTTTTTTAAATAAGATCAATTGTTTTCAACCAGGTTGGATGCTTCTTTTATCAATCTAAAACTTACCTTAATTTGTTTCCTGCTTTTTGCAAATTTGTTTTTTTTACAAATAAATCAAGGTTTGTAATTGCTTTACTATTTATTTTTATACGGTAAAAGAAGCATTGGTTAAACAACTTGTAAAACTATCTTTTTGGATGACTTGGTAAAGTTTCTACCTCATCATTGGAAAAAATATAATTACTTATTAGACTGGTCTGGCGAAGCCTGGTTATCGTTTTCGTCTTTATTTTTGTCATCTTTTTTAAATTCAAGCTTGCCAAACTTATAACTCAGGCTAATCCCAAAAGATTGAAGTTGTATCTGGCGCAAGTTTGTCTGATAAAAATTTGTACCCGTCGTAATGGATTTTTGATTCACGTATTGGTTAAAAGGATTGGCAGCAGTTAACCCAATACTTGCTTTTTTATTCAGTAGTTGTTTGCGCAAAGCAAAGTTATAAAATGCAAATGATGGCCTGGTGCCCTGGATAGTTCGCTGCGATGAATTGTAATTTGCGAATACTTCAACAGTAAGGTCATGGGCAAAGTTATAAGAAGCATTTAAGTTGATGCGGTAAGTAAAGCCGTTAACTGTTGGGTTACCTGGATTGATAGAAACACGGTCGGCAAAAAACATATTAGAACGCAAGTTAAGCTTACTTGTAACCGGCACGGAGCCAAATAAATTGATGCCGGTTGTATTTTCGGAACCGATATTGTAACGCTGGTTTAAAAATACATTTGAATATTTGGTGCCGCCAATAGTCAAAGTATCAAACTGAGTGGTGTAAGACTGGATGTCGTTGGTATTGTGCCGGTAGAAAGCACCTACATAAAAGTTCGCGCCCTCTTCATAGGATTTGTTATAACCCAATTCATAATTGTGGCCGATTTCCGGCTTTAAATTTGGGTTGCCGGTGCTGATGTTATGCGGATCGCTGATGTTGTAAAATGGGTTTAAATCACCGTAATTCGGCCTTTCCACGCGGTAAGAATAGCTTAATTTGAGGGTTTGGCTCTTGTCGATTTTGTGGGAAAGCACAGCCGAAGGCGCTAAAATATTATAGCTTGGAAGACGCGTTCCCGGAAAATCTGCCGAAGCAGTGGTATATTCGTCCCGAAGCCCGGCTTTTCCTTCGATAAAATTTTTGAACAACGAAAACTGGGCAGAAAGATAATAAGCATAAATCTGTCGGCTATAGTTAAAGCCATAAGTTTGGTTGGCATTGGGGATGAAATCGGTATTGGCCAAAGTATCGGTTGCCACTGTATTGTTGATCTTTTCAAAAACGCCCTTGGCACCGGTTTCCACAGTAAATTTATCGCTAAAAGGATGCGTATAATCGATAGAGATATTCGTTTCCCTGTCTTTTCCGGGGTTGTTGCTCCTGGAACCGGAAGATACGTACCCGCCGGTGAGGTAATCCTGTTGCTGGAAAAAATTTGACGTGTTTTTACTGTTGCTGGTGGTGTACAAAATATCCAGTTCCTGGCCTTCTTTCTTAAAGGTTTTTTTATAATTCACACTGTAATCAAATGATTTTGCATTAAATCTACTGTTTGAATTACGCAAACTTAACAGATCAGAAAAACTATTACTTGACAATAGGGAACGCATATTTTGCTCCTGGTTGGTCAGCCCGCTATTCGTATTGCCGAAATGGTTAAAACCAACTGCCGCCGTTAAATCATCTTTTGGCGTGATGCTCCAGTTGAAACTTAAACCCGAATTATAACCGCTTCTTTTTAAGGCACTGCTTCCTTTTTGCAGCAAATGAGTGGAGGTATCAGCTGCGTTGTTGTAGGACAATCGGTCGTTTGTGTTGATCGTGGTGGTATTGATTTGATCATTACCGCTTAAAAAAGCATTCACACCAAAATCACCTTTGCGCAGGTTCAGGTTTACCGAACCGTTTTCGCGCCTGGTGCCCGCCGAAAGGTTTACGCTTCCGTTAAAGCCCTGTACTTTACTGTCTTTCAAAATAATATTGATGATACCGCCCGTACCATTGGCATCGTATTTGGCGCCGGGGCTGGTGATTACTTCAATACTTTTGATCTGGCTTGCAGGAATGGACTGCAAGGCATCGGCCAAACTGGCACCGAAAATACTGGAAGGTTTACCGTTGATTAGGAAACGGATATTAGGGTTCCCCTGCAACTCTACGTTTCCGTCAATGTCCACACTTACCATCGGTACTTTTTTCAGTACATCAATGGCAACGCCCCCCTGTGCGCTAAGGTCATTTCCGGGATTGTACACCAACTTGTCTATTTTATTTTCCACGGTAGCGGCAGTGCCGGTAATGGTTACCCCTTTAAGCTGGTTTTGAACAGAAGCAAGACTGATGGTGCCTAAAGCTACATTAAGCGCTTTTCCGGAAATGATGACGTGTCCAATGGTTTTACGCTGGTAACCTATAAAATCAACAGCAACTTCATATTCACCTGATGGCAGGTTTTTTATATCAAAAGCTCCTTTGGCATCTGTAACCGTTCCGTTAAGCGCAGTTGTGGTGCCTTGTTTAAACACCGTTATGGTCGCATAATCAACAGCGGACTTAGTAAGTGCGTCTGTCACTTTACCCGTAACGTGGCCACTGCCGGCAGCAGGTTTGGATTGTGCATGTACTAATGCAGATAAAAAAATCAAAGAAAAACAGGTAAACAGATACTTCATTGTAAATTGGATTCAAAAATTGTACAAGCTGCAAAAATGAAGCTTAAGATGGTACAAAATCTGAATTTTAAGAAAGTAAATACAATTGTTACACAAAACACTTGTGCCAAAGCCTTTTTGGTTCATAGCTGATAGCTCACGTCCCGTCCAATATTTTCCATGCTTCTTTTATCACCATAAAATCAACAAGGTTGGGTGCTTGGACAACAGTATCGATACAACACAAATTTATATGCCTAAAAGAAGCACAACACAATTGTATAGGTACTGTCCATGATCGGGCTTTGAAAAAAAAATCTACACTGATAAAAGGTTTGTCTGTTTGCCGTGATTGTTTGTATCTTGATCCAATCTATCAGGGACAAAATTTATATGGACAGAAGAAAATTTTTAAAAAATGGTTCTATCGCAAGTTTTACTTTGCCTGCAATCTTCGGAAGCACGGTTTCAACTGCTAAGACTGAAGGCGTAAACAACAGTTTTTTTATGGCAGAAGATGAACTGGACGAAGCAACAATTGATGTTTTGCAGCAAAAGATGCACGCTGGTTCTGCAACTTCGGTAGCTATTACCGGGGCCTATTTAAAAAGGATTAAAGAAACAGACCAAAACGGGCCGAAATTAAAAGCGGTCATCGAAATCAACCCTGATGCTTTAACGATTGCTGCGGCCATGGATGCAGAGCGCAAGGCAGGAAAAACCCGCGGGCCGATGCATGGTATCCCGGTTTTGATCAAAGACAATATTGACAGCGGCGATAAAATGATGACCACGGCCGGTTCGTTGGCTTTAGAAGGAAACCATGCTAAAAAAGATGCCTTTATCGTCCAAAAATTGCGGGAAGCAGGAGCTGTTTTACTTGGAAAAACCAATTTAAGTGAGTTTGCCAATTTCCGGTCGAGCCATTCTACCAGCGGCTGGAGCAGCAGGGGAGGGCAAACCAAATGCCCCTATGTTTTAGACCGAAACCCTTCCGGCTCCAGTGCAGGTTCCGGTTCGGCGGTTGCTGCCAGCCTTTGTGCGGTTGCTATCGGCACAGAAACTGACGGCTCAATCGTAAGCCCGTCTTCTGTAAACGGGTTGGTAGGCATCAAACCAACCGTCGGATTGCTGAGCCGTTCGGGCATTATCCCGATTTCGGCCACACAAGATACAGCCGGGCCAATGGCGCGGACGGTTAAAGATGCAGCTATTTTTTTGGGCGTTTTAGCGGGGATTGACCCGGAAGATGCCGTTACCAAAGAAAGCCATGGAAAAGCGCAAAAAGATTACACCAAATTTTTAAATGCAGACGGGTTGAAAGGGAAACGGATCGGCGTAGAAAAAGCATTTTTGAAAGGCAATCAGGATGTGGTAAAACTGTATCAGAATGCAATTGAAGTGCTGAAGCAAAAAGGCGCCATGGTGGTAGAAATCGACATCATGAAGCAAATGAACGCAATCGGAAATGCAGAATTTACCGTTTTGCTGTATGAATTTAAAGATGGTTTGAATAAATACTTGGTTAATTCCAATTCCAAAAATAAGTCGTTAAAAGAAGTAATCGCTTTCAACCTAAAAAATGAAGCTAAGCTGATGCCTTATTTCCAGCAAGAAACATTGGTTGCAGCCGAACAAAAAGGCGGCTTGGACAGCAAAGAGTACAAAGATGCTTTGGCAAAATCCACCAGTGCCCGCAGTATTATTGATACCGTGATAAAGCAAAACCAGCTCCAGGCCATCTGCGGCACTACCAATGGTGTGGCTTGTTGTATCGATTTGGTCAGCGGGGATTATGACACCGGTTTTTCCTTTTCTTCTCCGGCTGCGATGGCCGGTTATCCGCATATTACCGTTCCGATGGGTACCGTACATGAACTGCCGGTAGGGATTTCTTTTTTCGGGACTGCTTACACAGAGGGGGAATTACTGTCGATTGCTTATGCTTATGAGCAGGCTTCCAAGAAAAGGGCTGCCCCGAAATTTTTACGGAATTTAATCCCGGCCTGAGTTTAGAAATTGAAAACTTGCATAACAGCAGCCTGGTTTTTATGCCATAAAAGAAGCATTGGTGAATTCAAACCACAGCTTGTTTTATGTTGAGAATCATCAGTCAAACCCGTATTCTTTCAACTTTCGGTACAAGGTTGCTATACCAATGTTCAACAGTCGGGCTGCTTCGGTCCGGTTTCCTTTGGTATAGTTAAGTACACTTTGGATATGTTGTTTTTCTATCAGGTTCAAGTCGAACGTTTGCATTTCCGGGAAGCAGTCCAATACCTGCTTTTGCAAATTTAAAGGCAGTAATATTTCTTCCAAGACATTCCCGCCAATCAAAATCATGGCACGTTCGATGATGTTTTTTAGTTCCCGGATATTGCCCGGCCAGTGGTAATCTTCCAGTTTTTGGGTAAAAGCCTGGGTGATTTCCGGGACATGCTTTTTTACTTTTGCTGCAAAATAGGATACAAAATAAGCGGTCAGCAGCTTGATGTCTTTTCTTCTCTCACGCAAAGCAGGAAGCATGATCTGAAAAACTGACAAGCGGTAATACAGGTCTGAACGGAAATTGCCGTTGGCCATTTCGGCAGCCAAATCCCGGTTAGTGGCAGCAATAATCCTGACATTTACTTGGGTGGCTTTGGTATCCCCGATTTTGATAAACTGTTGCGATTCCAGCACCCGCAGGAGTTTTGCCTGCAATTCCAGGTTCAGTTCACCTATTTCATCCAAAAATATCGTTCCGTCGCTCGCCTCTTCAAAAAGCCCTTTTTTATCTTTCAAAGCATTGGTAAAAGCACCGGCCTTGTAGCCAAAAAGTTCGCTCTCCAATAATTCTTTTGTAAAAGCACTACAGTTTACCGCCACAAAAGATTTTGCTTTCCGCTTACTTGCCTGGTGAATGGCTTCTGCAAAAACCTCTTTCCCGGTGCCGGTTTCGCCCAGCAGCAGTACAGTAGTGTCTGTTTGGGCTACTTTACGGCCAAGGTCAACTGCTTCTTTGATTACCTCAGATGTTCCGATGATCCGTTCAAATCCGAATTTGTTGCTCAGCTTGTTTTCCAGCTCGTTTACCCGGCTTTGTAAAAGTGCTTTGTCCATCGCTTTGCTGATCAGCGGAATAATTTTTTCGTTGTCATCACCTTTGGTAATATAATCAAAAGCGCCGTTTTTGATGGCCATTACGCCATCGCTGATCGTTCCGTAAGCTGTAAGTACAATGATTTCTATGGCAGGCCATCCTGCTTTGATTTTTTTGGTGAGTTCAATTCCGTTGCTGTCAGGCAGTTTTACATCACTGATGATGACTTCTATCGCTTCCTGTGCCAGCTTTTTCAGGCCTTCTTTTGCCGTTCCTGCTTCAAAAACTTCGTAACCCTCCAACTGCAAAATCCGTGAAAGCAACTTGCGCAGCCGCTCCTCATCATCAATAATCAATAATCTACCTTTTTGCATTAACCAAGGTTGAACCCATATTTTTTAAGTTGATGGTATTATTTTCAAAACATAAACTTAAAATTTCAATTAGCTTGATACTTTTGCAAAACCGGAAATTATTTTTTACGGGGGTAAAAGAAGCATCTGATTAGTCAAAGTTATCAGGAATTTTTTTAAATAATTAAAAATCAGTAAAAAAGCTATCATTTTGATAACATCCTACCAATATGATTGATCCTTGTTCAGCAATATCAAGAGTCCTGAATTATTTTTTGTTGATTGATAACCACTTAACTGTTGCTTGTTCTGATCCGGCATTTGAGGCATTTATTTAGCAAAAAGAATTGTGCAGTAATTTTAATACTTTAGAAGCAGTAAAAATTTAACGATAAAAGAATCATTTTTAATAATATATGAACGATCATTTAAAAAAATTGTCTACCGCGGGCATGTTGGTTACCTTAGGTATCATCTTTGGCGATATTGGTACCTCTCCGTTATATGTATTCCAAACACTCTTGACAGAAGGGGGAAAAGTGAACCAGGAACTAGTATTGGGTTCTATCTCTTGTGTATTCTGGACACTGACCCTGCAAACAACTTTTAAATACATTTTTATCACTTTACAGGCAGACAACAATGGCGAAGGCGGGATTTTTTCTTTGTATGCCCTGGTACGGCGGTACGGAAAGTGGCTGGCTGTTCCTGCCATTATCGGTGCGGGCACTTTACTGGCCGATGGCATCATTACACCGCCTATTTCTGTCACATCCGCAATTGAAGGCTTGCATTTGGTTCCTGCGTTAGCTAAATTTTTTATTCCTGGCAATGAACTGATCCTGACCATCGTGATCGCGATCATCTTACTGTTGTTCTTTTTCCAGCAATTTGGCACCAAGGTAATTGGTTCTGCTTTTGGACCGGTAATGCTGCTTTGGTTTATCATGCTGGGCTTATTGGGCACTTTGCAGATAGCACACTATCCGCAAATATTTAAAGCCCTAAATCCTTATTATGGTTTTGAACTGCTGACCAACCATCCACGTGGTTTCTGGCTGCTGGGTGCCGTTTTTTTATGTACTACAGGTGCTGAAGCTTTGTACTCAGACCTTGGGCACTGCGGACGCAAAAATATCCAGGTAAGCTGGATATTTGTTAAAACCACGTTGATGCTCAATTATCTTGGCCAGGGTGCTTGGGCACTTGTGCAACCTGCCGGTACTTCTTTTACCGGTGTAAACCCTTTTTTTGAAATCGTGCCGCATTCGTTTTTAATACCCAGCATTATCCTGGCAACTTTTGCTACCATCATAGCCAGCCAGGCTTTAATCAGCGGTTCTTTTACGCTGATTAGCGAAGCAGTTAGTATGAATTTCTGGCCGCGTGTAACTATTAAGTTCCCAAGTGATATCCGTGGTCAAATTTACATACCAAGCATCAACTGGCTTCTCTGCTTCGGTTGTATCGCCGTTTCGCTGTATTTCAAAACTTCTGAAGCGATGACAGCAGCATACGGCTTTTCGATAACCGTAGCTATGCTGATGACAACAACTTTGATATATTATTTTATACGCTATGTAAAACACTGGCCATTGTGGTTAGTAATCATTATTTTATGCGTGTTTCTTACTGTAGAAGGTTCCTTTTTTGTTGCGAATGCGGTTAAATTGTTAAAACGGTTGTTCTTCCTGGTTTTTGAAATTGGCTTGATTTTTACGATGTATATCTGGTACAGGGCCAGAAAAATCAACAACCGCTTGCTTAATTTTATTGACCTAAAGGATAACATACCGTTGTTTCAAGCATTAAGCGCAGAAGAATCGGTGCCTAAATTTGCCACACATCTTATTTATCTCACCAAAGCAAACAACAGCAACCAGATCGAACAAAAAATCCTTTATTCTATTTTTAGCCGGATGCCAAAACGGGCAGACGTTTACTGGTTTATCCACATTGAAAGGGCCGACGACCCATACACGATGGAATACAGTGTTGAAGAGCTTTCGGAAGATAAAATCATCCGGGTCGAGTTCCGGTTAGGATTTCGCATTCAGCCCAGGATCAATCTTTTGTTCCGGCGGGTAGTGCAAGACATGGTTGCCAATAAAGAACTGGACATAACCAGCCCTTATCCGTCTTTGAGCAAATATAACCTGGCGGCCGACTTCCGCTTCGTCCTTTTAGAAAAATTCCTTTCTTATGAAAATGAATTTAGCATGAAAGAAGGCTTCATCCTGCGGAGTTATTTTGCCATTAAAAAATACGCTTTGTCTGATGCCCAAGCTTACGGATTGGACACCAGCGAAACCCGGATCGAAAAAATACCTTTGGTTTTCAATGCTTTTTCTAAATTCGTTTTAAAACGGGTTGAGCCAAAGCAATAGTTTTGTAGCGTGAGTTAAGCTCACAAAAGCGTTAAACTAATTTTGATTAAAGAATATCCCATACTTTTTTTATGCCTATAATTTAAGGGTCTGTTTAATTTCAGTCAAAATTTTCTATGCTTCTTTTACCACATCAAAATCGCTAAACCTTTGTACTTTTTATATCGGTTTAATAGGTAAATACAAAATTTATATGCATAAAAGAAGTAGTATAATTATTGATCCTGAGCTTGTCGAAGAATATGATGGAAATTTAAACCGGCTCTTAATTTTTAAAAAAGTTAAAAAACTCCAAACAATTTTGTAAGATTGCACTATTGTTTAACCGCGCCTATAGCTCAGTTGGTTAGAGTAGAAGACTCATAATCTTTTGGTCCCTGGTTCGAGCCCAGGTGGGCGCACAAAACGACCCTTAAATGGTTTTAAAAAGCCTGTAAATTAATTGATTTACAGGCTTTCGTGTTTTTAGCCGTATCAAAATAAATCAAAGTATTTCAAGGTTTTTAAACAGGTTTTTATTTTTACCGATCAAAAACCCATTGCTTTTTTTTCTTATTAAAAACAGTAACAATCCAATAGATTTTGTACCCATACAGAAAAATAAATGTGGATTTTTAGGTGATAAAAGAAGCATATACCATCATGGCTAATCCGAAGAAAGATAAAAGAGGGTTCAGTATCCGGAAAAACTTTGCCAAGTATCCAAAAGGGCATATCGCTTTACAAAACCTTAGTACGCAAACTTCCTTTCGGTATATAAAAATTAAGGAGCTTTAAAGTTTTCTTATTGGGATGGAAGCAGGGCCGGTTTAGTATTTATTGGTGTGTGATCGATGCTTCTTTTATCACCTAAAAAACATTAAACCCTTGTACTTTTTGCATTGGTTTAAAATATAGACACAGAATTTACAGGCATAAAAGAAGTAGAAGTTATTTAAACTCCTGTTGGGCAAAGTTAAACCTGTAGGCGGATTTTTCGGGTTGAACAGTTTTTTGAAGGGCCGTAAGCCCGGCACATATTGTAAAAAATGGGTTTCACCTGTTTAACTAATAAAGTTTAAACAACTTCGGAGTATAACTTTTAATAATAGAAACTCAAACCAGCCCTGAACTGTCGAACGCAAAAACTTTATTTCGGGTTTCCGTTCGCATCCGTGTTAATGCTTTGGTTTTGAAAACGAAAAAACATGGCCACCCATTTTTGGGTACTTTTGAAGTAGATAAACAGCGCGCCGTCCTGTTTGCTGCCGTTGCTTTTTGCCTGGGTTCCGGTATCGCCCTGGTTCATGTGGATGTCGTGCACGCCTACAGAAGGGTTTTGGGCAAAATAAGGATGGTTATCGGGGATGCTTCCCGGTAAATTATCATTCCAGCCGGCTCCGAAAGCAAAAACTTCTGCATCCGGGTTATTTTTAGCTTTTTGTACCCAGGGATCAATATCGCCATTCAGGTTTTCGCCTGGTGTTTGGTCTGTTTTAGGCTTTACGACCTTCATCAAACTAATAGGGAACAGCGGCGGCGTAAAGTGCATATAATCTAAGCAAATAGAAGCGTTCATAGCAGCTTTAGGCGTAAAGCCCGTCTTGCATTTCAAAATTTCGGGGATGACGGGATGCTGGTAATTCTCATCTTTATAATACATCACCATGCGGTCTGTATGCAACACAGTATCACCATTTGCCGAATAAAGTACAGGCTGGCCGGCAAACTTAGAATAAACATCTACTGCAATACGATAAAGCTGGTCTGCCTGCACGATAATCTGGTAATGATCGGTGCCGCTTTGATAAGGCATGGCATCAGTTATTTTTCCTCTTAAAACCCCGTAATTTACTGGCATACTGTTTTTATTTATGGGTGATACTGTTTTTATTTATGGGTGATACTGTTTTTACCGGGTATTTATCTGCAGCTTCAAATCAACGCAATTTCGAGGATTTTTATTGCTGAAGCCTTTCAAACTCAAATCTTCCTGAAAATTACAATCCCGTTATGGCCGCCAAAACCGAAAGTATTGCTCATGGCTACGTTTACTTCTTTTTCCAGGGTTTGGTCATAAACAATATTTAAGTTGGCAGGCAGGGCAGCATCAGGTTCGGTAACGTTGATGGTAGGCGGGATCAGCGAGTTTTTAATGGCCAAAATACTGGCAATCGCTTCTACCGCGCCGGCTGCACCCAGCAAATGGCCTGTCATGGATTTAGTGGCACTGACATGCAAGTTTGAAAAATCACCTTCCATCAAACGGGTAATGGCTTTGATCTCGCTAAAGTCCCCAATTGGCGTAGAAGTGGCATGTGCGTTCAAATAATCTATATCGCCTGGCGTTAAACCTGCATCTTCCAAAGCTAATTGCATGGCTTTGAGCGCGCCCGTTCCTTCGGGGTGGGTGGAGGTCATGTGGTAGGCATCGGCTGTCATCGCTGCGCCTGCCACTTCCGCATAAATCGTGGCGTTTCTGGCTTTGGCGTGTTCGTATTCTTCCAAAATCAAAGCTCCGGCCCCTTCGGCCATCAAAAAGCCGTCGCGGCTGGCATCAAACGGGCGGCAGGCTGTTTCCGGGCTGTCGTTTCTGGTCGTCATGGCTTTCATCGATGCAAAACCGCCGACCGAAGCTTCTGTTATCGGTGCTTCCGAACCGCCGGTTACCATCACTTTTGCTTTTCCCCAGCGGATATAACTGAACGCATCCATAATGGCGGTATTGGAAGTGGCGCAGGCAGAAACCGTGGTGTAATTAATGCCCATCAATCCATACTTGATGGAGATGAGGCCTGAAGCCATGTTGGAAATCAGCTTCTGAACAAAAAACGGACTGAACCGGGGCTTAAAACCGTTTTCGGTATATTCCCGCACCTGCTCCTCAAAAGTGAGCATCCCGCCTTGTCCCGTTCCCCAGATCACGCCGATATCATAAGGGTCCATCGCAGCAACATCCAGTCCGCTGTCTTTCAAGGCTTGTGCTGCTGCTGCCAAAGCGTATTGCGTGAAAGGATCTGTGCGCTTGATTTCAGCTTTATCCAGATACTCGGCCGGATCAAAACCTTTTAGTTCGGCGGCAATTTGTGTGCGGAACAAGGAAGCATCAAATTTGGTGATCCTGCCTGCACCGCTTTTCCCGGCAATCAGGCTTTCCCAAAAAGTGCTTACATTATTTCCAATCGGCGTGAGCGCGCCCATACCTGTTACCACAACTCTTTTCATGCTTCTTTTATCGGCTAAATTATTGATCTAAATGCTGCAAATATATTTAAAACCACTTTATGTTTGAAAGTAAGTCAACGTTTGAAAATGTGTTCTGGTTGTCCGCCCAACTTCGGTCCGGGAATTTTTGGAAACAAATAAACTTTGCCCATCATCTGCAGAAGAAGAAGTTGTTTAAACTTATTTTCCTGTTGCTTTTCTGGTTTGATGCTTCTTTTAACACATAAAAACAAAGTCATCCCCTTGCCCTGCAACCGAATCTGCCAAAACATACCGGGCACGTTAGAAAGATAGGCGCCATATTCCCCCCTTTGAAGGGGGTTAGGGGAATGATTTCTTTATAATCTGAAAAAATTTTCCTTCAAAATAAAAATTCAAACAACTTCGAAGTAAAAAAAGATAGGCAAAAGAAGCATCGGCTATGAAAGAGAAAATTATCATGGACATTTTCCCGGATAAAATTTCCTGCCGGAGTTACTTTTAAGAACCTTTACCGTAAAGCATTTCCGGCTGTTTCCGCTTGATATTTTGCAAAACTAAAGCGGTTAAAATCAACAATCCGCAGATAAAACCCATCACCGGCGCAGTGGTAACGCTCATTCCCCAGCCGGAAACGTAAGCACCGATCACATCACACAAATTGACGATGGCCATATACGTGGTAAACTGCGAGCCTTCTACTTTTGCCAAACACAAAGCCATCAAAACCGGCATGGCGGCAACACTAAACATCGGGTCGGCAAGGCTGTACAGCAAAACCCCGCCGGTGCTTACCGGCCTGTGGAACCATAAAAACCCCAGGCTATTGAACACTAAGAAAAATACGCAGATCGCGGCCACTACTAATTTCTGTAGTTTTCCCGGCCCGATACGGTCGGCCAGTATCCCGCCGCCCAGCGTAACCATAATCGTAACCGCGCTTCCCCAGGTCCCTTGCAAAACCGAAAGCTGGTTGTCGTCCCAATGCAAATTATGGATCAGATGAAAAGAAAACGAACGGATGAAAATGCTCAGGCATAAATAAACCAAGGCAATCACCCCAAAAACATGCAGGCTTTGATGATGGGTTATGCCTTTAAACAGTCGTTTAAAAAGCCACTTTAATTTAGGGTTATCGATATGGACGCCATTGATCCGGTCTTCTTTTTTTAGGTTGAAAGACGGAATGTAACTGTCGGAACGGTCAATTTTGGTGAGATAAGTAAAAATGGTGCATAAAAGAAGTATGGCCGACTGGCACGCGGCGGCGTAATAAAACCCGTAGTAATGCAGGACTGTAGAAAGCCCGGCCGCACCAACAGCAACGCCAAGTATCAGGCCGGCACGCATAAAAGCGTTCACGCGGCCCTGTTCCTGCACCGGCACAATGGCTATGGCGGTGGCATCTACGCTGGCATCCTGAACGGAAGCAAAAATACTATGGGTAAAAAATATGGCGGTCAGATAACTGATTTGCGTAACCGGGTTTTTGATAAACAAAAGGCTTAGGGTGATCACAAAAGCAATCAACTGCGAAAAAACGATCCAGTGTTTGCGGTGGCCCATCAGCGAATATTGGTAACGGTCGATCAGCGCGCCAACGATAAACTGAAAAATCCAGGGGATCCCGATGATGGCATCAAAAGAACCCACCGCAACAGAACTGATGCCTTTGCCGATTAAAAAATTAGCAATAGCCGTGAGGGCAAAGCCGGCGGGAATGCCCTGCATGGCATAGAGATAAAAAAAAGTGAAGTAACGCAATCGGGCACTTTCTTTCAGTACGGGCAGATTATCAAACAAGTTGTAAGCGGATATATCTTTATAATGATAACCTGTAAAAATTGTTTAGCGGCTGCCTGATTTTTTTTGCGGATGGCCGATGCTTCTTTTATCAACCAAAAATCGGGACCGGAATAAATACTCCGGCTGAACAATTATACAGGAAAAAGGTGAAAACTTAATTTTATAGCGATAAAAGAAGCATGGTGCGGATAAGAAATACCGGTCAGGAATTCAACAAAAAGAATACCAGACAGAATATTTGCGGTTTAGGGCTGGCAGAAGATCACAATCATTAAAATCCAAATAACTTTACCGCATGGATTTTAGCGAAATATTATCTGCAACCATTGTTTTAGCCTCTGTTTTTGCCTACGTCAACCACCGTTGGATCAAATGGCCGCCCACTATCGGAGTGATGGTGCTTGCCCTGCTGTCGTCTATAGTGGTCATTGTTTTAGGGGAATTTATACCGGTATTTTTAGAAAAAGCAGTCGTGCTGGTAGCCAAGCTGGATTTTCAAAAAGTGCTGTTTAATTTTATGCTGAGTTTTTTACTTTTTGCCGGTGCTGTCCAGGTCAATGCCAGAAAGCTGAAGAAAGAAAGGTTATCTGTTTTGGTTTTATCTACTGTCGGGATCGTTATCTCCACCTTTTTAATAGGAGGGTTGTCTTGGTACTTGTTTCAATTATTTCAGATCCAGGTTGCATTTGTTTATTGCATGTTATTTGGGGCGTTAATATCGCCAACAGATCCTATTGCGGTGCTGGCTATTTTAAAAGAAGCCAAAATCCCGTCATCCCTGGAAGTAAAAATTTCGGGCGAATCCTTGTTTAACGATGGCGTTGCAGTTGTTTTATTTATTAGTATTGCAGAAATAGCAACAAATGGCATCCAGCATTTTGATGCTTTTGAGGTCATAAAGCTTTTTGTAAGAGAAGCTGTAGGAGGGTTGGTTTTTGGGGTACTATTAGGATATACAGGTTTTTTGGCTTTGCGCCCAATTGATAATTACAAGGTGGAAGTTTTGATAACGCTGGCAATCGTAATGGGCGGATATGCAATTGCCGGACATTTACACATTTCCGGGCCGCTGGCGATGGTGGTGGCGGGCATCATCACCGGCAATAAAGTGAAAGATGAAGTCATGTCTGACGTCACGCAAGACTATTTGATAAAGTTTTGGGAACTGATCGATGAGATTTTAAATGCAATCCTGTTTTTATTGATCGGGATGGAAATGCTCATCATAAAGATCAATTTTACCGTGTTTATCATTGGGATAATCATTATCCTGATCGTATTGCTGACCCGATGGATTTCTGTTTGGATACCCATCTATTTCTTGCAATATTGGATCAAGTTTGAAAAAAACGCAGTATTGATCCTGACTTGGGGAGGTTTAAGGGGCGGCTTGTCTGTTGCACTGGCTTTATCGCTCACACCGGCCATGCACAAAAACGAGTTTGTTTTGATCACTTATATCGTTGTGGTGTTTTCGATTATCGTTCAAGGCCTTACCATCGGCCCTTTAGCTAAAAAACTAAACAAATAATTCCAATTCAAGCTATCAAATTTTACAACGCCAGAGTTTGAATACCAGTAAACCTGGTTTAAATAAAAACTTATTTTTTCTGTTTTGGAAAAAAAGCCTTTCGAAATGAAAGGCTTTTTTTGTTCGTCAAAAGTTTAATTTATTATAAGGATATGATTATCAACAGCTTATGTTTCTTAAACTCATCAGGCATTGTTTTGGCATAGCTGTGTAAACCCGACAGACATTTTTTATAATAAAAGTAAAAAAAGAATAGCTGTCAGATCAGCAATACTTAACTGTCATGATCCTGATTCAACAGATTGATATGAGTTAGGTTTAAGTATATTATTTAACAAGATGTTATCAATAGATCAAACCCATAGTTATAAAAAAATAGTTTTGAATACAAAACCTAATTTTTTTATAACTCAAATACAAATATTGACCGACCGGCAAAAGAAGATAAACAAACAAATATCAATTAGCAATATTGGGGTAGATTGGGTTTATGCTTTTTTGATTATAACTGTTGATAAAAGTTATAAGAATTTGAATGGCAACCGTCCAAATCAAATGCTGGCCACAATGATGCTTGTTTTTCTGGTTTCACTTCTTTTGAAAATTTTTTTATCCGAACAAAGACAAAATCAAAAATGGCCACAAGCAGATATAAAACCTTTGATGCTTTTTTTAAGACAACAAGTTTTAATCCGGCAAAAGTTGGTTTTAAATTATGTGCTAACTTTTTTAAGTCTCTTGCTTGTGGGTTGTTACTATTATTTGGACAACAGGTTTGCTGCAGTGTATTTGTTATTTGTAATTGCTGCACCGGTAAGTATTTGCATGTTCGCTTTCTGCGGGATTTTTTTGTATAAATTAAATTATCAACTCAAGCAGCTTAATCTAATTATTGCTAAAATCATTACAAGTCAGGTTTATCCATAATACCCAAAAATCAACTATAAGAACGGCAATTGCATGATCTGGATAATTGAATTGAACAGGATCATAAACAGAAGAAAAAATCAGCTGTCATTTTATTCCGGATGCGGCATGAAGTTGAAAAACGGATCCCAGTTCTGTTTGAAATTTACCTGATACAGTTTCCTTGCTTCTTTTATCACCTAAAAAACAGTAAGCATTTGGTTTTGGTTTATTTGATTAATGCAGGCACTGATTTTTATAGGGTAAAAGAAGCATTGACATTAATTTTGGGCATATCGAAGGATCTGGTATCAATTTAAATAGGCTCTCTTCGTTTTACGATAAGTTCTACCTGCAATTTTTATCATGTAAAAACAGTATCTGGCTTTTTTAAAACGATGGGCAAGTAATTATTTCAATAATGTCCCCCTCAAAATAACAGCAGCAATACTAAAATAAATTACCAGCCCAGTTACATCCACCAAAGTAGCTACAAAAGGGGCGGAGGAAGTAGCCGGATCAAATTTGAGCCGTTTTAACAAAATAGGGATCATAGAACCGCTCAGCGTTCCCCACATCACAATCCCGATCAAAGAAAAGAATATCGTAACCCCCATCAGCATCCAGTTGGCACCGTAATTATACCAATGCAAATGCTGCCAGGCAGCAATCCGCAAAAATCCGATGGTCCCTAAAATAATCCCCAGTATCAATCCGGATATAAGTTCCCGCCGCATCACGTACCACCAGTCTTTCACGGTCAGTTCCCGTACTGCCATCGCCCGGATAATGAGCGTAGCTGCCTGCGAGCCGCAATTGCCGCCGCTGGAAATAACCAAGGGGACGAACAAAGCCAGGACGACTGCTTTGGCGATCTCATTTTCAAAATAGCCCATTGCCGTGGCCGTAAGCATCTCACTCAAAAACAAGATGATGAGCCAGCCGGCCCGCTTCCGCACCAATGAAAACAAAGGTGTTTTTACATACGGGTATTCCAGTGATTCTACCCCGCCGAACTGCTGCATTTCTTTGGTATCGCGCTGTTGTGCGGCATCAATAATATCATCAATGGTAATGATCCCGAGCAGCATTTTGTCCGGGTTGATCACCGGCAAAACTACGCGGTCGTACTGTTCAAACTTGGCAATAGCATCACTGATCGGGTCGTTGATTTCCAGGCTCACATAATGGTGGTCCATAATGTCCTCAATCCGTTTCTTCTTATCGTTCAACACCAATCGCCTGACGGGGATATCATCGATCAATTCCCCTTTCTCATCCACCACATAAAGCACGTTGGCGGTATCAGAATCCGGCTGGTTTTTTTGTAGGAACTCGTGGGCTTCTGCAATCGTCATGTTTTTGTTCAAGGTAACAAACTGCGTATTCAGCAACCGTGCAACACTTTTTGGAGAGTAGCCCAGCATTTTTTCGGTGGCTTTCCGGTTGGTTTCATCCAAATAAACCAGCAGGGAAGAACATTGCACACCTTTGAGGCTGCTTATAAAAGCATAGCGGTCAACAGAATTTAAATGGTTCAGGATATAGGTTTTCTGGCTGTCCGAAGCCTTGTTGATCAATTGTTTCTGCAAATGTTTTTCTAGAAAAGGAAAAACATTTACCTGCCTGTCTTCGATGAAAGAACTGAAAATGTTCCAGGCTTCATCCAGCGAAACTGAGTTTAGCAAAGCAGCGATTTCCGAAGGGTGAAATTTTTCTTTTGAATCTTTACTGAATAGCTTTTTTATGTCCCCTTTTAAAACCAGTTCTTTTATTTCTGTGATCGATTTCATGCTGCTGCTGTCAATTTAGGCACAAGTCTGAGCAATTAAGGCTTTAAATCAAAGCCAAAGCCGAAAAAATAATTTCAGATAAGCTTTATAGTATTTCGCCGGAGCCGATGCTTCTTTTATGCCTATAAAATTGTTGTTGCAGATGGAGCTGGTTTTTAAAAAAAAGAAGCAGGTTTTAGGGTGATAAAAGAAGCATCGAAAAATATAAAGCCGAAATATGTTTATCTGCCTAAAATTATCATTTTTGAGAAATATTTAAAGGATCATTTTCACCAGGCAATTTTAATATTTGGAACCTAAAAAAACAACCGCAAGTGCTGTCTTGGTGATTGATGATGAAAGGAAACTTTCGGCATTGATGACCCGGATTTTGGAGTTGGAAGGGTTTCAGGTTTTTCAGGCACCCAACGGCAAAGAAGGCCTGAAAACATTGATGCAGGAAAATATCCTGGTCGTGATAAGTGATGTAAAACTGCCCGACGTGTATGGCGTAGATCTGGTGAGGACCATCAAAGAAAAAAAGCCTTACGTTGAAATCATTAACCTTACCGCTTACGGAACGATTGCCGACGGCGTAAAAGCGATGCAAAACGGTGCCTTCAATTATATTATCAAGGGCGATGACAACGACAGGATCATTCCGCTGCTGCACCAAGCGTTTCAAAAAGCACAAGTACAACTCGGCAAATTTAACCTGGAAAAAAATGCAAACAGCAAGTATGGTTTTTCTCAGATCATAGGACACTCCAGGCAGCTTGCCGATGCCGTATCGCTTGCCCGTAAAGTAGCGGTTACAGATACTACCGTTCTGCTGCTGGGCGAAACCGGTACCGGAAAAGAAGTTTTCGCATCCGCCATTCATCATGACAGCCAGCGGAAACTGATGTCTTTTGTAGCCGTAAACTGCAGCAGCTTTACCGGCGAACTATTGGAAAGCGAACTGTTTGGTTATAAAGCCGGTGCTTTTACAGGCGCGCTAAAAGACAAAAAAGGATTGTTTGAAGAAGCACATTTCGGCACCATCTTTTTGGATGAGATCGGCGAGATCAGCCAGGAACTTCAGGCAAAACTACTGCGGGTGCTGGAGAATAAATCATTTATAAAATTGGGCGATACCCAAACAACGAAAGTAAATGTGCGCATTCTGGCAGCTACAAACCGCAACCTGGGGGAGCAGGTGGCAGCAGGGCATTTTCGGGCTGATCTTTTTTACCGTTTATCCGTTTTTACGATCACGCTCCCTTCCTTAAACGACCGTAAAAATGATGTAGAAATATTGGCCAAGCATTTTTTTCAGGAGTTCAAAGCGACCATCAACAACCGGCTGCGTAAAATTGACCCCGAATTTATAGACCGGCTGAACAAACATCACTGGAAAGGAAACATTCGGGAATTGAAAAACGTGATGGAACGTGCAGTTATCCTGGCTGATACAGATACCCTTACACCTGATTTATTACCGCCGGAATTTATTTACGGAAATAATGCCATCCATACTTTGGAGTTGGCGAACATCGAAAAACAACATATCTACAAAGTTTTGGAACATACCGGCGGCAGCAAAACCGAAGCTGCCCGGCTTTTGGGCATCGGGCTGACTACCCTTTACAGAAAACTGGACGAGTATCAACTGAATTAAAACTATCCGTTTTGGTACTAAACCCTTCCGTTTTGGAAGGGTTTTTTTGTTTGATAAAATCTCCCCTTAAGTGTTTTTATTGTTAAATGTTTGATAAACAGATCTTTCAAATAATATCTGTTTTACCGGAACAGGTTTTGGACAAGTGTTTCCAAAATATTAAAAAATGCTCACTATCCTATTATTCCTGGCACTGCTGATCGGCTGCTATTTTATTTTTAAATCTATTGACTGGTTCGAAAAAATCTGAAAATTATGTTGGCACTATTTATCATCTCAATTGCAGTATTTATCTACATGGTCTATGTACTGCTTAATCCCGAAAAATTTTAACTGAAGCCCAATGAACACTGAATTACTTGGAATCATTGCCTCCTTTTTCCTCACGCTTTTAATTGCCATTCCGCTGGGTAAGTACCTGGCCAGGATGTTTGCCGGGGAAAAAGTTTGGACTGATTTTTTTAAACCCCTGGAACGAGGGATTTTTAAACTTGCCGGCATCCGCCCGGATGCGCCTATGGACTGGAAGCAGTTCCTGAAAGCCATGATGACCATCAATATTTTATGGCTGGTATATGGTTTTTTTGTATTGATTTATCAGGATAAACTTCCTTTGAACCCGGATGGAAACCCTGGCATGACGGCTGACCTGGCTTTTAACACCATCATCAGTTTTGTGGCCAACTGCAACCTGCAGGATTATTCCGGCGAAAGCGGCGCTACTTATCTCACCCAGCATTTCATTTTTATGTTCCTGCATTTTACCAGTGCAGCAACAGGCATGGCAGCCGCGGTGGCCGTTTTTAAAGCTTTCCGTGATAAAACCACGACTGATCTGGGGAACTTCTGGAATTACTTTGTCAAATCCATCACCCGGATACTGCTTCCCGGATCGGTGGTTATTGCTTTGATTTTAACTTTCAACGGCACACCAGCCAGCTACGCCGGTAAAGACCAGTTTATGTCGATGCAGGGAGATACAGTCAATGTATCCCGAGGCCCTGCCGCACAAATGATCGCTATAAAACACCTGGGCACTAACGGCGGCGGTTGGTTTGGCGCAAATTCTGCCCATCCGCTTGAAAACCCAAATTATCTGACCAACATGACAGAGATTATAGCACAGTTCATCATTCCTGTAGCGATGATACTGGCTTTCGGTTATTTTATCCGCAGAAAGAAATTAGGCTGGGTCATATTCGGCGTGATGATGGCAGGAATGCTGATGCTTCTTTTACCGACCATTTTTAGTGAACTGGGCGGTAATTCGGCCATTGCCAAAATGGGGGTCAGCCAAACTACCGGTGCCATGGAAGGAAAAGAGGTTCGTTTCGGCCCGGCCGCTACGGCTTACTGGAGCACTTTGACCACGGTTACTTCCACCGGTTCTGTAAACGGCATGCACGATAGCACTATGCCGCTTACCGGCCTGTGGGAAATGCTGGCTATGATGGTCAACGGATTTTTTGGCGGATGCGGCGTTGGCGTGCTCAATTACTTTATCTACCTTATTATCGCCGTGTTTATTTCCGGGTTGATGGTAGGCCGCACCCCAGAATTTTTAGGGCACAAAGTAGAGGCCAGGGAAGTTAAAATTGCAGCCCTGATTACTTTGCTAAGCCCGTTTTTAATTATGGCCGGTACTGCGTTGTCCTCCTATATTGTTATTACGCATCCTAATATCAACTGGGCGGTAAAACCATCCACTTGGCTGAATAACCCCGGCTTTCATGGTTTTTCGGAGATGCTGTACCAATACGCTTCTTCCAATGCCAACAATGGTTCGGGGTTTGAAGGCTTGGGCGACAATAATATTTTCTGGAATGTGTCCGCAGGCATAGTTATTCTTTTAGGCCGTTTTTTACCAATTATCGGCCCGGTTGCGATTGTAGGTTTACTGGCACAAAAGAAGTATATACCAGAATCGGCAGGAACACTACGGGCAGATACGGTAACATTTGGTATGATGACGTTTGCTGTCATACTCGTTTTAAATGCCTTGTCCTATTTTCCTGCACTGGCACTCGGCCCGCTGGCAGAGTATTTTTCCATGCCTAAATAGCCTCACCTCAAATTCCTCCCCAAAAGGGAGGGCTTTAGAAAAAAAAAATGAAGAATCAATCCAATAAATTATTTGAACCGGCTTTGGTGCAAACCGCATTGAAAGAGTCGTTTATCAAGCTCAACCCCAAATCCATGCTCCGTAACCCGGTCATGTTTACCGTGGAAATTGGTACAGTGGTAATGCTATATGTTACTTTTTACAGTTTAACACACCAGGGCCAAGGCACATTCGGCTATAACCTTACTGTTTTTATCGTACTATTTTTGACTTTGCTGTTTGCCAATTTTGCGGAAGCCATTGCCGAAGCACGCGGCAAAGCACAAGCCGATAGTTTGCGCAAAACCCGCGAAGAAACGCCTGCAAAAGTGCTTACCGGTTCCGGAGAGATCGTTTCCAAATCATCCAGCGAACTGAAAAAAGGGGATGTTTTTGTGTGCGAAACCGGCGACACGATCCCCACCGATGGCGAGATCACAGAAGGGTTGGCAACGATAGACGAATCGGCTATAACCGGCGAATCTGCACCGGTTATCCGTGAAGCAGGCGGCGACAAGTCCTCAGTAACGGGCGGTACACTGGTTTTGTCAGATAAAATCAAAGTGGTGGTAACGACCGAACCAGGCGAAAGCTTTCTGGATAAAATGATTGCGTTGGTAGAAGGTGCATCCCGCCAAAAAACACCAAATGAAATCGCGTTGACCATTTTGCTGGCCAGTTTTACGCTGATCTTTATCATCGTTTGTATTACGCTGAAACCTTTCGCAGATTATGCAAATACGCCAATCACGATTGCGGCTTTAATTTCCCTGTTTGTCTGCCTGATCCCAACAACCATCGGTGGCTTGTTGTCTGCCATCGGGATAGCCGGAATGGACAGGGCTCTGCGTGCAAACGTAATCACCAAATCTGGCAAAGCGGTAGAAACTGCTGGTGATATTGATGTTTTGCTGCTGGATAAAACCGGCACTATCACCATTGGAAACCGCAAGGCCACCAATTTTTGGCCTGCAAAAGAAGTATTGCCTTTTGAGCTGATCAAAGCAAGTGTGCTGGCATCGCTGGCGGATGAAACGCCGGAAGGAAAATCTATTGTAGAGCTGGCAGGCACCAATTTAAACCTTCCTGCTGTTCCGCAAGGTTCAGAATTTATCAAATTTACTGCCGAAACCCGTTCCAGCGGCATCAACACGCCGGACGGATTGCGGATCCGTAAAGGTGCTTCGGATTCAATCCGTAACCTAACTGTTAATGCAGGGAATACCTACCCGGAAGATGTGGCAGAACGTGTAAAAATGATTTCTTCAAACGGTGGCACGCCGCTGGTAGTTTCGCAGAATGAAGTGGTTCTGGGTACTGTAGAATTGCAGGATATTATTAAACCCGGTATTGCCGAACGTTTTGAACGCTTAAGAAAAATGGGCATAAAAACAGTAATGGTTACGGGCGATAATCCGTTAACTGCCAAATTTATTGCCCAAAAAGCTGGAGTGGACGATTTTATTGCGGAGGCGAAACCAGAGGATAAAATGAACTATATCAAGCAGGAACAAACTTCCGGAAAACTGGTAGCGATGATGGGCGACGGCACAAATGATGCACCAGCTTTGGCGCAAGCGGATGTTGGCGTAGCGATGAACAGCGGCACGCAGGCGGCCAAAGAAGCCGGAAATATGGTTGACTTAGACAACGACCCAACCAAGCTGATCGAGATTGTAGAAATTGGCAAGCAGTTATTGATCACCCGCGGCACGCTGACCACCTTTTCCATCGCGAATGACGTGGCCAAATATTTTGCTATTGTGCCTGCCCTTTTTATCGCCTCTATCCCGGCGTTGCAAAGCATTAATATTATGCGGCTGCATAGTCCGGAAAGTGCAATCCTATCCGCAGTAATTTTCAATGCGATTATTATTCCGATGCTAATTCCGCTGGCTTTAAAAGGTGTGGAATATAAGCCGATTGGTGCCAGTGCCTTGCTTCGCCGTAACCTTTTGATCTATGGGTTGGGCGGCGTGATTGCTCCTTTTATCGGTATAAAAATCATTGATCTGGTGGTTGGGCTGATGGTTTAATTTAAGAACACCTTCATCTTAAATCAAAAAAAGAAATTAAATTAAAATATTATGAAAACTTATTTTATGCAATCCATCCGGCTAACACTGGTACTGATTGTGTTATTATGCGTGGTTTATCCCGTGTTGATTGCCTTTGCAGGTAAACTATCAAAAGGCGGAGGCAACGGAGAAACCATTGTTGTAAACGGGAAAGTGGTTGGCTATGCCAACATAGGCCAGAAGTTTGACAAGCCGCAATACTTTTGGGGCCGCCCATCAGCCGTAAATTACAATGCTGCCGGTTCTGGCGGTTCTAACAAGGGGCCAAGCAACCCGGATTATTTAAAAGATGTAAGCAAACGGATAGACACGCTGCTGAAATACAATCCCGGACTGAAAAAAAGCGATATTCCGGCTGATTTGGTTACGGCATCCGGCAGCGGACTGGACCCGGATATTTCACCCGAAGCGGCAGATATTCAAATCAAAAGAGTTGCCAGAAACCGCCATCTTACACAAAATCAAGTAACAGCAATCGTGAAATCGCAAACAGAACAGCCTTTGTTTGGCTTGTTTGGCCCATCCAAAGTAAATGTGCTAAAGCTGAACGTTGCTTTGGACGAGTTGAAAAAATAAAACCGACTTAAATACATTAGATATCTCAAGATTGAAGCCCTATTAAAATTTAATAACACTAAAAAAACAATGAAAACAAAACTACTTACTATAGCCACACTGTTAGCTATAGGTTTTAACGCGCGTGCACAGCAAGAAACTAACATAACAAAATTAGACAGTACGAATAAAAATGCTGTACATGACCCTCATAGTGATCCGTTTTCAACCGGGGATTACACCTGGCTTAATGGAAATGACCGCAGGCACAGCAACCCGCTTGACACGAAATATTTTACGCCGAGAATATTGGTAGACGTAAATTACACAGAATCTAACCGACACCCTATCGATCATACAGTTGTTGGCTCAACCGCCTTAGCACGTGACCGTGAGTTTCAAATTGCACTGGCAGCATTAGGCGGGGATTTCCACATGAACAACGTACGCGCCAGTATATTAACCCAATTTGGAACGCGCGCAACAGAAGTGCCACGGAATGATTATAGTGTGTTGCATGGACAGTTTGACTTAGCAAATGCTTATCGTTATTTTAGTGAGGCTAATGCAGGTTACCATTTTAATGTATGGCATGGTATAAATGTAGATGCTGGTTTGTTTATGTCGTACGTAGGATTGTTTTCTTACTATAATATGGAAAACTGGGCTTATCAACCTTCCTTTACTTCTGATAACACCCCTTGGGATTTTACAGGTGTGCGGATACAGATATTCCCGACAGAAAATTTAAAAATTGAACCCTGGATTACTAATGGATGGCAAACGTATGGAAAATTTAATAACGGCTTTGGTTTAGGCGGCCAGATAAACTATCGCCCGCATGATTGGCTTGATTTGGTAAGTAATAATTACTACGGCCATGATACTCAAAATGCACCTCACCGCGCCAGGTATCATACAGACAATAGTATAGAGATGCGTTTGTATAATAATCCAGCAACCGTAATCAGCCGGGAATCATTTTCTTTAACAGCCGATTTAGGTTGGGAAAAAGGCCCGGCCGAAAATGGCGTAAGTGCAGTAAATGGTTTTAATGATGGCGGCCCGAACAATCCCGCCCAATATTTTACGAGCGGAATGATTTACAACCGGTTGGAGTTTCTAAAAAACCACATCGGCTGGACAGTGGGCGGCGGTTTCATAAATAACCCGGGCCGTTATCTTGTTCTTCCCCCAACTGGTGCTGCAAACCCTGTTCCTGCAATTAATAACATAACCACAGGTACAACCGGCGTAGGCCTTTACCCGTATTCCCTTAATCCTGGCGACACGTTTAAAGGTTATGATATGTCAACTACAGTAGATTTCATGCCAACTGAAAATGTTACGTTTCGTCTTGAATTTGTTCACCGCCACGTTAATAACCCATACTTCAATGGCCCGGGCGGCGTTACCTCTCCTGATGGGTATAACGATACCCCGTATGGGCCAGGAACAGCATATCCAAATTGGAAACCTGATCTTGTTAATTCAGAATCAAGATTTATAGGGGCGTTATTGGTTCGTTTTTAACTTTGCTGAGAGGATGGATGGTTTATTTTTAAAAAATCGCTCACTAAAATAAACTATGCTTCTTTTATGCCGATAAAAACAGTGTTTGCAAGAATGCTGTTTTTATTGTTATAAATTAATAAAACGCTTAAAAATTGAACAAGCTTGCAAAAGCCTTAATCTGAAAAAAATTGAAAAAATTTATCCTGAACACGGTTATGATCTGTTCAAGCCTTTTAGCTTCGGCACAAGGGAACACGAGCACCGAAGGAAAGCTGAACGAGGACACCAATAACGAAGGCAAGCTGAAAGACAGCACCAAACAACCCGGTAAACTAACCATAAGCGGTTATGCCGAAATTTACTATGGCTTTGATTTTAACCGCCCTCCGGATAACAACCGCCCAGACTTTGTATTCTCACACAACAGGCATAACGAGGTGAACCTTAACCTTGGTTTTATCAAAGCAAATTACGACAGCGATAACATCAGGGCAAATTTGTCATTAATGGCCGGGACTTACGCTAATGCCAACTTAGCTTCTGAACCTGGTGTTTTAAAAAATATTTTTGAAGCTAACGTAGGGGTTAAAGTATCTAAAACAGGTAATTTATGGGTTGACGCCGGTATATTTTCTTCACACATTGGTTTTGAAAGTGCCATATCTAAAGATGATTGGACACTTACACGCAATATATTATCAGACAATACGCCTTATTACGAATCCGGTGCGAAACTAACCTATATCACTACAAACGGTAAACTAACATTAGTTGGCTTGTACCTGAATGGTTGGCAACGTATTAACCGACCAAACAACAACAGCCAGCCTGCAGGTGGTTTACAGGTAACCTGGAAACTAAATGACAAGATAACTTTAAATTATAGCAACTATTTGGGTACAGAAGGTGCAGATTCGGTTAGGGTACGCAGGTTTTACAATGATTTTTATGGAATTTTTCAGTTGACCAATTCTTTTGGTATTACTGCGGGTTTTGACTACGGAATTCAGCAAAAAGCCAAGGCAAGCAATGATTATTATAATTTAGTGTTGCCGGTTGCCATAGCACGTTATCAGTTTGCAGGTAAATGGGCTGTAGCAGGCCGGGTAGAGTATTATCAGGACAAAAACAATGTATTGATTGCAACCGGCACACCTAATGGTTTTAAAACAACCGGCTACTCTTTAAACCTGGACTATGCCCCTAAAAGCAACGCACTGATAAGGATAGAAGGAAAGCTATACGACAGCAGCGACCCTGTATTTATGCGGATGGGCACGCTGGTCAAAACAAGCCCTTTAATTACTACAAGTTTTGCAATTTCATTTTAAAGGGATAAAAACACCAAACTCATATTACAAAGCAATGTATTTACAATCAGTTCCGCTATTAATCCTGATTACAGCTATACTGCTACTTGCTGCGGTTTTTGGCAAATATATATTTGCCGTGTATAATGAAAGCCCAACCTGGCTTGATTTTTTAAAACCGGCCGAAGCGTTTGTTTATCGAATCTCCCGAGTCAACAGCAAACAGCAGATGACTTGGAAACAATATGCACTGGCTTTAATTGCCATCAACACCCTATGGTGGCTGATGGCTTTTTTATTGCTGCTTTTTCAAGCCCATTTGCCGTTAAATCCAGCCGGAAACCCTTCTATGAGCTGGCACCTGGCCTTAAATTCCTCAATTAGTTTCCTCACCAGTACCAACTTGCAGCATTACTCCGGCGAAAGTGGCGCAACTTATTTTACGCAAATTGTGGTATTTACTTTTTTACAATTTGTAAGTGCAGCCACCAGTTTGGCAGCGGGCGTTGCCATAGTAAGAGGTTTCAGCAAAAAATCAGGCAGCTACATCGGTAACTTTTTTAATGACTTGCTCCTTTCAATAACCCGTGTGCTTTTGCCTTTGTGTATTGTTGCTGCTGTTTTATTAATGTTTTGCGGCGTGCCAATGAACTTTAATAAACCGGCAACCATTACTACATTGCAGGGCGAACAGGTTACCGTTGCCAACGGGCCGGTAGCAGCCATGCTGCCGATTAAAGAATTAGGATCAAACGGTGGCGGTTTTTTTGGGGCTAATGATGCGCATCCTTTTGAAAACCCTAATATCCTCTCTTTCATTATCCACATCATAATGGTGCTTCTTTTACCGGCTGCATTTATATTCTTTGTAGGATTTGATTTGGATGAAAAAAAGTTTTCCCGGATGCTGGTCTTCATCATGCTAATCGGGGTCATCATGCTTGCCATTCCTATTATGCAGCAGGAAATCAAAGGCAACCCAGCGCAGCAGAAGCTTGGTATTTCGGTTTCACAAGGCAATATGGAAGGTAAAGAAGCTCGTTTAGGGGCAACGCTTTCCTCATTCTACGCAGGTTTAAACATTGTTGTACCTGCCGGAACAACCGTTTCTGCCCATGATAGTTACATGCCATTAGCCGGTATTTATATGTTGCTGGGCATGCAGGTTGATGCTTTTTTCGGTGGCGTGGGCAGTGGCTGGATCAATATGCTGATATTTCTGATCATTGCCATATTTATTGGCTCGCTCATGATCGGCCGGACACCCGAACTGTTTGGCAGGAAAATAAACATGCAGCAAATCCAGGCAGCCATGAGCATCTACCTTTTACAGCCTTTAGTTTGTTTAGGTTTAACAGGTATTGCTATTGCTGTTTATCTAAAACTAAACAGTGCAGGGAATCCGTTGGAATGGTTTAGTAATAACGGCCCGCACAATTTTACCGCAGTGTTGTACGAGTTCACCTCATCTTATGCAGGCAACGGATCAAACTTTGGCAGCATTGGCAATAATACCATTTTCTGGAATTTAACTACTGCTTTTGCTATGCTTTGCGGCAGGTTTGTTCCGCTTTTAGGCGGTTTATACATTGCTGGTTTAATGCGCCGGCAAATTTACACGCCGGCTTCTGCGGGCACTTTAAAAATAGATTCACTTAGCTTTTGCGTACTGCTCTTTTTCGTGATTATCGTGCTGCAATCGCTAACTATGTTTTCGAGTTTTGTATTAGGCCCTATTAATGAACATCTAACATTGATCCATTAAAAATGCCGGAAGAAGAACACAAGGACAGTTCCGTTAAAATGTTTATCGAACTGGTCAAAAAATCCAGGCGCGGGAAGCTGAAAATCTATATCGGTATGAGTGCCGGCGTGGGCAAAAGCTACCGGATGCTGCAGGAAGCCCATGCTCTTTTAAAAAATAATATCGATATCCGGATCGGGTACATCGAAACGCATAACCGGGCAGAAACACAGGCTTTGCTATCCGATTTGCCAGTCATTAGCAGGCGAAAAATATTTTACAAAGGTAAAGAGCTGGAAGAAATGGACTTGCAAACTATTTTAAACCGCCACCCGGAAGTGGTAATTGTAGATGAACTGGCGCACAGCAATATTGAGGGCAGTAAAAACAGTAAACGCTGGCAGGATGTGCTTGATATTCTGGAAGCGGGCATCAGCGTGATTACGGCCGTCAACATCCAGCACTTGGAAAGTTTGAATGAAGAGATCGAGCAGATTACCGGCGTAGAAATTACCGAAAGGATACCGGACAAAGTGTTGGAAATGGCCGATGAGATCGTAAACATCGACCTAACGGCCGACGAACTGATCGACCGGTTAAAAGAAGGAAAAATTTACCACGCCGGAAAAGTACCGACCGCTTTGCAGAACTTTTTCCGCAACGATAAAATATTGCAGTTGCGGGAAATTGCGCTGAAAGAAGTTGCCCATCATTTAGAGCGAAAAATCAATGTAGAGATCCCGAAACAGGTTAAACTTAGGCCCGAAAAATTTTTGGCCTGTATTTCTTCCAACGCAGAAACGGCCAGGATTGTGATCCGGAAAACCGCCCGTCTGGCTTCTTATTATCGCTCGCCCTGGGTAATGCTGTATGTACAAAGCGGTGCGGAAAGCTTGGACCGGATAAAATTGGACAAGCAAAGGTTCCTGATCAATAACTTTAAACTGGCTACAGAACTGGGCGGGGAGGTGCTGAAAGTAAAAAGCGACCAGATCACTGAAACCATCATGAAGGTAGTGGAAGAAAAGGAAATAACCACTATTTGCATCGGGAAACCACATTTGAACTTGTTCCAGGTAATTTTAAGAACAGCCGTATTTAATGAACTGCTGAAAAATATAGCAGCCACAGAAACTGATTTAGTCATACTATCATGAAAGTAAAAAATAAACTTCGTTTAGGGTTCGGTTTTTTGTTTATCGTCGTTTTCTTTTTTGGTGCGATTTCTATTTTCTACATCAACGAAATTTCCAATAATGCGAAAGTGATTTTAAAGGACAACTACGAGACCTTAAATTTTGCACGCGAAATGCGTGAAGTTTTGGATGAAAACACTTTGCCGCTAAACCCTTCGGCCTTGTCTTCTTTTAATCAGCAATTGATAAAAGAAGAAAACAACATTACGGAGGTTGGCGAACAGGAGGCCGTGCGGAAGCTGCGTGCTTCTTTTACCGTGTTAAAAAATGCGGCTGCTACTTTACCACAGCAATTGCAGGCAGAAAAAGATGCCCGGAAATTTTTGCGGAAAATAGAAATCCTCAATATGCAAGCTATTGTGCGTAAAAATGATACGGCTCATGCCTCGGTGGACAAGGCAACCTTGTTTTTGGGCTTGGCCGGCTCCTTTACTTTCCTTGTATTGTTCAGTTTCAGCGTCAACTTTCCCGGCTTTATCTCTAATCCTTTAAATACTTTGATGGAAGGCATCCGGGAAATCAGCCAGAAGAATTATAACCAGCGCATTCATTTTGAGAAGCAGGATGAATTTGCGGAAGTGGGGCGGGCTTTTAATGATATGGCTGTCCGGCTGGATGAATGGGAGAACAGCAATTTATCCAAAATTATGTCTGAAAAGTTGCGGATCGAAACCATTATTGAGCAAATTCAGGATGCAATTATCGGGATCGGTGCTAACCAGGAAGTGCTGTTTATCAACACAACTGCCAAAAAAATACTGAATTTAAGTGAGCAAAAACCGGCAGGAAAACCGCTTACAGAAATTACAAAAGGCAATGATTTGTTTAAATGTATCGTTGATGGAGCTAAAACCGGAAAGGCATTTAAAATTGTAGTGGACGGCAGGAATTGTCATTACCGGCTGGAAGTCCAGGAAATTTTTGTCCCGAACCTGGAACGCAACCCGACCGAACCCATGGTCATCGCGCAAAAATCGGCAGGGAAAGTTTATATTTTGCAGAACATTACGGAGTTTAAAGAACGGGACGAAGCAAAAACCAACTTTATTGCCACCATTTCACACGAGTTGAAAACGCCGATTTCTGCTATGAAATTAAGCCTGAAACTACTTGCCGACAAGCGGGTAGGGGCACTGAACCCGGAACAGGAAGAATTGATACAGCACATTAACGGAGACAGCGAAAGGCTGCTCAAAATCACCCACGAGCTGCTGGATCTTTCGCAAGTAGAAACAGGTAATATCCAGTTGAACTTTATTCCTGCACAGCCAGGGCAGATTGTAGATTATGCGTTGAAAGCCATCCAGTTTGAAGCTGACCAGAAAGGCGTTTCTATAGAAAAACTGGTTTCGCCAACCTTGCCCAACATTCAGGTTGATGTAGAAAAAACAGCTTGGGTAATGATCAATTTTTTATCCAATGCCCTGCGTTACAGTGCTTCCAAATCCAAAATCATCGTCCGGGTGGTAGAAAAGGAAAAAATGGTAGAGTTTTCGGTACAGGATTTTGGAAAAGGAATAGAAGCGCAGTACCAGGAACGCCTTTTTGACCGCTATTTTCAGGTGCCAACTGACGGGCAAAATAAATCAGGCTCAGGTTTAGGCCTGGCCATTTCCAAAGATTTTATTACAGCTCAAGCCGGACAGATTGCTGTGGAAAGTGCTATTGGTGAAGGCAGCCGCTTTTACTTCAATTTGCCGGCCATGACGGTTTAACACAGAAAAAGGGTTTCGGGCGATGAACAAGGAGGGGATATTTGGAGAGGTTGGGCATTTGACAATCAATGCGGACACCAAAAAAGAACTGGTCAATTATCTTAAATCGGCAGATGACAAAATCCGGGGATTATTATTGAGTTGTAATATCAGTATATTGATTCTCTACCTGATGATTATCTTAAAATTAATAGAAGTTTATTCCGATCTGCATGGAAGACACCCAATATATCTGGCCGTTATTTTAGCTTCCATCTATCTCTCGTTCGGAATATTTCTTTGGCTCCACTGGAAATACAGGTTATATAAACCTTCCTTGTCCAGCATCATCATCAAAGAGTATCTTCATTATAAAATACACCACTGCACCTGGGAAATCAAATTAATATCAACCTACCTTAGCACTTATCTCCTTATTATAGCCAGTTCTTGTGTCCTGTTTTGGTTTGATGCAGATCATACACCCGGAATGCTGCTTCAAATTATAGCACCTGTTGGGCTGATTGTGTTTGGGGCAGGTTTGTTTTTACTTTTGAAGCAGGTATTTGAAAGGAAAAAACTGATGAAATGGATTAAAGTGATCGATAAAAACATACTTGGGCAGTTTAGTAAACAATAGAAGTTTTTAACGGTCCGCTAAAGGATATACAGTAATCCGGCAAAGTTTGGTCTGTTCAAATTCAAACCAGGGAAATTTACCATGCTTCTTTTATGCACATAAATTTGGCTTCAGTTTTTATACCGATAAAAGAAGCATCGTCATTTTTTAGGTGATAAAAGAAGTATGGAATCAATTTGAAAAGAATGAACTTGTTTTAAAGCGAATTCTATCTTTGAACCTATCATGGAACCCTTTATAAAAATAAGTTTTCTAACATTGATGGTTGTCCTTTTTTCTCCTGCCTTACCAGCACAAGTAAATCTAAGCAAGCAAGATCGTATTCATACAGAAAAAGCTTATCAGAGAGCAAAAAAGGATTTTGCTGCTTTTGAAAGCAAGCATGGCAAGACAATCCAGACCAAGAATGTGCGTATGCATTATCTCACCTGGGGAAATCCTTCCAATCCTGCCCTAATTTGGTCGCATGGAAGTTTACTGAATGCCTATGAACTGCTTCCTGTTGCAGATAGTTTGGTTAAAGCAGGTTTTTATATTATTGCAATTGATTATTATGGACATGGTTCAACTCCAATTCCTGATCATGAAGTGTCCCTTTATCATGTAGCTGACGATATCAAATATTTGATGGATAGCTTAAAAATCAATAAAGCATTTATTGGTGGATTTTCCAGAGGAGGATATATCAGTACAGCATTTTATGATGCTTATCCTCAAAGAGTTTTAGGCTTGGTACTAGAAGATGGAGGTTCAGTTGGATCAAACACGTATTATGATAAACTCAGCCAACAGGAACTAAACAGAAGAGCTAAAGTGTTTGATGTAAAAACCCATGCTCCCTGGGATACAACATACAACAGTGAGATGGATGCGTTTAACAGTATTTACGACAAGAACGATAAGGGAAATCAGTTTGAAAATTTAGCAATAATTAAAAAGGACCAAGTAGGAAAATGGATTTTTTATCCGGGTTTATTAGAGCTTTTCCACTTGAGGAATAGTCAGGAATTTTTAGATTTAACACTACGGCCTGCCAAAATCCCTCTTTTTGCTGAATCGATGGTTATTATGGAACCTAAAATAATCTTTCGAAATTTAAAAGTTCCCGTGCTGATTATGGATCCTTATGGCAAAGGAGACGAGAACCCGGTTGAAAAGGAAAATCAGGACTTACAAAAGGAGCATCCAGCTTTTATTACTTATATTGGTTACAAAGATTCTGGACATAATGTTCTTTATGAGTATCCATCGAAGTTCACAAAAGATGTAACTGACTTTTTAAAAAGATCATTAAAGTAAAGGACAACTATGAGTAAACGTAAAAGAAATTTTACTGGCAGGTAATTAGTAAAAGCAATAGTTAAAATAAGCAGCATTTTCCAAACCATTCTAAAGCTGTATTTTTAGAACCTGCCATGTTATTATTACGTAGATTTACAAATGCTGATCCGACCTCTCTCATTCTACATCCCTGGCTTTTTTTTACTGTTTACACAAACTGGTTTTGCCCGGCAAACAGAAAAACCAATCGGCCCGGTTGATTTTGTCCGCCTTTCCCAAAACTTTTTGTATGCTGCCAAAACCGGGGAAACAACCACTGCGTTTCAGGACAGCTTGGAGCGAATAGACGAAAGCAAACTGGAGGATCAATTGAATAGTGATCGTAAAAAAACAGCTTTCTGGCTCAACCTGTACAACGGCTTTACACAAGTGCTTTTAAAAAAAGACCCGGACCAGTATAAAACCCGAAGTGCTTTCTTCTCCAGCAAACAAATAAAAGTTGCCGGACAACAGTTAAGTTTGGATGAGATTGAACACAGCATTTTACGGCATTCTAAAATCAAATGGAGCGAAGGCTATTTGGGCAAACCTTTTCCATCTGCTTTTGAAAAGAAATTCAGGGTAAAAAAATTAGATTACCGGATTCATTTTGCTTTAAATTGCGGTGCCAAAAGTTGTCCGCCGATTGCCTTTTATGACCCCGGACAAATTGATAAGCAGTTGGCAGTGGCAGCTAAAACGTATTTAAAAGGCGAATGTGAATATGATCAGGATAAAAACACTGTGGGCGTTCCTGCTTTAATGGGTTGGTTCCGCCATGATTTCGGTGGTAAAAAAGGCATCTATAAAATATTGACACAGTACAAAATTATTCCTGCAGACAGTCATCCTGCAATTCATTTCAAAAAATACGACTGGGCTTTATTTTTAAACAATTATAAATCAGAAAGCAATGGTTAATCATTATTATAACGCAGAAGACCTGGCCAAATTTGGCAATATTGCCGAATACCAAAAGGAGATGGCAGACAAGTTTTTTTCCTATTACGGAGAAGTATTTAAAGACGGCGCATTGACAGCAAAAGAAAAATCACTGATTGCCCTGGCTGTTTCCCATGCGGTGCAATGTCCGTATTGTATTGATGCCTACAGCAGTGATGCTTATGAAAAAGGATACAGTGAAGCGCAGATGATGGAAGCGGTGCATGTAGCTTCGGCTATCAAAGGCGGGGCTGTTTTGGTGCACGGCGTACAGATGATGAACAAAATTAAAGAAATAGAAATGTAAGGCTTCTCCCTTTTTGAGGAATGCTTCTTTTATCACCTAAAAATCATTAAACCTAGTATAGGTTTATTTATGAAATCACTCAAAGTACTGCAACATCATTTAGCCGATACCAATAATCAACTGGCTATCCTGGAAAATAGTCCGGAGCATCAGCATGCTTCTTTTAAAGAGAAAATTGCTGGTTTGGGCGTGTTTCCTTTAAAAGCCAACGGGGTAGATATTTTTCAGATCAATGTAGGCAAAATGTGTAACCAGGTTTGCAAACATTGCCACGTGGACGCAGGGCCGGACCGCAAGGAGATCATGACGCGGGAAACCATGCAGCTTTGCCTGAATGCCCTTGCCTTTTCTAACATCCGCACGGTTGACCTGACTGGCGGCGCACCTGAGCTAAACCCCGATTTCCGGTGGTTTGTAGCCGAAATAAAAAAGCAGGGCAAACACATTATCGTTCGTTGTAACCTGACGATCATTCTCGCTAACAAACGTTTTTTTGATTTGCCGGAGTTTTTCAGCGAAAATCAGGTAGAAGTTGTTTCTTCCCTGCCGAGCTTTACACAAGACCGGACAGACCGCCAGCGTGGAGATGGTGTTTTTGAAGATTCCATCAAAGCACTGCAAATGTTAAATGCAGTAGGTTACGGCCAGGCAGGAACAGGTTTAACGCTTAATTTGGTTTACAATCCGGCAGGTGCTTTTCTTCCGCCATCGCAACAGGCGTTGGAAAAAGAATATAAAACGGAGTTAGCCAAAAAGTACGGTATTGTTTTTAATAACCTTTTCGCCATCACCAATATGCCCATCAGCCGCTATTTAGATTATTTGCTTTCCACCGGCAATTACGATAAATACATGGAAAAACTAATTGCTGCCTTTAATCCCGAAGCCATAAAAAATGTGATGTGCAGGAATACGATTTCCGTAAGCTGGGACGGTTATTTGTACGATTGCGATTTTAACCAGATGCTGGATTTAAAAGTAACAACCGGCCATTCCCAACATCTTTCTTCCTTTGATCCGGAGGCTTTAAATAACCGGAACATTATCCTGAAACAGCATTGCTACGGCTGCACCGCAGGGGCAGGATCAAGTTGTGGCGGGGCTGTTGCTGAATAATTTGCATGAACACAACTGAAACAGCCCGGGCAGCTTTAATTATTTTTGTACGGCATCCGGAATCAGGCAAGGTAAAAACACGATTGGCAAAAGTGATCGGAGAAGCAAAGGCATTGGCAGTTTACAAGCTATTGCTGAACCATACCCATCAAATTACCCTTCCCTTAAATTGCAGCAAGTTTGTTTATTATGCAGATCAGGTTGCTGAAAACGACCTTTGGAGCAGCCCGGGTTATACAAAAAAACAGCAGTTGGGAAACAACCTGGGCGAACGAATGTGCAGTGCTTTCCAGGAATTATTTGACCAAGGCTTTAAAAAAGCATTGATTATTGGCAGCGATTGTTATCAATTGCGAACGGAACTCTTGCAGGAAGCCATTCAGCTTTTAGAAACCCATCAGGTAGTAATCGGCCCCACGTTTGACGGCGGCTATTATTTGTTAGGGACAGATGATTTTGTCCCGGAACTTTTTGCCGGTAAAGCCTGGAGTACAGATCAGGTAACCAAGCAAACGTTGGAGGACGTAAACAGCTTGGGTTTATCCTGCCAATTACTAAAGCAATTACACGATGTGGACGAAGCAGAAGACTTGGAAGTAAACCGGATCAATATCTAACGGTAGTTCAGCATTTGTTTGTACTTGTTGGCCATCTCTTCCTGCGAAGCACCTTTGAGGTACATCCGTACAATCTTATAATTTGCTTTTTGTACACTAAGCCAACCATTGCTTTCATATTTTCTGGCAGAAATAAGCACCGCTTTTGGGATAATTTTGTATTTGCCTTTTTTGCGCGCCCGGGCACAAAATTCAAACTCTTCCATAATTTTCATCTCAGCATTAAACCCGCCTGTTTCTTTAAAAAGCTGATGGGTGATAAACACGGTTTGGTCGCCGCCCATACCAGCAAAAGTATCTAATCTGCTTAATAGGGAATTTATTTTCAGCAACCAACTTTTGCTGTCATAAGCTGATAAAAACCGGCCAAGATCAAAGCCTGAAGCAATCGAATGAATTATATCCGTTAAATAAGTTTTGGGTGGTTTGCTATCGGCATGAACAAAATAAAGCAGGTCGCCTTTTGCCATCGATGCACCATAATTCATTTGCGCGGCACGCCCTTTTTTTGGGGACAATACTGTTTTTACCCCTGTTTTTTTTGCTGCTTCAAAAGTAGTGTCTGTACTGCCGCCATCAGAAACAATAATTTCCATTAAATTTTCATCGCCGTTTATTAATAAAAAATCAAGCAGGCTGCCAATATTTTCGGCTTCGTTATAAGTTGGGATAATAATACTTACGGTCATCTGCTCATTATTTGTTCAACTGCAAACTGAAATTTTACGTATGATTGTTTGTCTGATGTTAATTAAAATCAAAACGTTATGAAACTTAGGTTGCTTCTTTTATCGATACTTTTTATACATTTTTCTATGGAGTCAAAGGCACAGCAAGTCAAATTAATTACGGTTGCCCAATTGGAAAACCGCTTTAAACAAGGCAAGGATACAACTTATGTGGTCAATTTCTGGGCTACCTGGTGCAAACCTTGTGTAAAAGAATTGCCTGAATTTGAAAAGTTTAAAAACGCACATCGGGACAAACCGGTAAAAGTGATATTAGTCAGCACTGATCTGAAATCAAAGTTAGAATCCGGCGTAAAACCTTTTGTTAAATCGCATAACCTGACGGGAGAAATTTATCTGCTAAAAGAAGCACCATCATCTTACAATGAAAAAATTAATGCCGACTGGTCTGGTGCTTTGCCGGCAACACTGATCGTAAATTCAAAAACCGGCAAAAAGAAGTTCCACGAAGCTGCTTATACTTATGAAGAACTGGCAAAAGCGGTTAATGAAAACTAAAGGTTATTCTTCTCTGGTTGCATGAGCCAGTCTATCGTTTTGGCTACACCTTGTTTTAAAGGTGTAATGGTGTAACCCAATTCTTTTTCCGCTTTTGCAGAAGTAACAATCCAATCCTTATTGTATTTCCTGACAAAGGGCGGCGTGATCAGCGGCTGTTTCCCGAATAGTTTGGCCACGAGCAACTGCACCCGGGAAAGAAACAGCATTGCCGGCAAAGGGAATGGATACAGCTTTCTTTTATTTCCTGTCAGTTGGTTTACGAGGTTAAAAAACTCATTATAAGAAACATTTTCGCCGCCTAAAAGGTAACGTTCTGCCGGTTTTGCTTTTTCCATGGCAAGCATTAAACCATCCACAATATCATCGATAAATGCGTAATTACCAATGCTTTGCCCGTTGCCGGGCTTTATCTTCCACTTCCCCTGAAGGTACAATTTTAACAGCCTGGTAAACCCATTACTTTCCGTCAGCAAGCCCGGGCCATACACGCGGCTGGGGTTTACAATAATTCCCCTGATGCCTTTTTTGTAATACTCCTGCATCAACTTTTCTGCTTTCGCCTTACTTTTTTCATATAAAGTTTCAAGCTTTGGGTTGAGATTGGTGTATTCTGCAACCGGCTGCTGATCTGTTGAATTGCCCGCAACGCCTGCTGTGGAAGTAAACAGCACATTTTTGATTTTAAGTTGAAGGCAGCAATCCAAAACATTTTTCAGCCCGACTACATTTCTCTGATGGAAAGCGTCAGGGTTTTTATGCCAAACGGAAGCAAGGGCTGCTAAATGGTAAACCTGTCCACATCCATTCATGGCTTCCTGAATGGAAGTTTCATCCATAATATCACCTTTAAACAAAGTGATGTTATCGTGATCAAGTAACTTTTTAGCTTTTGCTGTATCCCTGACCAAAGCCTGTATTTGCTGTCCTTTTTCTGCTAATCGTAAAGACAGCCGCTGGCCGATGTATCCGGTTGCCCCGGTTATCAATATTTTCATTGATTGAAATATCTTTAACAGCAGCCTCCGCCATCATAAAAGAAGGTGGAAGCCGATAGAAAAATATCGGTACGGTTTAAAGCTGCCAGGTTTGCGGCTGTTTTATCACAAACCGCCAATGGCTGGTTTGGCAGCAATACATGGCCTTTCCCATCATCAAAATATTCCTTTTCACCGTAATAAATGGCAGCTTTTCCTGTAAATACGCAGGCTCCGTCTGCTGGCATCGGGTCTTTTATCGCACAAACTTCCACACTTTCGATGTATAAAAGTTCTTCAGTTGGATATTGTCCGGGTGCCAATATCCGGTAAGGACGCCTAGCGCGGACCTCTATCGTACCAAACCCAATTGCGGTGATCAAATCCAGATAATCCCGTAAAGTAAGCGAACCGGTAAGGCACAAAGCACGGAGGCGTTCGTCATTTCGCAACGTTTCGTTCATCGGCTGGTTACAAACCGGGTCAGACATCACCAAACGGCCTCCCGGTTTCAATACGCGGTAAATTTCTGCTAAAGCCTGTTTTAAATCTTCTTCCTTAAAAATATTAAACAGGCAGTTTTGACCGGCTACATCAATGGAATTATCTGCCAAAGGAAGGCTGAGTGCCGATCCTTTCCGCAGGTCTATAAATTCCTTTTTGAACCAAGGGTTTAGTTTTTCCGCCTGCAGCAGGTTGTTGGCACAGCTTTCCAGCATTTCGTCCACAATATCCACCCCAACCACGCCGCCATTATTTCTGTTGAAGTAAGAAAACTGCAGCAATTCCATCCCTCCGCCGATACCAACATAAAGGATTTTAGGGTTGTTCACCAGGTCCCGGGCACTCACGATCGAGCCGCAGCCATAGTTCATTTCCTGCATAATCCTGGGGATTTCCAAGCCCGGAAAAGCATTTATAGGAGTTGTGGTGCAGCAAAGCCCAACATCGGGCTTTAAAGCAGCAGCACGATAAACATCTGCTGCTGTTTGTAAATAGTTGTCCATTAAAAATTATTTTTTGTTGAGATACGGAGACAAGTAATATTAAGCTTTCTGTTTGAAAAATTAACAATAATTTGTTTAAACTTATTTTCTGGTTGTGATTTTTGTATGATGCTTCTTTTAGCATATAAAAAACAAGGTCATCCCCCTTGCCCCCTTCAAAGGGGGAACCTGCAACCGAATTTGCCAAAACCTACCGCATGCGTTAGAAAGATAGCTGCCATATTTCCCCCTTTTTTGAAGGGGGTTAGGGGGATGGTTTTATTCTTATCCGATAAAGTTCTTTCCTGAAATAAAAGTTTAAACAATTTCAATAAACTAAATTGTTGATTTTGTTTTGAAAGAGAAAGGTTTATTGTTTTTCCTTTAACCAAATCCCTCACAAACTACCGATCGGTTTGTTAAGGATTTTATGTTCATAAAAACAGCATTCCTTTTTCCGTTGATTTTTATTGTTTTTGCGGCTTGTTCCCAACCCAAAACACAGCAGCAAAACCCGGTTTACAGCAGTAAAACCGCAGACCCGGACGGCACCGGAAAAGTATATTTCGGACGGGAAATTGCTGCCGTGATGGGTGCGGCAGGAGCGGGTTGGCTGGAGCGCAACAACCGGCAGCAGGAAGAAAATACAGCTTTGGCAATCAGTAAAATGCCTTTGGCCGCATCTTCTGTTGTGGCTGATATTGGTGCCGGGACAGGTTATTACACTTTTCGCATCGCCAAAAAAGTACCGCAAGGGAAAGTTTATGCTGTGGAATTGCAGGATGAATTCATCACTTACCTCAACCAAAAGAAAAAGGAAACAGGACAGCAAAATGTGCAGGTGATTAAAGGGACGGCAACTTCTTCAAACCTTCCGGATGCTTCTGTGGACTTGGCTTTTATGGTAGATGTTTACCACGAATTATTGTATCCGCACGAGGTTTTGCAGGCCTTGCGCAAAGCATTAAAACCCGGCGGAAAATTATTGTTGCTGGAATACCGGGCAGAAGACCCGAAGATTGAAATCAAGGAACTGCACAAAATGTCGGTCGCACAAGCCAATAAAGAACTGGCTGCCAACGGTTTTAAATTAGCGCAGCGAAATGAACTGCTGCCGATACAGCATTTTCTGCTTTACCAAAAAGTGGATTGATGAAAGCAGCAATGCTTCTTTTATCACCTAAAAGTTGGCAACAAATTTATCCATATCAATCAAAATCAAATCTAAATTTCAATTTTTATGAATTACAGAAGATTTAAAAACATACAATTGGCCGAAGTTGGACTCGGGACCTGGCAGTTGGGCAATGCCGATTGGGGAAATTTGGACGAAGAAGAAGCGATGCAGATTTTACAAACTTATGTGGATGCCGGCGGAAATTTTATTGATACCGCAGATGTTTACGGCATGGGCACCAGTGAAAAGATCATCGGGAAATTTTTGAAAACCCAAACAAAAGACCTGTTTATAGCTACCAAATTAGGCCGTCGCTCTGATCAGCCAAATGGCTGGCCGCAAAATTTTTCATATGATCTGATGCGGAAACAAGTGGAGAATTCTTTATCCCATCTCGGGCAATCACATTTGTTTTTGGAGCAATTGCATTGTATTCCGACGGAAGAAATGCGTGCCGGAAAAGTTTTTAATTATTTGCGCCATTTAAAGGATGAAGGTTTGATCCAGAACTGGGGCGCAAGTGTAGAAACTTCGGAAGAAGCATTGATTTGTTTGGAGCAGGAAGGGTTGGCTTCACTGCAAATTATTTTTAACCTGTTCCGGCAACATGTGGCTGATGAAATATTTGAAAAAGCTGCAGCAAAAGGCGTGGCCATCATCGTTCGTGTGCCTTTGGCCAGTGGTTTGCTGACTGGAAAGTTTGATGAAAACACCAAATTCGGCGAGAAAGACCACCGCAATTTTAATGCTGACGGAGAAGCTTTTAACGCCGGCGAAACTTTTTCCGGGATCGGGTTTAACCAAGGCATCAAGCTTTCCAAAGAAATAAAAAACCTGTTCCCGGACGGCCGGATGGCGCAATGGGCCATCCGCTGGATTTTGGACCATCCGCAGGTAACAACTGTTATTCCGGGCGCCTCCAAAGTTGCGCAGGTAGAAAGCAATGTTGCCGCATCTGCCTTATCGCCTTTACCGCAAGAAACACATCAGCAGTTGCGGGAACTGTATGATAAGGAAATCTATCATTCTATCCGCGGACATTTTTAGGTTTTGCTGTCAAATCCTTTAACGTCTGCCTGCACACACTGTTGTTGTTTTTGACCGTGCTTTTGTCCAGAAAGGCCACTGTTTCCTATAGGGGCGTTTTCAGCATCTTTTTAGATGCCGTCAAACAGGGATGTGTGGCCGATAAATGTGCCAGTTGCTTCAATACGGCTCTTTTTGGTGCCTATAAGCGCAAACTTTCACGGTTTTTATAGGCCTAACCGGCAATCCTGATGGCATCTATCTTATCGTTCTTGCCACGGACATCGCCCAGTGAACTTTTGATCTGCGTGGCGGCTTCCAAGGCAAACGCTGGCCTTCTTTTTGTACAGGCACCCCAGCAAATACCGTATGTTCCATATAGAAAACAGCTTTGCCCAAAGCAAACCCTGCCTGTTTGCCCAGCTCTTTGAGAAAGGCCCTGATTGCTTCCGGTCGGTTGCCCACCTCGCGTTGAAACAATAGTTGCTTGCCCCGCATCAGGGCAAAGTCCAGTTCGTTTTTTGACACATCATTTCCAATGAAAAATCCGGGATTCCATATCTTTATACGCTTTTTAAGTAAGTAAAAAAGCCAACACGTTTTAAACCAACATCAATTCCTTGCTAACGGGCCGGCAAACCCTAATTTCTATTTGATGCCACAGTTCAGAACAAGCGGTAAAGGATTCAATCGACCGATAAGCCTTTATGCTTGGAAATGACGATAATGCGTCTTTACCGTTGTTGGCTTTTTCCACAAAAATCACACTTGTCAACAAAGAAAAAGAAGCAAAAAGAAAATCTTTAACAATAATAACAACTGTTTTTTTGTGCCTGGCTAATCTAAAGGAAATGACAAAAGATAAAGTTATGCGTTTAAGCATCAGTAAAAATCAAAACAGCGGCGGGCCCCCGGAAACTTTTTAGAATCCTGGTCGCGTTTGGGCAAAGTGGTTTCGTAACCTAAGCTGCCTTCTGTAGTACCGGTAGAATTGGTGTAGTTTACTTTAGAATAATTGGCATCGTGGCTCATGCCAAAACGGAATTTTTCGCCGCCTTCCCGGTTGATGAACAGATCAAAAATCAACGTTAAAACAAAAGCTTCCTGCCCGGTATTTCCGCTGGAACGATACCACAGGCCAGCATTGACACTGCGGTTTTTGTATTGGATGCCGGCATTAAAAGAACTTACTTTTGCCTGATTGTACATCACTACGGAAGGGATAACATACGAACCGTCTTCGTCATCTTCATTACCGTAACTATCAAGCGGCAAACGGTAACTCACATGCAAAACCGAACGCATTGGCAATACTGCTTTTGCACCGGTCAGAGATTCATTTGGCCGGTTGATATGCTGCAGTGCACCGCCCAGCAGCAGCCGGTTTAGGGTAAGGGAAACGCCGGCACCCGAATCAAAATAGTATTTATTGTTGAAGGCAGGAGCTTCTGCGGAAGTGTTTTGGCCGGGGATTATCCCGATATTTTGGTCGAGCTGGTCATCAAAAATAAGCTTGCTCCAGTCGATCACCCGGTTGGTAACGCCGCCCTGCAAACCAAACGACAGCACAAAATCATCGGAGCCAACGCTGTAAGAATACAAGCCGGAAATATTGTTTTTGGTAAGATAGGCCGACCCTTCGGCAGAACGCGTGAACATCAAACCCAAACCTCCGCCAAACTTGGGCACATTGTAATCCAGCGATGCGGTGAGATAGGAGAGTGTGCCCGGAAGCGAAGCCCATTGGTTGCGATAGATGAGGTTCATGCGTAAATCACCCTGAAACTGCCCGTTTAACGCCGGGTTGAGGTACAAAGGCGAATTGAAAAACTGGGAATACATGTGGTCCTGTGCATTGCTTTTGGGGTGATTTAAAAAAATGCACAGTAAAAGAAGTATCCCTGCTTTTTTCATTTTTCTTCCTGAGGTACAAAAACCGTTTAGCGGCTAACCCAATTTTGTACGACAGAAAAAAGGAATAGTTACCCGGACTTTATGCACATAAAAGAAGCATCTCAGCCAAAAAATAAATAAGAAAGCAGGATGGCAGCCATTACGCCGGCAAAGTCAGCAATCAGGCCGGCGGGAATAGCATAGCGCGTTTTTTTAATTCCAACGGAACCAAAATACAAAGCCACAATGTAAAAAGTAGTATCGGCCGAACCGTACAACACGCTGGACAGGTGGCCGATAAAACTATCCGTGCCGAAGTGCCGCATGTTGTCCAGCATCATCGCCCGCGAGCCTGCGCCGCTTAAAGGCCGCATAAAACCAATCGGCAGCACTTCTGTAAAACGGGTATCGATATGAAGATGGCCAAACCCCCATTTAAACACATCCACCAGATAACCCAGCGCACCGGAAGCACGGAAAACGCTGATGGCAGCCAGCATGGCCACCAAATAAGGGATAATCCGGAAAGAAGTTTCCAAGCCGCCTTTGGCACCTTCAATAAAAACCTCGAACACATTGATTTTTTTGCGCAGTGCACCCAGGATAAACAAAACCGGAATGGCCAGCAAAATCAAATTGCTGGCTACTTTGGATACTTCGCTGATCTGCTGTTTATCCAGATAAAGCTTAAAATAAGCAACCAAAGCCGCTAAGATTAAGGTAATCCCGCCCAACCATCCAATCACTACGCTGTCCCAGAGTTTCAGTTTCTGCTTGTAGGCAACAGCCAGCAGCCCGGCCAGTGTAGCCACGTAAGTTGCAATGATGCAGGGAATAAAAATATCCGTCGGATCATGCGCACCTAAAATGGCACGTTGGGCGATGATAGAAATCGGAAGGATCGTTAAGCCTGAAGCGTGCAGCACCAGAAACATAATTTCTGCATTGGAAGCGGTATCTTTTTGCGGGTTCAGCTCGTGCAGGCTTTCCATGGCTTTTAAACCAAGCGGCGTTGCGGCATTGTCCAAACCTAAAAGATTGGCAGAAAAGTTCATCATCATGGCTCCGTTTGCGGGATGGTTTTTAGGGACTTCCGGGAACAAACGATGAAAGAACGGACCCACCAAACGGGACAGAAAGTTGATGGCTCCGGCTTTTTCACCAATCTTCATGATGCCAAGCCAGAAAGCCATTGTTCCAATCAGCGGCAGTGCAATATCCATCACGGACGATTTGGTAGAATCGAAAATACCATCCACCAGCATTTTAAAAACTTCGGTATCGCCCAGAAAAATCAGCTTGACCAGCGCAATAAAAAAAGCAATGATAAAAAAAGCAACCCAAACGTAATTTAATGCCATAAGCGGATGATGGAATTTTGGGTTTGAAGATAGTAGAAATTGGGAAGATTTGCAGATAATAAAATGGTGTCTGCGGTTTTAACCAATCATTAATATATTCGTACAAAAAGATGATTGCTAACGCATATTCTTCGAATTATACCGATGAACAGGGTTTGATCGATGTGGTACTGATGGAGTGATTTAGAGGATCGCAGATCCTCAGCTCAAAGGACGGGATTACAAATCCCGACTAGCGGGGTTCTCCTGAATATGACAAAGTAAAGAGAAACTCGCCAGCAGGATCATATAAGGCACGGATCGAAAAAGCCGCGAAAGAGCTTGGATTAGACAAATCATTAACAAAACAAGATGAAAAAAAGCAAAACAATTAAAGTCATCTTTTTATTGGGGTTCACCTTGAACATACTAAGTTGCAGGAATGAAAAAGAACAACACCCCTTGTTATCAAGGTTGAGAGATAATAAGCTCAATATATTCAATTTAAAAGAATCTGGCTATAGTTATAATGGAAAAACAATTTATACAGTAAACATGCCATATCCAGGTATGTATATAGGTTTCCTAGAAAGCAATTTTCTTATGTTGGATAAGCAGAAAATTTATTTTTTAACAATTTTTGATAATTGCAAAATAGATTATGTGAATAACAACTATAAGATAGGACCGGACAAATCGGCCGATTTAAAAAATTATAATCAATGCGATATTCACCTAATTCCTTTTGTTGATTTTGCTATGGGAGTAAATGACACATTAACTTTTTTCGATCAGTATTGGGTTAAGTTGGACAATAAATTTTATGATAAGCGCTTGGACGACACGTTGTATAAATTCCGTCGGCATTGGGGCGGAAACAAAAGTGCCGAACAAACCATAATAATTGCAAGTAAAAATACAGGTATATTAGGTGTTTATGACACAAGTTTGGTTACAAAAAAAATCGAATACCCTGTTGGTTACACGCTTAAGCATAATAATATTGCTATTGATTCAATCAAAACTCAAAAGCCAACGATTGAATTAAAAACGATAAAAGAGTTTAAACCCTACTAGTCCTTTGAGCCAGGGATTTCCAATTTCACATTATATGGCCATACTTCTTTTACCGGCATAAAAACAGTATTACGAGCAGCATCTGTACAGCTCGTCCCGGTTGGGCACCTGGAACCCGAACATCAACCTAAACAGTACCAACGGCACAGCGGCCTGGGACACTACCGGCAAGAAAAGCTACGAGCTGACGAACTTGAGCGGCTATACAGGTAACAAAGCAGGTGCACTGCCGCTGGTCGGGATTTGCAATCCCGTCCTACGAGTTGGGGATTTCTAATCCCAATTAAGCAGGTACTGGCACGGAGATACTTCTTTTACAGGTATAAATTTAGTGTGATAAAATAGATAACTAAATAAAGGATTTGTATGGGCTTAATAAGTAAACTACCATGCTTCTTTTACGGGCATAAAAATGGGAAACAAAGTTGGCCATTGAAATCAAATAGTTGTAAAGGTATTATCAAATGAAATAATTGAGCGTTGGTATAGGCAACAAAATCCCCCTGGTCGGGATTTGTAATCCCGTTCTATGAGCTGGGGATTTTTAATCCCAATTAAACAGGTTTCAACACGAGAATGCTTCTTTCAACCCAAAATCATGTAAAAAGCATTTAAAATCCTGTAAACCATTCACCAAAGCCAATACCTATTTTTGCATGATAAAAACAGTATCGTGCAAAAAAACACCATTCATAAAGTATATCCGCTGGTCGGGATTTGCAATCCCGTCCTGTAAGCTGGGGATTTTTAATCCCAATTTAAGCAGGTACTGACACGAGGAGATGCTTCTTTTACATGTATAAAATTATTGTGATAAAATGGATAACTAAACACAGGATTTGTATGGGCTTAATAAGTAAACGGCCATGCTTCTTTTACGGGCATAAAAATGGGGTACAAGGTCTGGCCATCGACAACAAAATTTGTAAAGGCATTATCAAAACTTACAACTTGAGCGGCTATGCAGGTAACAAAGCAGGTGCAACGTAGGTTTGGAGGATCAGAGATCCCCAGCTCATAGGACGGGATTGCAAATCCCGACTAGCTGGAGGCTTTATACTCTTTGTAATACTGTGCTTTTACGATAATTGGCATAGCTGCCAATAACAGGCATACGATAAGTAGTTTAATTTTCATGTTGTAATTTGGATTAAAAATGGAGTAACTATAATACCTCACAAGGATATTACAAAGCTTTAAATATACTGATATTAATAGTTTATCAAAATTTTTAGCTTGTCCAACTTATATAGGGTTATCAATTAAAGGAAGTTATTGGAATGATCTTCAACTCGAAATCATATAAAAACAACTCAAAATCCTATAAACTTTCCATCACCCTTCATGCTTATTTTTGTACCATAAAAGAAGCATCGTGCAAAACATCATTCATAAAATATATCCGGTAACCGGCATGAGCTGTGCTTCCTGCGCCATGAGTGTGCAAAGTATGGCAGCTTCGGTGCCGGGCGTGCAGCAGGCAAACGTCAATTACGCATCGCAGGCGTTGGATATTTACTTCAATCCGCAGCAAACAGATCAGCAGCAAATACAAAAAGCCGTACAAAATGTGGGTTATGATTTGATTTTGGATGAAGATAACGCTTTCGGCCAGCAGGAAGAACAACAGGAAAAAGCGTTGACACAGCTTTAAAAACAAACTTTAGGTGCTGTTTTGCTTACTGTTCCGGTTGTGTTGCTGGATATGGTTTTGATGGATTGGAAACCCGCCAATTGGATCATGCTGATCTTAACTTCTGTTGTTTTATTTGTTTTTGGGAAACGGTTTTTTGTAAATGCCTGGAAACAGGCGCAACATGGCCATGCCAACATGGATTCGCTCGTTGCCATCAGTACCGGCGTGGCGTATTTGTTCAGTCTGTTTAATACTATCGATCTCCTTCGGGAAAGGCTGAACTGGTTAAAAAATTGCAGCAGGAAGGGAAAGTTGTGGCGATGGCCGACGATGGCATCAACGATGCGGAAGCTTTGGCAACGGCAGACGGACCGGTGGCGATGGGTTTAGGTTCTGATATTGCGATGGAAACGGCACGGATCACGCTGGTTTCCTCCAATATATCCTTGTTGCCGGAAGTTTTCAAGCTGTCGGCACAAACGATCCGTACCATCCGTCAAAATCTTTTTTGGGCTTTTATCTACAATATCATCGCAATTCCGGTTGCCGCTGGCGCATTGTATCCAGTTTGGGGCATCCATCTCGACCCAATGTTTGCCGGTGCGGCGATGGCTTTGAGTTCTGTTTCCGTAGTAACAAACAGTTTGCTTATCAAATGGAGAGACTGATTTTATACCGATAAAAACAGCATCAGCATCAAGCTTTAATACCTGATCAGGTAGTATTTGTCCAGCGTTTCCGCACGCTTTTTATACCAGATGAAATCCTTTAAAATGCTTTCGTTTGGATAGTTTTCAAACGTTTTCAAAATGATGACCGAATGGTTTTGCTGCAATTTTTTTAAGTTAATTTCATCGGTATAAACTATTTTTTGTGTAGATACCGAGTATTTCAATTCAGCTTTGGATAGCAATTGCGCAGGCTGGCTGCAGTAAAACTGGAAAGCGTTGTTCAGGCTGTCCATTACAAAAACCGGTTTTTGCGCAAGGTTTTGGTTGATATATTTTGGTGCCTGTACATCAGCTTTGTAAGTGGTCAGTAAGGGATAAAAAATGGTGTTGAGGTAAAAATTGACAAACAACGTAGCGCAGCAGGAAAGCAAAAACAGGAACCGGAAACCGGAAGTTTTTCTGCGGAGATAAAAAATCAGGATTCCGAGGAGGAGGATTTCTGTTACAAATAAAACTATTTTCCCCGGGTTCAAAAAATATTGAAATACCGGAACGGCCAGCAATAAAACGGCAATTTGTAGATACTGAGCGATTTTGAAGTATCGAAAATTTTTTGCTGAAAGGGGTTTGTTCCAGGCAGCCGCGGTGATAATCGCAAAAAACGGAAAAATAATATTGGTATAAAACGGCAACTGAAACCCGGAAAGCGAAAAGATCAGCCACATAGTCAATGCGCCAATAAGAGTATAATATTCAGTTAGTTGCTGTTTTTGCAACATCTTTTTTAGGTTAATAAAAACAGCATACACCAGCATAAAAAACCAGGGTGCAAAAGCCCAGATCAGTGTGTGGACATAAAAAAATATACTTCCGGATTTGCGCGTGATCGGCCCGGAATTAATAAAGCGGCCAAATTGGCTATCCCACAAAAACCAATGAATACCGGAAATATGCGTGTTTTGAAAAGTATTTTTCCCGGTCTGGCTATCAAACTGTATGTACAAACTATAAATTTCCGGCAGGATAAAAACCGCAGTCAGGACGATGGAAAGCAGCCATTTCAAACGAAAAATTTCTGCATAACGTTTTTTCAAAATCAGTTCTCCGATAACGCCGGCCCCGATAGGGACGAGGGCGAAAATCCCTTTTGTCATCACCGCACAACTGGCAAATAAAGCGGCTATGATCAAATTTATCCAGCTAAACCTTTTTTCAAGCAAATAGAAATGGTAAACGCTGCCGATAATCAAACCCATTAAATATGGTTCGGCGCGTACGTCCGTGTCAGACATGTAGATATGTTGTGCCGAAACCAGGATCAAAACGGCCATGCAAGCGGTTTGATCACCATAATTTTTTCGGGCGAACAGATAAGTATAAACCGCCGATATCAGGAAAAACAACAAGGCCGGCAGCTTGTAGCTCCAAGTTGATGTGCCGAATATTTTGAAGCTTAAAGCAACCATCCAAAACGGAAAATGCGGTTTGTCCAACCAGTCTTTTCCGTAAGAAAAAAGTTCCCAATAGTTGCCGTGCAGCACCATATTTTTGGCCAAAGCTGCGTACAGCCCGGGATCGTCGGTAAAAAACGGAACATTAATGCCTGAAAAATGAACAGCCAACGCCAGCAGCAAAACTAATATCCAAGGAAAACCCCTTTTGAAATTCATCGGCATACAGTTAAACCAGTAGGAAATATTTGTAATAATAAGGCGGTAAAGAAAGCATTAATCTTGTACTATTGTTATCGGGTCAAACCTTTGATGAACTGCAAATATGCCAAATAATTACGATGCTGCTGCCTGGTTTTATGACGAGCTTGCCCAATTGGTTTTTGGTAAAGCGTTGGTTCGGGCGCAGCGTTTTTTAGTGAAATCAATTTGTGTAAATGATCAAATTTTGGTTGTAGGCGGCGGGACCGGCTGGATATTGGAGGAAATCGCCAGCGTGCAAGCTTCTACCTTAAAAATTACTTATGTGGAAATTTCCGGTAGAATGATCAGCCTGTCCAAAAAGAGAAATTATGGGCTAAACGAAGTATGCTTCGTGCATCAGTCCATTGAAGATTATGTACTTACGCAACAATATGATGTGATCCTAACGCCTTTTCTATTTGATAATTTTTCTGAAAAACGGATCCGTTCTGTTTTCCACCAATTGCATCAAAGCTTAAAACCCGGCGGCTGGTGGCTGTTGTGCGGTTTTCAAATCCAACAGGATTATAAAAGCATTTGGCAAAAGGTTTTACTGCAAACCATGTACTGGTTTTTTGGCTGGCTTTGCAGTGTGGAAACCAATAAGCTAATCAAAATGAACAGTTATTTTGATCAGGAAAATTATGTTTTGCAGGAGGAAAAAACCTTTTACCAAGGCTTTATCATTTCGCAGGTTTACCGGAAACAGACAGGTTTTTAGGTGGTAAAAGAAGTATGGTTTGAACTTTTAACAGCTTCCTTTTCTTTAAAAAGTGCGAAGCTTAGGCTAAATTGAACTAACCACTTTCACGATAGTCTGAGATGTATAAATTAAGCTGAAAATGAAAAAGCTACTTTTTTTATCTGCCCTGATTGCCGGAAGTTTAACCATCCATACTGCTGATGCACAAGTAGGAATAGCAAGTTCAATTAAACAATGCAACAAAAGCTAAAAAATGATACCAGGTAGTGTACACTAAGTGGTATCATTCAAGGAAAAATTAGACTTTTGAATTGCGAATGAAAAAATCACATTTGACCCTG
>JAABVA010000093.1_pt1 | contig 111270 bp, 96 predicted proteins | sample 5560331 | NCBI WGS metagenome assembly JAABVA01 (sample SAMN12812661, study PRJNA571458) | rock metagenome | isolation source: Antarctica rocks | place: Antarctica: Victoria Land, Mt New Zealand sud | collected 2016-01-07
CACGGGTGAGTGTCGCAAACTCGCCCGAGGCCCCCCACATCGCCCCGGACCCATCCCAATCCAGCCAAAATACCCGGATCGCACAACCGCCCCCAACCAGACGAGAGCTATTTCAACAAGCTCTTAAGCACCGAAGCCCGACCTGAGATGGCCGGGCCGCATATAACTTTCCTGATTTTAAGACTAACAGGTGTGTCAAGGGTCGGTATAGCTTCCCGGGTATGGAAAGCAGGGCTTCCCAAGCGTCTTCCCCAGATAGATCTTCGAAGAAGTTACGGCACGGGGTGGTACGCGCGGGGGCAGCGATTTGGGAGTGAATTGACCCGTGTGCCGCGGTTAAGTCACGGCTGCGGTTCGCTCGACGTCAATCAATGCGGCCCGGTCCGATTGACGCTCCACTTTGAGAATGAGGATGTCGTCCTCCTGTCCGAACTGCTGTGCGGCATCAGCCAGATCTCTCGGGTCGGTGGAGGTGCGCAGAAGGCTGGAGATGCGGTCGAAGCCGAAGAGAACACCTTTCTCGTTCTGCGCTTCAACGACCCCATCCGACATGAGGATCAGGGTATCGCCTCCCTCGAGATGGAGGCGGAGGGTCGCGTATTCCGCATCACGGAGGGTGCCAAGGGGAAGAGCGCCTTCCATCTCGATCTCCTCTCCGTTGCGATAGGGCGGAAGCTGACCGGCGTTGGCGAGCACAACGGCGCCATCGCGATCGATACGCATCACGAGACACGTTGCACCGGCTCCTATGCGGTCACAGAGATGCTCGTTGATGGTCGACAGAATAAACACGGGGTCGTTGCTGGATTTCGCGGCCGTATTGATGACACCGACGATAAGGGCGACCAGCATGCCGGCACACAGACCCTTGCCCGTCACATCACCGAAGACGAGAAGAACACTTCCGTCAATGTGGTTGGGGATGATCTGAAAGAAGTCTCCACCGACTTCGCGTGCCGGACGGTATTCGCTTTCGATACTCAGACCAGGCACCTGGGGAAGCTTCGCGGGAATAAGGACACGCTGCACCTCGCGGGCCTGCTCCACCTCCCAGCCCCAGCGCACCTGACGGCGTTGCGATTCGAGGAAGCGCCGGGAGAGCATCAAGGTGACGAGGAGCAGAGACAGCATCGTTGAAGCAACACCGAGCGAGATCTGGAAGCCGAGCAGGGAGAACGCCGCGCGGATGTGTATCAGCCGAAGCTCGTGTTGGTAGTTGGCCATCACGGCCAGGAGCACGGCGGGAAACGCGAGCCAGCCCTCGGCAGGGTTCTTCCGGATCCCTTTGTAAGCGACCCAGAACAGCAAGGCCGCCAAGGCCAGCTTCGCGACCAGAAGGAGAGGCGAGAGTATTGACGCGGCATGCACCGGAATGATCGGACCAAAGAGCGGTGGCCGAAGCAGCAGATACCCGGCAACAAGGACAATGCCCAGGCCCAACACGGCTCGTTTGAACCAGGGCACAGTTTCAACGCGAAACCAGTAAGCCCAGAAGACGACCCATAACGTGATGCGCAGAGGAGCCACGACTACGTCCGTGACAATCACCTCGATGATCTGTTGGATCCAGGTGGTGAAGTTCACGATCAGAATGACGGCGTTCCCAACCAGGGTGGCGAGCGATACCAGGGATAACCAGAGATACGCCTTGTCGGTGCGATCCATCCAGAAGTGGGTAAGGGAGACGGCGAGCGCGAGCAGGAGGACGAGCATCTCGAGGAAGCCGCTTCCCACGCCGTGGGCGGTGTCATCCCAGTCCAGCTGAACCTCGGAGTTGATGACCGAAGCGTACCCGAGGACCGGCGGGCTGTGCATGCCTCCAGCATCCGCGCTGTTGAAGGGTGTCGCGCTATCCATCCACATGCGCACGGCAATGACCATGGGACCGCCGCGGAGGTTGGATGGAAGGGGGAACGCTCGCGGAAGCGCGCTGTAGGCGGTGACTCGGTGATCTGTGAACCGGCCGAACTGCCCGATTCTCTGCCCGTTGACGAAGACCTGGTAGGCGTCATCGAAGATATCGGGCATCTTCAGGGCCAGCCGGGTGCGGCCTTCCTGGACGTTCAGGCGCAGGCGATACCATGCGAAGCCCGAGTACATCGGGTGCCCCTGGGCGGTCCACCCTGGCGTAAAGGTCGGATCGGCCGATCCGGGCGGAGGCGAGAGGTCGATCGTGCCCCAGGTTGAATCGTCGAGCTCAGGGTTGGCCCAGGCGGGATCGTCCCCCGGATGAAATTTCCAGATCTCCGAGAGCTCAGCAGTGGAGTTGCCCAGGGTGATGGAAACCGGAGCGCTGGAGTCCATGCCTGGCCTTAGGGGGGAACTCTGCTGCGCCCAGATCGGCGCAGCGATCAGCAACAGGAGACAGGGAACCAGGTTTACAGATGGGCGCATCGTTTACACTTCTGGCGAATGCCAAGTCGCAGGCCGGTCCTTCCGATCGGCTGAGCCTTAGCACCCGGGCGGAACCAGTCTCCTAACGCTCGAGCCTCATGACAAACAGAGCCGCCGCACCAAGGCCGGTGGCCAACAGAAGAAGCGATGACGGCTCCGGTGTGGTTGCTGTTGTGCTGAGAACGGTTGCTACCCCGTCAGGGAAGAGCTCTGCCGGAACGCCCGTCTCTGTGATGAAGAAGAAGTCGTTGTTGCCCAGGACGCCATTGGCAAAGGTCAGCGTGTACTGCTGCTCATCGACGGTGCACGTGGGACTCAGGAAGATGTTGTCCGACGGAGCGAGCGAACAATCGACCGGCTGACTGTTGAGCACCACGTCGTTCGGGAAGACGATCTGCAGGCTGGTCCAACTCGAACCTGTCCGGTTCACGCCTGCGAAGCAGCCGTCAGGGGACAGGCCATTCGGCAGCTCTCCTGCCACGCAGGAGGAAAACACAACGCTGAACGGACTCGCCGAGATGATGAAGGTGGGAAAGGTCGGTGACACGGGTGCTGGTGGGTCGAGAATGTTAGCTTTGAAGTCGAGCGGCGATGCCCGGGAAAAGACAGCGCTCCCAAACAAAAGGGCGATAGGGGCGAGGCGGAAGGATAGTTTCATGGCGGTAGTCTCCGAAGCATTTCTTGAAATCTAGCTCGGGCCCGGGTGTCGATCGTTAGGGAGGGTGCAAGCTTAGCGTACGCATGCCAGGGCGTCAACGAACTTATTAGCAGATCGCGATGATGCCGCGGTGCTGTCCTTCGAATAGGTGGCGGAGAGATGCGGATGCTGTTTAGAGGCTGGCAAGAGCGGCCATCTCGTCGACGTACATTGAGGCGTATTTGGTGATGCCGACCATCGTAAAGACTTTCGTGAAATGGGAGGTGAGACCGCAGATCGCGATCTTCTGGCCTGACTTGCTGGCCTCGAGAAGCACCTGGATCACGAGGGCTATCCCGGATGAATTGAGGTACTCGACACCTTTGAAGTTCAACAGGATCTGTTTGTGCGTCGATTTATCGAGCGCTTCATAGGCGCCGACGATCGCCTCTTTCGATGCGGACGAGATGTCACCCGTGAAGCTGAGAACAGTGACGGGCTGGCCGCTTGCACTGGTGGATTGCTGTTGCGAGACCTTGTTTTGAGTCTGCACTACGCACTCTCCTTATCCATGCGGATGACCAGCCTGACAAAGCTCTGCCCTTCGACACTGGGGACCCACTCCACCTCATCGACCAGAGATTGGATAAGAAACATGCCCATGCCACGAGCTCTCTCTTCGCCTGTCATCTTTCGGTCAATGTCCGGCTTTGGCGCAGGTGTATTCATTCCGCTTCCATCATCGAGCACCTTGACCTCAAGCTCACCGGGGTGGGGCATGGAGAGAATCACGCCTACCGGTACAGCTGCATTCATCTGATTGCCGTGCTCGATCGCGTTGATGCAGGCCTCGGCCACAGCGGTCTTTAGATCCTGGATGCGATCCTCGCTGAAACCCATAAGCTTCGCCATGCTGGCAGCTGTGCCCATGGCGATCCGCTCGTAGCCAAGGCGCGATGGAAGCCGCACCTCAACGCTGTTTTCGTTATACCTCGTCATGCCTTCTCCTCGAACGTGGCGCCAAGCCGGCAAAGTGCGATGGCGGTCATGTCGTCCTGTTGTGCCGCGTCGCTGGTGAACTGACCAAGGCTGCTCCAGATGGCGTCGAGCGCGGCTTCAGCCGAAGATGGGTTTGCGGCGGAGAACGCCTCCACCAGGCGATCGATTCCGAACTCCACTTCGCCTTTGAAAAATTCTGTGAGGCCGTCGGTATACAGGAGGAGGCGAGCTCCAGGTGGAAAGCTTGCGCGCTGCATCTTGTAGGTCGCTCCGGGAAGCAGGCCAAGGGGGGTCCCACTTGCGTCAATCAGCGTCGCCGGTGCTTCGCTGGAGGAGAAGAGAACAGCGGGATTGTGGCCTGCATTCAAAAACTCGAGATTCCCGTAGGTGGGATGGAAGCGCAGGAAGATGGCGGTGACATAGCGGCGTCGCGCCTCGGGACCCTCGTCATAGTGTTGCTGCGAGAGTCTGGCCGCGAGTTCTTCGAGGGGAAGGAAGTCGCGGGCAAGGGCACGGAAGGCGGAGCGAAATGCAGTCGATACGAGTGCAGACGCCAGACCTTTGCCCGCCACATCCGCGACCACGAAGAGGTGTGAGCCGCTGGGCTCGATGACGACGTCCAGGTAATCCCCACCCACCTGGTAGCAGGCGATGGACCTCGCGGAGAGCGAATACCCGGGAATGGCGGGCATGGCCTGCGGAAGAAGGTTCAGCTGGATGGCTCGTGCGGCGTCGAGATCCTGGGACACGCGAGCGTACTCGAGGAGCCGCTTGTGGTTGGCTGCGTTTTCCGCCGCGAGCGCGGTCTGGAGGACCAGACCCTCCAGAAAATCTATCTCGTAGATCGAGAGTTCGCGACCGTTTGCAGGAATCACGACGAGCTCTGAGAGGAGGGATCCATCCCGCGCGAGCAGAGGAAATCGCGGGAGGTTGTCCCCGTCGAAGGTATCGGGGAGGTTGCCGAATTCAATGCGAGGTTCGGTGAAGAAGGCGGCCTCCATCTCCAGCTCAAGAACGGCGATGCGAACCGCGGCTCGCAGCACCCGACCGAGATCGATGGTGGAATGGACCAGGCGAGACGCTTCGAGAAGCGCCTGCAGGCGCACGATCTGCTCTTCAAGCGGAAGGCTGCTGCTATCCGGCGGTTTGTGTTCCGAGAGGAGGCTCATCTGAGTTCGCGGGGGATCGCTGCCCACTGTACGTATTCTTTTCGTTTGCGGTGAAAGGAATGTCGTTCTCAGGCTGAATCCATTGTTCGGGACGAGGATCGCCCCAGCGGAATCTACCCGGCCGCGATTGGGGCGGAGTCTCCGAACGCGCGGGGCGCGCTCAACACGTTCAGAAGTGCCGCCGTGCGCAGCGATTCGGTCCGAACGATGTTCGCTACCTTATGCGGTGACCGGAAGTTCAGCTTCCGCCTTTGCGGATGGGAGGTGGAGGACGGGGGCGAGCCAGTGGCCGGTGTGTGAGACGGTGCTGGCGGCGATCTCTTCCGGGGTGCCCGTAGCGATGATCTGTCCGCCGCCGCTGCCACCTTCCGGGCCCATGTCGATGACCCAGTCCGCGGACTTGATGACATCGAGATTGTGCTCGATGACGAGGAGGGATCCGCCACCTTCGAGGAGCTTGCGGAAGGCGGAGAGGAGCTTGGCGACGTCGTCGAAGTGGAGACCGGTGGTGGGCTCATCGAGGATGTAGAGGGTGCGGGACGCCGCGCGTTTGCTGGCGTCGGTCGAGTTCGAGATGCGGCCGGAGCTGGAGCGGGCGGTGGCGAGATGGGAGGCGAGCTTAACGCGCTGCGCCTCTCCGCCGGACAGGGTGGTGGCGGACTGGCCGAGGCGGACGTAGCCGAGGCCGACCTCGTCGAGGACGTACAGCTTGTCGACGATTTTGGGATGTCCGGCGAAGTAGGTGAGGGCCTCTTTGACGGTCATGTTGAGAACGTCACAGATGTTCTTATTGCGGTATTTGATTTCTAGGATGGACGATTTGTAACGGGTTCCGTTGCACTCTTCGCACGGGAGCTCGATGTCGGCGAGGAACTGCATCTCCACGGTGACGGTGCCGTCACCTTCACACACATCGCAGCGGCCGCCCGGGACGTTGAAGGAGAACATGCCGGCGGTGAGGCTGCGGCGCTTGGCGTCGGGCTGGTTGGCGAAGAGCTCGCGGATGGCGTCGAAGGCTTTGATATATGTAACCGGATTGGATCGGGGGGTACGGCCGATAGGCGACTGGTCGACCAGGATGACCTCGTTGAGGTGCTGGACGCCGGAGAGCTCGCGGAAGAGGTGGGCGGGAGCTTGTGCACCACCGGCGCCTTCGGTCTGGCCCAGCGCCTGTTGGAGGGCGCGGTAGAGGACCTGGTGGATCAGTGTCGATTTACCGGAGCCGGAGACGCCTGTGATGCAGCAGAGGAGGTTGAGGGGGACGTCGAGGTCGACGCCGCGAAGGTTGTGGATGCGGGCGCCGGAGAGCTTAAGGTGCTCGCGGCCGGGCTCGCGGCGGACTTTGGGGACGGGGATGAAGGAGCGGCCCGAGAGATAACGGCCGGTGATGGAGTTGGGGTTGGCGGTGACCTCGGCGACGGTTCCGGAGGCGAGCAGATGACCGCCGAGTTCGCCGGCCCCGGGACCGAGATCGAGCAGGTGGTCGGCGGCGCGGATGACGTCAGGGTCGTGCTCGACGACGAGGATGGTGTTGCCGAGGTCGCGGAGCTCTTCCATGATGCGGATGAGCTTGGCGGTGTCGCGGGTGTGGAGACCGATCGAGGGCTCGTCCAGCACATAGAGCGCGCCCACAAGGCGGGATCCGAGACTTGTCGCGAGCTGGATGCGCTGCGATTCGCCGCCCGAGAGGGTGGACGAGAGCCGGTCGAGAGTGAGGTAGTCGAGGCCGACCTGATGGAGAAAGCTGATGCGCTGGCGCACCTCTTCGAGGATCTTTCCCGCGATTTCAGTTTGTGCCGGTGATAGTTGCAGATTGTCAAAGAACTCGGCGGCGGCGGTGATGGTGAGGGCGGAGGCCTCGCAGATGTTTTTGGCTGCGGACCCCGCGGGGCCAGGGAGGAGAACGGCGCGGGCTTCGGCACGGAGGCGCTGTCCGCGGCAGTCCGGGCAGGTCGCGTAGCCGCGGTACTTCGAGAGGAAGACGCGGACGTGGAGCTTGTATTTTTTGCGGTCGAGATCGGCGAAGAAGCCGCGGATGCCGGGGAAGATGCCGTGACCGACCTCGATGATGCGCTGCTGTTCGGGCTCGAGATCGTACCAGGGGACGTCCATCGGGATGCCGCTCTGTTTGGCGAAGCGCTTGAGATCGCCGTGCATGGGGCGGTATTTGCCCCCGGCCCAGGGAGCGATGGCGTCGTTATCGAGGGTGCGGGATCTGTCGGGGATGATGAGGTCGGGATCGAAGTCGATGGTGTTGCCGAAGCCCTGGCAGCGGGGGCAGGCGCCGTAGGGGTTGTTGAAGGAGAAGAGGCGGGGCTCGGGCTCCCGGTAGGCGCGGTGGCAGGTGGAGCACTCGAAGGCGGCGGAATATCGGTACTTCGTACTGTTCTCGTTTTCTTGCGTTGGAAGCGTCAAGAACTGGACTTCGCCGGACTCGCGGTAGCCGGTCTCGATAGCGTCGACGAGGCGGGAGCGGATGTCGGGCGAGAGCGCGATGCGGTCGATCAGGACGAAGATGGGGCGGGCGAAGTCGAGTTCAAGGAGGGACTCGGGGGTGGAGAACTCGACGATGGAGCCGGTCGAGCCACTGGGCGTGGGCTGGTAGAGCCGGTTGTAGCCACGGCGGCGGAGTTCGGTGAGGCGGTCTTTGAGGGCGTCGGTGATGTCGAAGACGGGGGGTGGAGGCGCGGAGTTTTTGAGTGACTTCCCCGAGGTTTTCTTCGCGGGCTTGGGCGCCGGTGTGGCGGTTGGTCCGGTCTGGGTGGTGACGGGCTGTTGGAGCGGCTCGACTTTGAGCTCGGCGCGCTGGATGGGGAAGAGGGCGTAGACGCGGGTGACTGGATCATCCTCCCGTCCGCTTTGCGCCAGCAGGGAAGCGACGATCTCGTCGACAGTGTCGTGGCGGACGGTGCCGCCGCAGTGGAGGCAGGTGACGGTTCCGCAGCGGGCGTAGAGAAGGCGGAGGTAGTCGTAGATCTCGGTAGCGGTGGCGACGGTGGAGCGTGGGTTGCGGGTCTGGTTCTTCTGCTTGATGGCGATGGCGGGAGCGAGGCCATCCATGTGGTCCACGTCGGGCTTCTCGATGCGCTCAAGGAACTGGCGGGCGTAGGCGGAGAGGCTCTCGACGTAGCGTCGCTGGCCCTCGGCGTAGACGGTATCGAAGGCGAGAGAGGATTTGCCGGAGCCGGAGACACCTGAGACGACGGTGAGGGCGTTATGCGGGATGTCGACGTCGATCGACTTGAGGTTGTGGGTGCGGGCTCCGCGGATGGTGATCTGGTCGTTCATAGGGGGAGGCACATGGCAAAGTTGCAGATGCGAAAGCAAGATGCGGGGGTTCCTCGCTCCGCTCAGGATGATAGCTGTGAGCCGTCAGGTTGGGGGCGGAAGATCTCGAGGATGAGGAGGCCTGCGCCGATGCAGATGGCGGAGTCGGCGACGTTGAAGTCGGGCCAGTGGTAGTGAACGATGTGGACTTCGAGGAAGTCGATGACGAAGTGGTGGACGATTCGGTCGTAGAGATTGCCGATCGCACCGCCGAGGATCAGGGCGAGGGCGACGCCGGTCAGCGAGAGATCGCGGCCGGTGCGCCAGATCATCACGGCCACGATGACGGCGGCAAGGATCGAGAAGGCGATCAGGACGTAGCGGACGGTGTCGGGGTTGGCGGTATCCGCCAGGAAGGAGAAGGCGGCGCCGGTATTAAGGACGTGGGTGATGCGGAAGACGCGGGGGATGACAGTGATGTTCTGGCCGGAGCGGACGTGAGTGATGATGAGGAATTTGGTGAGCTGGTCGAGGGCTACGGTGAGGGCGGCGATGAGGAAGAGGAGGGGGCGGCGGTCTGTGTTGTTGGTGCTGCGCGCGGAGAGTTGGGGTGAGGGCTGGTAAGTGGAGGTCATTGGGCTGCGACCTCCGCGGTTGAGGCTGGAGGTGCGGTGTAGGGCGAGTAGTTGATGGCGACTAGAGCGTCGGCGCAGCGGAGGCAGACGGTGGGGTAGTTGGGGCTGTCGCCTACGTCGGGGACGTAGCGCCAGCAGCGTTCGCACTTTGCTGCGCTTACTGGAGCGACAAATACGCGGACAGCCCATGCAAAGGCGACGTCGTTCACGGGGCCGCTTTCGAATTCGAGTTCGCGGCGCTCTTTGTCGATAGGATCGTTGTGCTTGTCGAAGCTTACTTTTGATACACCGAAGAGCTCCGATAGTGAATACTCGTTTCTCCGAAGAATTTCGCCGAGATAATTGACTTCGGACGACGTCTGCAACAGCACCTTCGCTTCCAAAGCTTTGCCGATGGCCTTTTCGGCGCGGAGGACTTCGAGCTTGGCGAGGACTTGCTCGCGTACACCGAGCAACTGCTTCCAATCCCCAATGAGCGAGGAGGTGTTGCCGGGAATGATCTCGGCTATGTCGGGGAAGAGGGCGAGGTGGACGCTCGCTTCGCGGCCTTCGACTTTGGGCAGGTAAGACCAGACCTCGTCGGCGGTGAAGGAGAGGATGGGGGCTATGAGGCGGGTAAGGGCTTCGGCGATGCGCCAGAGGGCGGTCTGGGCGGAGCGGCGGGCGGGGGCGTTGGGGGCGAAGGTGTAGAGGCGGTCTTTGATTACGTCGAGATAAAGGGCGGACAGGTCGGTGTTCACGAACTCATTGAGGGCGTGGTAGGCGCGATGGAACTCGAAGGTGTCGTAGGCTTTGCGGATCTTGGCGTCGAGCTCGGCGGTGCGGGCGAGGATGTACTGGTCGAGGGGTTCGAGCTTCGCGAAGTCCTCGGGGGTGAGCTTGCCTGTGCCGCCGATGGCGTTGCTTGCCGGGTCAAAGTCGTGGAGGTTGCCGAGGAGGAAGCGGAGGGTGTTGCGCAGCTTGCGGTAGTTCTCGCTGACCCGCTGCATCAGGCCTTCGCTGGCAGCTACGTCTTCGCGGAAGTCAACGGACGCGACCCAGAGACGGATGACCTCGGCGCCGAGACGATTGGCGACGTCGACTGGATCGACGCCGTTGCCGAGCGACTTCGAGAAGGCCCGGCCCTGCTCGTCGAGGGTCCAACCGGAGGTGGCGACGGTCTTGTAGGGGGCATGTCCGCGAACCGCTACCGAGGTGAGTAATGAAGAGTGGAACCAGCCGCGGTGCTGGTCTCCACCCTCGGTGTAGAGGTCGGCGGGGATGTCGGCTTCGGGCCGGCGGAGATCGGGGTCGGCGTCGAGGACAGCGTGCCAGGAGCATCCGGACTCGAACCAGACGTCGAGGATGTCCATCTCCTTGCGGAAGTCGTCCTTTGCGCCACAGGATACACAGGTTGTTCCCGGGGGGAGGAGATCGGCGGCGGTGTGGGTGTACCAGGCGTCGGCGCCTTCCCTGCGAAAGAGGTCGACGATGCTCTGGTTGATGGCGCGATCGTTAAGTGGGGTGTGGCACTTTTCGCAGAGAAAGACCGCGATGGGAACGCCCCAGATGCGCTGGCGGGAGATGCACCAATCGGGGCGTGTGGCGATCATGTTGGAGATGCGTTCTTCTCCCCAGGAGGGGTCCCAGGCGACGTTCTTGATCTCGTCGAGGGCGCGTTGGCGAAATGTGGTGGAAGGAGCGGCATCAAGATCGAGCTCGGCTCCCACCCCCGGCATGGGGGTGCCGATGGCGATAAACCACTGCTCGGTGGCGCGGAAGATAACGGGGTTGTGGCATCGCCAGCAGTGCGGGTAGGAGTGGTGAATATCCTGGCGGCCCATGAGGGCGCCGCGGGATTGGACCAGGTCGATGATGGGGGCGTTGGCTTTGAAGATGGTGAGGCCGTCGTACTCGGGAAGGCCGTTGCGGAGGCGGCCAGAGGCGTCAACGTCGCAGAGCTGCGAGAGGCCGTAGCGGGATCCGGTGGCGAAGTCGTCCGCGCCATGGGAGGGCGCTGTGTGGACGGCTCCAGTGCCCTGCTCGGTGGTGACGTAGTCGGCGTTGACGCCGAGGATGAGGCGATCGAGGAAGGGGTGCTGGAAGGTGACACGGTCGAGGCGTGTGCCGGGAAAGCGGGCGATCTCGACGGCATCCGGCAGATTGCAGGCGTCACGGGTGTGCTGAGCGAGGTCCGCCGCAACCAGGTAGATATTGGCGTCTGAATTCTGTAGAGCGACGTAGTCAAGGTCGGGGTTGAAGGCGACGGCGAGCGAGGCGGGAAGGGTCCAGGGGGTTGTGGTCCAGATGATGGTATAGACGTTTTTTCCCGCCAGTGCGGGGTCGATCGCGGCGGGGTCCGAGGTGAGCTTGTAGCGGACGTAGATGGAGGGCGAGGTGTGCATCTCGTACTCGACCTCCGCCTCGGCGAGCGCGGTTTTATCGTGAATGCACCAGTAAACCGGCTTGAGGCCCTTATAGACGAAGCCGCCCGCATAGAAGTCGAAGAAGGTCTCGATGACCGAGGCCTCATAGCCTTTGGACATGGTGAGATAGGGGTCGTTCCAACGGCCGAAGACACCGATGCGTTCGAACTGGGAGCGCTGGAGATCGACATACTTCTCGGCGTACTCGCGGCAGGCGCGGCGGACGGCAAGGGGATCCATCTCGAGCTTTTTGCAGCCGAGTTTTTTATCGACTTTGATCTCGATGGGAAGGCCGTGGCAGTCCCATCCAGCGACGTAGGGGGCGTCGAAGCCGGCCATGGTCTTAGATTTGACGACGAAATCCTTGATGCACTTATTGAGCGCGTGGCCGAGGTGGATCGCTCCGTTCGCGTAGGGAGGACCATCGTGCACGATGTACTTCGCCTCTCCGGCTCGGGCCGACCGGATCTGCCCGTAAAGGTCGGCTTTCTGCCATTCGGCAAGGCGTGCCGGCTCATTCTGCGGCAGGTTGGCCTTCATGGGAAAGGTGGTCAGCGGCAGGTTGAGGGTTGCCTTAAGCGGCTTCGGCGCCCCCTTTTGCGGATCTGGCGTCTGCTTCGATTCTCCGGACCCCCTCGGTCCCTTCAGTGCTTCCGATGCTTCCGGCATCCGATCCCCTGTGTATGACGTTGGCGGGCAATTTGCCCAAACTTCTATTGTATCCGGCTGGGGAACGTGAGGGTGGCGAGTGAAAGCGACCTCGGGAGGGGGTGCTGCGTCAAACTCATGACACAACTTTCGTGTCATAGCGCGAGCACGGCTTAGCGAATATTTGTAGAATATCAACCAGGCCAATAGCGACGCGCTTTCAAGAATAAAACCGGCGATGGACTGGTGAGTAGATAGAGCAGAGATCGAGAGGGCGGGCAAAGGGGAGCTTCCAGGTCCTGTATTCCGCCGAGGCGAAGCAGATATGGGGATGACACTTTTGACACCACCTGAGACGGAGACCGAACGGGGCAACCCAAGTCTGCAGGCGGGGCTAGCTCCGCAGTGGAGCGAGATGAAGGAAGAGGGCGTGTTCGCATCGCTTGTTTCGAGCGTTCGCGATGTCTTTTTTCCGGAGAAGCTTCCACCTCTCGAGTTGAAATCGAAGCCGCTCCCGGTAGTGGACCGCATGAAGTTCGAGCGCAGTCCGACTTCGACGGCGATTGCGGTTGTGATTCATGCGGTTGTGATTGGGATGATTGCCTGGTTGCTGTACAAGGGTGTGAAGATGGCGGCACCGCAGGTGGCGCACCTGGTGACCCCAATCGACGTGCCGTTGATGCCTCCAAAGGCTCCTCCGAAGGCGCAGGCCATGGGTGGTGGCGGCGGATCAAAAGGGCCGACACCGGTGGTAAAGGGGCATCTGCCGAAATTCGAGGAACATCCTATTGTTCCGCCGACTCCAGCTCCGCCGCAACAGCCAAAGATTGCCGTTGAGCCGACCATCAATGTTCAGAAAGATCTGAAGATGGCAACGAATAACATGCCCAACATCGGTGTCCCGAATTCGCCGGTCGTGGGTGCGTTCTCGGGCGGTGGCGGAAAAGGCGGCGGGCTTGGACCTGGCAATGGAAACGGGCTTGGGCCGGGTTCAGGCGGGAATACTGGCGGAGGTGTCTACCACGTGGGAGGCGGCGTCTCGGCGCCGGTAGTGATTCATGCAGTTGATCCGGAGTTCAGCGAAGAGGCGCGCAAGGCGAAGGTGGCCGGGAACGTTCTGGTGAGCATCATCGTCGATGCGAACGGACACCCGCAGAACGTTCGGGTCATTCGCGGAATCGGTATGGGGCTGGACGAGAAGGCGGTCGAGGCAGTTCGACAGTATCTCTTCAAGCCAGCGATGATGAACGGCAAGCCGGTTCCGGTCGAGGTGAACTTCGACGTCAACTTCCAGATCTTCTGAGGTTTCCTGTGGTCCGTGTTAGGCCCGCTCCTTTGAGGCTCGCTCTTAGGAGCGGGCCTCGACTCTTAACGGAGATCTTTCTCCGCTAACGCATGGCGAAAGCGGGTGCGATCTCGTTGAAGGTGAGATTGCTGGCGGGGCTGCCGGAGCTCTGCTTCCACTTGGTGAACAGCGTGCCGTAGCTGTCGGTAGTGCATGTAGATCGATCGATGTTCAGGCTTTCGAGGCCGCGTTCGATCCAGTCGGGAGGGCCTTCAAGTTCGGCCCAGATGCCGATAGGTGTCTCGTCTACAACGAGGTGTGCGAGGGTGCCGGAGCCGGGCACGAGCTGGGACCACTCGGTGCGGAATTTCTCGTAGGTGAACGCGGGCGCGTAGCCAAGCTGCCGGAAGACTTCGGCTAGGGCGTCGCAGTCGCCGACCATAGTCTCGGTTTCAATGCGCGTCTTGTAAAGGGAGTCGTCGGCGTTCTCGGGCATGCGTTTGTGAGTAAGGACGCAGAGGTCGCCGTACTTTCGGAGGCGGAGGATCTGCCGGCGCTCCCGCAGAGCGCGCGAGGGTGTGTCGTAAAGCGTGTTGTGCTCGAAGGTGCGTGGGGTCTCAAGACGGAAGCTAAGCGTGGGAAGGCGGGCCTGGAGGGCTGCGGAATCTGCGACGGGGAACTTGACTTCTATCTCGGCGCTCTGCATGGCGAAAGTATAGGCGTGTGAGACATAGGATGAGGGAGAGGATTTACACAGATGGACGATATGGAAGTGGAGCGGAGGACGTTACGGCTGCGCGCCGAGCGGAGAGAGGATGTGGAGCGGGCGGCGGAGATCCTGCGCGGGGGAGGAACGGTCGCGTTCCCGACGGAGACGGTCTATGGCTTGGGTGCGAATGCGATGGATGCGGAAGCAGTAGAAGGGATCTTCCGGGCAAAGCAGCGACCGTCGTGGGATCCGCTGATTGTGCATGTGAGTGACGAGGATATGCTGGCGCGGGTGGCTAAGATCTCGGGCGAGGTTGGGAGGAGGGCGCGGCCGCTGATGGACGCGTTCTGGCCGGGGCCGCTGACACTTCTTCTGCCGCGTACGGAGGCGGTGCAGAGTCTCGTGACGGCGGGGCGGCCGCTGGTTGGCGTGAGGATGCCACGGCACGAGACCGCGATGAAGCTGATCCGGGGGGCGGGCGTTCCGTTGGCTGCGCCGAGCGCGAATCGATTTGGACGGACGAGCCCAACGTGTGCGGAGCACGTGTTTGAGGATCTCCAAGGGCGTATCGACGCGGTGCTCGACGGTGGAGCGACGACGGTGGGGGTGGAGTCTACGGTGCTGGATGTATGTCGGTCGCCGATGGTGATTTACCGGCCTGGGGCGGTGACTCTGGAGATGATCGCGGGGGTTGCGGGCGAGGTGAAAGCGTTCGATGTGGCGGAAGTGGCGAGCGAGACGGAGCCGGCGAGCCTTCCCTCACCCGGTGTCGGGCTGCGGCATTATGCGCCGCGGGCGAGGCTGGTGCTGCTGCGGAAGCTTGCGGGGGATTCGAGGATGTCGCTGGTAGAAGCGATTCGTCGCGAGGGGGCCGATGGTATCGGCGTGATGCTGCCGGAGGGGTGGGATGGAGGTTCGGCGACCCAGGTGTATGGGTGGGGGCGTTGGGACGACGGGGAGATGCTGGCGCGGCGGCTGTTTGACGGATTGCGAACGCTCGATGAGGCGGGAGCCGAGGTGATCGTGTGCCCGCTGCCGCCTGCGGGTGGTCTGGGCGAGGCGCTGCGGGATCGGTTGGAGAAGGCGGCGCGCTTGAAGTGAACGCTTCCGCGGCTAACGCGCCGCGGTAGAGAGCTGGGTCGCGAAGGCGTCGAGTGAGAGAGAGCGGAGGAGATTGCGGCGCATGCCGGAGTAGACCTGATCGAGGCCGCGTGCGGCCTGCTCGATCCACGGGAAGTTGAGGGTTTCCGAGAGGCGCTCGAGTTCCGGGCGGAGGTCTACGTTGCGAACGAGCTCGGGGGTTCCAGCGGAGAGGAGGAGGAGATCTTCAAGCAGGAGAGCCAGTGCGCGGAGGAGGGCTGTGGTCTTTCCCTGGCCTTCGGCGCCCGCGCGGTAAGTCTCAGTCATCTTGAAGAGCGCGGTGTGATTGGGCTCGTCGGCGGCGTTGCGGATGAGAAGCAGAGCGTCGGCGCGAGCTGCGGTGTAAGCGGCGAGATCGAAGGAGAGGGCGCGTCCAGCGGCTCCCTGGGAGAGGCGGGCGATCAGAGCGCGATGCGCGGGAGATAGATCGGCGCGGCGGTCGTTGAGAAGCATCTCGATCTCTTCCGCAGGGAGAGCGCCCAGGCGGAAGTTTGCGCATCGCGAGCGCATGGTGGGAAGGAGCTCATTCGGGTTCTCCGAGATGAGGAAGATATGGACGGTGGGTGGCGGCTCCTCGAGCATCTTGAGCAGGGAGTTCGCGGCCTCTTTCATGAAGTTTGAGGTGGGGAAGATGAAGATCCTGCGCGGAGCTTCGGACGGCAGGTAGTGGCCGCGCTGGATAAGAGTGCGTACCTGGCCGAGCTTGACGAGGAGCTGCGGCGGATCGGGTGGGATGATGAGAACGTCTGGATGCGGCTGAACGAGGACGCGAGTGTCTTTCTTATCGGCCTCTCGGAGATCCTCGCGTGTCCCCACGGCGGCCTCTACCAACTCGGCCAGGTTAGCGGCTGAGGCGATGCGGGTGCAGTTCCGGCAGACTCCGCAGAAGCTTGCGAGCGACTGCCCGTTTGACCAGAGATCGCGGGGCTGGCGTTCGCATTCAAGAGCCATCGCGAGCAGGAGAGCGAGGGTGTACTTGCCTGCACCCTCGGGGCCGGAGAGGATCAGCGAGCTGGGCAGGCGGCCGGCGGCGATGGCGCCGCGGAGGCGCTCGACGGAAGGGGAGTTGCCGATGAAGTCGTTGAAGGTGGGGGGAAGGATGCTTTGAGTCATTGGGTGCTGCTGCGATCTGGAGGCCTTCGAGGAGCGGTTACGAACGGGGGGATGTATGTGGACGGCCTATTCAGGCCAGGTACTCCTTGAGCCACGGGTCGGTGGTGTGGACGAGTTCCTGCGTGTTGCCGTCGAAGACGATCTTGCCTTCGTTCAGAACGAGGAACTTGGTGCCGGGGTCGATACCATTGTTCACGTCTTTAGGCGTGAGCTCCATGTGATTTGTCTTCGGGTTGAATCGGTTTGTGGCGAGGGTGAAGGCGTCCTGCAGGCGATGGGTAATGAGGAGCGACGTGGCGTGGGAGACATCTCTTTGCTTGACGACCAGCTCGATGATGGTGGTTGAGGTGATGGGGTCAAGACCGCCGGTCGGGGAGTCGTAGAGGATGAGGTCTGGGCCGGTGATGATGGCGCGGGCGATGGAGACGCGGCGGCGCATACCGCCTGAGAGTTCAGAGGGAAATTTGGCGATCGCCTGTTCGAGTTCGACGAAGCGCAGGGCTTCCTCGACGCGCTTGTGGGACTCCTCATGGGGAATCCTCTCTTCGTTGAGGCGGTAGGCGATGTTGTCTTCAACGGTGAGCGAATCAAAGAGGGCCGACTCCTGGAAGACCATGCCGATGCGATTGCGAAGTTTGTAGACGTCGACCTCGCGCATGGTGTTGACCTCTTGCCCGAAGACCCGAATGGAGCCGCTGTCTGGCCGGATGAGGCCGTTGGTGAGCTTCAAAAGAACGGATTTTCCGCAGCCGGCTGGACCAAGAATGATGCGAGTCTCACCACGCTGAACGGTGAAAGAGATGTTGTCGAGAACGGGCTTGATGTCGAAGGTGATCGAGACCTTGTCGAAGACTACGACCGGATCCTGGTTGGGCGGGGGCTCCGGCTGGTGCTGCTCGCGGTAGTCGATGAGGGCTTCGGGCATGGTTGGTCTGGTTGGTCTGGCTGGTCTGGTTGATCTGGCTGGTTCAGCGGCCGAATATGCCGATCATGGTGCGGCTGATGAGGAAGTCTATGACGATGATGAAGACGGAGCTCACGACGACTGCCTGGGTTGTAGCGCGTCCGACGCCTTGGGTTCCGCCCTTTGTGTTCATGCCGAAGTAGCAGCCGACCGATGCGATGATGAAGCCGAAGAAGAGCGGCTTGGTGAGACCCTGGATGACGTCCGCATAGACCAGCGAACGATAGGAGTTGTGGAAGTAGGAGCTGCCGTTGAGGCCAAGCAGGGTGACGGAGACGAGGGCTCCACCGGCGATGCCGACCGCATCCGAGAGGATAGTCAGGAAGAAGAGCATGAAGACAGTGGCGGAGAGCCGCGGGGTGACGAGCCTGCGGACTGGATCGGTGCCGAGAGCCCGCATAGCGTCGATCTGCTCGGTGACCTTCATGGAGCCGAGCTCTGACGCCATACCCGAGGCATTGCGGCCCGAGACCATGAGGCCGGTGAGAACGGGGCCGAGCTCTTTGACCATGGAGAGCGCGACCAGATTTCCAGTCATGCCAACGGCGCCGAACTGCTGTAGCGAGGTGGCGGATTGGAGGGCGAGCACGCAACCGGTGAAGAAGCCGGTGAGAACGACAATGGGAAGGGAACCGACGCCGATCGAATCCATCTGGGTGTAGATATCGGCCCAGTAACGGGGGCGAGAGAAGAGATTGCCGACAGCTCGGGCGGAGAGGACCGAGTAGTCCTGAATTGAGGCGATGATCTGTTTGGCGAAGACCTCTGGAGAGACGAGGGGCATGGGTTCTGTGGCTCAGGTTATCAGATGCGACCGGCGACAAATCGACTGGAAGAGCTTGTCAGGAACGATCTTCCAGGTTCTGGGAAAGAGGTCCCAAAGCAAAGTGCCGGTGCTGATGCGAAGATAGAAGCATGGCGGATGTGATGACAGCAGCCGTGCTCTATGGCAAAGAGGACCTGCGGCTGGAGCAGGTTGCGCTGCCGCGTGCGGCCGCGGGCGAGATCGTGCTTCGGGTAGGCGCGGCTCTGACCTGTGGGACGGACCTGAAGGTCTACCGCCGCGGATATCACGCGATGATGCTGACGCCGCCGGTTCCATTTGGCCATGAAGTAGCGGGAGTGGTTTCGGAGGTGGGCGAGGGTGTGACTTCGTTCAAGATCGGCGACCGTGTGGTGGCGCTGAACTCGGCACCCTGCGACCGCTGCTTCTGGTGCAAAAGGGCGCAGCAGAACCTGTGCGAGGACCTCCTGTTCAACAATGGCGCCTTTGCGGAGTCCATGCGTGTGCCGGCGCGGATTGTCCAGAAGAATACGCTGCGGGTGCCGGCTGAGATGCCGCTTGAGCACGCGGCGCTTACAGAGCCGCTGGCCTGTGTTGTGCGGGGCATGGAAGAGAGTGGAGCGGCTGCCGGGGATACGTTAGCGGTGATCGGTGCGGGACCGATCGGCCTCATGTTTATGCATGTGGCTGCCCTGGCGGGCGTCTGCGTTATTGCAATTGTGAGAAGGGAGTCGCAGAGGGTGGCGGCGCGGATCTTTGGCGCGACGGAGGTGGTGGTGGCCGGGGGAGACGAGGAGACGGTCGCGGCGGTGAGAGCGCTTACGCCGGGCCATCGCGGCGTCGATGTGGCGATTGAGGCCGTCGCGACTCCGGATGCGTGGGAGTGGGCGGTGAGCATGGTTCGGCGCGGCGGTGTGGTGAACTTTTTTGGAGGGCCGCCGAGCGGAACCGTAGTCGCGCTCGACACCAACCGGCTGCATTATGGGGACATCAAGCTGCTGGCGAGCTTTCACCACACTCCCCTATCTTGCAGGGCAGCGTTTCATCTGCTCCAGAGCGGCCGTTTTAAATGCGCGGAGTACATCACCGGACGTGCCGGTCTGGGCGACGTGCCGGGCCTTTTCCAGAGAATGCTGACGCGGGATAACAGCGCGGGCGTGCTGGACATCAAGACGGCCGTCTTCCCGGCGGGAGTGGGGCTGTGACGTCTTCTGTGGCGGGCATCGTGGATGCGAGGATTGCCGGCGATGAACTTGCAGGCGCGCCCGAAGAGCACAGAACGCCGGAGGAGCGGCCAACGATTGAGGAGTCGAAGGCCTGGTGCCATCGGCTGGCGACGACGCATTACGAGAACTTCCACGTGGCCACATGGTTCCTGCCGGCACGCGTCAGGCCCCATTTCGAGAGTGTGTATGCGTACTGCCGGGTGTCGGATGATCTGGGCGATGAGGTGGCGACGCCGGAGATCGGGATGCGGCTTCTGAACACGTGGGGGCAGATGCTGGACGAGTGCTACGAGGCTCCGCAGAGGAGCAGGCATCCGGTGTTTGTGGCGTTGCGCGAGACGATCGTTGCATGCGACCTGCCAAAGAATCTTTTCGCGGATCTGCTGCGAGCGTTTCGGCAGGACCAAGTGAAGACACACTACGAGACGTGGGGTGAGGCGGTCGAGTATTCGCGAGACTCGGCGAACCCGGTTGGCCGGCTGGTGCTGCTGGTCTGCGGGTACAGAGATGAGGAGCGGGCGCTGCTGTCGGACAAGATCTGCACAGGGCTGCAGCTGGCGAACTTCTGGCAGGACGTGGTCGAGGACGCGGAGCGTGGAAGGAGATATCTTCCGTCCGAGTATATGGAGCGCTTCCGCGTGGAAGATGGGCAGATCGAAGGCCGTGTCTTCACGCCAGCCTTTGCGGCATTGATGCGGGCGCTGGTCGAGCGGACACGGGCGATGCTGCGCGAGGGCGGCGCGATCAGCGGGACTGTGGACCGTGATCTGGCGGTGACGCTGGATCTGTTCCGCAAGGGCGGAGAGGCGATTCTGGACGGAATCGCAGCGCAGGGTTTCGACACACTGCGGGGTCGGCCGGTCGTGACGAAGCGCAAAAAGGCGATGCTGCTGATCGGTGCGCTGATAGCGAAGCTTCGCGCCGGGCGCGGGCCTGCCGCCAAAGGGGCCGCACTGCCTTGACAACGGCTGAGGCGTACGGCTTCTGCCGGGGTGTCGCACGGCGGGAAGCCAAGAACTTCTACTGGGCTTTTCGGGTTCTGCCGCGGCCGAAGAGCGATGCAATGTGCGCGGTGTATGCGTTTATGCGGAAGGCAGATGATCTTGCGGATGACGAGACCAAGGCGATTGGGGACCGCCGGGCGCTGATGGCGGAGTGGGTACGCGCATGGCGTGCCGCAAGAGCCGGCGGCGAAACAGCGGATCCGGTCTTCGTGGCTTTGGGGGATACGCAGCAGAGGTTCGGGATTTCCGGAGATCTGTTGGAGGAGCTGGTGCGTGGGACGACGATGGATCTCCAGCCGCTCAAGGAGGCCGAAGACGCTCTTCAGACCTACTCGACGTTCGAGGATCTCTATGCCTACTGCTACCTGGTCGCATCCGTGGTGGGACTCGTGTGCATTCATATCTTCGGGTACACGGATGCGCGCGCGGAGAAGCTGGCGGAGGAGACCGGTGTCGCCTTTCAGCTCACCAACGTGCTTCGCGATGTGCGGGAGGATGTGGAGCGGGGTCGCGTGTACCTCCCGGTCGAGATGATGGACGACTTCGGGGTGTCGGCCGACCGGATTCGCGAGCTGTCAAAGGGTGCCGCGATGGGGGAGCGGGAGCGATCGCTTCTGGCGACGCTGGGCATCCGCGCGGAGGAATACTACACGTCGGGGAAGAAGCTGATCCCTCTTCTTGATCGCGATAGCCGTGCGGCGATGTGGGTTCTGCTGACGATCTACCACCGTCTGCTGCGGGAGATTGCCGGGCGGAAGATGGACGTTTTCCAGGCGCGGGTTACGGTATCGACTGGACGAAAGCTCTGGATCCTGGTGCGCGGCGCGGGAATGGCTGCCTGGAACCGGGTGATTCCGTGAGCCAGACGGATATGGTGGTCGTGGGCGGTGGGCTGGCGGGAATGTCGGCCGCAGTGGCGCTGGCGGAGACGGGACGCCGAGTGATGCTGCTGGAGTGGCGGCCGTATGTGGGCGGGCGCGCCTATTCGTATGAGCATCCGGCGATGAAAGAGGTGATCGATTCGCAGCACGTGGTTCTGGGCTGCTGTACCAACGTGGTCGATCTGTGCGCGAAGGCTGGTGTCGCGGACTGGATCCGGTGGTACGACGATCTGGTGTTTCTCGAGCCAAGTGGGCAACGATCTACGCTGCGGCCCGGGGCGCTTCCAGCACCGCTGCACCAGACGTTGAGCTTTCTCCGGGCACCAATGCTGTCGTTGCGGGACAAGGCGGGGATCGCATCGGGGATGGCGCGATTCCTCAAGGGATATCCGGCGGACGATGGCGAGAGTTTCGCGCAATGGCTGCGGCGGACGGGACAGACCGAGCGGGCGATCCGGCACTTCTGGGAGCCGGTGGTTGTGGGCGCCCTGAACGATGCGTTCGAACGGTGCTCCGTGAAGTATGCCGGGAAGATCTTTCACGAGAGCTTTCTTCGCTCTCCCCAAGCTGGACGACTTGGGATTCCGACACGGCCCTTGACTGAATTCTTCGGTCCGGTCGCTCGGTTGGCCCAGGAGAAGGGTGTCGATGTGAGGCTCCGATGCGGAGTCTCCGGACTGCGGCAGGAGCATGACCGATGGGTGCTGAACCTCAGCAGTGGAGCGGATGTGCAGGCTGGGTCGGTGGTGCTGGCGACGGATTTCCGCAAGGCGTTGGAGTTGATGTCGGAGCTGCCCGACGCACGTCCGGGTACGCCGGATGTCGAGCAGATGCTGATTGCGCCGATCACGACGGTTCATCTCTGGTACGACCGCGATGTGACGGAGCTCGACCACGCAGTGCTTCTGGATACACGTATCCAATGGATGTTTGCCAAGTCTCGCATTCGCAAATGGGAGAAGTCGCGGGGAAGCTATCTCGAGCTCGTCATCAGTGCCTCGTTCGCGGAAATGGGAGTGTCCCGGGAAGAGATCCTGCGGTTAGCGCTCGCCGAGGCGGCCGTCTTCTTTCCATTGATGCGTGAGGCCCGGCTGGTGAAGAGCAGTGTACTGAAGGAGGCTCGGGCGACATTCTCGGTTGCGCCCGGGATGGACCGGATTCGGCCGGGGCAGGCGACGCGGTGGCCGGGTCTGTTCCTGGCTGGGGATTGGACCCGGACAGAGTGGCCGTCGACCATGGAAGGCGGTGTGCGGAGTGGGCGGCTGGCGGCGGGGGAGATCGAGGGAGATCGCTTGAAGTTTCTGGCTGCGGATCTACCAGCTTCGGGTCTCATGCGGATCTTCGGATAGCAGGAACGCCTTCGAAGCAATCTCGGGGGAACTAGCGGTTGCAGGTGCTGGACGCGCATCCAAGGCTGGGGTGAGCCGCAGTCGCTGCTTGCTGCTATTTGGGAGACTCGGGATGTCGATGAACTACGTGCGTATGGGAACGGGACAGCCGTTGCTGATGCTCCACGGGCTTGGAGGCAGCTGGCGGTCGTGGTCGACCATCACCAAGCCTCTGCGGCAGCAGCGGGATCTGGTGCTGGTTGACCTTCCGGGTTTCGGCGAGACGCCGCCAGTGCTGCGCGAAACCAACATCCTGACGCTGGCTGACGCGGTAACGAGCTTTCTGGGAGAGCAGGGTCTCTACGGGGTCGATGTGGTGGGGAGCTCGATGGGCGCTCGATTGGCGATAGAGCTGGCGCGCCGTGGTGTCGTGGGCGCGACTGTGGCTCTCGATCCGGGAGGGTTCTGGCGGGGTTGGCAGAGACACTTCTTTTACCGCTCCATCTGGGCTTCGATACGTCTGGTGCGGCGCCTCCAGCCGGTGATGCCGGAGATCTGCAGGAGCCGAGTCGGCCGGACCCTGCTGTTTTCGCAGATCTCGCCGAAGCCTTGGGCTTTGCCCGAAGAGGCGTTGCTCGAAGAGATGCAGAGCTATGGCCGCGCCCGTCGCTTCGACGAGTTGCTGCACTCGCTCGCGTACGGTCCGGAGCAGGAGGGAGCGCCCGCCGGATCGCTGAAGAAGCCAATGGTGATCGGGTGGGGGCGGCAGGATCGGGTGTGCATGCCACGGCAGGCCGCGGTCGCGCAGGCGCTTTTTCCGGATGCGCGGATGCACTGGTTTGCCCGCTGCGGACACTTTCCACACTGGGATCAGCCGGAAGAGACGGTTGGGATGATCTTGGCGAGCACCGGACCGGGCCTGCTCCAGTGAAACACACCCTTCGCTCTGGTTAGTTAGAGGCCGAGGGGAGGTTGCTCTGGATGCGTTTTGCAAGGGAGTCAACCGAGGTGTTGTCGGCCATCTCGCGAAGTTCCTCGTCCCGTTCGGTATCGGGGATATCGAGTTTGCGGCAGATTGCCTGAAGCAGCTGGAGAGCCTTCGTCACCTCTTTTTCCGCAAGCAGATCGATCTGCAGATTGAGGTGATCGCGGGCATCGCTGCGCTGCTGCATTCGATTCTGCTTCATCAGGACGAAGGTGCTGAGCAAAACGCCCTCGACAGAGACGACCATGGCGAGCAGGATGAAGGGATAGGGGTCGAAGTGCGGAAAGAACGGGAACACCTTGCTGTTGACCAGAAACCAGGTGATGAACATCACTACGTGAATGACGACGAACCAGATGCTTCCGATGACGTCAGCGATGAGATCCTTGGGAGAGCGACCTTGCTCGAAGCTCTGTTCGAGGTCGGCGACGGTGCGGATATTTGATTCGACCGTGGACCTAGCGGTCTCGGGTGCTCGGGCAGGCATGCAGAGATAGATGCGGGGGAGGGAAGCGGGATACGTCTCTCCTTAGGGAACGATTTCCAGGGGGTCTCGCATCCTGGTGGCAAGGTTGATGCGATGAAATCGGGAGTTGACTAGCTGAAGAGGAACTCCTTGGTGCGGAGTTCTTTGACGGTGTCGCGGAGTTTGGCTGCCTTCTCAAACTCGAACTTCTTCGCGGCTTCGCGCATATCGGATTCCATTCGGGTGATGAAGGTGTCGAGCTCGGCCTGCGTGTTGAAGTCGGGCATGCCTTCGGTCTCGTCGACGAGGTCGGCATAATCCGCCCGAAGGATGCCGGCGAGGCCCATCTCCAGCGGTCGGTTGATGGCCTCGGGGGTGATACCGTGCTCTTCGTTGTAGGCGACCTGCACCTCGCGGCGGCGGTCAGTCTCGTTGATGGCGCGCTGCATGGAGTCCGTCATGTTATCCGCGTAGAGAATTGCCCGGCCCTGGAGGTGGCGGGCAGCGCGGCCGATAGTCTGGATAAGCGAACCCTGTGAGCGGAGGAAGCCTTCCTTGTCCGCGTCGAGAATGGCGACGAGCGAGACTTCGGGCAGATCGAGACCTTCGCGAAGCAGATTGATGCCGATGAGGACGTCGTACTCGCCTTTGCGCAGATCGCGTAGAAGCTTGATGCGCTCGAGAGTTTCGATCTCGGAGTGCATGTAGCGGCAGCGGACGCCGACCTCGGTGTAGTAGTTGGCGAGATCCTCGGACATGCGTTTGGTGAGCGTGGTGACGAGGACGCGCTCGTCTTTCTGGACGCGGTCGCGGATCTCGGCCAGGAGATCGTCGATCTGGCCCTTGACCGGGCGGATCTCGATCTGCGGATCGGTGAGACCGGTGGGGCGGATGATCTGCTCTACCACGACCCCGGCGGCTTTGGTGAGTTCGTAGGGGCCGGGGGTCGCGGAGACGTAGATGATCTGCCCGGTGCGGCCCTCGAACTCCTCGAACTTGAGCGGCCGGTTATCCATCGCGGACGGGAGCCTGAAACCGTAGTCGACAAGATTCTGTTTGCGAGATCGGTCGCCGTGCCACATGCCGTGAAGCTGTGGGACGGTGACGTGCGACTCGTCGATGAACAGGAGGTAGTCGCGGGGAAAGTAATCGAGCAGGGTGGGTGGGGGTTCGCCGGGGAGACGTCCCGAGAAGTGGCGCGAGTAGTTCTCAATGCCGTGGCAGTAGCCGACGGACTTGATCATTTCGAGGTCGAAGCGGGTGCGCTGGTGGATGCGCTGCGACTCGACAAGGCGGCCTTCTTTCCCGAGCTGAGCCTCCCACTCGCCGAGCTCGTTGAGGATGGATTCAGTGGCGGTGCGTTTGCGCTCGGGCTGAACGACGTAGTGGGACTTGGGGTAGATGGGAAGGCGCGAGTACTTCTGCTTCACCGTTCCGAAGAGCGGGTCGATCTGCGCGAGGGAGTCGATCTCGTCGCCGAAGAGCTCAATGCGGTAGGCGTTCTCGTCGTAGGTCGGGTAGACCTCGATGATGTCGCCGCGCACGCGAAAGGTGCCGCGGCGGAAATCGACGTCGTTGCGTTCGTAAAGGATCTCGACGAGACGGCGGGTGATGTCCTCGCGTTTGATCTTCTGGCCGCGTTCGAGCAGCAGCAGCATGCCGTAGTAGGCCTCAGGGCTACCGAGGCCGTAGATGCAGGAGACGGAGGAGACGATGATCGCGTCGCGGCGCTCGAACAGGGTGCGGGTGGCGGAGAGGCGTAGCTTGTCGAGCTCCTCGTTAATAGTCGCCTCCTTCTCGATGAAGAGGTCGCCGGCGGGGATGTAGGCCTCGGGCTGGTAGTAGTCGTAGTAGGAGACGAAGTACTCGACGGCGTTGTTGGGGAAGAACTGTTTGAACTCGTGGTAGAGCTGGGCGGCGAGAGTCTTGTTGTGCGCGAGGATAAGCGCGGGGCGGTTGGATTCGGCGATGACGGAGGCCATGGTAAAGGTCTTGCCGGAGCCGGTGACGCCCAGGAGCACCTGATCTTTTTCACTGGCCGCCAGACCGGAGACAAGCTCGGAGATGGCACGCGGCTGATCGCCCCGGGGCTTGTAGGTGGTCGTAAGCTGGAAGTCCATCTTTATACGATAACGGGTAGGAGACAGTGCGCGGCGGAGTCAATCGCGGCGGGTTTCAGCATCTCAGGAGGGGAAGAGGAGGGCCTATGAGTGCAGGGGTCCAGCTATGGCTGGTGCGGCACGGAGAGACGGAGTGGAGTTTGAGCGGAAAGCATACGAGCCGCACCGATGTTCCACTCACAGAAAAGGGAAGAGTGCGGGCTGCGGAGTTGCGGGACTACCTGGCGGGGCGAAGTTTCGATGCGGTGCTGACGAGCCCCATGCAGCGGGCGCGCGAGACGTGCGCGATCGCCGGTTACGGAGCGCAGGCGCAGATCGAGGAAGGGCTGCGGGAGTGGGACTACGGCGTCTATGAAGGCCGGACGACAAAGGAGATCCGCGAAAGCGAGCCGGGGTGGAGCGTCTGGGGAGATACGATCTCGGGTGGAGAGACGGTGGAGCACGTAGGCGAGCGGGCGGATGCTGTGGTCAGGCGGGCTCTCGAGGCCGCGGGAGGAAAGGGCGAGGGGCGCGTTCTTGTGTTTGCGCATGCGCATATTCTGCGAATCGCGGCGGCGCGATGGGTGGATCTTCCTGCAAGGGATGGGCGTCTGCTGGCCTTGGGGACGGGTAGCCTGAGCGTGCTGGGATGGGAGCGCGAGACTCGGGTCATCGAGAGCTGGAACCGCGGATTTGAGGAACAGGGTTGACAGCCGGACGGAGCGCGGGCGCATCCCCGGAACGGATCTGCAGTGTCTGAGAAGCTGCCAAGCCTTCGCTGGTGGTTGAAGTGGCTGGTGCTGCTTGCGCTGGCGACTGCGGCATGGCGCCTGGGAACCATGCAAGGCCCAGGTAGCGGCTGAGCTGGCATGGATTGCGCTAGAGGTTTGCGATAATGGCCGGCCAATCCGAAGGACTGCTTGCGATGTAATCAGGCGGGACCGTGAGTAGGCTCTGTGGAGCGAGACCGAAGGTGCATCCAATGCTTTGCGCCCCGCAGTTGCGGGAGGTGAGGATGTCGACGGCGGAGTCGCCGATCATTACCGTCTCCCCTGGGGCAATCCCGGTTGGATCGCGATGCTTTGCACTGGCGAGAGCGGAGGCCTCCTCGATCAGAGTGAAGAGGCCGTGCGGGTCGGGCTTTTTCGTGTGAAAACTGTTCCCTCCGTAGATTCGGAAGAAAAACGGCGATAGATCCAGGTGCTCGCAAATATCTTCCGAGGGACGGATGGGCTTGTTGGTCAGACACGCCATCAGCAGGTTCGGGTGACTTGACCGGAGGTGCTCGAGAGCTTCGAGAGTTCCCGGGTAGACCTCCGTAAAGTCCAGCTTGTGAACGCGGTAGAAGTCGAGAAAGTAAGTGAGTGCTTCAGCGAGGTACACCTCATCGTGGATGTCCCCCTCCGGATCTCCGAAGGCGCGACGCACCAGCATCGAAGCTCCGTCGCCGATGTAGGTCGCGATGACCGCGTCAGGGAGCGTGGGCTTTCCGTAATGCGCGAGCGTTGCATTGATGGAGTTGCAGAGATCCCGGCTGGAGTCGATCAGGGTTCCGTCGAGATCAAAGACGAGAAGACGGGGAGAGTGGGGTCCGGAGAGGTCCCGAACGGCCGCTTGTGGCATGTCCACAGGATACAGGCCGTCAGCGAAGGACACAGCCGTGAGCGAAGGACACAGCTGTGAGCGAAGGGAGGCGCCCCCGCACTCACGCCGGGGGCTATTTGATGTCAACGTCTCCAGAGCCAGTGTTGATGCGCAGAGTGGGGCCGCCGCCGTTGACTGTTCCACTGACATGATGGTGGTTGATCTCTCCCTGCATCGCGATCGGCTGCTCTGTGCGAATGGATCCGGAGCCGGTGCTGGCGCTGAGATTGAAGTGCGCGGACGAGCCGAGCGTGAGGCGAACGGAGCCTGAACCGGTATCAATCTTCCAGTCCGTCGCCGGAGTTCCGCTTAGTTCGATATCGCCGGATCCGGTGCCTGCCTTGAGGCCGCCGGATACGTTGTTAAGGCGAATATTGCCGGAGCCGGTCTGGGCTCTGACGTCGCCAGGGGCGCTCTGATCGAGTTCGATGTCGCCGGAGCCGCTTTCGAGATTGGCCGCGCCGTGAAGGTTTTTAGCCCGCACATTGCCCGATGCACTGCTGCCCTTGAACTTCGCGCCGACATCCTGCAGATCGACATCGCCCGACCCGGTGGAGGCTTCGATCGATGAAGCGCGTGGGAGCGTGACCTCATAGTCGATGGAGACATTACGGTAGCGGTCGCCGGAGTGGCGCTCGCCGATGATGATGTCGTTGCCGTTCTGCACGATGGGTGGGTTGCTGGCAATCTGGTCTATGCGAGACTCGACATCGTTCCCGCCGAACCACCCGTTACCCGCATGGAGATGCCCCGAGATGTGGACCTGGTTGTCCGAACCGGGCTTCAGACGGACATTGCCGGACCCAGTCGAAACGCTCACATTGGGGCTGGCACCAGTTGATAACGTTCGTTCGAAGTTGCGATCCGCAGCCAAGAGCGTAGCGGAGAGGAGGGCGAGAGATGCTGAGGTAGCGATTATCCTGAGATTCATGGTGCTCCTTGCGCCGGACCGTCCGTAAAGGAGCGGTTCCATAGAGAACGCTGCGGTGACAGTCTGGGGCCTTGCGAGCAGGCCTCTATCCAGGCCAGTTGCTATTGCTGCAGGATCACAGTGTCACCCCCATTGATTCCGGAGAGCACCTCAGTTCGCGTCCCATTGGAGATGCCGGCGACAATGGAGACGGGGCGACGGCCCTTCTTCTGCTTCGCATCAGGAACCTCCACGGAAGCTTTGCGATCTTTGTCGTAGATAACCGCCTGCTCGGGAACGGTGAGCACATTTTTGTGTTCCTCCAGAAGGATTTCAGCGTTGGCGGTCATGTTTGCTTTCAGTTCGCCGCCGGGATTGTCGATGGAGACGCGCACCTCGAAGGTGGTGACGTTGTCCTTCTCAACCCCCAGAGGTGCGATTTTGGTGACCTTGCCGTTGAACGTCTTCTCTTTGAATGACTCCACTTTGATGCGGGCGGGTTGGCCGAGATAGACTTTGCCGATGTCGGCTTCGTCTACCTTGCCCTGAACGTAGACCTGGGTGGTATCGCCGATCGTCATCACGAGCGTCGCCGTGCTCCCGAGCACAAGGATGGAGCTCACCGCGTCGCCCACTTCGACGTCGCGGGAGAGGACGATTCCATCCATGGGGCTCGTGATGATGGTGTACGAGAGCTGATCCTGGAGCTGCTTCAGAGAGGCTTGGGCTTGCGCCACCTGTGCTTGCGCCTGCCGCAGCTTCGAGCTGTCCACCGAAATCTGCGAGACTGCCTTGTCGCGGGTATTCTCAGCGGCGAGGTACTTCTGCTGCGCGTCATCCAGTGCCTGCTCACTCACTACGCCGGCAGTGGACATCTGCTGGGCGCGATCAAAGGTGTGCTTATACATCGGCAGATCCGGCGCCTGGGCGTTCACTTTGTCGTAGTCGATCGCCGCAGCGGCGGCCTTGGCGTTCGACTCCGCGGCTGCGAGCAGCGCCTTCTGCGCCGCAACCTGGTCCAGGATCTCCTCTTGGTCAAGCTGAGCGAGAAGCTGCCCCTGCCGAACGTGCGCATTGATGTCGGTGCTGAGACGAGTCACGATCCCGGAGGCCTTGGATTTCACCTCAACCTTGGTAATCGGTTGTACTTTTCCGGTCGCGACCACTGACTTCGCGATATCGCCCCGCTCCACTTTGGCGAGTTGGGAGGGCTCGATCTTAGTCCCGTTCCCGCGGGCGGCAACGGTGAGTCCAAAGAGTATGGCGACGACCACGGCAGCGCTACCCGCCCAGAGCCATAGCCTACGTTTTCGTTTGCGCTCGTTTGCCACGGCTCACTCCAAGACCGCCCTCTCAAGAGGTGAGGTGCGGTCTGTGATGTGCTTACGCAACGGGGGCAGAAGTAGTTCCGTGCCTCTGTCGGAATCCCACGGGCAGCCGCGGAGCTAGGCGTATTTACGCAGCACGCCCAGGACCTTGCCTTGAATGGCGACACTTGCGGCGGGAGCGTAGATGGGCGCCATCTCATTGTTCGAGGGCTGAAGCCGTATCATGCTGCCCTCCCGATAGAAGCGCTTCAACGTAGCGTCGGTCCCGTCCACAAGCGCCACCACGATCTCTCCTTCACGGGCGATACGGGTTCGCTCCACCAGGACATAGTCCCCGCTGACGATGTGCTCGTCGCGCATGGAGTCTCCACGCACCTCGAGCGCAAACACCTCCCGGTTGCCAATGATGTCGCTGAGCGAGATGCTTTCGGCGCTCTCGATCGCCTCCACCGGCTGCCCGGCTGCGATACGTCCAAGCAATGGCATCCGATCCGAGGCTTTTTTCAGGCTGCGCGCCGGAAGGACATCGATGGAACGACTGCGGTTGTGTGCCCGCTGCAGCATTCCCTTACCCTGGAGATTGGTGACATGCTTGTGTACGGTTGCCAGCGAGTTCAGCCCCAGGCCACTGGCAATCTCTTCGTACGACGGTGAATACCCGTTCTTCTGTGTGAAGTTGGAGAGAAAATCGAGAACCTCTTTTTGCCGCCGCGTGATAGCCATGCGCACCATTTTAGCGAATAAAAAGCGAAGCGCAATATCCAAATTGATGCAGGTGGAAGTACAACCTTAGTGCGCCCTCAGGATGCCATGGCCTGAGCCTTCCGCATTCGGGAATGTGTTCGCATTATTTTGCATATTGTCCTTGCAACGAGATGCTTACTGCGGGAAGGTACAGATTGCGACAAAGAACGGACCCTTGAAGGACTGAACCAATGCGGATTTTGATTGTGGAACAGGATGCGGCCTTGGGGCTCTTCTTGCAGAAGGGCCTTACCCTGGAAGGCAACGACGTGAGGTGGACCGGCAGCCCGCGAGAGGCTTTGGACCTGGCGGAGAGCCAAGCGCCCGATCTGATCGTCGTCAATGTGTCGGACGAGGGAGGGATGGACCTACTGGCGTCTGTCCACCAGTTTCACAGGCGGGCGGCAGTGCTTTCCCTGACGCATTCTGACTCCGTTGAAGATCGCGTTCGTTGCCTTGATCTCGGCGCGGACGACTGCATGACAAAGCCGTTCAGCTTCCATGAACTCACGGCTCGCTGCCGAGCCCTGCTGCGGCGCCAGGAGCGCTCGGGACAGATCATGCTGGCCCAGGGAAGTCTCGCTCTGAACCGAATCAGCAGATCGGTTTCGTTAGCCGGGCAAGCAGTGATCCTTACCGCCAAGGAGTTCAGGCTTCTGGAGTATCTGCTGCAAAATAGCGGACGTTGCTGCAGCCGCACCGAACTGCTGACAGAGGTCTTCGACCTGCCGGCTCGGAATGCAACGAATGTAGTCGATGTGTACATCAATTACCTGCGCAAGAAGCTTTCCTATGGTGTCGAGCCTGCGCACATCACGACGGTTCGCGGCGAAGGGTACTGCCTGGCTCGAGCTCATCGTGCGGAGCTTGGATCGGTAACCGCGGGGAGAAGCATGCACGCGAGCGCGTGAACTTGTGTGTGATTGCACCAACCGCCAGAGATCTGGTGGACTGGGCTTGAGGCAAACGCAATGAGTCTTTCCTCGTGGATGTCCGGAACGCAGACGGGCGTGCCGGTAGCGGCGATCCTGCCCGCTCCACGATCCGTCGTTGTTGCAAGTGCCGACGCACTCTTGCGGGGCCGATTGCGGCTTGCCCTGGTAAACCTGAGATGGCAGGTGTACGAAGCTCCTGGGGGCGCGGCGGCGATGGCCTATTTAGACCAGCTTCGGCCAGAGGCGCTCCTGGTTGACGGATGGCTTCCGGATCTCGAGGTGGAGGAGTTTGCAGAATGCGCGCGGGCGCTGTTTCCCGACACTGACCTGGTCCGAATGGATGGACGTCTGCTGAACTCCAGATGTCGCAGCCCGCGGAGGCATGAACTCCTGCAGGTGCTCCGTGAGGTTGTGGATGTCACTGCTGAGGAAACCTCGCTCCTGTTCGATGCCCCGGCAAATGCGACTGGGGCGACGCAGATAGCCGTCGTCTCAGCGGAGCGCGAAGGTCTTCCGGCGTCTCGGGTCGAAGTGGCGCATGGCCGGAACGATCTTGACCAAATATCTGTTGCGGCCAAGTTCCTGCCCGAGATGGGCGGAACCAGTCCGGCGATGGCGGAACTGGGGAAGCTGGTACGCCTGGTCGCTCCCCGGTCAACCACAGTGCTGATCGAAGGGGAGACTGGGACAGGTAAGGAGCTGGTGGCAAAGGCGCTGCATCGCCTCAGCTCGCGTTCCAATAAACCCTTCATCGTTCTCAATTGCGCAGCCATCCCGGAGGCGCTCCTTGAAGCAGAGCTCTTCGGGCACACACGCGGTGCTTTTACTGGCGCCGTGCGATCGAGAACGGGGCGCATCGAGGCAGCGGACGGGGGCACCTTATTTCTCGATGAGATAGGCGAGATGCCCTTGGCGCTGCAGGCCAAGATGCTGCGATTTCTCGAGTGCGGCGAACTGCAGCGGGTGGGCGACAACGAGCCGACTTACGTAGAGGTACGGGTCATTGCCGCGACGCATCAGCCGTTGGAACAGCGCGCGGAGGAGCAGACATTTCGTCTGGATCTGTACCACCGCCTGGCCGTTTTCCCTATCGACGTCCCAACGCTTCGGTCGAGAGCGGAAGACATCCCTTTGCTGGCAAAGCATTTTCTGTCGTTGCTTGGCCGCGGACCAGAGATCAAGCAGGTCTCCCATGCGGCCATGGCGCGCCTTAAGGATTACCACTGGCCCGGCAATGTTTGGGAGCTGATGCATGTGCTTGAGCGCGCACTGATTCTTGCGGGATCGAACTCTGAGATCGACACAGAAGAGATCCGGCTGCGTAAGCGGGATCGGTCTTCCTGACCACGCTGGCCCTTCTTAAGCCTGCACTTCCCTATATTCCATTCTCCAATAAGCTCATTCACAACTGAGCCTCCCTCCGACCTTCGGCGCCGTCGCGCCCGCTTCTACGGACCGGATGTGCGCGCGTGACCTGGCGCTTGCATATCGCGGCTCGTTAGCGCGGGCACATGAAGTTCATTAGGCGCTCCTCACACAAACGCCTCCCCGGTACCTCGAAGATTGTGCTCTGAAGCTATCTTCGCCCCCTGACGGTGCGGAACGACATGCTGGCTACGAAGCTAAGCTGTTTAGGGTGAATGAGATCCTTGAGTCAAAGGCGAGCAATTGGAGAAATCTAATCGAAGGTGGAGCGAAATGGGGCACCAGCTTGCATTACTCAGTGCGTTGGATGTGCCGCACAGAGTGATTCGGGAGAGTGTGATGAGCGTAGGAAGCATGGGATCGATCAACCAGTACCAGTTCGTACCAGCAGCAGCGTTTTCCTACGAAGCCTGTGAGGTCGCGGCCCCGCGGGAAGAAGGTATCACCGGCGGCAGTGTGGCAATGTCTTCGGATGCGCTGATTCTTGAGCATCTCCCAACCGTCCGGTACGTAGCTCGAAGAATCCACAAACAGCTTCCACAGCACGTTGAGTTTGAAGAACTCGTCTCGGCAGGAATTGTCGGTCTGATCGATGCGGTTGCGAAGTTCAAGAACGAAAAGAAGACGCAGTTCAAGACCTACGCGCAGTTTCGTATCCGGGGCGCGATCCTGGATTCGCTGCGAAGTCTGGACTGGAGCCCCCGTGAGCTCAGGCGCAAAGGCCGCAGCGTAGAAGAGGGGATTCGTCTAGCGATGCAGCGGTTAGGCCGGGCGCCTTCTGACGTTGAGGTCGCGGCGCAGATGAGCATCAGCTTGCAGGAGTACCAACGCCTGCTCACCACTCTCAAGGCACTCGAAATTGGAAGTCTGAACGCGGAGCGTAACGAGGAGACGGGGAAAGAGGAGCTTGCCTACGTCGCTGCGCCTGCCGATGAGGATCCCCTCTTTCGCTGCATGGAAGCGGAGATGAAGCTTCACTTGATGGAGGCCATTGATGCTTTACCGGAGCGCGAGCGCATGGTGCTGACCCTCTACTACTACGAAGATCTGAACCTGAGGGAGATTGGTGAACTACTGGGCGTTGTGGAGTCGCGCGTGTCGCAGATCCGGAGTTCCGCAGTGCTGCGGGTGCGGTCGGTCCTGAGTGCGTTCGCGACGCCGTCGAGCAAAAGATAAGGGCCGCTGACCTGGTCAGCCCTTTATTTCTAAATCCTGTATCCGTTGAATTTCAGCCAGCGGCGCGACGGCTGGTCTTGCGCTCGAAAAATTTCAGCTTTCGAAACAAATGTGGGGAGTGGTTAGCGGAGGAAGCCGGTGCTTGACACGGTGTCGGTGGGCTGATTTGGGGGCGGCGACCCCGCTTCGGCTTCGGTTCCGTTATTCGGGCCCAGTCCGAGCTTGATGATGGCGCGGGAGTCGGGAATTAGCTTGGTCTGCCAGCCGTTATCAGCCTGAAATTTCTGCATGGCGGCTTCGGTGCTGCCGTCCCAACGTCCGCTCGCCTCCCCGGATAGGTACCCTGCGCGGATGAGAGCGGTCTGAATCTGGGCGGCGCGGGTGTCGTCGATAGCACGCTGCGGCGTGGGTTTGGAGGAGGATCGGGTAGTGTGGCGATTGAAGAGGCGCTGGGAGGTAGGACCCCGGCGGGAGTGCGTTGACGCAAAAACAGGGAGAGTGAGGAGAAGGATCGCTGAGCCTTGAAGAAGACGGCCTATACGCATGGGGCAGACACCTCAGATAGGTAGTGTCGAACAACGCTCTGCGGAAATGTTCTGATCACCAGGTTAGGGTAACCGCCTGGTTACTCATCTGGCAAGCGCAACAGTGCACCTCGCTGCCGTTCTTTTGTCGTAGTACTTTCGCGTGAAATGTGATCCGAAGGCAAGCGTCTTCCAACCTCCATTTGCGAGGTGCGGACCTCGGGGATGTCGTGAATTTTCTTGCAAACGCACACGGCCATCAGCAACGGGCTCTTTGCAGGATCTACAAGGCGAGCGCGATGGGGTCTCGGCCTGAAGAGACGGCGTTTGCGAGATCCCGCATACGCCGCGATCCCCAGCACGGGCTGAAGTGGATCTACTGGAGAGTTCCACCGACGTAGGTGTCGCTCTTGGATTGCGGGTAGCGGACGACGAAGACGACATCATCCTTCGTCTTCAGGGTGGAGACGATGGCGCGATAGCTGTCTTCGTCCGTAACTGGCTTCCGGTTGATCTCGCGAACGACTGCACCCTTGCCGAGGCCGATCTCATCGGCGAAGGAACCGGGAGTAACGCTGGTCACGATCACGCCGTTCTTGACGCCGAGCTTGCTTGCGACCTGCGGCGGAAGTGCACTCACGGTGATGCCGAGCTTGGCTTGTCCGGCGTCGCTCTCCTGCGGGGCGGAGTTGTCGTCCGACTCGCCTGCCACGTCGGCGTAGGTCTTTGCACGGTCGCCGATGGCCACCGACGCGGAGTTCTGCTTTCCATCCCGGAGGTAGCCGAGCTTAACGCTCGTTCCGACCTTACGCGCCGAGATGTCGGCGATCAGGTCATCACCATCCTTGATGTTGCGACCATCGATTGAGAGGATCACGTCCTGTGGCTTGATCCCCGCCTTGGCAGCGCCGCCGTTGGGTGTGACGGAGCTGACGATCACACCGCCGTTTGCAAATCCGTACATCCGGCTTACGGCCGAGGACTGCGCCGCCTGAAACGTAATGCCGATGGATCCGCGGGTGACTTTGTGCTCCGGCCCGATCAGCATGTTGTAGACGCTGGCGATGGTGTTTGCCGGCATTGCGAAGCCGACGCCCTGCGAGCCCATGGACTGTGTATAAATCGCGGTATTCATGCCGACGACCTGCCCGGCCATATCGACGAGCGGACCTCCGGAGTTGCCTGGGTTGATGGCGGCGTCCGTCTGGATGAACTTCTGGAAGGAATTAGCGATTCCGCCCGCCCCTCCTCCCTCCTCGATGGATCGGTTCTTGGCCGAGATGATGCCGGCGGTCACAGTCTTCGAGAGAGCAAATGGACTTCCCACAGCGAGAACCCAATCGCCAACCTGTGCGCCATCCGAGTTGCCGAGTTTGATGGTGGGCAGCGGTTGAGGCGAGTCGATTTTGATGACGGCGATATCGGTATCTTTATCGACGCCGATGACCTTCGCGGGACGTCCCTGCTCCCCGGGCCCGCCATCGGGATCGGTCGAGAGTTTGACGAAGATCTTGTCCGCCTTATCGACGACGTGGTTGTTGGTGATGATGTATCCGCGGGAGTCAACGATGAATCCCGAGCCGAGCGCACGTCGTTCTCCGCCAGCCGGACCATCTTCTTCTCCATCTCCGCCCTGGCCACCCTGGCCGCCGAAGAAGCGATTGAAGAAGTCCTGCATATCGCCCTGCTGGCCGCCCTGATCTCCCCCATCGCCCTGATCTCCATGGGGATTGGCCTGGAGGGGACCGCGTTGTGCTCCACCGCGACGGCCGCGGCGGTTGATCGACTGCTTTGGCAGCGACTCGGTGTTGATGTTCACGACGGCGGGGCCGACCTGCTTCGCGATCTGGGAGAAGCCATTGGACAGCGTGGTCGGATTCGGGATGACGAGCGGGCGCGCATTGCTAGAGTCGACTGCCTGCGCCTGCTCCTTGCCGCTCACGCCATGGGTGAGAACGGACCCGACGAGGATGCCGGTTGACAGTGTTGCGAGGAGGGCGAAGGTGGTGGTGAGGCGGTGCGTGCGGATGCGATCCATAAGGCTTGTCGGTTCAGTCCGGGGTGTTTCCATTGACAATGTGTCCTCTTTCAGTTCGATGGGAGTTGGCTCGGATAGCAGGGGACGGGATGCCGGAGGTGTTGATGAAACTCCTGCTCCGTCGAGGGCTTTGAACCTCCTCTAAACCGGTCCACCGCCTTTACGGAGGTTTAGACGCGGGTCGCGGCCCAAAAGTATGACTCCAGTGTATCGGGAGGAAGCAGATCAGGCGCGTGGAGGCTTACATCGGCTCAATGGCGACGGGCGCGGGGAGAGCGAGCAATTCGATGATGGCGATTCCGCAAAGGATAAAAGCGGCGCCAACCAGCGAACGGGTGGCCATCTGCTCGCCGAGGGCAAGGAAGGAGACAAGCAGGGCAAACACCGGTTCCAGGGTGAGGAGGATCGCTGTGTTTGCAGGGGGGATGTGCTGCTGTGCCCAGCTTTGGATGGTGAAGGCCGCTGCAGTGGCGAGCAGACTGGTGACGCCCAGTGCAACGAGGAGACGGCCCGAAAGCTGAAGGTGAACGCTGCCCGACAGCGGGAGCGTCAGCAGCATGAAGGCTGCGGCGAAGGCGATCTGGAGCGTCGCCAACGGTCTGGCCGGGATCTCCGGTGCGAGGTGGGCGAGCGCAAGGAGATGGCCGGCGAAGGCCAGGGCGCAGGCTAGAGTGAGCCAGTCGCCAAGGCCGATTCCGAGCGAGACGGTTCTTACGGTCGTGCCGGAAGGTGTGGTCAGAAGCACCAGGCCGGCGAAGGCGAGCAGGGCTCCGAGGACGGTGGTCCACCCTGGACGGGGAGAGCCCTTTGGCCGAAGGAACGGAAGGGTCGTCAGGATCGGAACGAAGACCACGATGAAGCCAGTGATGAGGGCGGACTTGGATGGAGTCGTCCGGGCGAGACCCAGGGTCTGGAACTGGTAGCCCGCAGCCAGCAGCAGACCTGCGATCATTCCGGCGACGTAGGTGCGGCGAGGCAACCGGCGGAGGTGAGGCCGGTTGACAATGGCCAGGGCAGCGGTTGCGATCGCCATGCGGAGGAAGTTGAAGAGCAGGGGAGAGGCATCCGTCAGGGCGTTCTTGACAAGGGCGAAGGTCGCGCCCCACACGGCGACGACGGCGAGCAGGAGCAGGTGTGCGAGAGCCTTCTTACTCACGGGCGACGGCGCTCCAGGGTTGGGCGGCGAATTGCACTACCGAGGAACCTCCGCGGGGGTTTCGGCCGTTGGGGCGGTCCGATCCTGCTTCGGGGTAGGCGCTTCGGTTGTGTGGGGCGCTTCGGAGGCGGGGTGCGGTTCGGATGCCGAGGTCGGCTGTGCCGGTGCGGTGTAGACGGTCTCGCCGTTCACGACCGTGCGAAGGACGTGGGTGTGGAGCAGGTCCATCGGGCTTGAACTCGCCGGTTCGCGATCCAGGACCACCATGTCTGCGAAGAAGCCCAGATCGAGACGACCAAGGGTGTGCTCGCGGAACTCGGCAAAGGCGGGCGCTTGGGTATAGGCGTAGAGCGCCTCCTTGATGGTGATCTTCTCCTGCGGCTGAAAGGTCTGGGTGCCGGCTTCGTTCTGCCGGGTGACGGCGGCGTAGAGGCCGCGAAAGGGGTTGATGGATTCGACGGGGTAGTCGGTGCCGAAGGCCAGGGTGACGCCATGATCGAGAAAGCTGCGCCAGGCGTAGGCGTACTTGACACGGTCGGGGCCGAGGCGCTGCTCGGCCCACGCCATGTCGGTGATGAGGTGAGACGGCTGCATGGAGGCGATGACGCCGAGGCTCGAGAAGCGCTCGAAATCGGCCGGAGCGAGGACCTGGGCGTGCTCGATGCGTAGGCGGAGGTCGGCCGCAGTGGTCTCGGGTGAGCTGTGAGTGACGATGGCGGCGTCGGGGTTGGGGGGAGGTGTGGGGTGGTTGGCGGGAATGGCGGTCTGCGCCGGGTTTGCTGTTTGCTCCGCCGCGGCGAAGGCGTTCAGAGCCATCGAGTTGGCGCGGTCGCCGATGGCGTGCAACCCGATCTGGAAGCCGGCGGAGGCGCGCTCGGCAGCCATGTGATTGAGGTCGTCCTGATCGTAGCGAGGGAGGCCGGAGTTGCCGGGGTCGTCCGCGTACGGATCTTCGAGGGCGGCGGTGCGCGAGCCGAGCGAGCCATCCATGAAGCCTTTGAGCATGGTGAGGTGAAGGTTGGGATCGCCGGCGGAGTGGCTCGCGCGGCGCTGCTTCAGGACCGCGAGCGGCTGGTTGAATTCAAGCCACTCGGCCACGCGAATGGGAAGTTGATGAGCGCGTTCCAGCTCTTCGAGAGCGAGGAAGTCCTCCCAGTCGGAGTTGTCCTGGACGGTGGTCACGCCGTGGGCGAGAGCGTCTTTGATGGCGACGGTCAGGGCGCTGCGGCGTTCGGCCAGGGTTGCGCTGGGGACTTTGGCGTAGATAAGGGCGCTGGCTGAGGCCTCGCGAAGAATGCCGGTGGGTTGGCCGGTGGGGTCCCGGTCGATCCTTGCCCCTGCCGGATCGGGTGTTGCGGCGGAGATGCCGCCGGCGGCGAGCGCGGCGGAGTTGGCGACCGCCATGTGCTCATCGACGCGACGAAAGATAGCGGGATGGCCGGCGGTGACCGCGTCGAGGTCGGTGCGCGAGGGAAGCTGCTTCGAAGGCCACAGCGTGTGGTCCCAACCGCCGCCCAGGAGCCAGGATCCAGGTGCAGCCTTCCCTGCGTAGCCGCGAATTCGGCCCTGCATCTCCGCGAGCGAGCGGGAGCCGGTGAGGTCGGCCGAGAGCTTCTGACGCCCGGCGTTGGCCATGTGAGTGTGGGCGTCGTTAAAGCCCGGCATCGCGAAGGCGCCGTTGAGGTCAATGACGCGGGTCTTTGAAGTCTTCAGCTTGAGGATTTCGGCGTCAGTACCGATGGCAGTGATGATCCCGTGAGAGACAGCCAGGGCGGAGATCCGATCGGGAGTTGCGCCGAGGTCATCGGCACGGAGGTGCGATCCGGTGACGATATTTCCGTGAAAGAAGAGGATCTCAGGCGTCTGGGCCGCGACGGCGGCGACCGGCGCTTGACCCTGAGAGGAGATGGCCGCTGACGAGAACAGGAGTGTGGAGGTGGCGAGGCGTCGAAGCAAAGGGGGCACGGGTGGAGTCTATCAAGCCCCGGCAGCTTGACTTCGTCTCCGCTCAGAGGAAGCGCGAGGTAGCGCTCCCATCAAGAACGTCGTGCGGGAGCGTGGTGATGATTCTAGGCCGTGCGGTCCGCTTCCGGATCGAGGCCGGGAGCGGCTTCGGCAATGCGCTGTGCGGTATCAAGGACGGTGAGGAGGATGCGGCGAAGGGCGACCTCGCGGCCGGTTGGGTCGTACCACTCGGCCAGCGTGTGGATGCCGCCTCCACTTCCACCACCGCCAAGCGCGACTGCCGGAAGCTGGAGGGAGAGGGGAAGATTGGCATCGGTCGATCCGATGCGGGTCTCGGTTCGGAGGCCGAGGTGACGGTCGACGGCACGCACAGTTTCGAGCAGGGGAGAGTCGTCCGGAAGCGCGGCCGCGGGGCGTTCGCCGATGGTCTCAATGCTGAGCTGCGCGGGCGGGTGGGCCGTGTTCTCCGCGTTGGCGGCGTCGATGGTCTGGCGCATGGCCGCGCGAATCTCGTCCGCGGAGACTCGCATCTGCGCCGGGTGGGTGGAGCGGAGATCGAGCAGAACGGAAGCGGACTCAGGGATGGAGTTGATGGAGGTGCCGCCGGAGATCTGGCCGGCATTCAGGGTGGTCCGAGGTTGCGACGGAAGCCGGAGAGAGGACGCCTCAACGAGCGCCTGGCTCAGCAGCAGGATCGGGTTAGGAGCTCCGGCGTCGGTCCAGGAGTGACCGCCGGGGCCGGTTACCGTGACTCGCAGGCGCAGGCTGCCGAGGGCCCGTGTGACTGCGGTCGAGGAACCGCCGCCCTCAAGGGCGATCGCACCGGAGATGCGATCACGGTACCGACCTCGAGTGAAAAGGTGCCGCATACCGCGGAGGTCGCCCTCGCCCTCCTCGCCTACGTTAGCGGCGAACAGAATCGTTGCCGGGGGCGTGATGCTGGCGAAGTCGAGAGCAGCGGCAATGGCAAGCAGCGCGGTGAGTCCGGCCGCGTTGTCGCACACGCCTGGAGCAAGCACCCGTGTGCCGTCCTCCCTTGGCTCGCACAGGGTTCCGGGGGGGAAGACGGTGTCGAGATGAGCGGAGAGCAGGAGCACGCCCGAACCTGAAGAGCCAGCGGCTCCGGTCCGTTCCCCGAGCACATTGCCTTCCTCGTCCAGGTGGACGTCAGTGAGGCCGAGCGCGCGGAAGCGCTCCCCAAACCACTCGGCGCGAGCCTGCTCGGCGAAAGGCGGAGCGGGAATCCTGACGACCTCAAGCAGCCAGTTGCGCAGCTGCGGCTGATGGAGGTGCAACCAGTGAAACGCGCGGTGAACGGGGGTAAGCGCGGCCAAAGCCAGGATGCGGCGATGTGCGGTCGCGGTCGATAGGGTGCTTGTGGACAGGCCGTTCATCGAGGTGCCGCCTCAACCGGGCATGCTGGGAGGCGGTGATCAAGCATCTCGAAGGTCATGGGTACTCCACGTCCACGAGGAAGAGGCCTCGGGCGGGAGCGGTCGATCCAGCGGCCGACCGGGAACGAGCGGACAGGATCCCTGGGATCGCATCGGCGGATGCGCGCCCTGCTCCGGCATGGACGAAGGTTCCCACCAGGTTTCGGACCATGTGATGCAAAAAGCCTGAGCCAGTGACCCGGTAGACGAGCAGGTCAGGTACCCTGCCTTGCGACGAGGTGGTGCTCCCTAAAAGATCGTGACTCGCGGAGGAACGGTAGCTCCAAGAGGAAGTTGAGATGAGGCGACATGCCGTGGGCGGTGTTTCGGGGTAGCCGGGCAGAGCATCGGCGAGAACCCCTCCCCGGAACTCCGGCCCAGCTGCCGCGAACGACGTGAAGTCGTGCTGGCCCAGGATGTGCGAGGCCGCTTGGTTTAGGATCGAGAGATCGAGCGGGAAAGGGTAGTCCCAGACGTACGGGGCGAGCATAGGGGGGCAGATGTTCGCTGCGCTCCTATCTGGCAGGGTCTCATCGGAGGATCGATCCGGGAAGCGCTCACCACGGGATCCTTCGACCGGTGAGCTCGGGGATCCCCGGCCCGTCGAACTCGAAGAGGAAGCAAAGATACGGTACTCGTAGGTCTTGCGGATAGCGCTGTGACGTGCGTGGAAGGGCGGATCGACCACCTCGACGGAGAGGACGCGGACGCTGCCCGGAAGCAGGCGATTGAGCGCACGATGGAGGTTGGCGGCGGGAATCGAGCAAGTCAGCGAGAAGCTGGCGACCTGTGCGAGGGCATGAACGCCAGCGTCCGTGCGACCGGATCCCTGCGGCAGAACCGACTCCCCGGTGATGTGCCTGACAGCTGCGGCAAGGGTGCCCTGCACCGTCGGTAGATGGGGCTGGATCAGCCATCCGTGGAAGCAGGTTCCGTCGTAGCTAAGGGTCAGCTTCCAAAGGCGCATGGCGATGCTTTGGACGGTACCATGAGCGATCTCTGGTGAGACCTTCGGTATACTTCGACCATCCTTAGAACGCTCAACCGGGCAGATCTCCGGGCCGCGATCAGCCTTATCGATCGCCGAGGCGATTTTGCGGAACCGAGCAGTTGGTCCGTACGTATGTTTGCCTGTGCCGAGAGTGTTCTGTCTCTGTGCCGCCGAGGGTTGATTGAAAAGACTTCGAATCTTCCGTCGGGGTGGGCGCGTCAACAAAGGATCAAGAAGATGTGGGACTGAGGTTTAGGTCGCCGGCGGGAAGGTCTGCGCCGGTTGGGATGAGGGACAGGGTCTGGTCGGCTTTAGGAGTCGGCCTCGCCGAGAATGCTTCGAGGAGCTGGAGAACGCATCGTGAGATCAAGAGATTTGCAGGCAGCGGCAGGTGTGGCGTTGATGTTGTTGAGCATGACTACGCAGAACGGCTTCGCGCAACAGGCTCCCGCTCCACCGGCACCGCAGACCCAGACTCCACCTCAGCCCCAGAGCCAGACCCAGAGCCAGCCCCAGACCCAAACAAGTCCGACCGCGCCGACCGCCACGCAGCCGTTGGTGAACGATACGACCGGACAGGAGGGCTTGCCGCAGGCTCCGCAGCCGAAGCTGACTGAGCCCCTCTATTTGCGGGATACGGGCAAGGACTACTCGATCCCGAAGAAGCATTTCCAGTACTCCAACCCACTCGCGCCGTACACCGCGACGAACGTTCCGCTGCCCCGGCTCACTAACACGGAACGGCTGAACGGCCTGCTTCGCGACGGGAAAATTTACCTGAGTCTGGCCGATGCCGTGACGCTCGCGCTGGAAAACAATTTCGACATCGCAATCGCCCGAATCAACCTGGATATTGCCGATACGGACATCCTGCGCACCAGGTCGGGGCAGATCTTCCGCGGTGTGTCGACTGGCCTGGTAACAGGCACGCTGGGCGGAACCACCACGACCATCACTGGCGGCGGCGGTCCAGGCGGAACCTCGACGGGCGCGGGAGGGCAGGGCACCGGGGCCCAGGGTCTGGTGCTGACGACCAACGGAGCTGGACCGCAGCCGTACAACTTCGATCCGGTGCTGACCGGCAACCTGCAATACGAGGCCTCGCAGACGCAGCAGTCAACCACCTTCATCACCGGGACGAACTCCCTGATCAGTGACACGAGCAACTACAACTTCGGCTACCAGCAGGGATTTGTTACGGGCTCGTTACTGAGCGTGACCTTCGATAATACGAGGCAGACCACGAACAGCCAGCGCTCGAACTTCAGTCCGCAGCTGCAATCGAACTTCAGGGCGCAGTTGACACAGCACCTCCTGCAGGGCTTTGGTCCGAGCATCAACGGCCGCTTCATTCTTGAAGCAAAGAACAACCGCCGGATAACGGATTCGTCCTTCCGGCAGCAGATCATCTATACGGTGAGCCAGGTGGAGACGATCTACTGGGCGCTGGTCAGCGCTTATGAGGATGAGCAGGCGAAGGAGCGCGCTCTGGCGCAGTCGACGCAGTTGACGGCGGACAACCGTAAGCAGCTCGAGATTGGAACGCTGGCGCCGCTCGATGTTGTGAACTCCGATGCAACGGTGGCGAGCGACAAGCAGGCGCTGATCGCCTCTCAGTCGAATCTGGAATACCAGCAGCTGATCATGAAGCAGGCAGTCGCGCGCAACCTCAACGATCCACAGCTTTCGACCGCTCCAGTCATTCCGACGGACCGGGTAGGCCTCGACCGTCTGCCGGAAGAGGATATGTCGGTCGAAGACTTGGTGAAGCAGGCGTACACCAACAACCCGCAGATCGAGCAGGCTGTTCTGAACATGAAGAACAACGAGATCACGATCCGCGGCGAGAAGAACGGTCTTCTGCCGATCATCGACGCCTACGGGTTTTACGGCGGAAGTGGCCTCGGCGGCGGGCAGAACCCGAATCAGAATTGCAATCCGAATTTCGGCAGCACCGCCTTCGTGCCGTGTACCCCGGCGAACGGCGGTGTGTCCGCGATCGGGTATGGGAGCGTGTTCCAGAACCTCTTCAACAACAACTCGCCGGACAAGGGCGTTGGCGTCAACATCACGATCCCTATCCGCAACCGCGCGGCGCAGGCGGATCAGGCCCGGTCGCAGATGGAGTACCGACAGACCCAGATGCGGTTGCAGCAGCTCTACACCCAGACGCGTATGAACGTCATCAACGCCCAATATGCTCTGACGAACGTCCGGGCGCAGGTGCAGTCCGCCACTGCCGCGCGTGCCTTTGCGGCCCAGAGTCTCGATGCGGAGCAGAAGAAGTACCGGCTGGGCGCTTCGACCACCGCGAATGTACTGCAGCAGGAGCGCAATCTTGCCACAGCAGAGAACAACCTGATCTCGGCGACGGCAGCGTACGCGATCGACCGGGTGTCGCTGCAGCAGCTCCTGTCTAACACGCTCCATCGATATGGCATCAGCCTCACCGACGCCGCCATGGGCGTGGTGTCGCAGGCACCGGTGATTCCGGGGCTGACGGCGCCCAAGGCTCCCGAGCCTCCGAAGCCGATCAGCAGCAATCCGCCCCCTGCGTAGGCTGAAGAGAGTCGCGACTCCCTCCCTATCGGTAAGGAGGGGAGGTCGCGTCCGGAAGCCAGCGGCGAGGCAGCCGGGATAGACTCAACGGTCTATGACTGAATCCAAGAACTCGCTCTCCCAGGCGTCCTCCGCTTACCTGCGCTCGGCCATGCATCAGCCGGTTGACTGGCGCGAGTGGGACGAGAGTGCGTTCAGCAAGGCGCGCGAGGAAGATAAGCCGATTCTTCTGGATATCGGCGCCGTGTGGTGCCATTGGTGTCACGTGATGGATCGCGAGTCGTATGAGAATCCGGCGACCGCGGATCTGATCAATGAGCACTTTGTGGCCGTCAAAGTGGATCGCGACGAACGCCCGGATGTGGATACACGCTACCAGGCTGCGGTGGCGGCGATCAGCGGCCAGGGCGGATGGCCGTTGACCGCCTTTCTCACCCCTGACGGCCGCCCGTTCTTTGGCGGCACCTACTTCCCGCCTGACGACCGGCATGGACGTCCGAGCTTCCGGCGTGTGCTTCTGACCATGGCCGAGGCCTTTGAAAAGCGGCGGGGTGAGGTGGACGAGTCCGCTGGAAGCGTGATGAAAGCGATCGAGCACAACGAGGGATTCTCCGGGAGGGCGGGTAATCCGGGGCCGGAGCTGGTCGCGAAGCTGGTGGAAGCGGTTCTGAAGCAATTTGATCCGCGGTCGGGCGGCTTTGGCTCCCAGCCGAAGTTTCCGCACTCGGCAGCCATCGATCTACTGATCGATGCGGCCTCCAGAGTCTCCGTGGGAGCGCGAGCGGAGGGGGTCGATGCGGCCAGAACCGCGGCCCGCGTAACGCTCGAGAAGATGGCAAAGGGCGGGATCTACGACCATCTGGCGGGCGGATTCCATCGCTATTCGGTCGACGAACGATGGGTTGTGCCGCACTTCGAGAAGATGGCGTACGACAATAGTGAGCTTTTGAAAAACTACGTCCATGCCTTCCAGACCTTTGTGGAGCCGGACTTCGCACGGGTGGCACGAGAGATCGTCGGGTGGATGGACAACGTTCTGAGCGATGGGACCAAGGGCGGTTTTTATGCCTCGCAGGACGCGGACTTCTCGCTCGATGACGATGGCGACTACTTCACCTGGACGCGGGATGAGGCGGCCGAGGTCCTGAGCCCGGCGGAGCTGGCCGTGGCTGGCGCTTTCTACGAGATCGCGGAGGTCGGGAACATGCACCACAACCCGGCCAAGAATGTGCTGCATATCAACGGGACGATCGATCGCGTGACCCGAACAGCCAAGGTAACGCGGGAGGAGGCGCAGCGCCTGCTCGCCGAAGCGAAGCGCAAGATGTACGAGGCGAGGCTGAAACGGCCGACGCCGTACGTCGACAAGACGCTTTACACCGCCTGGAACGCGATGTGCATCTCCGCCTACCTTGAGGCCGGGCGGGTTTTGGAGATAGAGGGAGCGCGGGAGTTTGCGTTGAAGTCTCTCGACCGGGCCCTGGGGGCGTCATGGGACAAGCACTCGGGTGTGACGCACGTCATCGCATACGGAGAGGGTGGCGTCAAGAAGGACAGCGTCCCCGGGATCCTCGACGATTACGTGTTTCTTGGACACGCCGCTCTGGACGCTTTCGAGGCAACCGGTGAGCTGCGCTACTATACCGCCGCTGAGGAGATCGCTGACAGCGTTCTCCAGCGCTTTTACGATCGGGCCGGGTGCGCCTTTTTCGATACGGATGCGACGGCCGAGGAGAGTCTGCGGATCGGCGCCCTGAGTGCGCGGCGGAAGCCGCTCCAGGACTCGCCCACACCGGCCGGAAACCCGGTCGCGGCGGCCCTCCTTTTGCGTCTCGAGGGCTTGAACGGCCGCGAAGATTACATGGTGACCGCGCAGGAGACGCTTGAGACCTTCGCAGGCATAGTGGAGCACTTTGGCCTGCATGCTGCTACCTATGGCATTGCGTTACAGCGCATGCTGCAGCGGCCGATCCAGGTCTGTGTGATCGGGGACGACCTCGAGGCGCGTCGTTTGGAGGCAGTTGCCCTCGCTCGATTCGCTATAAACAAGAGCGTGATTCGATTGAAACGCGATCAACTCTCCCATCTGCCGCCGGCGCTGTCCGAGACCCTGCCCCATCTGCCGGAGCTGCAGCAGACCGGCAGCTTCGCGGTCGTGTGCAGCGGCAATCGATGCCAGCCGCCCGTCAAGACCGTGGAAGATCTGCTGTCCGTCATGAATGAGTCGGTATAGATCAATCCTATGCCGGTGGAGGTGGAGATTAGGTAGGCCTCTCAGCCGGTAATCGGTCGCTGCGCGGGCGGAGCTGTCGGGTCGCTATGCTGCATGATCAACAGGCTGGCGTCATTGCCAAGCGGGATGCCCTCCCTTTCGAACGTCTTGATCACGCGACGCCGGAGCTCTCGCAGAACACCATCCCTCTGGTTGGCACGCACACGGAGGTTTACCGGGTAGATGACCTCGCGGCCGTTGATCTTGTCGACGCCGAGGATGTCCGGATCGGCGATGATCACGTTCTTGAAGGCGATGTCGTTCCGAACCTCGACAGCAATGCCTCGCAGCACATCGATGACGCGGTCCGGGTCGGCAGTCGCGTCGACGCTGACCGAAAGGGATGCGATCGAAAAATCGCGCGAAAGGTTGGAAACCGTCGCGATCTGGCTGTTGGGGATGATGTGGAGGGTGCCGTCGCCGTCGCGCAGCCGGGTAAGCCGGAGCGTCAGGTCCTCGACCGTGCCGGCAAGACCCGCTACCCGAACCACCTCTCCGACGTTGTACTGGTCTTCCACGAGAATGAAGATGCCATTCAGCATGTCCTTGAAGATGGACTGCGCGCCCAGACCGATGCCGACGCCGACGACCCCTGCGGACGCGAGCAGAGGTATGAAATTAATGTGGAAGACGGACAGGATATGCAGCAGAAGAACAAAGCCGATGAGACTGTACGAGGTTGCACGCACAACCGCCGCCACAGTCCGGAGCTGGGATGCCCTCTGCGGGTTGCTCACCTGCCGGTCGGCGAGTCGGCGCATGCGATTGACGAAGAAAACTACGATGCGCTGTAGGACCACAGCAAGAATAAGAATCGTGATCAGGCGTGGGAGGTCGGCGCGAACAAAGTTGATGATGTCCTCGTGCCAATCTCTAGCAAGGATTTTGCTGATGGGATCGGCTTGCGAAGTGATCGCGGTTAGCAGCATCATTAGATCTCGCTTTCGCAAGGAGGATCTGGAAGTGAGCAGACTCGACCTTCAGCCTGGCTTGCTGCTCTCTCCCGGAACTAAGCTTAGATGGCGGCGAGATGGCGCGGAGGCTGTATGAGCAGGCGACGAGGTAGGAGCGTGAGTCTGGCGGCGGTTTTGCTGCTGCCTATGAGCGGAGGGGCAGGTCTGTCTCAGCAGAGCGGGTCAAACGGACCTCCACAACGACCCCTGACACCAGATGCATCGCGGAGCCTCGGAGAGCCAAACCGGGCAGAGGACCCCTTTTCCGTCAAGCTTGCCGAGCAGCAGGTTCGCAGCAGGAACTCGGATCGGCAGAAGCGGCTGGTGGCCGATACGGACAAGCTGCTAAGCCTGGCTACGGAGCTGAAGCAGCAGGTCGACAAGACCGACAAGAATATGTTGTCCGTCGATGTAGTGAAGAAGGCCGACGAGATCGAAAAGCTGGCGCACAGCGTTAAAGAGAAGATGAAGGGTGGAGCGTGAGAGAGATCGTCCCTCACGCCAGGTTGAAGTGGGATATCGCTAGCAATCAACGGATTAGGCTTTGTGGTGGCGGTGGTGGCGGTGATGATGATGGGCAAATGCCTCGGCAGGTACGGTCGAGACGGCGAAGACGGCGACAGCGGCAAAGGCAAGCATCAAGTTGCGAAATCTCATAAGAATCAGTTCCTCTCTATCCCAGAAGCTTTTTGTGCAAAAGTCCGGTGCTGCCAGCAGATTACTTCGACGATGCCGGGTGCTGGATGAAAATTTTCAAATGATGGGCCAAAGGTTCTCTTTCAGGTTCGCCGCTCGATCGAGGGCGGGAGAGATCGTCGTTAAGTTGATGGCGTTTGGGCAAGGCGCGGTTCGAAGTCGACCAGGACATCGTCGCCCTGGGTGCGTACGGCGAAGACGTCCACCTTGGCTCGCTCCGGCGGCTCCGTGATGCCGGTCGCGAGCGAAAACGCCCAAGAGTGCCACGGGCAGACTACCGCATTGCCTTCGATCCACCCCTGGCCAAGCGGCCCCCCGCGATGGGGACAGATATTGTCGACGGCAGCCAGGTCTCCGTTCAGTCGAGCGAGGCACACGGAAACCCCCTCCGCTTCAGCCTCGATCACGTTGCCTTCCGCAGGCGCCTCCGATGCGCTGCAGACTTTGACCCAGTGCGGCATTCCACATCCCCCGTGCCGAAGAGTACCGGTACTCGACTAACCTAACAGGTGAGTGCGGCGTGATTCAGACGTACGCACCGAGGATTGGAAGGAGCCGAACAGAGTATGCCGAAGCCATCTGCACGGCAAGGTGGGAAGGGAGTTGTCCCGGCCAGTGGATCTCCCGAGGTCGTCGATCCCCGATGGCTCATCAAGGCGTTTCTGGCGATGGTTCTTGTCGCTCTGGTCTGTGGATACCTGACGCTCTGCACGCTCTTTTATCAGGGGCAGTGGCAGTTTGTGTTGCACCCTGTCAGGACCTCCAGCCCGCCGGCGTCCGTGGGCGGCGCTCCCTTCCAGAGCGTTCGTTTCGGACCTGGCTCAACGGGCGCTCCGCAGCTTACCGGATGGTGGATTCCGGCTTCCGCAGGCGCCGAGTTCGCTCACCTGACGATTCTTTACCTTCCGGGCGGAGACGGTTCGCTGGCCAGCGATCAGGCGACGCTGGCAAGCCTCCATGATCTCGGCATCGCCGTCTTCGCGATCGACTACAGGGGCTACGGTCTGAGCGCGGAACTGCGTCCCAGCCAGCGGAGCATGACCGAGGACGCGCAAACTGCGTGGACCTACCTGACCGGGTCGCGTGCCATTCCGGGAGATCGCATCATTCTCTATGGTCGCGGGTTAGGCTCGGCCCTGGCGCTCGGCCTGGCAGCAGGGAAAGAGAGCGTTCCGGCGTTGATCGTGGATGAGCCGGACTTTAAGGTGGAGGAGCGTGTCCGGAGAGACCCGCGGTCGCGCTTTCTTCCATTGGGTCTGCTGTTCCACGACCGCTTCGCTCTGCTTCCAACTCTCGATCAGGTGAAGACTCCGAAGCTCATCCTCAGTCGCAGCGACAGCGAAGATCCCGAGGTTCTCCGGGCGGCCGATCCGAAGATGACCGTTGCTCTGCCGCCCTCGGCGAGCATCCGGTATGCCCCGACGGTGAAGCGCTTTCTGGATCAGTACGCTCCGCCAACGCCCGCTCCCAGCGTGGTTCCTCGGCCTGCTTCGCCGAGGGTGTCTTCACCGGCACCTCGGCCCTGAAAGACCGAGCAGGGCCCGGAGCGGCGGGTACTCTGCAAATACGGGAAAGACTCGGAAGATGCGAGAAGAGGATGGGTATGTCTCGTTGGCTCAATGGCCTTCAACCCTGGGGCGCACTCCTGCTCCGCATGGTGCTCGGCGCCGCTATGGTGTTCCACGGTTACGGCAAAGTCGTGCCTGCGAACGGACTTCATGGAAGTCCGCTCACCGCGCTCGAACACTTCAGTCATTTTGTCGCGAGCCTTGGTCTCCCGCCGTGGCTGGGATATGTCTCCGCTCTGACAGAGTTCTTCGGCGGAGCTCTTCTGATACTCGGGTTGTTGACACGCTTCGCCGCGTTCATGATCGCAATCAATTTGACAGTGGCTCTGGTCACGGTGAATCTTCACAAGGGCTACACGGCCTCCGAGTACGCGCTTGCTCTTATCGCGATGGCATGGATGCTGCTCTTCTACGGCGCTGGAGCGGCCGCGCTTGATCGCAGATTCGGCCTCAGTTAGGCGACGGCAGAAGGAGTGAAGGCTCCCGATATTCTGGGAGCCTTACGGTCTTTAGGTGGGGAGGGGTGGTGCGGATCGGGGAAGCCGGAACCGAGGGAACTGAAAGCCCGGCGCTATCAACTACAAAGAGTATGACGCAGCTTCGGACGAATAGTTGTCCTCGTTTCTGCCACGTTAGTTGTAGGTGTCCCGAACCGGGAAACAGCGTCGCCGCGCAGAATTACTACGCGGCAAAACAGTAATCCTCCTCTGCAAACTTCAGATGATGTTAAGGAACGCGTCCGGGTGTACCTGTGAGCCCGGGAACACCGTGTTTAGATCTTTGGCCCCGAGAGTCTTGTACGCCGCCTCCCCGAGAACGCGGCGGAAATCCGTGGTAACAGCAAGATCGCGGCCTTCGTTGAGCTGCTCATTCGCCAGGCCGGGCCACTTTCCGTAGACCCTCCCGCCCTTCACCCCGCCGCCCAACACAAACATCACGTTGGCGTGTCCGTGGTCGGTGCCGCCTGTCCCGTTCTGCCGCGCCGTGCGTCCGAACTCCGACATGGTAACGAGTGTGAGGTTCTCGGCATCCGTTCCCATGTCCTTCCAGAAGGCCGCGATGGAATCGGAGAACTCCTTCAAACGGTTTGCGAGCTGCCCGTTCACACTGCCTTGATTCTGATGGGTGTCCCAGCCACCAATATCTGAGAACGCCGCCTCCACACCGAGGTCTGCTTTCATCAGCTGTGCGACCTGTTTCAAGCTATTGCCGAATGGCGTGTTTGGGTAGACGACGCCCGCAGCCGGCTGGTAGTGAGCGGGATCGGCGGCCTTGAGCATGCGAACAGCCTCGAAGGTCTCCTGTCCGGTTCCATGAAGAACGGCGTCCGTGCTCTCGTCGTACATGGCCTGGAAGGCGTTTGAGATCGGCGATGTCGTTGGACCTTTGCCGCCAACCGAGAAGTCGGCGAGGTTGTTCACAGCAATGGCGGGGAGCCTACCCTGGAGGGTGCGCGGGACCTGCGTGCCCAGAGCCACCGCTCGAAACGCGGAGGTCTTCCCGCTGAGCAATTCGGCCTGCAGAGCGCGGTTGAGCCAGCCGTCCTGCGTCACCTTCACACCGGGCGTTCCGCTCTCCATGTAATCCTGCGCGTCGAAGTGGGAGCGCGTCGTATCGGGCGAGCCTGCCGCGTGAACGATGGCGAGATGGCCCTGGTCGTAGAGCGGCTTGAAGGCGGCCATGGACGGGTGAAGACCGAAGAAGCCGTCGAGATCGAGCAGCTGCTCCTGCTTGATCGCGATCGACGGCCGCATAGCGTAGTAGTTCTTCTCCTGATACGGAACGACAATGTTCAGGCCGTCAGCGGCGCCGCGCTGGAACAGCACAACCAGCTTTTTCTTATGGGCGGCGGCCGATGTCACCTCGGCCAGAACGCTTCGCCTCAGGAAACTCGGGATGGTGGAGGTCCCCACCAGGGCAAGAGCTCCGCCCTTCATAAAACCTCGTCGTGTCACTTGCATCGTACTCACCTCTGGATCTTCGAATTGTGGGTCCACTAGGGACGCTGACGTCCGGAGCGGGAAAGTTGTCGGCCTTGTGGCAGCGCACCGAAGCTGATCATCTCCGTTGAAACTCCGGAGATCCGAGAAGGAGCCCGGCCATCGTAGCGGCCTGCCGGTCCAACCCCTGGCCGGTCTCCGGCTGAACCGGGATCTCCGCCGTGCTCTCGGTCTCGTTCCGTTTCAAGTCGCGCTCGGCCTTCTGGGGCGCCAATCTATCCGTCGATTGTGTGAGGACAGCTCTTCGAGTCCGGTCGCTGGCCGCTATGCCCAGAAGGATCTTCTCGATCCGCTGCTCTTGGAGCTCCTGGTGCGATTGGTTTGATGCCGTCGACGATCTTCCATCGCCGGCGGCCATCGCCACGGGTCGAGCGCTGCTCTGGGACTCGCCCAGCAGCAGAGGCCAGTTCGCACGGGTCCCCGGCAGCTTGTCGCTGCTGAGGAGCAGAGCGAAGTTCATGCGCGAGACCAGGGCCCCGGTGCTGACCCACGGTTCCGCCTTCCAGCTGTATCCGTTCGGCGTCTGCATCCCGTAGATCGGCATCCCGAGGCGGTTGAGCGACTGCACCACCGGAACGGCGTTGCTGATGTCGGCGTCGGTCGATCGAAGCGCAGAAACGACGAACTCAAGCGGCGTCTTCACCTTGGCGCGGTAGACCTCTGGCGACCAGAACTCGGGCGCGTCGAACATGGTCCGAAGGACGGCCCTGATCTCTCCGCCGCTGGCCAGGTAAGACTTCGCCATCCGGTCCACCAGCGCCGGCGGAGGCGTATCGCTGACGAAGCGAATGGCGAGCTTGGTCGAGAGGAACTTCGCCGTGGCCGGGCTCATGGCGAGCATATGGAGAACCTCGAGACCCTCCCGTTCACCATTCTCCTGAATCTTCTGCCCGAGAACGGTCTTGCTTCCGGGTTCGTGCCGGCGCTCCTCAAAGCTGTACTCGCCACCCTGGGCGGGCCGGTCGATCGTCCATCCGGAGAAGACCTTGGCCACTTCGGTGACGTCCGCCTGCGTATACCCCATGCCGCAGGCCGGGTCGAGATCGCTCGCGGTGTGGTCCTTGCTCACCTCGCAGCCGACACCAACCGTGTGCAGCTCCATCAACTCGCGGGCATAGTTCTCATTCAGACCACGATCCTTGAGCGCCTGTTTCACCTGCGGGTTCTTCGCAAATCCGGCAAAGCGTGCGCCGCGGTGGGCCGCGTCCGAGTCCGGCCCGATGCTCTGCCAGTTGTCGAGATACATCAGCATCGCCGGGCTCTTCGCCGTGGCGACCAGCAGATCCTCGAAGCGGCCGAGAGCATGGGGGCGAATCATCTCCCGCTCGTACGCTGGCAGGAGGTACGGCTCATTCTGGTTCTTCTTCAGGTAGACGCTGAAGTGGTTGAGCCAGAAGTCGGTCATCACCGCCTCGACCTCACGCCTGCTATAAACGTCGCGTTCAATCCGTGACTCAAGCACCTCGGCGCCGATCATGCGAGCCGATCCCTGGAGCGCGGCAAAGATCTCCTTCTGCTGCGGGCTGAGATCGCTCGCGACCCGGGCGAACTCCGCCTGGCTCAGGCTGCGGCGAAAATTCACAAGCTCCGCAGGCTCGAGCGCGAGAATCCGGCGAACGCGGGCGTCGGGCGGAAGAGCAAGGATGTCGATCGTTGCAGCCTCGGGAAACGCGCGTTCATCGTGTTGGGCACGACCGCGATTCGCCCCGGGGTCGGTCGCCTCGGCCTGGCCCATGGCTGCGGCATCGGCGCCCATGGGAGGTGCATCCGCAGACTTCTTCTTCCCAGGCATCGAGTAGCCAGAGTCGGCGCCCAGCAGGTCGACACGGCCAGCCTGCTTGCGCCGAGGCGGTGCCGATTGCGCCCCCATCGAGGTTGAGGAGACAGCATCAGATGTGCCGGGCTTGGAGGCAGGATCCTGCATCCCGGCGCCCTCGACCGGTTTGGCTGGCACGCGCTCCCCATCTGCCTTCCGGGCCTGCGCCTCCTTATAGAAGGCGACCCCGTCCGCATAGATGGCGTGTTCGATCGGGTCCTGCGGAAGCGGGAGATTGCGCTCAACGATGGCCCGAAGCATCTGCGGGCTCGGATATCGCCGGGTAAGCTCCCCCTGCGGCAAGGCCATGGCAGGGAAAAGGGCCAGGCGGGCGTCAAGGGCGGAGTCGTCGATCGACTCCGGTCTGAGCTGCAGGTCGAACCACCTCTTGAGTCCGACGTGCTCGACCTCGGCAACCTCACCCGGCCGCGGTTCAAAGGTGAGCCGGTTCAGCGCGTGCAGCACCCGCTGCTCTCCCTGGATCTGCTGTTGCCGAGACTCTGGGGAACGGGAAGAGGTTGCCGGCAAAGCTTCTGCTAAACTGGCATGTCGGCCATCAGAACAGAGAGGAGGCTCGCCGTAAGCGCCCTTGCCGCACCCTTCCAATCCTGTTTCAGCCTGCGTGTTTCCGGCCCGATCCTACGCATAGGGATTCCTTAGAGGGAAGTCGAGGCCGCTCCATAGTCCTAGGCAGCGGCACACAGAGAGAAGGAACCCGTCCCGAGCCCGGCAGTTGCGCTAGAAGGCCGCTAAGTCGGCCATTGCACGATAAAGATGCTCCGGCTGCGGCAGAATTGCATCTTCGAGCAGCGGCTGGTAGGCCACAAAGGTATCCATGGCTCCCACCCGGCGGACGGGAGCATCGAGGTCGTGGAAGAGCTCATCGCCGATGCGCGCGGCAATCTCGGCGCCATAGCCCCAGCTCAGCATGTCCTCGTGGGCGACGATCACGCGGGAGGTCTTTCGAACACTCTCGGCGATCGCCTCCCAGTCGTAGGGCGCAAGGCTGCGAAGGTCGATGATCTCTGCGTCAATGCCTGCCTCGCGATCGAGCTTCTGCGCTGCCTGGAGCGCCCGTGGAACGACCGCCCCGTAGGTGATCAGGGTAAGGTCTTTGCCCGGTCGAATGATCTTCGCCTTTCCGAACGGGATGCTGAACTCCGGTCCCGGGTAGACCGCCCGGCCAAAGGTCTCGCGGTACAGGCGCTTGTGCTCGAAGAACAGCACAGGGTCGTCGCAGCGAATCGCCGTGCGAAGCAGGCCAAGCGCATCCCTCGCGTTCGAGGGCATGACGATTCGAACACCCGGCGTGTGGGTAAAAATGCTCTCGCCCGATTGCGAATGGTAGATGGATCCGCCCGTCAGGTATCCGCCAATCGGAACGCGCATCACCAGCGGGCAGCTGAACTGCCCGTTCGACCGCCATCGCATCAACGCTAGTTCGTTGCGCATCTGGTGCATGGCGGGCCAGATGTAATCGAAGAACTGGATCTCGACCACCGGCTTCAACCCGCGCACCGCCATGCCGATCGCCCGCCCCGTAATGTTGGCCTCGGCTAACGGCGAGTTCCAGACGCGGTCCGCCCCAAACTCCGCCTGCAAGCCGGCAGTCAGTTTAAAGACCCCGCCCTTGCCCTTGATCTTGCCTGCCTTGAGCGCCTCGTCGCGAGTGGCGTCGGCGACATCCTCGCCGAAGACGACGATGCGTGGATCGCGCCGCATCTCGTCTCGGAGGCAGGTGTTGATGAGATCGGCCATGGTGCGCTCGGTCGCATCGGCTGCCGCCGCAACCTCTTCCGAGTCACGCACATGGCACGGATTGTAATTTTCCGAATAGACGTGCCGCATGATGGACGAGACCTCGGCAGGCTGCGCCGAAACGGCCCGGTCTGCCGCCCGCTGCACCTCCGCCTCGACCTCACGCTCCAGCCGGTCGATCGCAGCCTCATCGAGAATGCCCTCCCGGAGGAGGTACATCTGCATGCGCGAGATGGGATCGCGAAGGGCGTCGGCCTCAAGCTCCGCCGCGGATCGGTAGAGACGCTCGTCGTCGCTGAGTGAGTGCGAATAGGGCCGGACGACGTGCCCATGGACAAACGCCGGACCCTTTCGCGCGCGGCAGTATGCGACCGCCTCGGTCATCGCCCGGTAGCTTGCAATCGGGTCCGTTCCATCCACCTCGGCGAAGTGGAAGTTTGGAAAATTGGCGACCAGCCGCGAGATGTTTCCGCCCGGTGTGTTCACCTCGACCGGCGTCGAAATCGCATACTCGTTGTCTTCGACGACGAAGACGACCGGCAGCTTTCCGTTTGAGGCGGAGTTCAGCGCCTCCCAGAACTCGCCCTGACTGGTCGATCCTTCGCCGATCGAGACGTAGATGACCTCGTCCGCATGGAAGCTCACGCCCTTGAACTCGCGGTAGTCGCCTGCGGGCCTGACCGCGGCCTCGGGATGGCGCGTGAAGTAGAGTCCGGCCTCCGCACACCCAACCGCATGGAGGCACTGTGTTGCCGTCGAGGAGCTGGGGCTAACGATGTTCAGGCGCTGGCTGGTCCAGTGCGACGGCATCTGCCGCCCGCCGCTGGCCCCATCGTCCTTCGCGCCCACGGCCTGCAGGAGCTGCTCTTCGACAGTATTTCCCAGCGTCAGGCAAAGCGCCCGATCGCGGTAGTAGGGGAAAAACCAGTCGTACCCGGGCTTCATTGCCATGCCCGCCGCCACCAGCAGAGCCTCGTGGCCCGCGCACGAGATCTGGAAGAAGATCTTCTGCTGCCGCTTCAGCACAATCTCGCGGTCATCGGTCTTGCGGGACAGGTACATCAAACGGTAAAAACGGATCAGCTCCGCCGGTGTAAGTTCGCCGCCAATGTGTTCTGCTTCGGTCCCGGTTTCCCTGCTGAGCGTTGCGGCGTTCTGTGCCATCTTTTTTGACCGTCCGACCTTCGATTGTACTGTCCCGCAGCAATCGCTGGCTGTGTCAATCGGGATGCCGGAGATGGACGTCAGCAATCAGTCAAAGACAGCGCGACAGGCGAGATTGCATCTCGGAACTGCCGCGCCTTGCCGACCTAAACAAACAGTGGAGCGAGCACCAGCGTGATCGTGGCCAGGAGCTTGATCAACACGTGGAGGCTGGGTCCGGCCGTATCCTTGAACGGATCGCCAACCGTGTCGCCCACAACCGCGGCCTTGTGAGCGTCCGAGCGCTTTCCTCCATATTTGCCGGTCTCGATGTACTTCTTCGCGTTGTCCCACGCGCCGCCGCCGTTGTTCATCAGCATCGCGAGGAGAACGCCTGAGATCGTGCCCACCATCAACAGGCCCGCCACTGCCTCGGCGCCGGCGAGGTTGACCGCAACCCCGGCAATCGCGGGCACCGCCAGCACCGTATTTCCGGTTGCAGGGTCGATGACGACTCCCGCTGAACCCGCCCCATAGCTGGGACTGAAGTTCCGGAAGATGAGGCCCACCGCCACGGGAAGACCGACCGCCAAAACGCCGGGAACGACCATCTCCCGCAATGCCGCTCCGGTCACGATGCTGACGCACCGACCGTAGTCGGGTTTGGACGTGCCAGCCATGATGCCCGGGTTTTCTCGGAACTGCGCTCGAACGTCTTCGACCACCTTCTGCGCCGTTCGTCCCACCGCCTTGATCGCGAGCGAGCTGAAGAGGTACGTCAGCATCGCCCCCAGCAAAGCTCCAACGAAGACGGGCACCTGCGCAAGATTAATGTTAGTAAAGCTCCATCCCGCGGGCATGAAGCCGCCAGCCGCCGTGACCTTCGCGATCACGATGGATCGGATCTCTTCCAGGTACGCCGAGAAGAGCAGGAAGGCGGCCAGCGAAGCCGATCCCACCGCGTACCCCTTGGTCAGCGCCTTTGTGGTGTTCCCGGCAGAGTCCAGCTTGTCGGTGCGCTCGCGAATATTGTCGGGTTGGTTCGACATCTCGATAATGCCGCCCGCGTTGTCGGTGATCGGGCCGAACGTGTCCATCGCCAGGATGTACGCGGCGCAGCTCAGCATACCCATGGTGGCGATCGCCGTTCCGTAAATTCCCTTCGCATAGTCACTGATGCCAACCACTCCAGCCAGCCCCTGCACGCCGAACCAGTAGCTGAGCAGCAGAGCTGCCGAGATCACGACGACCGGCATCGCGGGCGTCTCCATGCCCACGGCGAGGCCGCTGATGATGTTGGTGGCCGGACCCGTGAGGCTGGCTTCAGCGATCGAGAGCACCGGACGGTAGCGTGATTCCGTGTAGTACTCCGTAATCCAGACGAAGAGGAACGCCGTAGCCAGGCCGACAAGGCCGCATCCGAGCAGCCAGCCCGGCCTGACCGGATGGGTGCCGTCCTGCATCACCGGGTTCAGCATGGTGTAGACCGCACCCGCGAAGCCCGCCAGCGCCAGTGCCGAGGTCACATAGAAGCCGCGGTTCAAGGCATGCATCGGATCTTCATCCTCGCGGGTCTTCACCACCGCTACGCCCACCATGCTGGCAATTAGGTTGATCGCATGAACGATCAGGGGGAAGAGAATCCCCTTGATACCGAAGACGGGGTAGAGCGCCGCGCCCAGGATCATGGCGCCAACATTCTCGGCGGCTGTCGATTCAAAGATGTCGGCGCCGCGGCCTGCGCAGTCGCCCACGTTATCCCCAACCAGATCGGCGATCACGGCCGGATTACGCGGATCATCCTCGGGAATACCGGCCTCTACCTTGCCGACAAGGTCAGCACCCACATCGGCGGCTTTGGTATAGATACCGCCACCGAGCTGGGCGAAGAGCGCCACCAGCGAAGCTCCGAAGCCGAAGCCGACCAGCTGGTAGGGAACTGCCTGCGGATTCTCGAGCCCCCCAAAGAAAAGAAACAGCGCGCCTACGCCCAGAAGGCTGAGGGCGATCACCACAAGCCCCGTAACAGCACCGCCGCGCAAGGCCATTTGCAGCGCGCGATTTAGGCTGGTACGAGCCGCCGAGGCCGTCCGAATATTCGCCCGGATCGAGCAGTACATGCCGGTAAACCCAGCTAAACCAGAGCAGATCGCTCCCACAAGGAAGCTGATCACCGTCTTCAGCGCCAAAGGAGCAGTCCTCGGGGAGGCCTGGTAGCCGACAAACACGAGCACGGCGAGCACCACTGCGATGATCCCGATCGTCTTATACTGACGCCGCAAAAAAGCTTCAGCTCCCTCGCGGATCGCATTCGAGATCGCCTGCATCTCCGCCGTTCCGTTATCCGACGCAATCACGGAACGAGCCAGCATCGCCGCCGCAACCAGCGCGAGAACGCCGACCACCATCGCAATCCAGAGCCATACCCGGCCGTCATCCCCTGCCATCGTTCCCGGTGCAATCGCGGTCTGCTCCTGAACGAGCAGGGCGACGAGGCTTACCAAATGCATGCAGACTTCTCCTTAGATGCGGATCAAAACTGGACTTTCCTTGCGGGGCGCAATTAGAGCATGCGGTCGAAGCTCGGTCAATCCGACGCAAAGCCCTGCATGTACACGTATCACATCCTTTACCTGTTCGTCGCGTCAGCACCAGATGTAACCCGCGAGGCTTCGAAAGGATTGGGATGCGCCCCTGCTAGAATCGATTGGATCCACCCATCAGGAGAGGCAATGCAGGCAGTGCTGGCGCTCGAGGACGGGCGCACCTTTCGCGGAAAGAGCTTCGGCGCCCAGAGAGAGTCTCTCGGTGAGGTGGTCTTCAATACATCGCTCACCGGCTACCAGGAGATCTTTACCGACCCCTCCTACGCCGGGCAGATAGTGGTCCTTACTAACCCACACATCGGCAACTACGGCACGACCCCGGCGGACGCCGAGGCCAAGCGCCCCTACATCGAGGGTCTGGTCACACGCGAGTTCTCGCCCATCAGCTCCAACTGGCGCTCCACCCAGGTTGCCGACGAATACCTGGAGCGCTTCGGCGTCCCCGTCATCTCCGAGGTCGATACCCGGGCCGTCGTCCGCCACCTCCGGTCGAACGGCGTCATGCGTGCCGTCATTGCGTCCGGTGAGGATCTCCGGACCGAGGATCTCGTCGAGCGCGCACGGTCTTTCCCCAAGATGGAAGGCACCGATCTCGCCAGCAGCGTCAGCACCAAAATCATCTACACCTGGGACGCACAGGAGCCGCGCAACCAGACCGGCGACAGCCTGCTCAGCGCGACCACCGACGCCGAGCCCATGCACGTCGTCGCCTATGACTTCGGCATCAAGGAAAACATCCTGCGCATGCTAACCCGTGAGAACTGCCGCGTCACCGTCGTCCCGGCCCGCACCTCGGCAGAAGACGTTCTCGCCATGAAGCCGGACGGTGTCTTCTTCTCGAACGGTCCAGGGGATCCGGAGCCGCTCGACTATGCCGTTGGCAACGTGCAAAAGCTGCAGGGCAAAGCGCCCATCTTTGGAATCTGTCTCGGCCACCAGATCTTCGGGCTCGCGCTCGGCGGAAAGACCTACAAGCTCAAGTTCGGACATCATGGCGGGAACCACCCCATCAAGAACATGGAGACCGACAAGGTCGAGATCACGGCGCAGAACCACAGCTTCGCCGTCGATCCCGACACCCTCGACGCCAACTCGGTCGCGGTCACGCACGTCAACCTCAACGACGGCACCTGCGCCGGCCTCAAGCACAGGTCCGATCCCATGTTCAGCGTCCAGTACCACCCCGAGGCCAGCCCCGGCCCGCACGACTCGCACTACCTCTTCAAAGACTTTCGTAGAATGATGGAAGAGTGGAGGAAGCTATGAGCAAGACCAGCATGGAAATCACGATGAGCGAAGACCTGAAGGAGCGTCTTTTCGCCATCGCACTGCGGGCGGGAAAGACGGTCCAGGAGTTCGCGCAGGAGGCTCTTTACACCTTTGTCGAGGACTATGAGGACGGGCTTGCGGCCAATGAAGCTATGGCCGAGGGTGGCCCAACCTACACCCTAGAAGAAGTGGAGCGGGAGCTTGGCCTGGACCATCGAGATTCACGATCTAGCAAGAAAACAGCTTAGGAAGCTCGATCCACAGATCGCAGATCGCATTGTTGACTTTCTCCGTAGTCGTCTCACTGAAAATCCCTATCGGTTAGGCAAACTGCTGAATGGAGAGTTTGAGGGGAAGTGGAGCTATCGTGTAGGGGATTACAGGGTGATCTGTGTGATCTATGAAGAGAGACTTGTCATCGAGGTGGTTCGCATCGGTCACCGCCGGGAGATCTACCGCTAGATGCCACGCAGAAACGACATCGCGAAAGTCCTCGTCATAGGCTCCGGCCCAATCGTCATCGGCCAGTCCGCCGAGTTCGACTACTCCGGCACCCAGGCCTGCAAGGCGCTCATGGCCGAGGGCTATGAGGTCGTGCTCGTCAACTCGAACCCCGCGTCCATCATGACTGATCCCGAGGTGGCCAACCGTACCTATATCGAGCCCCTTACCGCCGCCTACCTCGAAGAGATCCTGCGCGTCGAGTCCGCGATGCTGCCCGAAGGCTCCGGCGTCTTCGCCGTCCTCCCCACCGTCGGTGGACAGACCGCCCTTAACCTCGCCGTCGATCTATCCGACTCCGGTGTCCTCGAAAAGTACGGCGTCGAACTCATCGGGGCCAAGCTCGAAGCCATCAAAAAGGCCGAAGACCGCCTCCTGTTCAAAGACGCCATGAACAGGATCGGCCTGGACATGCCGCGGTCCGCGCTCGTGAACAATCTCCGCGACGGCCTCGAGTACGCGCAGAAGATCGGCTTCCCCGCCATCATCCGACCCTCCTTTACACTCGGCGGATCGGGCGGCGGCATCGCCTACAACCGCGACGAACTGATGGAGATCCTCTCCCGCGGCCTCGACCTCTCGCCCGTCCACGAGTGCCTCATTGAAGAGAGTGTTCTCGGATGGAAGGAGTACGAACTTGAGGTCGTGCGCGATCTCAAGGACAACGTCATCATCATCTGCTCGATCGAAAACTTCGATCCCATGGGCGTGCACACCGGCGACTCCATCACCGTCGCCCCCGCCCAGACCCTCACCGACCGCGAGTACCAGTGCATGCGCGACGCTGCCATCGCCGTCATCCGGGAGATCGGCGTTGAGACCGGAGGAAGCAATGTGCAGTTCGCGGTCAACCCGCAGAACGGCCGCATGACCGTCATCGAGATGAACCCGCGCGTCTCCCGATCAAGCGCCCTCGCTTCCAAGGCGACCGGCTTCCCCATCGCCAAGATCGCCGCCCGCCTCGCCGTCGGATACACGCTCGACGAACTCCAGAACGACATCACCAAGGCGACGCCCGCCTGCTTCGAGCCGACCATCGACTACGTCGTTGTCAAGATCCCAAAGTGGCAGTTTGAAAAATTTCCCGGCGCCGACGAGATCCTCGGCCCGCAGATGAAGTCTGTCGGCGAAGTCATGGCCATTGGACGCACCTTCAAAGAGGCAATGATGAAGGCCGTGCGGTCGCTCGAAACAGGGAAGAAGGCGACCTCCGACGACATCGAGCCGCGCCGCCTCACGCAGCGCCTCGTCACACCGCACCCCGAACGCCTCAGCTATATCCGCTACGCCTTCGAGCTTGGCATGTCCGTGCGTGAGGTCGCCCGCCTCACCTCGATGGACCCCTGGTTTCTCCATCAGATGAAGCAGATTACGGACGAGATCAAGCTGGCTAGCGGCAGACCGATCGAGACTATCTCGGCCGACGATCTGCGCTCGGCAAAGCGCATGGGCATCTCGGACGAGCGCCTCGCCGCGGGTTGGCAGCTTAACGGCGGCGAAGGCACCGCACAGGTCCGCGCGCTCCGAAAAAAGCTCGGCGTCCTTCCCGTCTACAAGCTCGTCGACACCTGCGCCGCCGAATTCGAGAGCTTCACGCCCTACCTCTACAGCTGCTACGACGAGGAGGACGAGGCCGCCCCGACCGCGAACAAGAAGGTCATCATCCTCGGCAGCGGACCCAATCGCATCGGGCAGGGAATCGAATTCGACTACTGCTGCTGCCACGCGGCTTTCGCCCTTCGCGAAGACGGCTTCGAGACCATCATGATCAACTGCAATCCCGAGACCGTCTCGACCGACTACGACACCAGCGACCGCCTCTACTTCGAGCCGCTCACCCTGGAAGACGTGCTCGCCGTCTACGACCACGAGGCCTCGGGCGGCGCCGACATCGGCATGATCGTCCAGTTCGGCGGACAGACGCCGCTGAACCTCGCCCTTCCCCTCAAGCACGCCGGCGTCCCCATCATCGGCACCTCGCCCGAGTCCATCGACCTCGCCGAAGACCGCAAGCGCTTCGGCAAACTCATCGAGCAGCTTGGCATTCCGCAGCCCGAAGGAGCGATGGCAACCAGCGTCGCCGAGGCAGTCGAGGGCGCCAATCGCGTCGGCTACCCGGTGCTGGTGCGGCCCTCCTACGTTCTCGGCGGCCGCGCCATGGTCATCGCCTATGACGACGCCGCAATCATCCGCTACATGAGCACGGCGATCGAGTACTCGCAGGAGCGCCCCGTCCTCATCGACCACTTCCTCGAAGATGCCACCGAGGTTGACGTCGACGCACTCTGCGACGGAACCGATGTCATCATCGCGGGCATCATGCAGCACATCGAAGAGGCGGGCATCCACTCCGGCGACTCGTCCTGCGTGCTTCCGGCAGTCGGCCTCGACGCTGCCGTCCTCTCGACGATCCGCGACTACACGCGCAAGCTGGCCTTCTCGCTCCATGTGCTCGGCCTCGTCAACATCCAGTTCGCCATCCAGCGCGGAACCGTCTTCGTCATCGAGGTCAACCCGCGCGCGTCGCGAACCGTCCCCTACGTCTCGAAGGCAACCGGCATCCCACTCGCAAAAATCGCCTCGCGCCTGATGACCGGCCGCAAGCTGAAGGAGCTCCTCCCGCGCGAGGTCGCCAGCGGAAAAGATCTCGACACCGGCTCCCGATACTTCGTGAAGTCCCCCGTCTTCCCCTGGGGTAAGTTCCCCGGCGTCGACACGGTCCTTGGCCCGGAGATGCGATCGACCGGAGAGGTGATGGGCGTCGCCGACAACTTTGGCGAAGCCTTTGCCAAAGCGCAAATCGCCGCCGGACAGGCGCTCCCAACCAAGGGTACCGTCTTCCTCAGCGTCAACGATCACGACAAGTCGGCCGTGGTCCAGGTCGCGCGCCAGTTCCTCGAGATGGGCTTCCATCTGGTCGCGACCCACGGCACCGCCGACGTGCTCGAGCGAGCAGGCCTTCACGCGGAACGCGTCTACAAGGTGCAGGAGGGCCGGCCCAATGTGGTCGATCTGATCAAGGGCGACCGTACCCAGCTGGTTATCAACACGCCGCGCGGACAGGATACGGTCTTCGACGAGAAAGCCATCCGCCGCGCCGCCGTACTCGCACGCATCCCCACCATCACGACCCTGGCGGCGGCTAGTGCTGCTGCCGAGGGCATCTCGGCTCTGCAGGGAGGAACGCGAAGCGTTGTGGCCCTGCAGACCGTGCACGCGGAGCAGGCAAGCCGGGCCGCTTCCAAGTCTTAGAGGATTCAGGCCGCAGAGATCTGGCTAGAGGTGGATCTAAGACTCGAGGCCGAACTGCGACCCAACCGCGTATCCAATCATCGAGAGCGGAATCCATGTTCCCACCAGCAGCCCGTCCCCACCCATCAGCCCGCTGCCATGGCCAATGTCGAAAAACGTCCGCCACAGCTTATCGATTGCTCCGCACTTCTCGCATAGCCCATTTCCGGTCGGCAGATCGAGCACCCAAACGCAGATCACCGAGAAGAGCAGAAGGCCGGAGATCCAGACGTAACGCGATACCTCGTTCTGCTGCATGCGCGAGATCAGGAAGCCGCCCACCATTGGAACAAAGAAGGCCAGCACCGTCCCCAACAGCTTGGGCGACGCAGTGTCCGGATCCGGATGGGTCAACGACATCAAGCCGATCACAAGGGCGAGCACCGCGACCGCAAGCAGCGTGTGCGTCATGAACCAGAACGCCTCGCGTCCCAGGTCGCCAACCGTCTTGTCCTTCGAAATGTTTGCGTGCCGCATACCCGCCAGGTTATCCGAGATCGCATCGTCCGGCAGCAATCCGATCTACGTCTTTCGCGTCACACGCGCACGGATCGCAAAGCGAAAGGCTCGCACGAACCTGCGTCCATAGAATAGAAGCATGCTTCTCGACGGCCTCCACATTCCGCTCACAACGCCCTTCTACCCGGACGGCAGAATCTATCTGCGCAAGCTGGAGCACAATGCCGAGCGCTACTCCCGCACACCCGCTTCCGGCCTCACCATTCTCGGGCGGACCGGCGAACGAAGCCTTCTTTCGGACGACGAGACGCGGCAAGTCCTGAGCACTGCCATCGCGGCTAGCGCAACTCAGAAGGTGATGATGGCTAACGTGTCACGCGACGGAGTTTCGAATACCCTAGATCTCGCTGAGTTTGCCGCCAGTCAGGGCTATGACGCCCTGTTATTGGAACTCCCGGGTGTGCTTGCCGGTGGCGCCGCCAATCTGAAACCGCAGCGGATCTACTTCCAGTCAATTGCCGACCGATCGCCGCTGCCCATCGTTCTCGAAGACCACGCCTCGCTCCCAATCGATCTACTCGCCGAGCTCTCCGCGAACCCGACTTTTCTGGGTATTGCCCTCTACCCCGACCGCCTCGAAAGATTGCAGCAGGTCAAGGCGGCGACCGCCCAGGCCGCGCGTGAGGTCGTCGTTACCAGCATCTTCGCCGCCGTCACAAGGCGCATGAGCGCACCTCCGGAGGCACCCGCCGCCGGCAACTACATCTCCGCTGGTTCACTGATCGGTGGAGCGACCGCCCTGGCCACGGCGCCGCCCGCACCCGCAATCAAAACACGATCCAAGAAGGTCGGCTTTCAGATTCTCAACGCTCGAACGTCAGCGCTGCTCCAGGCTCTCGAAGCCGGAGCCGCAGGCTCCATTCTCCCCTTTGCCGCGTCCGCCCCACAAGCCGTCCATGAGGTCTTCGCCGCATGGAAGGATGGCGACCCGAAGCTCGCGGCGGAGAAGCAGACGCGCCTGCTCGCCGCAGCGGCCGAGATTGAAGAGAAGCTGGGCGTCGCGGCGCTGAAAGCCGCCTGCGATCTCAATGGCTACTTCGGAGGCAAGCCGCGACTGCCGCTGCTTCCGCTCTCGGGGGAAGAGCGAAGCGTGGTCGAAGGCCTTTTGGCGGGAATGCGCAACTAATCCCGAACAGGCAGCAGCTATTTCAGATTTGACTCAGCCGCGAGGCTTCACCTGGATACCCAGGCCGCTCAGTCGGCTCCGCGCCTGCATCGCCTCCGGTGAGTTGGGAAAGCGCTGAATCAACGCGCGCAGTTCGCGAATGCCCGCCTCATTCTGCTTCAGCTGTATCAGCGACTGTCCCTTGTGCAGATGCGCCGCCGCCACCTCGTTGTTATCGGGAAATTGCTCGATCACCCGGTCGTAGTCCTTGATCGCGGCGGCGTATCGTGCGCCCCGGTAGTCAATCTCGCCCTGATAGTAGTAGGCGTTTCCTGCCAGCGGGTGCTCCGGATAAGATCGCGTCACATCCGCGAACTCGGAGGCCGCCAGCCCGTACTTCGCGGACATGTAGTCGCCCAGCGCGGTCTTGTAAAGATCATCGGCCGGAGGTGCGCCGGCTCCCGCTCGCCCCGCAGGAGGTTCAGCCCCCGGTGCGCTGAGCGGAGTTCCCGCTGAGGGCTTCCCCCCGCGGCGGTCTGGAGCTGCCGCCAGTGGAGGTGCCGTGTCGAGATTCGACCCCGTCGGAGGGGACGAGGGCAACACGCTCGCAGGCACGTTCCCGGCTGGCGTTGCACCCGCCGCACCGCCAGCAGGTGCACCCTGCATATTCGCGCTCATCGACTGCTGCTGCCCCTGAACGTCTTGCATCAACTTCTCAAGTGTTCCGATGCGCGCCTTGATCTCGTCGAGCGAGTCGTTCAGCGCCTGCACCTGCCCGGAGACCTGGTCCACCTTCGCCCCCTGCGCCCCCTGCTGTGTCTGCATCCCCTTCTGCAAAGCATCGATCGTCACGGACATCTTGTTGATAGAGTCCGCGCTTCCCTGGACCAGATCCTTCATGACTCCCATGCGCTCGTCGTTCGATTGCTGCAATCGCGCAACCGCATCCTGCAGCTGCTGGATTTGGGTCTGCAGCTGAACCATGTCCTTATTCGCCGCCCGGGCAGGCGTGCTCAACAGCGCGCAAGCCAGGGTCAGGGCGAGGACAATCGAAAGCTTGCTTCTGCGATGTAGATGAGCCTGGATCATGGGAGGCACCTGCAATCCTGTCTGCCTTTGGTGTTCAGCCCCAGCACCGTTCGTTCTGCTCCGAGCGATGCTGGGCTGTTGTGAATGTCTAGCGATCGAGCGAGAACTGAGCGCGACGATTCTGCTGCCAGCAGCTCTCGGTCGACTCGGTGCAGAACTGCTTCTCCTTGCCGTAGCTGACGACGCGTAGCCGAGATGCAGGAACCCCTGCTGAAATCAGCGCCGTTCGGGCTGCGTTGGCGCGATTCTCGCCCAGCGCAAGGTTGTACTCGGCCGATCCGCGCTCATCGGAGTATCCGCCGATCACCACCCGAATCGCCGGGTGCGCCGCGAGGTAGCTGGCCGCCTGAGCGACGGAAGCCTGTGCATCGGGCCGCAGCTCATAGCTGTCGTAGTCGAAGAAAGCGTCCTGCACATTCTGGTGGAAGGCCGCGTCCGATCCCATGTCTCCATTCGCGTCGGCAGCCGGCGCGGTCGGTGCTACGGGAACGCGAACTGTCACCCGAACACTGGCCTCGGTTGATCCTCCATCGCCCTTCGCCACCAGATGGAAGCTCGTGGAGTTCGAGGGTGAGACCGTCTGTGTTCCGTTATTGTTGACCGGCCCGATCCCATCGATCGTGACCGTCGTTGCATTCGTGGTGCGCCAGTTCAAGATCACCGACTGCCCCAGATCGATCGCAACCGGATCGGCCGACAGCGTTGCGGTCGGCGCTGCTGTGGTTGTGTCGGCCGTCGGCCCAAGGCTGTTCGGGTTGATACCGCTGTTCTTCTTGTGGCAGCCGGAGAGCAGGATCAACGCAACAGCCGCCGCAGTCCCAATCGATGTGCTCCGTACACTTCTGTTCGTCGAACTCATGTGCTTCTCTCCCGCTCTTTCTAGAGCAATTCCTTAATAATCGACCGCGCCCGTTGTCCCTACCAGCTTACTTCCAACTCCAGTTCGGCATATCGCCCGTCGTCAGGGCGCGGCGACCGGTGCCGTCCGCGAGAACCGTCTCAATCTTTGAGTCCGACGCTCGACCGCTCGTCGAGTTCGCAAACACGATGTGACGCCCGTCTGGCGACCAGGAAGGGAAGTCGCATCGGCCGATCTCATGCGTCAACTGAATCCAGCGCTTGGTCGCGACCTCCATGACGTATATGTCCTGTCCGCCCGGAGCTCCGGGACCATACTTCCGGTTCCAGGCGAACGCCACGAATTGCCCGTTCGGCGACCACGAGGGCGACGTCGCATACCCTCCATCGGTCATACGCTGCACTCCCGACCCATCCGTCTCCATCACGTAAAGCTGCGGCAGCCCTGTTCGTCCGCTGATCCAGGCAATCTGCGCGCCTGTCTTTGGATTGAAGACCGGCGACACATCCGGTCCGCGAAAGCTCGTCACCCTCCGCGCCTGCCCACCGTTCGAATCCGCAATCCAAATCTCCGGATCACCCGAGCGCGACGAGGAGTACGCCAGTTCGCGGCCATTCGGCGACCAGGCCGGCGATAGATTCGTCCCTCCAGCAATCGGCCAATTCACCATCCGGCCTAGCAGCAGCGAAAACATCTTCACCTGGAAGCCATCACGGCCCAGTGATGAGAATGCGAGGCGCGTATTGTCCGGCGAAACCCGCGGCGAAAGCGAAACCGTGCCGAGGTGAGTGATCGCATGCGGATTCGCACCGTCGTAGTCCATCTGCCAGATCTCTTTGCTCTCGCCGCCAACCTTCACGAAGAAGATCTTCGTCTCGGCGATGCCGGGGATGCCGCCGCCCAGCCGAAAGATGATCTCGTCCGCGAACCGGTGCGCAATCTGTCGCGCTGAATCCTCACTCGCTGCCTCGCTGTACTGCTTCGCGAGCACCTGCGGATACTGCGCGTTCTTCGCGTCAAACAGAAATCCGCTGACCACAACGCGCCCGTCCTGGATGCCCAGGTTCCCGAACGCCACCATCGCCGCCGAGGTTGGAGCGCCCGCCCACTGCCCCAGGTTGATCTCCGCCGGTAGACCCGGAGCGGCCTGAGGCTGCAGGCTCTTGGAAACGATATCGAAGATCCCCGCATTCGACAGATCAGAGTAGAGCGTCGTATCGAAGGTGCTTTTGAAGGGCTGCGTCTGCGGGTCAGCCGAGACCGGCTTGAAGTCGGCGACCGCAATACGGATACGATCGGCTCCACTCGACGTCTCCGTCTTAAACCAGTCCTGCGCCTGCATTGCCGACCCGGTTGCGAGAACAACCACACATACGAGACAGACTCGAAGGGAGGCGAGCCGTACAAACAAAGAGGGGAATCGCGATCTATCCATGCAACTCCCATGGTAGACGCAATCGCCCCAGCGAAGACTGCGCCGTGCCCGATTACTGCTGACGGTAATCAAACGAATACTCGACTGTGATGTGATCGCCCGCCGGAAGCGGCCCAAAGCCCTCCACACGTTGCAGCGCCCGCAAGGCGGAGGTGTCGAGCGATGGCGATCCGCTGCGGTTCTCGATGCGCGCGTTCGAGGGCAGACCGTCCCGATCGATATCGAAGACGATCGTCACACGCTTTCCCTCCGACGCCCGCGGATCCGCCTCCTGCGTATACCAGTTCTGCGCCACCGTTCGGTTCACGATGTTCACGTAGTACGCGAAGCGCGCCCCAAAGGTCCTGTCCGCGACTGAGACCGAAGCCATCCCGTTCTTCAGCTGCATCGTCGATTGCGCAATGCGAATGCCCGCCGTCTCCCCTGTCGTCGCCTTCTTCGGCTCCGGAGGCGTGGGTTGCGGATGCTTCGGCGGCTCGGGTGCCGGCCGCTCCGCAACCTTGGGCGGCTTCGGCAGTGCCTTGGTCGGAATCGCAACCTCCTTTGGAGAAGGTGGCGGCTCGGTCTTTTCCTTCGCCGGAGCCGGTGCGGCGCTCGTCTTCTCGGACGTCAACACGCCCGTGTCGAGCGGCTTCTGCCGCGGCGGCAGAGGAATCGACGACACCATCGTCGCCTGGATCGCGCCCGCCGTCGTATCGTGTTCGCCCCAGCTCTGCCCATGCTGCCGAAGCAGCAGCGCCGATGCAATCATCGCGCCGAACACGAGGCCGTGCAGAACCAGCGATCCCGCCAGGCTGAGGCGCACCGCCTCCCCGCCTGCCTCCGCTTCGCGCGTCGTCCATGCTGTGGGAATCGCCATCCGCCGGGTCTCGCCTACCTCTCGATGGGCCGCGTAACAATGCTGATGTTGGTGATGCCCGCCTGCTTCACCGCATCCATCACCGACGCAAACGCGCCGAAAGGCACCTGCTCATCCGCCCGCACATAGATCACGCGCTTTGCCGGATCGCCCTTCGCGCCCGCAGGCGTGATCTTCAACTTCGCAGGTAGTTCATTCACGTTCACCGGCTTGTCCTGCAAAAACACGTTCTGATTCTTGTCGATGGTCACGACCATGCGCTCCTCGGTCAACTGATTCACCGATCGCGTCTTCGGAATCGCCACCTCCACGCCCGATTGCAGCACCGGTGCGGTCAGCATGAAGATCAGCAGAAGCACCAGCACCACGTCGACCAGCGGCGTAATGTTGATCTCTGCGAGCGCAGTCTGGGTTCGTCCCCTGGCGGTAAAGGCCATGGCCTAGAAGCTCCTTCGCCGGGGCTCTTCGACCGGCGGTGCCGGCGCCAGCATCGCCGCATTCTCGATCGCGTTCAGGAGCTCGCGTCCGAAGTCGTCCATACGCGATGCAAACTCCCGCAGCCGCGCCGTGAGCTGGTTGTATCCAACCACCGCCGGGATCGCCACCACAAGCCCCGCGGCCGTTGTGATCAGCGCCTCCGAGATGCCCGGCGCAACCGCCCGCAGGGTCGCCGCACCCGCCGTTCCGAGACCGTGAAACGCGTCGATAATGCCCATCACCGTTCCCAGCAGGCCGATGAACGGTGCAATCGCCGCAATCGTCGCCAGCCATGTCATCCTCTGTTCCATCACCGTCAGCGCCTCGCTCGAGGCCGTCTGCGCCGCACGCTCCAACGCCTGCGGATTACGCGGCAGACCTCGCCCTGCCGTCTGCCGGTGGTACTCGTCGTGGATCTCCGAGAAGACCTCGACCAGCGGACTTGGCTTGAACTGTGACGCCACCGCGGCAATCTCACTCAGGCGGCCCGACTTGCGAAACGCCCGCACAAACCGCGTCCCCTGAATCTGCGCCCGGCGGAAGTAGGTCCACTTCGAGATCATGATCATCCACGAGAAGATGCTCGCGATCAGCAGCAGCAGCAGCACCGCAAACGCAACCGGTCCGCTGTTGTGAATCATCTCGAGGAGAGCGCTGGAGTTGGACGCAGCCGGAGGCGCCGCCGCGGCGTCGTCCTGAAGCAGAAGAAGGGCAAGGGAAAGAGGCACAGGCATAGTGATTATCTGTTTCCAGTGTACTTGCTGGCCTCAGCAGCTTCGCACTCGCCGCGCGCAATGCGGTATCCGCCTGGATGCCCCGTCCGGCACCCTTTCGGCAAAACCGCGGATCTCCTGCTTTGCTATTCTCGCCTTGTTGCACCCTTGTCTCGTAACCCACCGTCTCGCACCTCCTGGACTACCAGTGGGTGCGCTCCTGAGGCCACCCATGCTGCTCGAGCTGCGCGCGGAAAACTATGCCGTGATCGACCGTGCGAGCCTCCATCTCGGTCCCGGCCTCAACCTGCTCACCGGCGAGACCGGGGCAGGGAAGTCGATCCTGATCGACGCCCTCGCCCTCCTTCTGGGCGGTAAATCCTCCGGCGATCTGGTCCGCCACGGATCCGAGAAGGCCGTCATCGCCTGCATCTTCGAGACCACACCGGGCGCTCGCTCCGTCCTCGAAGCCAATGGCATCGACGCCGATCCAGACGCTGACTCCGATTCAGACGAGATCCTGCTTCGTCGCGAGGTCACCGCCGCCGGAAAGGGTCGCGTCTTCATCAACAATCAGCCGGCCACCGTAGCCGCCCTCAAACAGCTCGCACCCGAGCTCGCCCTCGTCCACTCCCAGGGCGAGAGCATGGGCGCCTTCGACCACACGCAGCAGCGGCTGCTCCTCGATCGCTTCGGCGGCCTCTCGACCGAGGCCGTAACGGTGGCCTACACGCATTGGACTGATACCGCACGCCGGCTGCGCGATCTCGAGTCCTCCGAGGGGGACCGCCTCCGCATGGCCGATCTCTGGCGCTTTCAGAGCTCCGAGATCGCCGACGCCGCGCTCACCTCCGACACCGAAGACGCGCATCTGGAGGCCGAGAAGCGCGTCCTCGCCAACGCCGAGAAACTTTCGGTCGCCGCAAACACCGCGCACGATCTGCTCTATGAATCGGAGAGCGCCGCCGAGTCGACGCTCGGCGCCGCCCTCCGTCACCTCGAAGAACTGGCCCGCTTTGACCCCCGCTTCACCGATCCCGCGCAGCAGCTCGCCACCGCCAAGGCGATCGTCGAGGACGTCGACGCCACGGTCCGCGACTTCGCCGATACCGTCCAGGCCTCACCCGGCCGGCTCGCGGAGATCGAGGACCGGCTGGCCGCGCTCGATCGCCTCAAGCGCAAGTACGGTCCTGCCCTGGCAGACGTCATAGCCTTCGGTGCAGACGCCGCGCAGAAGCTCGCCGAGATCGACAATCGCGACGCGCTTCTCAACGATCTCCGCGCCCGGCAGGTGCTCGACGCCGACGCCTACCAGGCCGCCGCAACCGATCTGAACGCGAAGCGTCGTGCCGCCGCGAGCCTCCTTGAGATGCAGGCCGAGGCACAGATCAACGACCTCGCCATGAGCGCACGGTTCAGCATCCGCGTATCTCCGCAGAAAGCCCCCGATCTCTGGTCAGCCCACGGCTCCGACGCGATCGACTTCCTCATCGCCACCAATCCCGGCGAACCTCTGAAATCGCTCAACGAGATCGCGTCAGGCGGCGAGATGTCCCGCGTCCTTCTTGCTCTCAAGGTCACCGTCGAAGAGGGCGCCCGGGCCCCCGAAGGCGCCCGCGGCTCCGATAGGCCACGCGGCCGCAGTCGTCCGAACAACTCTGCCCTCCCCCGCACCCTGGTCTTCGACGAGATCGACATCGGCATCGGCGGCCGGGCAGCAGAAGCCGTCGGCCGCAAGCTCAAGACCCTCTCTAAATCGCAGCAGGTCATCTGCATCACCCACCTCCCGCAGATCGCCGCCTTCGCCGACCAGCACTTCCTCATCGCGAAATCGGAAAAGCGCGGCCGCACCGAAACCTCCGTGCATCGCATGGAGCGCGTCGAACGCGTGGAAGAGATTGCTCGCATGCTCAGTGGGGCAAAGCTCACCGAGACCAGCGTTCGCCACGCAGAACATCTACTCGAAACCAGCGCCTGAACGCATCCCGCACGCCTCGGGAACGCATCTTTCCTACTACGAACTTACGAAGACCAAAAGGAGATCCACCGATGGCCAATGAATCTAAGAAGTGCGCCCACGAACTCTGTACCTGCATCGTTCCCGACGATCAAAAGTACTGTTCCACCTTCTGTGAAGACTCGGAGGGAACGACCTCGCTGCAGTGTGACTGCGGCCATGGAGGCTGTGACGCGCAACGCCTCTAGCGTCCCGTGGAGGCCGGTGCACCGGAAACGGTGCTTGGAACGGTATCCGCTGAAACCGTCCAAGCACCTCCGGAGGTACGATGTGGCTACCGCCGCGGGCCCCACCCTGTATACTTTGGGGTGTGACAACATCGATCCTTGATCCGGAAGTAACCGGTCCGAAACACTCCGTGAACCCCGAAACCAAGCGTGTCATGCTGCTGAAACCGAGAGGTTTCTGCGCAGGCGTTGTTCGCGCCATCGACATCGTCCAGATCGCCTTGGACAACTTTGGCGCTCCCATCTACGTTCGCAAGGAGATTGTTCACAACCGTCACGTTGTCAACGATCTCGCAAAAAAAGGCGCGATCTTCGTCAACGAACTTGACGAGGTGCCGGAGGGCGCGCGCGTCATCTACTCCGCGCACGGCGTCTCCCCGGCCGTTCGGGATCGTGCCCGGGAGCGCGGTCTCAAGGTCATTGATGCCACCTGCCCTCTGGTCACCAAGGTTCACGTGGAGGCAGTCAAGTTCGCCAAGCAGGGCTACTCGCTCGTCCTGGTCGGACACCGCGATCATGAAGAGGTCGAGGGCACCCAGGGCGAGGCTCCCGATGTAACCCAGGTCGTCTCCACCGTCGAAGAGGTCGAAGCTCTTGTAGTCCCTGACCCACGCAAAGTCGCTTATCTTACCCAGACAACGCTCTCGCTCGATGAAGCCCGCTACATGATCGAAGCGCTCAAGAAAAAGTTCCCCGACATCATCGGCCCGCATGCGCAGGACATCTGCTATGCAACCGAAAATCGCCAGACCGCCGTCAAGAATGTCGCCCACGGGGCCGATCTGGTGCTGGTCGTCGGTTCCAGGAACAGCTCGAACTCCAATCGCCTTGTCGAGGTCTCGGAAAATCTCGGCACCCGCAGCTACCTCATCGATAAAGCCGAGGACATCAGGCCCGAGTGGATCGAGGGTATCGACAAGGTCGCCGTCACCGCCGGTGCATCCGCCCCCGAGGTCCTGGTGCAGGAGGTCGTCGCCTTCCTCAGCGCTCGCGGCTACGGCGATGCCGAAGAGGTCGAGGTCATGCCGGAGAATGTGCGCTTCGGCCTCCCGCCTGAGATCGTCAGGGCCATCGCCTCCGCTCCGCTAGCACGGTAACTGGTCTGTCCCACGATAACCAATCCGTAGCACGTTAGCTTGGATCGCTGAACCAGCATCTCCTTCTATGAGTGAATTCCTACAGAACGGGCAAGGTTCGGCACGGCCCGCGCAACCGCGTTTGGGCCGGCTCGATCTCGGCCTCGATCGCGTCGCCGACGGCCTCGAACGCGCGAAAGACTGGCTCCTCGGTCAGCAGGATGAGGAAGGCTTCTGGTGCGGCGAACTCGAGGCAGACGTCATGCTGGAGGCCGACTACATCTTCCTCCACACCCTGCTCGGAACCGGCGATCCTGGCAAAATGGAACGGGCCATCAACGAGATCCTCCGCCACCAGAACGAAGACGGCGGATGGAGCCTCTATCCCGGCGGCCCCTCCAACATCAGCTACGGCGTAAAGGCCTACTTCGCGCTCAAGCTCATGGGCTGGTCCAAAGACCATCCCGTTCTCGTCAAAGCCCGCGATTGGGTCCTCGCCCACGGCGGCGTCGTCGAGACTAACACCTTCACCAAGATCTATCTGTGCGCGCTCGGCCAGTACGACTACGATGCCGTCCCCGCCATTCCGCCCGAGATCGTCCTCTTCCCGAACTGGTTCTACTTCAACATCTACGAGATCAGCTCGTGGTCGCGCGGCATCCTCGTCCCCCTCTCCATCATCTACGCCAAAAAGCCCTTCAAGAAGATCGCCCCCGAGCAGGGCATCGACGAGCTCTTCGTCGGCGGACGTGCCAACGCCGATCTTCACCTCCGTTGGAATCGCAAGAAGCCCATCAGTTGGCGCAACTTCTTCCTCTTCTGGGACCGCCTCCAGCATCGCTTCGAGCGCGTCCACATCCGCCCGCTCCGCAAGCTCGCCCTCCGCAGGGCTGAGGCCTGGATGCTCGAGCGCTTCGAAAAGTCTGACGGCCTCGGCGCCATATACCCGGCCATGCTCAACTCCATCGTCGCCCTCCGCGTCCTCGGCCGGTCGGTGGACGACCCGCAGATGATCCGCGCCATGGACGAGTTCGAGAAGCTAGGCATCGACTGCCCCGAGGGCACACCTGACTACCCCACCCCTACGTTCCGCATGCAGCCCTGCTTTCCGCCCGTCTGGGATACCGCCCAGGCCATGTACGCTCTCGGAGAAGCCGGCCTGCCAAAGGACGACCTCCGCTTGCTCAAAGCCGCCGACTGGCTCCTCTCAAAGGAGGTCCGTCACAAGGGTGACTGGGCCGAAAAGGTCAAGAATGTTGAGCCTGGCGGTTGGTACTTCGAGTTCAACAACGAGTTCTACCCGGATATTGATGACACAGGGCAGGTTCTGCTCGCTCTGAACTCGGTCGACAACCCCCGCGAACGCTACCAGCACGAAGCCTGTCAGCGCGCCATCAACTGGCTCTGGGCGATGCAGTGCAAGAACGGTGGATGGGCCGCCTTCGATAAAGACAACACCAAGTCCATCTTCCAGTACATCCCCTTCGCCGACCACAACGCCATGCTCGACCCGCCGACCGTGGACATCACCGGCCGCATGCTCGAGATGCTGGCGCTCTACGGCTTCACCCGCTCGGACCCCCGCGTCGAAAAAGCCATCCAGTTCATCCTTCGGGAGCAGGAGCCGGACGGCAGCTGGTTCGGCCGATGGGGCGTCAACTACCTCTACGGCACCTTCCTCGTCCTGCGCGGCCTCGAGTCGATGGGCATCTCCAACCTCGAGCCCTCCATCCAGCAGGCCGCCGAGTGGATTCGCATGGTCCAGAACTCCGACGGCGGTTGGGGCGAGACCTGCACCACCTACGATGATCCCGACCAGCGTGGGGTCGGCCCCAGCACTCCATCCCAGACCGCATGGGCTCTCCTCGGCCTCTTGGCCGCCGGAGACACCCGCTCCGACTCCGTCGCCAAAGGCATCCGCTGGCTGATCGATCGCCAGCACGGGGACGGCAGCTGGGACGAACTCGTCCCGGGGCGCAAGGGCGAGAGTTACTACACCGGAACCGGCTTCCCGCGCGTCTTTTACCTTGGCTATCACCTCTACAAGCAGTACTTTCCCCTGCTTGCCCTGACCACCTACAAACGCGCCATGGAGCGCGAAGAAGCGGCCTGACACCGCCGCGCATCAGATATCCGCATCTTCGGATCGGGCATTCTGGGAGGAAACACCGATGGCAGTACCCGTATCGCAGGCCTGGACAGTCGCAACTTACGTGCTCAAGCAGAACCTCCTGGGCCGCAAACGCTACCCGCTCGTCCTCATGCTGGAGCCGCTCTTCCGCTGCAACCTCGCCTGCGCCGGCTGTGGCAAGATCCAGTACCCGGCCCACATCCTCAAGGCCGAGCTCTCCCCCGAGGAGTGCTTCAAGGCCGTCGACGAGTGCGGCACCCCCATGGTCGCCATCCCCGGCGGTGAACCCCTCCTCCACCCGCAGATGCCTGAGATCGTCGCCGGCCTGGTCGCGCGCAAGAAGTACATCTATATGTGCACCAACGCGCTGCTTCTCAAAGAGAAGCTTCACCTGTTCACCCCCTCCAAATACCTCTCGTTCTCAGTCCACGTAGACGGCCAGAAGGAACACCACGACTTCTCCGTCTGCCGCGAGGGCGGCCACGACATCGCCATGGAAGGAGTCCGCGCCGCCGTTGCCGCCGGCTTCCGCGTCACCACCAACACCACCCTCTTCGATGGCGCCGACCCCAACAGCGTCCGCGCCCACTTCGACGAGCTCATGAGCGCCGGAGTCGAGAGCATGATGGTCGCCCCCGGATACACCTACGACAAGGCCCCCGACCAGAAGCACTTCCTCGGCAAGGCCAAGTCCAAGCGCATGTTCCGCTCCATCCTCTCCAACCGCAAGTCGTCCTGGGCCTTCAACGCCTCGCCCATCTACATGGAATACCTTATGGGCAAGCGCGAGCTCACCTGCACCCCTTGGGGCATGCCCACCTTCTCCATCTTCGGCTGGCAGAAGCCCTGTTACCTCCTTCAGGATGGCTACGCCGACAGCTTCGCCGAGCTCATGAAATCGACCGAATGGTCCAACTACGGCACCGAAAGCGGCAACCCGCGCTGCGCCAACTGCATGGTCCACTCCGGCTACGAGGCCTCGGGCGTCAACTTCACCTTCGGCTCCATCAAAGGCCTGCTCTCGACCGCCACGGCCATGTTCAAACGCTACGACGACGCGGGCGCCCAGAAGCTCCTCAACGAGTGGAAGCCCGCACCTCACGCTCCGCTCGTCCAGACCATCGCTCCAGCGCCCGTCACCCAGCACGCCTCCGATCTGCAGAGCGTCTCGGAAGACTAAGACAGCATGCCCACTCACTATGCCAACTGACCAGCAGGAACACCTCAAGCTCGAGCAGCTCCACCAGGCCAACCCCGAAGATCTCGAGGTCGCCGCCGGTCGCGAGCGCGAGCAGCTCGAAGGCTCCATCCCACCAATGGCCACTCCGTCCGAGATCAACGAGGCGCTCGAGAAGGCCTTTGACTACCGCGGCGACATCACCCTCACCCGCAGGGACGGCACCGAAGTCCAGGGCTACCTCTTCGACCGCCGCGCCGGAGGGACGCTCGACGACTCCTTCGTCCGCATCATCCCTTCCAACACCCCGCCGAACGCGAAGACCCGGCTCACCATCCCCTACGCCGACATCGCCGCCCTCGCCTTCACCGGCCGCGACACCGCCGCCGGCAAGACCTTCGACGCCTGGGTCAAGAAGTACTGGGAAAAGAAAGCCGCCGGCGAGAAAAACATCCAGATCGCCCCCGAAAAGCTAGACTAGTCTCAGTGAGGTGACCTATGGCCGCACACCCCATCGTGGTAATCGACGACGGAACGGTCCACATCCCCGAACAGTTTAGGAATGACCCGCGCTTCCAGGATGGAGCCACGCTGGAGCTTGTCCCTGTCGCACCTTCCGCCGCACAGGTTGCCGCCTCGGAGAAGCCAAAGGGAGATTGGCGTCGATTGCGAGGTGCCTTGGCACACTTGGACGTGCGACTCACGGATGAGATGGAGCAGGAACGTCAACGCGACAATGAGCGTGACGCGAAGATGATGTCGGGTAATGGATAGCGGCTCTTCCTGGGTGCTAGACTCATGGGCTCTCATGGAATGGATTCAGAATCGAGAGCCGGCCACGAAGGCAGTAGATCACCTTTTGCAACTTGCAATCCGTGAGCATGCACAGCTCTTCATAAGTCGTATCAATTATGGTGAGGTCCTCTACTCGTGCTGGCGGAAGTTCCCAGAGCAGGCGGCAGCACGCATTCTCGCCGATGTCGAAGCACTCCCAATCCAGATCGTTGAAGTCACCGACAACTCCGTTGAGCGGGCCGCACGCATCAAGACCGTTGTCTCCGCGTCGTATGCGGATTGCTTCGCGGCAGCCCTGGCCATCGTTAAGAATGCACCCGTTGTGACGGGCGATCCCGAGCTGCGCAAGATCGCCCAGGCTTTTCCCCTCAAGCTTCACTGGATCGGCGCATGATCGTTTTCCTCACCGGAGCCACCGGCTTCGTTGGCTCCCACGTCGCCCACCTTGCCGCCGCCCAGGGCGCAAAGCTCCGCCTCCTCACCCGCAGCACCTCCAACCTTGCCGCCCTATCCGAACTCCCCAACGACACCGAACACATCCTCGGCGACCTCCGCAACCCCCAGGCCTTCGCGCCAGCGCTCCAGGGCTGTGACGCTCTCGTCCACGTCGCCGCCGACTACCGCCTCTGGGTCCCCAACCCCGCCGAGATGTACAAGGCCAACGTCGACGGTACCCGCGATCTTCTCAAGATCGCCCGTGAACAAAATGTCCCCAAGGTCGTCTACACCAGCTCTGTCGCCACCATGGCCTTCAAAGCGGACGGCACCATCGTAGATGAGTCCACCCCCGTCTCGCTCTCGAGCATGATTGGCCACTACAAGCGTTCGAAGTTCCTCGCCGAGCAGGTTGCCATCGAGGCCGCGCGCTCCGGCCAGCACGTCGTCATCCTCAACCCGACCACACCGATCGGCGCAGGCGACCGCAAGCCCACGCCCACCGGTCGCATCGTCGTCGACTTCCTCAACAAAAAGTTTCCCGCCTACGTCGACACCGGCCTCAACCTCGTCGACGTCCTCGAGGTCGCGCGCATGCATGTCGTCGCACTCGACCGAGGCAGCCCCGGCGAGCGCTACATACTAGGCGGCGAAAACCTTACGCTCAAACAGATCCTCGACCGCATGTCCGCCATCACCGGCCTCCCCTCACCCCGGCACAAGGTCCCGCACGCCGTCGCCATGGCCTTCGCCTTCTTCGACGAGAACTTCACCGGCAGGCTCCGGGGCAGGGAACCGCGCGCCACCGTCGAGGCCGTCCGCATGGGTCGAAAGATGATGTTCGCCAGCTCCGCCAAGGCCGAACGCGATCTCGGCTTCGAGGTCCGTCCCGTCTACAACGCCCTCCGCACCGCCATCGACTGGTTTATCGCCAACGGCTACGCTCCCACTCCCCCAGCTCTCGAACACCCTGCCGTATGAGCCTCGATTCCTTGCGCCATGCAGGCGGAACGTTAGGAATCATTGCCGCTCTTCCCCGGGAACTGGACATGCTCGCTCGCGATCTCGGAGCCGTTCCCGTGATGGAGAGCAAAGGCCTCCTCCTCCAGGCAGCATCGATGAAGAATGGCTGCTGCCCTATGGTTCTCGCGACTGCCGGCATGGGAGCCGAACGCGTGGCCCTCGCCGTAGCCGCCGCCCTTGCCCACGGTCCGGTCGCCACTCTCCTGAGTGTCGGCTTCGCGGGCGCCTGCGATCCCTCGCTCAGCCCCGGCAACGTGATCGAGGCGTCACTCGTCATCGACAGCAGATCCGGAGAGCGCTTCCCGGCCGACGCGAGCTTCGAAGTAGCCGATCCCGGCATCCTCGTCAGTTCGACTCACATCGCGGGCATCGGAGAGAAGGGACGCCTCCGCGAGACCTACCATGCCGCCGCCGTAGACATGGAAGCCGCCACCGTCGCCCGCCTCGCCCGCGCCCACGGCATCCGCTTCGGCGCACTCAAAGCCATCTCCGACGAGCACGACCTCGACCTCACCGCCCTCTCGGCGTTCACGGACGCCCAGGGCCACTTCCGCACCGGCGCCTTCGCCCTTCACACCCTCCTTCGGCCCCACCAGTGGCGCGCGACCGCAAATCTGGGCCGCAACAGCAAGTCTGCCCTTGCCGCCCTGACCAGCGCCCTCCATCGCGTCCTTACCAACCGTTCTCCCGCCAAGCCCTGATCACACCAAGCGCGATCCGTTCCAGGAAGACCGCGCTCGCTTCAACGCATAAACTGAAGGGGCCCCATGAGCCACCCATCGATTCCCCTCACCATGCGAGCCGCCGTCTACCGCGGCCTCAACGATGTCCGCATCGAGACCATCCCCGTCCCAGAGATCGGCCCCGGCGAACTCCTCCTCCGGATCGACACCTGCGGCATCTGCGGCACCGACCTTAAGAAGATCCACACCGGCTCCCACTCCTCCCCGCGCGTCTTCGGCCACGAGATGTCCGGCACCGTCGCCCGAATCGGTGAGGGCGTCGCCAGCTTCAACGTCGGCGATCGTGTCATGGCTTACCACCACATCCCCTGCGGGCAGTGCTTCTTCTGCCGCAAGCACACCTTCGCCCAGTGCGAGGTTTACAAGAAGGTCGGCTGCACCGCCGGGCGTGGCGATCCCTCCGGCGGCGGGTTCGCCGAGTACATCCGCGTGATGCCCTGGATCGTGGATCGCGGCGTGATCAAGATTCCCGACAGCATCCCCTTCGAGCAGGCCGCCTTCCTCGAGCCCGTTAATACCTGCTTTAAAGCCGTTCGCCTGCTCGACCTCCAGCCCGACGAGACCGTTCTCGTCATCGGCCAGGGCCCAATCGGCATCCTCCTCGCCGCACTCGCCCGGCGCACCGGCGCCACCGTGCTCACCAGCGACCTCTACCCAGAGCGTCACGCAGTCGCCGCTACGTTCGGCCTGCACCATCCGCTCGATGCCAAGAGCAACGTCGTATCTGCCGCACACAAGGCAACCGAAGGCCGAGGCGCGGACGTCGCTCTAGTGGCCGTCGGCGGCAACGCCCTCATCCAGGTCGCCATGGACGCCATCCGTCCCGGTGGCCGTGTCATGCTCTTCGCCTCCACCCAGCACGGCGAAGCCCCCTTTGACCCCGCCGCCGTCTGCATGGACGAGAAGACATTGATGGGTTCGTACAGCGCCTCGGTCGCCATTCAGGAGGACGTCGCAAATCTGGTCTTCGATGGTTATCCCAGCGGCTTCGATCTAACCCGGCTCATCTCCCACCGCTTCCCGCTCGAGGACGCCGTCGCCGCGATCGAACTCGCCTCAAATCCACAGCCCGGCTCCATGAAGATCGTCATCCAGCCAAGCGCCTGAGAGGTCGGCAGCGGTCAGTCGCGCGTCCGCTTCTTTACCTCGACATTCAGGCGTTTGATCTTCTGGTTCAACGTGGACAGCGGAATCTTGAAGTACTCCGAAGCCTCCGTCTGGTTCCAGTGGCAGCGCTCCAGACGGTCCGCGATGATGCGCCGTTCGATCTCCTCCATCAGGTCGAACAGGGAAGCATCGGGCCGGTGCTCGAGCGCAGCCGACGTATACGTGCTGCCTTTCAACTGCGACGGCAAGAGGTCCGGCGGAATCACACGCGAGGTCGACAGCACCACACCGCGCTCCATCGCATTCTCGAGCTCCCGCACATTGCCCGGCCACTCGTACTCCATCAGCACCCGCAGCGCCTCGGGCGAGAGCACGCGTTCCCCCGTGCCATTCTCATCCGAGTAGATCTTCAGGAAATGTGTCGCCAGCAGCGGAATATCGCCCTTCCGTGCACGCAGCGGCGGAAGTTCGAGCGAGATGACATTGAGCCGATAGAACAGATCCTCGCGAAATCGTCCCTCGCGCACGGCGTTCTGCAGGTTCACATTCGTAGCGGCAACGATCCGCACATCCACCTGCATCTCGGTCACGCCGCCAAGCTGCATGAATCGCCGATCCTGAAGCACCCGCAGGATCTTCGCCTGCATATCCATCCCCATCGTCCCGATCTCATCGAGAAACAACGTGCCGCCGTTTGCGATCTCAAACAGACCCTTCTTCGAACTCACCGCCGATGTGAACGCTCCGCGCACATGCCCGAACAGCGTCGACTCCAGCAGATCGGATGGGACCGCCCCTGTATTGACCGGCACAAACGGCTTGTCGCGTCGCGGAGAGTTCGCATGGAGCGCCTTCGCGATCAGCTCCTTGCCGGTTCCGCTCTCCCCTTGCAGAAGCACCGTCGATCGGCTCGGCGCCACCTGCGCCACCACGTCAAACAGCCGCAGCATCGGTTCGCTCTTCCCGATGATGTTCTCGAAGTTGTACCGCTGCTTCAGCACCCGCTTCAGCTGCACAACCTCGGTCTCGGCACGGTGGCGCGCCACTGCGGTCCGGATGTCAGCCAGCAACTTCTCATTATCCCAGGGCTTCTGAATGAAATTCTTCGCGCCTGCTCGGATGGCGTCTACCACGTTGCGCACTGTGCCGAAGGCCGTGATCATAATCACGGGAAGCTCCGCGTGCATCTCAAGAATGCGCGGCAGCAGATCGATGCCGCTCTCTCCCGGCAGCGCCAGATCGAGCAGCAGCAGATCGTACTCGTTCCGCGATAGCAGGTCGAGTCCCACCATTCCATCCGGGGCCATCACGACACTGAAACCTTCGAGGGTAAGCAGCGCCTCGAGCGATTCTCGAATGGCCGCCTCGTCATCGATGATTAGAATCTTCGTTCCGGTCTGCGGAGCGCCATGCGACGTCGTTCCAGGTGCCTCGATTACCTCTGTCGTCTCATGCATGAATCTTTGCCCTCTCACCGAGCCGGGCGCCATTCGCCCGCGTTCCGGGATAGGCTCCGGGACGCTCGCTCATCGCTGGAAACTCAAGCAGAAAAGTCGTTCCGACACCCATCTCGCTCTCCACATAAATCTTTCCGCCATGCTCCTGCACAATCCCGTAACTCACCGCCAGGCCCAGACCCGTTCCCTTGTGACCGCCCTCTTGGGGCTTCGTCTTGGTCGTGAAAAACGGATCGTAGATGCGATGGAGGTGCTCCTGCTTGATGCCACTTCCAGAGTCCTGGATCCGAACGACGACTCGATCTTTCACGTTCTCGGTCGAAATCCGCATCCTTGCATCGAGGATGTGAAACATCGAATCCTTCGCGTTCAGCAAAAGGTTCAACAGCACCTGCTGCAGTTTGCCCTGGTTCCCGTGGATTAACGCCAGCTTCGGATCCAGCTCCAGGTTCACGTGAATGCCCGCTGTCTTCAGCTGATGATCGATCAACGTCACCGTATCCCGAAGCAGAGCGTTCAGATCCGTTCCCGCGAAATCGGTGCTCCCGGTGCGCGAGAAGTTCAGCAGGCCATTCACAATCTCCGACGCCCGAAAGCTCTGCTGCGTAATCTTCTCGAGCATTGGCGCGACCCGCTTATCCGCGCTCATCTGCTTGGTCAGCATCTGCGTGTAACTCGAGATCACCGCCAGCGGTGTGTTTACCTCGTGAGCAACCCCCGCAGCAAGCAAGCCGATCGACGACAGCTTCTCCGCCTGCGTCAACTGTTCCTCAAGCTGCGTGCGATCCGTGATGTCGTCGACCAGAAGGATGCGGCCGATCACCGTCAAATCCCGCGTAAGCAGCGGCGCGATCGCGATGTTCGCCATCCGCGGCTCCCCGTTCGGCAGGCTCAACCGGAATTTATAGAGCGTGTGCGTCCCAAATTCCCCTCGCACGCTGTTGAACTTCGCAACGAAATCGGGAGGGAACAGCGCATTCAGCGGCTGGCGCAACGCTTCCTCACGCTTCAAGCCGAACATCGCCTCCATCTGCTGGTTCCAGCTCTCAATGTTGTCCTCGAGATCGACCGCGAAGACGCCCACATTGATCGACTCGAGTATGTTCTCGTGGAAGTCCTTCAGGCGCTCAAACTCCGAGATCTTCTGCTCCAGCTTCTGGTACAGCTGCGCATTCTGGATCGCAATCCCGATATAGCTCGCCAGCGATTCCAGCAGCTCCACATCCTCGCTCGAGAGAAAATCCCCGTGCTCCGTCCGGCCAAAGCCCAGCACCGCTACCGTCCGTGTTCCTGCGCCGTCGCGGTTCGCCGCTCGGCAGGGCAGGTAGTAGTTCAGATCCAGCCGCGCCGCGCTCTGCCGCTGCATCTCCGGCAGCCGCAGCACCTGCTGCGGCGTCTCGAGAAAGATGTGGTTGTTAGCGCCCGGATGGTCAAACGCGAGGAAGCGCAGATCAAGGCCCTGGAGATCTCCCGAGGCGAGGTTCGTCAACCCGTGGGACGCCGCCAGCTTGAACTGCTGCGCCGGCCCCGAGCTGTGGTCGTCGGCCAGAAAGACCGCCACTCGCGTAATCAAAAGTGTCTGCGGAAGGCGCTTCACGATCGCGTCGACCAGGGTTCGGAGATCCGTCTGCGCATTCAAACCGCGCCCGAACTCCACCAGCGTCTCCCGGTAGTCAAACCTCTTTTGGTCGAAGACGCGATCTACCCGCCCCTGGATCGCCCGCTTCAGCGGATCAAAGACCAGACCTGTAATCGTGATCGCCGCAACGAAGCCCCATACCCGCAGGTTCGGAAGCCGCGTATGCACCATCTCCGCCGTCACCGCCACGATTAGAAAATAAACGCCCACCAGCGCCGCGGTCGCCAGCGTATACGTCACGCCGCGCTTGAAGATCAGATCGACGTCCATCAACCGGTACCGAACGATCGCCCAGCTAAACGTCAGCGGAACGAAGACCAGCGACAGACCGGCAACCTTCGTCAGCAGACCCGGCACCGACCAGTCCGCCATGTAAGGAATCGCATACATCAGCGTGAAGGGAGTGACCGCCAGAAGGGTTCCGCGCGACAGCCACTTCAGCTGCTGCCGCTCGAGCGCGGAACTCGTGCTGGCATAGCTCGCCCAAAAGACCACCGCCGCAACCACGTAGTAGAACGCCAGGTAAGCGACCGCGATCTGGTCGAGCCGGTGCTTCAAAAGCTCGGTCGCGGACCAATAACGGATCGCATACACCTGCAGACCGACGAGCAATGCTCCCGGTACATAGATCGCCACGATCGTCAGGGCGCGCACGATCCGCCGCCGTCGTGAGACATCCTGACGATTCGAAAAGCTCACCGCGAAGTGGAGAAACAGCGCCGGCTGCAGGGCCGCGGCCGCCAGATTGCCCCAGTAGATGGTCCAGTCAAACAGGTCAAGCTCCGTCGTGTACTTGAACGCGTACAGAACAAACGAAGCCAGGCAGAAGACATAGAAGTGCGTTGCCTTCGGCGCAGTCCAACGCCGGAACAGGACGTAGATCCCGATGCTCAGATACACCATCGCAATCAGGCGCATACCCTGGTGAAAGGAGAGATCCGTAGGCTCCAGGATCACCTGGATATCCAGCCGTGTCGGGGCCCGGCCATCGTTTCCTTGCCGCAGTATCGTATAGGTGGCGTGAGACCAGATTCCGCTCCGGAACTGCTCCCGCTCGAACGGTGCAACCGTCGGCGCGGGCCGGTCGTTGATCGAGAGCACCTGATCGCCGGCACGGATTCCGGCCCGGTCCGCCGGCGACCCAGGGGGAACGCGCTCCGCCCGCAGACCTCCACCAGACGACTCCAGCCACCACGCTCCGTCCGTCGGAACGTCGTAACGTCCTTCACTGCGCAGGTTCACCGCTGCCAGTACGCACGCCGCCAGCGTCAGCAGAGCTAGCGTTATGGCGATCACACGGTTTTGGAATGCGTTGGTCATTCCCGGCCATTTACTAAGCAGATTTGGGGCCAAAGAGAAATCTTTGCAAAGTGCCCGGCATGTGTATCGGTGCCGAAGCTCAAGAGCCCTCCAAGGTCAGGTTCGGCTACAGAAAATCATAGATCATCCGCAATTCCAAGCTGCTTATAAATGTTCGAGACTGCTTCAGCTAAGCCCGATAGTCCCTCTACGCGCGATCACCTCGCTAGGTTCCTCCCCGCTTCCACCTTCACTTTTGCTTGACCGCCGGGCCCTCGTGCTGTGAACTGAACTCATGGACCCGCTTCACCCCCCTCCCGGTGCAGACAAAATCCTGAGGCGCGACGCCGGCTGCATGCTTCCCGTCTACGCCCGATATCCCGTCGTTATGGAGCGTGGGGAAGGCGTGTCGCTGTTTGATCTGGACGGCCGCCGCTACCTCGATATGATGGCTGGCCTTGGCGTCAACGCGCTCGGCCACGCCCACCCCCGCATGCTCGCAGCCATGGCCGATCAAGCCGCCCAGCTCATCCACCTCTCGCCCCTCTACAGCAACCCGCACCCCAGCCATCTCGCGGAGCGCCTCTGCCAGCTCGCCGGCATGACCGGCGCCTTCTTCTCGACCGGCGGCTCAGAGGCCGTCGAGGGTGCGCTCAAACTCGCCCGCAGCTTCGGTGCCCGCAACTACTCTACCCGCAAGCACGGCATCATCGCCCTCCGCTCCTCGTACCACGGCCGAACCTTCGGCTCTCTTTCCGTCACCGGCCAGCAAAAATATCAGGCAGACTTCGGCCCCGGTCTCCCCGGCGTCAGCTTCATCGATCGCAATGACCTCGCCCAACTTGCCGCCGCCGTCAACGCCGACACCTGCGCCATCCTCCTCGAACCTTTGCTCGGCGAAGGCGGCGTCCACGAGTGCACACCGGCCTTCCTCCAGGAAGCTCGCCGCCTCTCCACCCAGTACGGTGCCGTCCTCATCTTCGACGAGATCCAGAGCGGTCTCGGCCGCACCGGCCGTTGGTTCGCCTCGGAGGCCAGTGGCGTTGAGCCCGACATCCTCATCCTCGGCAAGCCCCTCGGCGGTGGACTCCCGCTCAGCGCTATCCTCGTCACCGAAGACCTCTTCCACACGTTCGGCATGGCGCGCCACGGCAGCACCCTCGGCGGCGGCCCCCTCGCCTGCAGGCTCGGCCTCGAGTTCCTCTCCGTCATGGAAGACGACCGCATCCTCGACCGCGTCAGCGACACCGGCGCGTACCTCAAGCAGCGCCTCGGGCAGCTCGTTAGCGATCTGGACGTCGCCGTCGAGGCTCGCGGCACCGGCCTCCTCCAAGGCCTCGAAATCAGCCTTCCCGCCCGCCCCATCTGCGAAGCAGCCCTCGAGAAAGGTGTCCTGCTTAACTGCGTGCAGGGCAACGTCATCCGCTTTCTCCCACCTCTCATCGTCGACCGCACCCACATCGATATTGCTGTCGACCTTCTGGCAGACCTGCTCGAAGCACCTCAACAGTCGACCCACGAGCCCATGCTCGCCGCGGCCGCGATCTAAACTCTTCAGCCGATTCACCGTCCTGTAACCTAGGTTGAAGGATAGGGTCGGTGGGTTACACGCCCGGTATCGAGCCGCCTCCTTCCCAGGGGAGTGGTGGATGCAGACTCGGTCAGGTGGCGTGCTCGAAGACGACGTCCTCGTCGATGGACGCCGCATCCACTACCTTCGCGCCGGCAGCGGACCCCCGCTCATCCTGCTCCACGGCCTCGTCGGCTCCCTCCACAACTGGCGACTCAACATAGTCTCTCTCTCTGCCTCAGCTACCGTCTACACCCCTGACCTGCTCAACATGGGCAAGTCCGATCGCGTCTCCGGCCTGGACGCGGGGCTCGAGGCTACCGCAGACCGAGTCGCCGCTTTCATGGACGCGCTCGGCATCGGGGAAGCGGACATCGCCGGCCACTCCCACGGCGGCGCCGTCTCGCTCACCCTCGCCGCTCGTCATCCCGATCGTGTCGTCCGCCTCATCCTCTTCGCCCCCGCGAACCCCTTCTGCGACCTCGGCCGCCAGCTCATCCGCTTCTACGAGAGTCAGGCCGGACACCTCTTTGCCCAGCTCATCCCAGCCCTTCCCCGCTGGACCAAAGCCGTCGCCCTCGGCCGCATGTATGGCGATCCCTCCCGCGTGGCCGCTGACACCCTCGAGGGCTATACCGCCGGCCTGGAAGTCCGCGGAACCATCGACCACGTCCTCGGGATCATCCGCAGCTGGTCCACTGACATGGGCCGCCTCCGCTCCGCTCTCCCGTCCGTAGCCGGCAAGCCCGCCCTCCTGATCTGGGGCGACCAGGATCGAGCCGTCGGTCTCGACTCCGCCCGCCATCTCCAACGCATTCTTCTCCACTCCAGCCTGATCATTCTCCCCGGTGTCGGCCACATCCCCTTCGAGGAGTCGCCACACGCCTGCAATCAAGCCATGCTGGCTTTCCTCGGAAGCCCCTCCGCAAACATTCGTTCCTGACCTCCCTTTCTTCGCCATCGCTTTTCTTTCTTCCATCCTGAGCGAAGGCGAACGAACCCGCTTCTGCCTTTGCGGTTGCTCTTCTTTCTTCCATTCCGAGCGAAGTGAGGAACCCGCTTCTCTACCGTAAGCGCCGCCGCATCCCCACAAGTCTTTGTCATCCTGAGCGAAGGCGAATGAACCCCCTTCTGCCTTTGCGGTTGCTCTTCTTTCTTCCATTCCGAGCGAAGTGAGGAACCCGCTTCTCTACCGTAAGCACCGCCGCATCCCCACAACTCTTGGTCGTCCTGAGCGAAGGCGAATGAACCCCCTTCTGCCTTTGCCGTTGCTCTTCTTTCTTCCATTCCGAGCGAAGTGAGGAACCCGCTTCTCTACCCAGAACGCACGCCGCGCCTCAGCTTTGTTGAACCAGCCCAAAGCTATCCCGCAACCACACCCGAATCGCCTCCTGCATCACGCCCAGCTTCGGCTCCGGAGACCCCTCCATCCCTTGGAAAAAGTGATCCGCACCCGACACCCAAACCAGCCGCTTCGGCTCCGGAAGATTTGCGAAAACCCGCTCCAGCACCTCCGGCGGACTAAACTGATCGTGATCCCCGCTGACGAACAGCCTCGGGCCCCCACACTCCTCAAGGAAGCGATACCTGTAATCCCGCCCCGCCGCCCGCACCGGCAGACCCAGCCCCACGCGCCCCTTCACCCGATTATCCCCGCAGCACGCCCGCAGCCCCACATACGACCCAAACGAGAATCCCGCAAACAGGATCGGCCGCTGCAACGTCTGCTCCATCCAGTTCAGCGCTGCCCGGACATCATCCCTCTCCCCATGCCCGTCGTCAAAGCTCCCCTCGCTCAATCCCGCTCCGCGAAAGTTGAATCGCACCACCGGCAGGCCAAATCCGCTGAACGCCTTCATCGCGTGGTAGACCACCTTATTGTGCATCGTCCCCCCGCTCGGTGGGTGCGGGTGGCAGACCAGCGCCGCGAACGGGGCCTCATCCGCCCCCCTATTCAGCACCGCCTCCAGCCTCCCCGCCGGCCCCCGCAGATCGTCAATCGTTCGTACCTGTGATTGCACCTGCCTCTCACCCGCACCAGAAATCACCGTCTCTGCTCTCCGTCGCTTCCGTTCCTGGAGGTCTTCCGCTTCAGATCCGTCCGTCGCTTCCCCCGCCATCTGCAAAGCGGCGACGGAAGACGCCGGCAAGCCCCACGACCCCAGTTCCCATGAGCGCCAGGGTTCCCGGCTCAGGAGTTGTTACGGCCTGATCCAGAAGCACATTGCTCACCGTGACATCGAAGGCGTTGTAATCCAGACCGGAGAACGCAACCGGAATATCCTGCATGCCTAGGTAGACCAGGCCAGGGGAGATCGCGAAGGCATAAAAGTGGTTCGTCCCGTCGGTCGATACGTTCGGATCCGACGAGAAGATCTGCGGCGCATCGAACGGGTTGTCGTTCATCACCTGAAACGTCAGCACGTCTCCGGCCGCGACCTGGCCGAGATTGAACTGCATCCCCGCCGCAGTCATATGCGACGGCACCAGCCAGGCGCCAGCCAGTCCGGAGGTGGTGTCGATCAGGCGCATGTGGTCATTATCCCCGCCCATGCCGGAGATGAAGGTGGCCGTGATCACCCCTGTACTCTCTGCGGTAAAAGTGTGAGTGGGTGCGAGTGTGCCTACATTCGGATATGGAATGGAAGCTGCCATGCAGCTCGTGGTCACCAGCGATGCCAGGCCTAAAATTGAAAATCTCAGATTCATACAGAACGGCTCTCCTTCCAACGATGCTTTTTGTCGTGCAGGGGACTGCTTTGCAGTTGCACACAAGGTGAGATGCCGGAATCATCCTAGCTCCATTCCGTTATTTCTGCCCATCATGTGGATTCACCGCCGCACAGGGGGGCCCGTTCAAGGCAGTTCCTCCCAGCCGCATCCAGAGTTCCTTCTCCGTCCAGCTCTCTTGTGTGCGCACCATCGTCTCCCTGGCGAGTCCTTTGAAGTGTGGGTCCGCTCCCCGGCAAACCCGCGCAGACCCTCACGTATCCTGTCCGCATGGCCGTCGATCCCATCGATCTCACCCGCCGCCTCGTCAACATCGAGTCCACCACCTTCCACGAGGGCCGCGCCGGAGCCTTCCTCCACGACTTCCTCGAAGCCCACGCCTACGCCGTCGAACGCACCCCCATCGAAACTCCCGATCATGCCTCCACTCCCGCCTCCCCGTCCGGTTCCGATTCCGATTCCGAAGTCCGCTTCAACGTCTACGCCGCCCTCCCCGGCGTCACCCCCGACGTCGTCCTCTCCACCCACATGGACACCGTTCCGCCCTTCTTCGGCCTCCGCGAGGACGACGAGTTCCTCTACGGCCGCGGCTCCTGCGACGCCAAAGGCATCATCGCCGCCCAGATCGCCGCCGCCGACCGCCTCCGCGAGGCCGGCATCAAGGTCGGCCTGCTCTTCGTCGTCGGCGAGGAGCGCGACTCCGCCGGTGCCGCCGCCGCCAACCTCCACCCCAAGGGCTCCCGCTTCCTCATCAACGGCGAGCCCACCGGCAACCGCCTTGCCATCGCCTCCAAAGGCGCCCTCCGCATCGAACTCCACGCCACCGGGAAAATGGCCCACTCGGCCTACCCCGAGCTCGGCGACTCCGCCATCCACAAACTCGTCGCAGCCCTCGACGACCTCCTGGCCATGCCGCTCCCCTTCGAGCCCTCGCTCGGCGAAGACGGCCATTCCACCCTCAACATCGGCCTCATCAGCGGAGGCCGCGCACCCAATGTCATTGCCGACCGAGCCGAAGCCCACCTCCTCATTCGCCTCGTCGGTCCCTCCGAAGAGACCCGCGCCCAGATCCTCGCCGTCGTCGGCGACCGCGCCGAAGTCCGCTTCTCGCTCGACCTCCCCTTCGTCCGGATGAGACCAGTCGCCGACCTCCCCACCATGATCGCCAAATTCACCTCCGACATCCCTTCCCTCACCGCCTGGGGCGAACCCTTCCTCCTCGGCCCCGGCTCCATCCACCTCGCCCACACCCCCAACGAAGAAATCGCCAAAAAAGAACTCCTCGAAGCCGTCGACCTCTACGTTAACCTCGCCACAACCCTCGTGGGATAGAAGCCTACGAGCTTCAGCCCACACCAATTCCTCTCGACCCACACCGTGTTACATGTAACAATCCAACGATGAAGACCGTCTCGACCCAAAAGGATCAGGGGGCACCCGCGCCCGACCCCAAAGCCGCCGCCCGGGACCGTGTCCGCAAGCACCGCGAGTCTCTCCGCGCCCAGGGTCTCCGCCCCATTCAGATCTGGGTGCCGGACACCCGTAAGCCCGGCTTCGCGGAAGAGGCACGCCGGCAGAGCCTCGCCGTCCGCAACGACCCGCAGGAGAAGGAAACGCTTGACTGGATTGAGAAGGCCATGGATTACTCGGGATGGGTTTGATCCGTGGCGACATCGCGATTGGTGTGTCCTCGGGCGACTATGGCAAACCAAGGCCTGTGTTGATTCTGCAATCAAACGCTTTTTGCGACACCGAGTCCGTAGTCGTCGCGCTCCTTACATCCGATCAACTGCCGACATCCGCCCTGTTCCGGAACCCTCTTTCTCCTTCGGACCGCAACGGTCTGCGTCAACCGTCTGACGTGATGATCGATAAACTCGTCGTCCTACCCCGCTCCAAAATCAGCAAGGCGATAGGTCATCTGTCGAGCACGGAAATGGCCGAGATCACAGCGTCACTGGCGCTCTTTCTCGGCATGTAAGACCTCCCCACCGCGAGAGTAACGGCCTACTTCTCCACACCTTCCTGCCGTCCTCCACGCACTAAACTAGCCTCATGGCCGCAGCCGAGTTCACGCACCTCCATCTCCACACCGACTACTCCCTCCTCGATGGAGCCTGCGACGTCGATAAACTCGCCGCCCACCTCGCCAAAATCGGCCAGACCTCTGCCGCCATGACCGACCACGGCAACATCTACGGCGCGGTCCACTTCTTCGACGCCATGCAGAAAAAGGGTCTCAAGCCCATCCTCGGCTGCGAACTCTACCTCTCCAAAACCGACGACCACCGCACCCTCTCCGACGGCTACAACCACTTCGTCGTCCTGGCCGAAAACGAAGCCGGCTACCGCAACCTCATCCGCCTCACCTCCGAGGCCGCCCTCCACGGCTTCTACCGCAAACCCCGCGTCTCCAAAGAGTTCCTCGCCCGCCACACCGAGGGCCTCATCGGCTTCTCCGGCTGCCTCGCAGGCGAGCTCAACCAGCACCTCATGGCAGGGAAGTACGACGAGGCCAAACGCACCGCCGGCCAGTTCTCCGAGATCTTCGGCAAAGACAACTTCTTCCTCGAGATCCAGGACCACGGCCTCGATCCCGACCGCAAAGTCTGCGACCAGCTCTTCCAGCTCGAACGCGATCTGGGCATCCCGCTCGTCGCCACCAACGACTCCCACTACGTCGCCGCCGACGACAGCCGCGCCCACGAGATCCTGCTCTGCGTCCAGACCGCCGGCAGCATGAACGATCCCAAACGCTTCAAGTTCGATACCCAGCAGTTCTACCTCAAGTCCGCCGACGAGATGCACCGGACCTTCGCTGGACACGAGGAAGTCTGCACCCGAACCATGCAATTCGTAGACCGCTGCAACCTTAAGATGTCCAAGGTCAGCGACCCCTTCCCCAACTTCGTCGTCCCCGAGGGCGAGACCCTCGAATCCTACTTCGAGAAGGTCTGCCGCGAGGGCCTCATCAAACGCCTCGACACCGCCGTCGCCCACCTCCGCGATCGCGGCCTCCTGCGCAAGTCCATTCCCGACTACCACGCCCGCCTGGACCGCGAGCTCAGCTGCATCAAGGCCATGAAGTTCCCCGGCTACTTCATGATCGTCTGGGACTTCATTCGCTACGCCCGCGAGCAGAACATCCCCGTCGGCCCCGGCCGTGGCTCCGCCGCCGGATCGCTCGTCGCCTACGTCATGGAAATCACCGACATCGACCCGCTCCAGAACGAGCTCCTCTTCGAGCGCTTCCTCAACCCCGAACGCGTCTCCATGCCCGATATCGACATCGACTTCTGCATGAACCGCCGCGGCGAGGTCATCGAGTACGTCCGCCAGAAGTACGGCTCCGACCAGGTCGCCCAGATCATCACCTTCAACACCATGGCCGCCAAGGCCGCGATCAAGGACGTCGGCCGCGCATTGGACATGCCCTACGGCGAGGTCGACCGCATCGCCAAGCTCATCCCTCCAACCATCGGCATCACCATCGCCCAAGCCCTCAAGGATTCGAACCCGCTCTCCGCCGCCTACGACTCGGACCCCAAAATCAAGGAGCTCATCGACGCCGCCCTCCGTCTCGAAGGCCTGGTCCGTGGTGCCGGCGTCCACGCTGCCGGCGTCGTCATCGCCCCCCAGCCACTCACCGAACTCGTCCCCGTCACCCGCACCAAAGATGAAGCCATCGTCACCGCCTACGACATGAAGGCCGTCGAAAAGATGGGCCTCCTCAAAATGGACTTCCTCGGCCTCACCACCCTCACCGTCATCGACGACTGCCTCAAACTAATCCTTAGCAATCGCGGCGAGACCGTCGACATGGCGCTCGTCCCACTCGACGACGCCGAGGTCTACGAGAAGGTCTTCCACCGCGCTCTCACCTCCGGCATCTTCCAGTTCGAGTCCGGCGGCATGCGTGACGTCCTCCGCCGCTACAAGCCCAACCGCGTCGAGGACCTCACCGCCCTCAACGCCCTCTACCGCCCCGGTCCCATGTCCATGATCGACGACTTCATCGAAAGGAAATGGGGACGCCGCGCCGTCGAGTACGACCTGCCCGAGATGGAAGCCATCCTCAAGGAGACCCTCGGCGTCATGGTCTACCAGGAGCAGGTCATGCAGATCGCCGCCTCCGTCGCCGGATACGCGCTCGGCGAGGCCGACCTCCTCCGCCGCGCCATGGGCAAGAAGGACGCCTACGAGATGGGCAAGCAGCGCGAACGCTTCATGTCCGGAGCCGCCGCGAACAAGCATCCAAAGGATGTCGCCGGAAAGATCTTCGACCTCATGGCCCAGTTCGCCGGATACGGCTTCAACAAGTCGCACTCCGCCGCCTACGCCCTGCTCGCCTACCACACCGCCTGGCTCAAAACCCACTACCCGGTCGAGTTCATGGCCGCGCTCCTCACCAGCGAAACCTCCAAGCCCGAAAACGTCGTCAAGTACATCTCCGAGTGCCGCGAGATCGGCATCAACGTCCTCCCCCCCAACGTCCAGATCTCCCAAGCCAACTTCACCCCGACCACCGGAGCCATCGGCTTCGGCCTCGCCGCCATCAAAAATGTCGGCCACAACGCCATCGAATCCATCATCACCGCCCGCGCGGCCCTCGGGAAAGGGCAGGGAAGCATCAAGCCCGGCTTCGCCAGCCTCTGGGAGTTCTGCGAAAAAGTCGACCTCCGCCTGCTCAACAAACGTGTCCTCGAGTCCCTCATCAAGGCCGGCGCCATGGACGCCTTCGGCCATCGCGCCCAGGTCACCGCCGCCCTCGACCGAGCCATGGATCGCGCCCAGAAATCCCAACGCGACACCGCCGCCGGACAGCACGGCCTCTTCGGCATCTTCGACGACGACGGCCCCGCAACCAGCTCCGTCAAAGAAGACGTTCTCCCGAAAGTCCCCGAGTGGGACGAGCACACCCGCCTCCAGAATGAAAAGGAAGTCCTCGGCTTCTTCGTCTCCGGCCACCCCCTCGACAAGTACCGCGAAAAGCTCCGCAACCTCAAGGTCGTCGACACCGCCGCCGCCTGCGAGATGAAGCCCGAACCCCAGATCTTCCGCCGCGGCGGCCCCCAGGAGCCCGGGAATGAGATCACCATCGCCGGCGTCATCACCGGCCTCAAAGTCGCGAAATCAAAGCGCTCCGGGGAGATGTACGCCCAGGCCTGCCTTGAGGACACCGTCGGCAAAATCGAGCTCATCGCCTTTCCGCAGATCTACGAGAAGCTCGCCGAGTCGCTTAAAATCGACGTCCCCGTCGTCGTCCGCGGCTCCCTCCGCGGCGAAGAGGACGCCGCCCCCAAGCTCTCCGTCTCCCACATCCAGGCGCTCGAAGACGTCAAGCTCAAGCTCCCCGAATCCCTCCGCATCAAAGTCCCCCTTCACAACCCCGATGTCGCCCTGCTCGATAAACTCCACGCCGTCTTCCTCGGCGCGCCCGGCAGGGGAAAGCTCCTCCTGGACCTCGAAGAGCCCGGCGAGTTCTGCGCCGTCCTCGAACCTCAGGATGTCCTCGTCGCCGCCGACCGCCTCTTCATAGACCGCATCGAAGAACTTGTCGGCCGCGGAGGAGTCCGCGTCATCGACTAGTGAGACCGCACGATCGGTTCACCAGACAACAGGAGCACACCATCGCCTCCCACCCCAAAGGCATCCAACCGGCTATGGCGACCCCGATCGCGGCCCGTCGCGAAACCCAGACCTCGGAACAACGCGCCGCGGATCAACTCGCTGCTCTCCGCACCTCCGAACGCCGCTGGGCCTACGCTCTGCTCCGCCTCATCCTTGGCGTCAATCTCTTCGGCCACGGCTTCATCCGCATCTACAACGGCGTCCCCAGCTTCGCCAGAGCCCTCACCGCTCAGATGTACTCCCCTCTTCTCCCCGCGCCGCTCGTCCACACCTTCGCCCTCGCCATCCCCTGGATCGAACTCACCCTCGGCACCCTCCTCATTCTCGCCATCCTCACCCGCGCCACCCTTACCGCCGCCATGCTCTTCATGATCGTCCTCATGGTCGGCCTCACCATCCGGCAGGATTGGCCCACAGCCGGCATCCAGCTCGTCTACGGCTTCGTCGTCTTCACCCTGCTCTTCCTCCGAGATCCCTACGCCACCAGCTGGCCACGCCTCCTCGGCCTCTCCGATTTGCCCCCCGCCGGCCCCGCCCACCGCTCGTAATGCTCTACAATCGAAATCGCACCCCCAGCAGAGAATGGCAGATCAAGACCCCAACAGACCCATCGCCGTTCAGGCCGCGGCCGCTCCTCCCGTACCCGAAGCTTGGATCAGGACCGAGACCGCCCGTGATCCACGTCGGCCCTACCCCATGGACTTCATCGAAGCCCTGTTCACCGACTTTAGCGAGATCCACGGCGACCGCGCCTTCGGGGACGACGCCGCGATGACCTGCGGCATGGCCCGCCTCGATGGCGCACCCGTCCTCGTCATCGCCAACCTCAAAGGCCGCACCCTCAAGGAGCGCGTCGCCCGCAAGTTCGGCTCCCCCGACCCTGAAGGCTACCGCAAAGCCCTGCGGGCCATGAAGATCGCCGAAAAATTCGAGCGGCCCATCTTCACCTTCATCGATCTCGCCGGCGCCAATCCCGGCCTCGGCGCAGAGGAGCGCGGACAGGGCGAAGCCATCGCCCGCAACCTCCGCGAGATGTCCCGCCTCCGCGTCCCCACCATCGCCACCATCACCGGCGAAGGCGGCTCCGGAGGCGCCCTCGCCCTTGCCGTCGCCGATCGCGTCCTCATGCTCGAGAACGCCATCTACTCCGTCATCTCCCCCGAGGGCTGCGCCTCCATCATGTGGAAGGACGCCACCAGAAAGCAGCAGGCCGCCGCCGCCCTCAAATACACCGCGACCGATGTCAAAAGCCTGGGCTGCGTCGACGAGGTCATCGCCGAACCCCCCGGCGGCACCCAGTCCAATCCCTCGGAAGGCTTCGCCCTCGTCGCCGCCCGTCTCCGCCACCACCTCCACATCCTCGATCGCACCCCCCTCAACGATCTCCTCCGCCAGCGTTACGAGAAGTTCCGCAACATCGCCCAGTTCTACACCACTGTCTGAAAGCAGCTCCCCACGCTTGCTTTTAGCCGTTGCCTTTGCCTTTTGTCTGGCCGTTACCCTCGCCCTTCTTTCTTCCATTCCGAGCGCAGCGACGGAATCTGCTTTCGCCTCCAAATTTCGCCCTTCTTCCATTCCGAAGAATCGAGGAACCCGCCCTTAGCCCTTAGAATCTTGCCATCCTGAGCGCAGCGATCAGACCCCTTTCTCTACCGCGAAGCACCGGCCATCTCCGCCTCGCCCTTTTCCTCTGCCGCCCTCCTTTCTTCCATTCCGAGCGCAGCGAGCAACCTGCTTCGCCCTTGCCTTTCTAACCCGCATCTCACCTCTAGCCATCCAGATCGCCACCGCAACGGAGTACCCTTGCCGGCACCACCTCCGCCCCGCCCCAGCAAGACCCTCGATCTCGCTCTCTCCATCGCCGCGGTCGCCTGGTTTCTCGTCGCCCGCGAGCTCGCCGCCCGCTCCGCCTCCGGCATCTCCCAGCGTCTCGACCTGCTCGCGCTTGGCTCCCTCCTCAAGCCGCTCTTCCTCATCTTCCTCTTGCTCGTCGGCTTCTCTGTGCTCGACTTCCTCTCCCGTCGCCGCTCCTCCACCCGCGATCTTCTCGGGCTTCCCATCCGCCGGACATCCCGCGAAGAGTTTGGCGTCGGCGCCGCCATCGGCTGGTCTGCCGCCCTCCTCAGCATCCTCCCGATCCTCCTCTTCGGATCGCTCCGCATCCAGCTCTGGACCGAGCCCCGCGCCCTTCTCTACACCGTCTTCACCCTCGCCGGGGCCGCCCTCGGCGCCCTTGCCCTTGAGATCGTCTTCCGCGGATACGCCTTCCGCCGTCTCATCGACGCCATCGGCCCCACCGGCGCCACCCTCAGCATGTCGCTCTTCTACGGCCTCCTATTCGCCTTTAGCCCCGGATCCACCAGCCTCAGTGTCGTCGTCATCGGCCTGCTCGCCCTCCTTCTCTCGCTCGGCTGGCTCCGCACCCACGCCCTCTGGCTCCCCTGGGGCCTCAACTTCGCCTGGACCGCCATCCTCGGCCTCCTCTTCGGCCTCCCCACCACCGGCTCAACCGATCTCTCCTCCGTCGTCCAGACCACGCCTCTCGGCCGTCGCCTGGTCACCGGGGGCGACTTCGGCCCGGAGGGCGCTCCCCTCACCGCGATCGTCCTCCTCCTCGCCATCGCCGCCCTCCTCCGCCTCACCCGCAACTACGCCTGGATCTACACCCACGCCCCCATCATCCCCGGCGGATACCCCGTCGACGTCCCCCCACCCGCCGCCCACACCGCCATGTCCGAGCAGTCCGCCCCACCCCCGCCACCTCCCCTCATCCAGATCCTCCCCTCCACCCCGCAGCAACGCTCCGTCCCCGACCCACCCCTCTAGCTACCCTCTCCCTTCCTTTACTAAGCACAGCGAACCACCGCGCATTGTTTGTCATCCTGAGCGAAACAGACGACCCGCCCATTTGTTTGTCATCCTGAGCGCAGCGAAGGACCCGCTTCCCTACCACGATGCACCACCCCACCCCTACCCTCGCCTTCCTTTCTTCCATTCCGAGCGCAGCGACGGAACCTGCTTCTCGCCTTTGCCGTTGCCTGTTGCCTGTTCTAAGCCCCTCACCCACGCCGTCCAGCGAACCGCCTTGCTATCCAGTCTCCAAGCTGAGAGCCTCCCCATAATTCATCACCACCTCGTCTTCCTCTCTCTGACCACCGCCGTTCCAGCCCGGGCAAAACGAAACCGCGCCTGAAACCACCCCACCCAAATGGCCCCTTGTCAAAGCTGCTGGCGCAGGCGCACTCTATCTTCTACATAGAGGTGCCATCATGGCCTTTCGCACGCACAAAGGTGCTCTCCTCGCGGCCGTCCTTTCGACCTCCCTCCCGTTCGCAATCGCCCAGGTCTTCGTCGTCGGCGAGAAGTCGGCCACCGCCGATATTTCGACCGATTTCAAAGCCACCGACGTCCAGCTTCCCTCCGCCCCGCTCACCGAGCGCGGCCGCCGCGATCTAGTCCGCAACCTCCAGGCCGAGCAGGGCTTTGCCCACCGCGCCCTCCCCATGGGTGCCGGCCTCACCCTCCGCGCCAATGGCCCGCTCTCCCCCGGCCCCGCTCAATACAAGGAGATGATCTTCCGGAAGGGCCAGTCCGCCGCAGCCGGAGACCGCGTCGCCATCACCGCCATGATGATCAAGAGCGACCGCATCATCCTCGATCTCAACGGCGGCCCTTTCGCCAAACATCGCTTCCTCTCGCACGTCTCCTTCAACGACAACCCCGTCGTCCAGCAGCCCGTCGAGCAGCCCACCGGTGCCCGCATCACCCTCGTCTTTGAAGGTCATGTTCCCGAGATCTCCGCGCCCGAGGTCAAAGCGCTCCTCGATCCGCTCGTAGACTTCGGCTTCAAATCGTCCGAGCAGGCCTACGCCGACACCCTTCCCGCACTCCTCAAGGACGCCATCGCCTCCCACGACGTCCTCGTCGGCATGAACCACCGCATGGTGCTCGCCGCACTCGGCGCCCCCGACAGCAAGATCCGCGAACACGAGAGCGGCGACCCCAGCGGCGCCCGCTATGAGGAGTGGATCTACGGCCACGTCCCCCAGACCGTCCGCTTCATCCGTTTCCATGCCGACCGCGTCTCCGTCGTCGAGATCGCCGAGCTCGGCAAGCCCATGCAGATCCACCAGACCGACGAGACCGGCGGCTACAACTCACCCGTACCCACCCGCGAGATCGCCATGGGAGACTCCGTACGCAAGGGCGACGACGACGCAATCCCCTCCACCGCTCCCAGCCTCCGCAAACCAGGCGAAGCCCTGCCCGACGCCGGCGGCGATCACCGCGTCCAGTTCCCAACCCCCCCCGGCTCCACCGACAAAACAGACAAGACCAAAGGCGCCTCCATCCCCCCTTCCAACCTCCACGCCAGCACCCATCCATAGCCAGCCCCTCATCTTTGTCATCCTGAGCGCAGCGAAGGACCCCCGTATCTGTCTCTGCCGTTGCCGTTGTAGCTGCCTTGCTTTGTCTTTGCCTTCTTGTTGTCATCCTGAGCGCAGCGAAGGACCCGCTTCTCTACCGGGAGCCCGGTCTCTGGCCTTGCTTTGTCTTTGCCTTCTTGTTGTCATCCTGAGCGCAGCCAAGGCCCCCGTATCTGTCTCTGCCTTCGCGGTTGTAGCTGCCTTGCTTTGTCTTTGCCTTCTTGTTGTCATCCTGAGCGCAGCGAAGGCCCCCGTATCTGTCTCTGCCTTTGCCGTTGTAGCTGCATCGCTTTGTCTTTGCCTTTCTTGTTGTCATCCTGAGCGCAGCGAAGGACCCGCTTCTCTACCGGGAACCCCGCCGTACCCGCCCGCGCATCGACCGGCAGCAGAGCGCCCTCATGTAAACTACAAACAGCGCGCAGCAGGCCGCGGAAACGCCCACACGAAGCGCCTTCTCGTCGCCTCACTCACGCGACCATCCGCATACCTCCAGGAGATCGAGCACCATGGCAAAAATTGCCAAAACCGGCGACCGTAAAAAGGTCATGGACACCAGCAGAAGCACCGACTGTCCCAAATGCTCCAAGCCCACCCGCATCGTCAAGCGCGTCAAGGATCGTGAGCGTGGCGTCCCCGGCGGCGTCTACATCTCCTGCTCCGTCTGCGACTTCTTCGAAAAACTCTAAGCTGCGTTTCAGATAGATCGACTAGATCGACCCATCCAGAGCCGCCCACCAAGCCGGCTCCGGATGCGTCGTCTCGGCTACATCATCCATCTGCGCCGGATCGCTCCCGCCGCTCCCAGAAGACCGGTAGCCAGCAGGGAGAGCGATCCCGGCTCGGGCGTCTGCGCCGTCGTCCCCGGCCCCGTCCCCGGCCCGGTGGTCGCTTCCGTCTCGCACACGCCAATGACGTTCGTGTCCAACGTCACCGCCCCATGCATCGCCAGGGCGTTGCCACATAGAATCGTCGCGCCCGTCGTCAGGGTGATGCTCTGATCCGCCAGAATCGAGCCCTGAAAAGCACTCGTAGTGCCCAGCGTGGCCGAGCTGCCCACCTCCCAGTACACGCTGTCGTTAAGACCCCGGTTAATCACGTTGACCAACGATCCGCTCGCCGTCGTCAACGAACTCCCAGTCTGAAAGACAAAGCTCTGGTCGGTCAGGCCTTCGAAGTCCAGCGTCAGTGCACCCGTCAGCTGAGCCGAGGACGAAAAGAAGTACACCCCTGGAGTCAAAAGCATTCCGCCCAGGTCCGGTCCCGTCAGGTCCTGCGTAAACGGCAGCCCCGCAAGCACGCTGTATCCCGTCAGAGCATCCTGGTGAGCCTGGATCGAAACCCCGTCATTCCCATGGTTCACACCAGTAACCAGAATTCCAGGGGGGAAGCCGGTTATGGAGCTGCCGGGAGTCACACCCAGGTTACCCCCCAGAACGGTCGTTCCGGTGTTGGTCACCGCGGATGCACCAAGCACCGCGAAGCTGTTCGCCGTGCCAAGCACGTTCAGGGCGTCGGCTCGCAGTAAAGCCGGTGAAAAGCAGGAAAGGCTAAGAAGGAGAGATCCGGTGAAGCGCTTCATAGAATGTTACCTCTGCACCTACAAGTGCACTTGCCGCACCAAAGGTCGATCTGCTCGTAACCCCAAGAAGTACCGTAAACGCTACAAACATAAGACGTTTCTAATTTGCATTGACCGGGCTTTTGCACGGTAAGCGCCAATCACCTTCTCACTTTGCACCGATCTCGTCCGAAATGGAACGGCATTCCCACCCCGACACACCTCGTCTCAAGCCACCACCCCGTTACCAACCCTGCTCCACTCCCCCGAAGTTGTACAACGCTTCACGCTCGATCCTTGACAGTCGTACCTCGGGGTTGGCACGCTCTACATGGAAAGCAGGACCCCGCATCATGACCCTCGCTGTCACTGGCATCTCCACCGTCTCGAGCCTCATCCCCCCTCCCCACTTCAGCCGGCCCACCTACCTCATGTGCCCGCCCCAGTGGTACGACGTCGACTATGTCATCAACCCGTGGATGGCCGGCAATCTCCATCGCCCCTCCCGCGATCGCGCTTTCGCCCAGTGGCGCGGCCTCTACGACGCCCTCCACCGCCTCGCCGACGTTCGCGTCCTCCACCCCCGCGAGGGATCGCCCGACATGACCTTTATCGGCCACACCGGCGTCGTCCAGCACGGCGTCGCCGCCATCTCCAACTTCGCCCACTCGGAGCGCGAGGCCGAAGCCCAGCACCTCCGCCGATGGATGCACGAAGCCGGCTTCCTCCTTTGGGAGACCCCGCGCGAGTCCGCCTTCGAGGGCGAAGGAGACGTCCTCTTCGATCCCAACGGCCGCCACATCTGGGCCGCCCACGGCTCCCGAACCTGCGAGCACTGCCACCGCCATCTCGCCAGCGCGTGGCACGCCTCCGTCACCTCCCTCCACCTCGTCGACCCCCGCTTCTACCACCTCGACACCTGCTTCGCTCCCCTCGCCGTCGGCTTCCTCCTCTACTTCCCAGCCGCCTTCGACGCCACCTCGCTCGCCCGCATCCAGGCCGCCTACGCCCCCGAGAAACGCATCCCCGTCACCGAAGCCGAGGCCATCCAGTTCGCCTGCAACGTCATCAACATCGGCGAGCACATCCTGATGAGCAACGTCGCCTCCAACCTTGCCGCACGTCTCTCCGCGAACGGCTACAACGTCGCGCAGATCGACCTCAGCGAATTCCTCCGCGGCGGAGGCTCCGCCAAATCCCTAGCCCTCCGCCTCAGCGACATGGGAGCCCTCGAACCCGCCCATCCTTAGCGCGCCCAACGCACTCGGGCTTTCCGCACCACGAGAGTCTCCACCCGCCTTCAACAGATTCCGCAGAACAAGGGGTTGCTGGAAGTCGGATAACGTCTAAAAGCGAATCCGCGCCGAGAAGATCGGTGCGTTATTGTAAGTGTTGAAGTGGGTAAGAGCGGTTTGTTCGCCGACCCCGAGTGTAAGGGCGAGCGGGCTCGGGGCTGAGGCCGTGCCCCGGATCAAAGGTATTCGGCTGACCACGATGCCCGGCGTCACAAACAATTGTTGTCTGCCATCGTTTGTTCCTCCATGGAAGAAGGTGGCGTTGAACTCGGTCTCGACCCAGATCAGCTTCGTGACGCGGTATTGGATGGCTTGGTTCAGCACGATAGAACGCCCGAGATGCGCCGTGTTCGAGACGGGAAGAACACCTCCTAGAGAGGTCGTCAACGCCAGGGAACCGAATCCCTTGCCGACTTCCAGCGTTGGGGTAAGAATGGCGCAACAACTTCCGTTACCGCTCGGATAGCTCGCGCCCAGAAGGACGGAGACAATCGCGTTGTGCTGACCTTCATTGCTGCCGTATAAACGCAACTTGAGGCGGAAAGCGACATCCGCAAAGCCGCCGCGTACCTTCGGATCGGAGTGGGTGAGATAAGGCGGGAAGCTGATGCGCAGCTCTGTCCGTGGGAACGGAATAACCTGGAGTCCGTGGCCGCCTCCATAGTTCCAGGACGTCTGCCCGCTCGAACCAGTTTGACGGAGAAAGTCGGTGCGGATGCCCTGCTCGATCCGGGCGTTTGTGGTCACCAGGGGCGTGGCCCAGTGCGGCTGGTTCACCTGCGTGGCTACGATTCGCGCTTGGTACCGTTTCACCCATCCGGCCTGTGCGAAGGCGTCCTGTGCACACACCCAAAACAGTCCCACCGCGAGATACAGTGCTGCCTTCATGCCGTCCCGCGCGTAACTCCGCGGCACTTCTGAAATTGCTCCATGCACCCTGGTTGCTGGGGCGCCAAAGCCGAGGCTGGAGACACTTGGGGCCCCTGAATACAGCTGCGGATAGCTCATCCGAGCGCCCCCTGGGTGCTCTTCTGCTTGCAAGGTAATTTGATTCAAAAGCAAACTCCCGCGACAAAGATAGGGGGGCGGAGCAACGTAGAGGACGACCGAATGAGGGGAGAGTCGATGAGGAAACTAGCGTGCTTTACAACATCCTCGCGCTACCGGACGACAACAATCGAGATGGCAGAGGAGACGCATGTTCTGGTTACGAGAGTAGCAAAGACGGCGAAGATCCATCGTCCGGTAAAGAATTCATGCAGCTTCATCGCAACAGGGTGAGTGGCCACAGATGGAGCCCATCCATCTCCGCGCCCGCGTAATATTTGGAGCGCTCAAACCGCCCACCTCTAACCCCCACGTGGCCGGTGAATGCCTGCATGGGGCATGCATCAATCGACGCATCATCCGGAAGCTCTGGAAGACGGAACCGCCCCTAAGGACTGAGGTGAAAGTTGACCGTTATGATCGTATCGACCTCGGTCGGCTGGCCATTCAGAAGGTAAGGCTCGTAGGTCCAGCTCCGGACCGCCGCCAGCGCAGCGATGGCAAGATCCGGATCGGGAGTCGTGACGAGCGCCATGGATCGAATACGTCCATCCCGCCCAATCAACACACGAATCACGACCGAGCCTGAGGCACGATGCTCCTTCGCAGCCTGCGGGTAGACGGGAGCTTTCTGCGTCAGAGCCTTGCGAGCCATCACACCAGAATCGATCGTTGCGGGAGCTCCTTGAGCCTCCAGACTGGCCTCCTCGACGGGAGGCGGAGTCAGCACGGCCCCGCTCTCTAGCGTTGCAACGCGCGCCGTCGCCGCAGAACGCCACTATCCTCCACGGCAATCTTGGTAGCGACGTGCCGCCCTTGAAAGCTCCCGATCAAGTTGCGCGTGACAAGCTCCGTCCCATAGTCGTAGGTAATTCGAAGGGACTGCTGGCCGGGGTCAAAGCAATAGGTGGGGAAGAGGCCTAACGGTGGGTGAGCCACACCGTGGATTGTCCGGTCGAGCATGATGCAATCGAGCGGCACCTTGCCAATCGTCTGCTTGCGCAGATCGGGTTTTGAGCTCTCGACCGAGTCGCGCTCCGGCATCGGATGGACAACCTGCTTGAGAACTGTCCCAGCAGCGCCGGGGGGAAAGACGCTCCTTTGCTGCGACGCACGCCCGTCGACGATTGCACCTCAGTCGCCTTGTAGGAGGGCATCGTGTAGACGGTCTGCATCTCCTTCGGTCTCATCCACCACGTTTCAATCGTCCCTTCTTCCTGCAGGGTGCCCTTCTTGCCAAAGAGCTGAACATTGAGCTTGAGATGCCAGGGAGTGACACCTTGCACGTCGAGGGAGCTCTCGTCGTCAGCCATCTGAAGCCGGCTGCTTAGCGCCGTTGAGTTCTCGGCCAGAGCGGAAAGGACAAAGGAGCAGACGACGCAAATAGTACAGAGATGCAGGGCGCGGGGCATGATCCATCGAGTATAGTGCGGCGGGACCAATCGTCGACCTCAGCTTTCACAAACCTGTCCTGAAGTACCGATCACGGAATAGTCGGCTTCGCTACCCGCGAGCAGAGATCTACAGGGCCCAGCGCGTCCGGAGTGTGGCCTCGCGTGCGTTTAGAAGGATCATGCGTTTCGCTGCGACATCGCTGCACAAGGCGTGCTCGCTGCTCAAAGCTGCGTCGCGAGGCACTGAACGACAGACTTTAAGACTCCGATGCACCGAGATCAAATCTAAGCCGAGCCGAAGGCGCCATCCATCTCCGCCAGAATCGTCCGCGCCGCCGCCGCCGGATTAGCCGCCCGCGTGATCGGCCGTCCCACCACCAGCATCGATGCTCCCCGCCCGAGCGCCTCGCCCGGTGCCGCCACCCGCCTCTGATCCCCAGCATCGGCCCCCGCTGGCCGTATGCCCGGCACCACCAGCAGAGCCCCCTCCCCCAGCGCCTCCCGCATCGCCCCAACCTCCTCCGCCGAGCACACCATCCCGTCGATGCCAGCCTCCCACGCGAGCTGCCCCAGCCGCAGCACCTGGTCCATCGGCGAGTCAGTCACTCCGACCCCGGCAAGCTGCTCCGCATCCATACTCGTCAGCGCCGTCACCGCCAGCAGCCGCATCGAGCTCGACCGAACCGCATCCCGTGCCGCCGCCATCATCACCAATCCACCACCCGCATGCACCGTCAGCAGGGAAGCGCCCATGCCCTCGAGTGACCGCACCGCCCCCGCAACCGTGTTGGGGATGTCATGCAGCTTCAGATCAAGAAACACCTCGAAACCCTGCTTCCGCAGCCCCTCGACCACCCCGTGCCCCTCCGCCCCGTCGTCATGGCTATAGAACAGCTCCATCCCCACCTTGAACCACCGGCACGTTCCCTCCATCCGGTCCACCAGATCCATCGCCTCGCGTCGGGAAGGGAGGTCGAGAGCCACAATCAACCGTTCCTTCGCTGGGACCTGCACCATCGCCTCGCGACCCAATCTCATCCGCCTTTCATCCCCGATCAAAGTCTTCTAGGCTTGCGATTATCATCACCGTTGTAACACCATTCACGATCCAGCTCACGACCTCTTACTAACCGGCAGTTTGCCACAAAGGACCAGAAAGTTGCGCCGCGAAACGGTCCTGTTCAACGCTTGACGCTCAGTAAGGGCAATGAACTGAGCAACTTCGACGCACTTTCCAGCGTTGCTGATCCACGAGTTAGGCCTAAACCATTGCAAAAGCATACGCTTCTGACCATCGCCGGCTTCGACCCATCCTCCGGCGCCGGAATCACCGCCGACCTCATGGTCTTCGCCGCCCATGGCTTTTTCGGCACCTCCTGCATCACCGCCCTGACCGTGCAGAACACCCTGGGAGTCTTCGCAACCCATGTCCTTGCCCCACATATCGTCACAGCCACCCTGGATTGCCTCTGGAGCGATCTCCCGCCCGCCGGGATCAAGATCGGCATGCTCGGCACGGCCGATACCGTCTCCACCGTCTCTGCCTTTCTCACCCGAATCCGGAGTCAGACAACCGTTGTTGTAGTTTTGGACCCAGTCCTCAAATCCAGCTCAGGAAAGGACTTACTAGACGCGATCGGGGTAGATAGACTTCGTTCTGAGCTTCTTCCCCAAGTCGATTGGATCACTCCAAACATTCATGAACTCGGTATCCTTATAGGTCGGGAAGTCCACTCCGGAACCGATCTGGTCGCCGCCGCCTCCGATCTCCAAAAACTCGGCCGGGATCTCGCGGTGGTCGTCACTGGTGGCGATCTGGATCCACCGGATGACCTTATCCTTCTACCAGATTCAGAACACACTCGCTTACGCGGCGAAAAGATTCAGACCACCTCGACCCACGGCACAGGCTGCGCCTTCTCCTCCGCCCTCCTCAGCCACCTTATTTCAAGCGGAAATCCGCTCCAGGCCGCGACGGCAGCAAAGGCCTATGTTGCTGAATCTATGAAGCTTGCGGACCCCATCGGCACCGGTCACGGGCCCCTGAACCACCTCTGGCCCATTGTTTAATTCGTCCGGAAGACCCTCTGACTCCTGTTAACCTGACACCATGCCTATCACCATCACCCTCAACGGTCAGCGCAAAGTTATTAAGTCGTTTGATACCATGACTTTAGCCAAATTTGTGGCCGAACTGGATCTGCGGTCAGACCGCGTTGCAGTTGAGGTTAACGGTGTCATCGTTCCTCGAGACCGCTGGTCCGAAACTTCACTTGCGAACGGCGATCATTTAGAGATGGTCCACTTCGTCGGGGGTGGGACGGGTTCGTAATCTGTTGAAGTAAAAATTCCCATTTATCACCATAGTCCTTCCAACCGCCAAGAATCCTCACCCGCTTCAGTGCGGCTTGACTCATCTTTTGTCGGAGATCTTGGTCTCCCGCAAGAATCTGAAGCTTCTCTGCGATCGCATCTGAGTCTGACACCGGCACGATGAAACCTTCGACCCCGTCACTAAAAAGATCCTCACCCCCTGTGTTTGTGGAAACAATAAGCGGACAACCACACGCCATTGCTTGCCCCTGAACCAGGGCGAGACCCTCTTCGATGCTGGGCAGCACCATGACATGGCTGGTGCTCATGAGTTCAACCAGTTTTTCCTGAGACACAACCCCGAGGAATTCAACCTGTTTTTTGGGTAAGGAACGCAGCACAGGGCCCATCTCAGGCTGGATAGCCCCCGCTATGCGAAGAAGCTTAGCAGAATGCTTCAATCTTGAGAATGCCTCGAGCAGATAAGGAACTCCCTTCCGTAGACCCACTGCTCCCGCAAATAGGACGTGGAATCGGTTTTCTGGAGGTTCTCCGGAAGGACGAAAACGCTCGAGACGAACGCCATAGGGTATAACGTGCAATTTTCCTTCGTGAACCCCGCGCTCCATAAACGATCGAGCGGCGAAGCTCGATGGGACCGTAATGGCATCTGCTATGTCGTATATGGCCTCTTCGCGCACCGTATCGCGTATGTCGGAGACGGGCCGCTCGATGCCCCATTTACGAAATTCCCTAGCGACGATTGCCTCCTGATATCTCTGGTGCGACGATCCACGGTCGCAGACAAAGCGTGACCCACGCGCTTGCAGATGACGAGCAGTGCGTAGGCTCGACCCTGAGATGCCTATGAGAACGTCGGGCGCTGCCCGCCTGCTCAACTGTAAGTCCGTCCATCCATCGAAGCTTAGTGCGTTAAAATATCCGATGTGGTCCATCGTAGATAAGTGATTGAAACCGATGCGTCGCAGCACCATTTCGGGGGCATGCACCCAGGGGAACGTCTCGACCAGCTCACGGGGAAGTCCTTCGCGCTTCAGACGCGTCCAAGGCCAAGTGGAATAGATCCGCTCGAGGTAACCTCTTTCACGAAGTTGACGAGCAAGCTCGAAATGATGGAAGACTCCGAAAACCGTCTGAACCACGCGCATAAGTAGCAGGTGCCGTCGAACAATCCTAACAAAGTAGACACATTCGCGAACGGGAGACCCCGTGCTCAACATAGCAATCGTCTACGGCAATCTGGGAGAAGCCACTCCAAAGGAGTACAACGACACCGTCAGTTATCTCTGGATGGCTTCATTAGAAGCGCAACTTACCGGCAAGTTGAATGATGCGAAAAGAATCTGGATAGGTCGATGTGATCTCGCCGAACTGTGCCGAAGTGAAAGTGGTAATTGGGTTTGCAAACTCGGGGCTATTGAGCAGATTAAAGAAGTCAGCTCTAAGCTCTAGATCAAGACGGTGATCAGGCCCGAGCAGGCCCGTGACCTTGGCAACGGTCATGTCGATATTTTGCCGGGACGGACCACGAAAGTAGTTTCGAGGCAGGGTTCCATAAGTGGGACTACTTGGAACGAGACCTACATCATTTGCTAGACCCGTGCGGTTGAAATTGGTCTTGCTCACGTAGACGGCACCACCATCGCTCGCGGTTGATTTATAGGGATTGAATGTAGTGACACTACTACCGTTCAGGTTGACCCGAACCAACTGTGAGTCTCCTGCTCCAGAAGGACCGGGACGTCTACGGGAACGCGCGAGGTTAGCAGTTACATCCAGCGGAAAACCGCTTTGCCAACTTGCGATCGGGTATAAGCTCCAGCCTTTCGTTACCAGCCGGGGGATATGCGAAAAGGCGGAATCAAAGGGGAGATCCCAACCTCCCGAGAACACGATGCGATGCTTCACATCGAGGTCCGACACGGCGTAGAACTGGTTTGGGTTATAGAACGGAACCTCACCATTTCTTTGACGGAAACCGGACACGTTATCCATGTTCTTGGCGAAGGTGTAGGACAATTGGAAGTAGGTGGTGCCCACGTAGGGCACTTTCGAGGTTTGCTTGCGCACGCTACTCTGCAGGCTGTTGTAGTTGGCGTTAGTGAGATTTCTAAACGTATCCATGTAGCTATAGTTCCCTAGGAGCTTGTTGAAATAGCTCTCGTCTGGTTGGGGGCGGTTGTGCGATCCGGGTATTTTGGCTGGATTGGGATGGGTCCGGGGCGATGTGGGGGGCCTCGGGCGAGTTTGCGACACTCACCCG
>JAABVA010000098.1_pt1 | contig 106696 bp, 111 predicted proteins | sample 5560331 | NCBI WGS metagenome assembly JAABVA01 (sample SAMN12812661, study PRJNA571458) | rock metagenome | isolation source: Antarctica rocks | place: Antarctica: Victoria Land, Mt New Zealand sud | collected 2016-01-07
GTGGAGGGGGGGGGAGGTGGATTTGGATTTGGATTTGGATCAGAGAAGGGGGGATGTTTGATATTCTACTACTGCTACTGCTGTAAACCCCCCCCCCGCGTCGGAGAAATGGTGAAGCAAATGGGAATATGGCTTCCAGCCGGGAAAAAGCTAATTATCGGGTTGATTTGCAGCGCTTCTGATATGGCACGGGTGTGATGATGAGATCGTTGGAGAGGACAGGAGAGCGGGTTTTTTATTGTGTGGATGGAGGTGTGTGCGTGAGGACGATCCTGGGGAGGTGGGTGGAGGTGGGGGGAGATCGGGCTGTGGATTTGGATTTGGATTGGATTGGAGGAGTGTTTGATATTCCACTACTAATCTCTTTTCCACTTTCTTTCAACCTTTCTTTCTTTTTCTCGCTTTGTCTTGAAGGAAGAAGAAAAAAAAAGAAAAAGAAGAAAAAAAAGGGTAATAAAAGCATTCTCTATTGAAACTTGCTTTCCCGCCGGAAAATGCAGAATTTCGCTCTACTCCCATCTCTTTTAACCGATCACGCACGCACGCACGCACGCATGGCATGCTCTACCCGGTCGATCATTGCGCGTTCTTATTGCTCCCCACGACCCCCAGCAGTAGCAGCAGTAGCAGCAGTAGCAGCGAACACCACCATGAAGCTTCGCTCTGGGGAAAAAGTCTGAAAGCTGTTTGCGTGGTTCGATGGCAGTTGGTTGAGTTAGCATCAAGCCCCCCCCGCCTTTTTCATTCAAAAATCTAATCATTTCGCCCCCATGATCTAAATAAAAGATTTCTCTATTCACCCCCTCTGTGCCGGGGGGCGGAATCTGCAATTTCCCGTGGCGGTGATGAATCCAACGACATTTGCACATACATACACTCTTCCCGGCTTATGTTTGAAATTTACAAAATGGAAAATTGGAGGTACAAAGTCTGTTTCCTGTGGGTTTTATGATGCCAATTTGGGGGGGGGGGGGAAGCTGGTTGATGGATCTTTTGTTGTTGCGGTCGGTCTGCTGCTCGATTACAGTAGCTGCTCGTGCTTTACGGCGGTTAAAAACTCGCGCGGAAGGCGAAAGGGGAGTCGTGTTTTGGAAGTACTGTAGCAGCTTCGTTCTGGAGAGTTGGGATTGTTATCAAATTTGATTTGTTTGGGCACGGGGGTAGATGATTGGAAGAGGTAGAGCAAACTTTTCGGTTGGTTCAGCGTGTGTGTGATGGAGGAAAGTCGGGGAAATGTGTGGCTTCTCTTTTGTAGGAACGTGTACCCAAAGAAAGGGGTGAATGCTTGAATTTCAAACTGGCAGCTACACTGGTTAGGTCATCAAGTAGGAGGTTGCAGTGGTGCGTCGATGACTCCAAGACCTAGTGTGTGTGTGTGTGTGTGTGTGTGTGTGTGTGTCAATCTCGACGTTTCGATTTACCCAGATGGCGTATTCGTGAAAGGAGGATAAGTGGGTTAGATATAAATCCCCAGCTAGAAAATGACTAGAAATGCTGACTCTACGATTCTACCATGCCGCCAAGGAGATCCAAGAAGGCCGAGTCAAGACCTCTTTGAGCATTTGGATGACGCCTTCATCCAGGATACCCCTTCTTATCGGCGGCTATGAGTCAATACAGAATATTCGATTCTATACCCACCATTTGTCTCGCTTGATGTTGTTGGCTTTGCCGTTGCATACGAGTTTCTACGCCCCGTGCGCTATCGAGAGAACGATGTCGTATCGTGGTGCTTTGGAGTGTTTGTAGCATTTCCGCAACGTATTCTGGAGAGAGACGGTCAATCTATATTCGAGAAAAGACGTTATTCGAAACCCCTGAAGCCTGAATCGAAGCGACAGTTGGAGCTCCAAAAAGCGTTAGTCTTTCTACCTCGTTGGCACTTTGGCTTTTCTCTGCCATCTAAAATTCAGACCCTTATCATTAAAGTTTTACATGATCGAGAAGATAGACCTTCGAACATATCATCGATATAATGCTATCCTCACAGCCATTCTTAGTGCATCACGATCGCGATGGTCGGTCCGGGACTTTGCAAAGGGCTTTGGAGAGCTTCTTTCTTGCATGATAGTTACTTATAAAGTTCATCTCGAGAACTATCTGTCAGTTTATGCCACCGAGTGTGCTGCACATGTCACGGTTTCCACTCTGAACATACGAGTCGTACGGACGAGTTTGCACTCCGCGCATCTAGCCTATGACGACCGGACCAACATCTGATACATCTCCAAGTGTCCGACTTTTCTGTCACGCAAGTAGGTTTTCAAAAACGACGGGTTGGAAACACGGAACCTTTTTTCGCAGGCAGATTAACTCGTTTTACAGCCTTGGTGTATCAAACATCCCTGGTCGCCTCTGTGCTACTGTAGCTGCTGCGTTCAGCAGGCCACTCACTCTACACCGGGGCGACTTATGATAGCCGCTGGATGCCAGCCCAAAGACCTCCTCATCCGCGAGATAGATATTACAATCAAACCAAAAAAGGCGCGCTGGCATGTTCTGTCCACGTGTGACGCCTTCCCTGGCACGTGAGCATGATCCCTTGCTCCAGCAACTCTGTCACCTATTGGAATACGAGATCATATGGGGGTTGCTGGATAGGAGTCTCTCTAGGAGCGAGCGAGGTAAAACTCTACTAGCGGGCCCCAGCCCTATCAGCCCTATGAAGGCGGAGATTACCATCTCCCCTATTTCCAACATCACCGACCCCTTGTTCGTTCCAAGACTTTCTTTCCGAAAATCCCGAAGCATGTCTACCAGCGTCGAAGCAGATTTCCCCAAAGCTGCGTGCTAAAGTTGGACCGTCATCATCCGAATCATCTACAGTAGCTGCGCAAACCCGGGGGGGCTTACGCACTTGCGGCGCAACACCCTCCAGTGGTAATACGTTTTGCACGGCTATTTTTAGTCGAGGGGGATGGGAATCCTTTTTGAGCATTGCGCAGGTTGGTCATTGCAGCAACTAGCAACTGCGTTAGAGTGTTTGGAAGAGGAAATCGAGATGCGGTTTCTTGCAGCGTTGGTCAACACACATCCGCGTTGGTCAACACACATCCGATACAAAAGTACCCGACGGAACGACTTTTCGACGCTTCGAGGTTGGGAATCTAGGTTTGGGGCAGATCTCAATTTTTTATTAATGGCTGGGACCCATGGTTTGTATATACGCCATGATGAGGGATTTTGGAAGACGTTCAAACATTTAGAAAAGAGACTATGTACTGAATTGTTTACCTTTTCCTTCCCTTGGAGTAATTGAAGCTTCCCCCTTCTGATTCGCACGCTTTATGTACCTATCACTTTCTGTATGGAGATTTTACGTCTGATCGTCAAGTAAATGAACTTTTGAGATGAGAGTTGATTGATTGTATTCTGTTTTCAAAATAGCCAGATCAGGAAAGCATTCAAAGGAAAAAAGCAAGCCAGGTTTCAATCTCAATTATCGTTCTTTCTTCTGCATATCTTTCATATCGTCGAGAGAACTGAATACCAACCTGATTCAATTTTTGGATTCCGGCTTTCCAAGTGAAGAAATCGAAAAGGCCTTGCAAATAGACTAGCAGACCTGATCGCTTAGCCTTGCTTTCCCATTCCATAATCGGCATGTCATCGCAATAGATCATCTGCTATTGACCAGGTCCAATATCACCAGGAAGAAAGTATTACCCTCAGTAGGCAATAATGAGAATTGGTAGGGTTTCGTAGCCATGAAACATTCATCCGCACCACGTCTGCAATCGCATACCTACCAACCATCATCCTCTTCATCTTCAACATCAGGCTCACCCCATAAGTCCCATTTCGCGAACCTTCCATAGCCCTCGTATGCCGCTCGCGGAACGTCTCTCTCTTCCTTGAAGCTCTGTCGTATCCTCTCACCCTCTTTGGTCGAAAGGGGATAGTCCTCAACCTCCTCAATGATTTGGCTAAAGTTTTCTTCTGGTAGCCACGAGAGCCTTGCGCAACTGGTGCGAATAGATTTGGCCCACAATCGCGACGCTGACATGGTTCGGATCGATTGGGTGTAAGAGTAGGATCCTGCAGTGACCTGGCTTCGAAGGGTTTGAGACGCTGAACGGTTTGAGACGCTTTTGAAATACATTGGGCCACATTACTATTCTTGACTCCCGCAAAATTACATTGCTAAGATTTTGCATAATAGGGTCACCGTGTTTTACACCATACATCTCTTGCAAGAAGAGTGGCTTAGCGATATTGCCTCTGGCAGCGCTCGCCTGTTCGGTGTTAACCCTACGACGGAAGGCGAGTGTCGGCGGCTCCGTCAAGGAGAGATTAGAGGTCGAGTAGATGTATGCTGCAGTCGCGCAGACGCGCTCGTTCGACTGTCCTTGAACATGCCAGTCTTCGCCCTCGTATATGGGATTATCGGTCGACACATTGATCTCCCTGATCTGCAGCACAAACTGACAGCCAATGTTCCAGAAATTTTTCCTGAGGTCAACGAACATGGAGTCTTGATAGCGCTCATGATGGCCAAGGTATCTCCTGCGTTTGTATCGCTGCTCTGGTGATTGAAAAGGACCTGGGTCAAGGTCTATTATCGAACTTCTGGTGTGGTCCAGGAGACGTATCCGTTGACCCTGGTAACCTGGCGCCTTCAAGTCCACAAGGGTCCGGTTGAAAAAGGAGATTTGGGTATCAATGAGCCTTTCTACCGCGCCATATAGTGTGAAATGGGCATCTGGATGGACGTTGTTTATGTAGCTCTTGATCCTATGAAGTGTTAAGCGCTGACCCTAAACATTTGGGGACGGATCTGATGTTCACTGGGGTCCTTCACCCTTTTCTCCAAAAACAATGTCGAAAGGGAGCCACTGGTAGCGCCTTGACCATGCCATATCATTACGATACTTGGCGAAACCATCCTGCGCACATTTCTTACTCGATGGTGTCACGACGAAAAGCCCATCTCCACACCTCGATATACAGTCAGTACGATGTACTGGACGACTTGGTAAGACCTTCGTCTTTTCCCAAGTGAAAAGAAAATAGGTATGGATTCACCAAATCGACAGTGGAGCTTGTGCGGTTGAGAAAGCAATCCTCCTTGAGCGACGCCACAGCTCTCTGTAGATCGGCGTCCAAGAGAGGATTTACAGAACCATATGATTTGATAACGCCACCGTCTACTGCTGTTTTGATAAGACTGTCTGTGAAGTCTTGAACATAGTATCTGACCTCATCCCCGCACTGCAGAATCTTTAGCCATTTCGTACGTTCTTCTCCTTCCTACTGGATTTACCCAGTCTGCCATTGAGCGGGTAACATCCTCGCCTGCCATGACCTTCGCGCTCTTCCATTCAAACACAAAGTCTGCTTCCCGGATATTGCAATCCCGATCAGACATATCAGTCAGTTCATTAATCCAAGATATCATTGTACGTTCGCAAACTGTATAGCAATATCGGCTGTATTGTCAAACAAGCCTATGGAACGGTCATGGAGAAAGTCGAACTCACGGTTTCTCAGTGCCATCTAGGGCCGATGCTAGGAGGGTGTTGTTCACCCCGGGGGGATACCGGGCATCATCTGGCCACCTGATGGGGAGCCCACAACCTGGAACCATCCAACCTTGTTGCATTCGAGAAGCCATGGACTTATGAGAATGCCTTGGCCACTCCATCTTAGATCATGTACAACAAGCTGTAAGAACTGAAGCTTGATGACGACTGAGCTGGTCATTGCCAGAACCGTGGCCGCATGTACAACAGCTGCATAACAGACTTCAGAGCGTTGTAGCCTGGAAGCACAATAGCCAGCAATACTAATATGCATTCGTCCCATCAATAGGAGACACGCCGGGCTGTAAAAGAGTGATTTGGAAAGCTTGTGAGATTCGAGGTCAACTTGATCAACAATCGCGGCGGTGTTGTCAGGTTTTCGTTACAGCTACTGTGTAGTACTTGTGGTCATAGAGATTATTGCTTGATGATGCCGCCTTCGCATGGGGTTTGCATACTGATACTGGCGATTGGTTATGGCAGGATTCAAGCTCAGTCTCTGGACCATCATGACTGCCAGAATTAAGTATCATAGATAGATTGGAGGGGTTTCTCGGGCTCCAAGCAAACATGCCAGCCGCATTGGGCGAGACCGTCGTCCATCAGTAATCTATCACATCTACCTTGAAGTAGAAGAGATTTGACAGAACCCCATGTTGAAGCAATAGGAGCTGTAGTAGGAGCAATAGTAGGAGCAGAAGGAGTAGTCGTCCAATTAGGAACATAGTTCCTAATTGGGAATGCTGCCCGCTAGCCTAGTTGTGTCTAGCGCCAATTGCGGCACAAAGCGTAGATACTCGTAGCTTCCTACGAGTACTGTACAGTAGAAGACACACCTTTCAGCGATCAAGCAGATTTACGCTTCATCACCCCACTATCTTCAACTCGGTATCCACTACTGGAAACCTACGAATAGATAGCCATGGAGATGTCTGGGAAATGCAAGTGAATTCTGGCATATTGCTTACCGACCATTCGTTCTTGACACGTCTAAGGTAAAGAAAGTATCGGTCAAATTGGCCAACCTTCCGTCGCCGATGACGGCATCGACATGACACCGTCATGACGTACGACTACATGTTTCTTTACCTTCCACTGCCCCTCCTCCTCTTAATAAATGTCCTCAAGTAGGTCTTCTATTTCACCTTACAGCTTGAAAACCCATTCAGCTTTGCACGACTATTTGAAACTTCTCGAATACTCGAACAAACCACCTTAGCAACACACACAATGGCTATGTCACAGAGCGCCAATTTGGTGGAGAAGGCCGTAGGGCATGGGGATAACGCTGTCACAGAGCAAGATATCACCAATCCAGGCCGCGACCGTGAAAGATTCGGTGACCCTTCAGGTGAAAAGATGAAGGCGCTGTGTTGGATGGGCAAGAATGAAGTACAGATTCGTCGGTACACTCCAACTAGGTAAAGTATGCCGTTAGTATCTGCAAGCTAATGGATCTGTGCAGTGGAAACCCCAAAGCCAAAGGTTGTCGAAGACCGCGACGTCATACTAAAAGTCACCGGGAGCACAATATGTGGGAGTGACCTACATTTACTACACGGTAAGAGAATCATCATCGCCAAGAGTAGACAATTCGCCTGATCATGGTTCGTAGGCACTGTTGTCGAGCTGCAGAAAGGCGATATTCTTGGACACGAGTTCTGCGGCAAAGTGGAATCTATGGGACCCGCTGTCAAAGGTCTGAACGTGGGTGATCGTGTCGTTGCGTCTTTCCAGATTGCCTGCGGTGATTGCATGTATTGCAAGAAGAAGCTCTCGTCCCAATGTGAGCGGACAAATTCGAACACCGTTGAGAACGCCATGTACGGTGGACGGACAGCTGGTATGTTCGGGTACTCGCACTTCACAGGGGGTTTTGCCGGTGGACAGGCAGAGTATGTCCGTGTACCATTTGGTGATGTAAATTTATTGAAGTTACCGGACGATGTCCCTGACGAGAAGGGCCTCTACCTCTCCGACGTCCTGTCAACCTCGTGGAACTGCGTGGTTGATACTGGAGTCAAGGAAGGTGACGTGGTTGCTATCTGGGGAGCCGGACCGATTGGACAGATGTGTGCCCACATGAGTTTCATCAACGGCGCCAAGCGTGTCATTATAATCGATGGTGGCCCAGCTGCCTGGCGTTTGGACTTTGTAAAATCGAAGATTCCTAACGTGGAAACACTCAACTATACTGATTTACCTCGGGGAACTTCGGTCACATCGAGACTCAAGGAGATGGAACATGGTGGTCCTGACGTTGCTCTCGAGTGCGTTGCTGGCGAGTATGCCAAAGGATGGGGTCACTATTTCGAGATGATGCTCGGGATGGAGACAGATACATCGGAGATTGTCAACGAGATGATCACCTCGGTCAAGAGTTACGGTCGCTGCGGTATCACTGGTGTCTATGTTGGCTTTGTATGCCTTTCCTATGCAAAACCATCCTCCCTATCATCGATGAAGCTAACTACAAACCCTAGACTAACCACTTCAACATTGGAGCATTAATGGAGCGCGGCATTCGCCTGATCGGCAATGGCCAAGCACCAGTTCATCTTTACTGGGAGAAGTTATTGAAGATGATTCAAGACGGATCTCTGGACTCCTTGATGATGCTTTCCCACCGTTGCGCCATCGAAGATATGGACGTTATTTACAAGAAATTCGACCAGAGAGCAGATAATCTCCAAAAGATCTTTGTCCAGACCAAGTTCTCCGACCCGCCTGCTCCTGGTACTCCAGAGCTGACAAGGTACAAGCACTAAGGCGTTAGCCGCTGCTTGGGTGGTGGCATTGTGGTAGAACATAGCTTTATAATGCGACGATATCAGATTGAAAATGTATTCGATAGCTGAACGTTATTTAGTGTAACTTGATGCCAGATCAAACAGCAAGCTCCTTTAACGGGACAATACAAGTACCTTGAGGTCTCGCTAGGAGCGCGAACTCTAGTCCACCTCCAAGCGCCTCGAAAACTCTCCGTCCACGTAAGCTCTCAGTCCCGGAAATTCTTGCTGAATGCGTAAACTCGACCCTACTGCTGTATGCTTCGCTCCGTCTGCAACGATGTAGGAGCCCGCAACGCATGAGTTTTCGCTCTCTATCCTCATGCGTTCTCCAGCCTCTCTGTGCCAAGGATGCACCAATGTCTGAATTGAGAAATCTGCGTCCTTTAGAATTTTCTGAAAGCGACAGAAGAAGCTGACAAATTGTCGATATCTTGGTGGGGAAAAAATACCAAGTATGAGAGCTCCCTGCCATTTATGCACCATGTCTTCCATGTCCATTGTGTTGAACTTTGCCTCGCCGTCGTCCTACACTTCTCGCAAACATATTCTAGCGCAGAAGAAGAATAATATGGGTTTGAGCGTTGACGGAACCCTACTTAAAGTCATGATTGAGCAATCTCGTCGATTTCATCGGTAGCGAACGGTGCTTGGTCAATTTGTGTGGCTATGACATTGCATTTCTATTCATCAGGGCGGCGTTGAGGTCGAGGAAGATGCCTGACAAGGTTGAGAATTCACGCAAGTATCTTGGCAGTTACTTGGATCGTGAGGGAGACTTTGATGTAGGTAGGCAATGTGGTCTCTCAAAAATCATTGGATACTCGTGGGGCGGCTAGTTTGGAGGAGACGTTCTTGGATCGACTTGCTGAGATAGACACTCCCGGACTACCAATGCGAAATCATCTACCCGAAGAGGAGCAAGGGAAAAAATACAGGGAAATAGCAAGTATATCGGTATGAACAAGATTCAAGAGTTGACATATTTAGTAGCCACTGCCCTCGTTGAAAATCCAGGTGAAGCAGCGGTTTATATGTCTTGCCAAGAATTGAGGGTGAGGTGATGATTCCAATGACATTACAGCTCTCAATCGAGGTCCTGGCGGGAACTGGAATCCAATTAACCGTTACCACGGATTAAAATGTGGAAAAGACTTGCTGACTACTTTTCCACCTGGCTGGACAAGCATCGAACCCCCTTCTTGGAAGCTACTGCTACACATTGACAGATGCTAGAGTACAACGGCTATATGGAAGACTGCGGTAGTGGAGCGGCAGCAGAATGATCTTTTGGACCAGTGTTGCGAAGGTTGTGGTTGTAACCTACCAACGGATCAGTGGCACGACGTTGTCTCCATTGCATATGACCTACGTTTATAAGTTCTGCAAAACATACCAAAAAGTCACATGCACATGGCGATACCACCCTCCATAACTGAGACTTAAACCCCCAATCGACGGCAAACCAAAGGCTCGTCCTCCAAGACAGACAGGTCCATAGAACCTGCACACGTACATGCTGAGGTTCAGCTTCTGTTGCATGTAGACGCCAACTACCCTTCCAAGATTCAAGTTTTCGACCCATAAGGGATGCGGTCAGGAGCTATACTTCCTGTGCAGCCACCTACCATCGAGCCATGCATTTCCCGGAAGTAGAGACGCCCCTTGACATCGAATTAGAGGTGAGTCAAGTGTCGCAGTACGCATCGACTACCTCCGCACAGCCAGAGGCTGCCAAAGGTTCGATCGGCGCTTCCAAATGTTCGAGCAGAGCTGTTTCCCAAGCATGGTCAAGCGGTCTAGGATTTAGACGGGTTTCAACACACATGGCGAGTTGGACATTCGGCAGAAAGACCCGACAGTCGATACATTAGTCAACATCCGAATGTCTCTAAGAGCTATTTGAATTCCTGTCGATGGAGCCATATCTTGCTTAGCACACCTGAAAGTCAGCGTGGATATGTTAGCCCAGATGGTTCTGCTAAATACGGGGCTTCGTTGCGTGATGAGGTTATGAGCTGTACCAGCTGCTGAGATTCCGTTCCCAATGTCCATAGAATTTGGTGTTGGCATGCTAAATCCATCGGAAGTACAGCCTTAACAGTCAAAGAACATACTTACTAGATTTCACCTACCATCCCACCCCCACCCCTCACATATCCTCAAAAACAAAAACCCCCTTCCCCTTCCGAAACCCCCCCAACGTCCCCTCCACCGCCTCCACCAACTCCCCCCTCCCGGTCTCCCACCCCCACGCCACCTCCACCATCGGCACATCCCTAAACCTCCCTTCCCTCATCATCCCCAAGATCTCATCTACCGTCCTCTTCTTCTCCTCCGGGTGCTGGTCGCTCCACCGGCTTACCCAAAACCCGTCGAAGACGAGATCCTTGAAGATGAGCATGCTGGCGCCGACCCGCAGAGGGTTTTTGCTCATGGCGCCGTAGGTCACCATGTGCGCGCTGGGGGAGAGCACTTTGGCCATGGCCATGGCGGCGTCGCCGCCGACGCAGTTGAGGGCGAGGGGGATTTTTTCGCGGCCGTTGTTTGTCCATTCTTTGACTTTGTCCGAGAAGCTGCGGTCCGTGATTTCCTCATCGTTGACCACGATATCTACGCCCAGCTCTTCTAGTTCTCGGCGCATCTTCTCGCCTTCCTTGCCTTCTCTTTTTCGGACTATGTTGATGCTCTTCAGGCCCCACATCCGTCCTAGTTGTATTGCCGCTCTCCCGACCCCGGAGTTGGCGCCATTTTGAATAAACCAATCCCCTTCTTTAAGAGATACGAAATCCTTGAGCATCCGATATGCCGTTACGGGATTCACAGACACAGTAGCAACTTGCTTCCGATCCAGCCCCTCCTTCTCAACCCTCACCACCTTCTCTTCCCCTACCTGTAAATGTGTGCGCCATGTCCCTAGCCCTGTCGCTTTCGGGATCACCCAGTCGCCCTTGGATACGGTTTTGCAGGAAGAGCCGGCGCTGAGGACCTCGAAGCAGGCTTCGTTTCCAGGGACGGCGGACGGTTGGGGGGTGCCGAGGGCGCTGGTGAAGGGGGGTTTTGTCGGGTATGTGCCTTGGATTTGGTTTATATCTGCTGGGTTGAGGGGAGCGGAGAGGTTACGGAGGGTCAGGAGGGTGGAGTGAGGGGGGCCTATTGAATGGGTGTGGAGGCTGGGGTTGGCTAATTAGCTTGGTAATTTCTTGGGTTTTGTAATAGTAGGCAGGCGTGGGCGCGGAATTTGGTGCCTGGTTTGGTTGTCGCGTGCCGAGATCGGAAGAGATAAGCTTACGAGAGAACGTCAGCGGGAGATCCATGTTGGGAGTAGACAAGCGATTTGGCTTGGGTGTAGCCGTAGGTGGAGATGGAGCGGCGTTGGCGGAGGGCGGTGCGCTTGGTGGTATTTGTGCAACACCTGCAAAGGCTGGAGGCGGTCCGAGATGAGTAGCTAGGTAGTAATGGAGGCATGGCGTACGAAGGAAAATTAAACTTGTTCAAAGCAGGCGGAGAAACTCAGAGCTGCGGTATTGATATCTCTGACGTAGCGGCTGCAGGGGGCGGGGTGAGCCGCGGGGAGAAACGAGGGTGGAAAAGGCTTCGAATATGCTACATATTTGCTGCCTAATCAAGCACCAAACATGCTCCCTACATGACTTCCTAAAGCATCGTATTTGCTCCATATATACTCCCCCCTACCCTTTTAATAAAATATATTTGCCCATAGGCTCCCTCATTCAGAACCCAACCCACCACTACACCCACCGGGTTGGGTTGAAGGCCTCGTCACCTAACCCCGAACACCACCCGTTGCTCGGTGTAAATATTTACGTATAAGATATGATTTTGAATGAGTCAAACGCAATAGAAATCGTATAGAAATGCAATCTTATGCGGAGTTTATGCGGCAGGTATTTCCTACGTCGGTCTACGAGTATTTCACCTTCGAGGGAGCCATACCGTGGCAGCAATCTCAAACCCTAACCCACCAAACTTACACGCTTTACAAAATCGTTGGGGCCTGACTATTCGTCGCCAAGATTTGTTCTTGGCTCCATTTGAAAAACATAGATGACATCCAGGCTGCCTGAACGGTGGCGAAATAACTGCCAATGCCAAACGCGCCTTGCACATCCCTTGTCAGACAAGCCCATATCACACTTAAGCAGCCTGAGAAGACCAATCCCACAAACACCATCGTGGACATAACGTGCATATTGGGGGTCTCCAATATGTGTATCCCCCAACCCACCGGAATCTGGTCGGTGGCACTGAAAATACTTTCGGTTAGCTTCTTGGGTAGGCGATGCATCCATTTCCCGCTACTACTATGGTATCTTGGGGGTGTGTAGAAGAAATGGAAGAATAGGTGGGAAGGCATGGGCTCCTCGGGATCGAGAGGGCAGGGGGTGTACTGGTAGCGCTTTGAGGCTACTTCTGAGGGCGGTGGGAGACCAGGTTCGTAAAGGGCTATTCTCGAGCCGGCATCTACCATGAACTGAGTTGTATTAGTCCCAGTTTCCCGGACGTGCTAAAATGCTAGATTCGTGTGTGGTAGTTCAGGAAAGGAGTAAGTGATACCGGGGTTCGTCACCTTTCGAAAGATTATTGAGGTCGGTTTCAAGAACGACCACTGAAATCGACGTTTTCCGAGTACTCCGCGCATGAATCTTGGTGTTTGCACTTGGAAGAATCCCCTCTTGGCCCGTTCTCTGTAATATACGTCTGATATCAGGGAGAAGAGCTCGCCATCGCTTGCGATACATGTAATGTTTGCTTCTCCAACTGTCCTACTGTACTGACCGGTGTTGACGCAGAGTTCTAGAAAGCGTGGAACAAGCGCAGGTTGTGGCGGATTAGCTCGTGAGGTGAGAATGCTTCGGAGGTTTGAAGCAGGTTTATTTGCTTGAGCATGGGCCGATTGCTTGTGAGCGATTCCGCTTACTATATTTATGTGAGCTTGTGGATGTCTAGAAAGGCTGCCAGTTTGTTGTGAGTTGCTTGAAGAGTCTCCAGCCATTGTGTTCTTCCAATCGAAATAAGATGCAAGCTCTTCGGCTTTTCGTGCAGATATGCCTTTGATGTCCCAGTACATAGCCTGTCCACAGTCGCAGGTCCACTCTACCCGGCGGAACCCCGAGGGTAATTTTGGCCTAAAAATTCGTTCATTCAATGCGTAAAGGCGTTGCAGAATTGGAAAAGCCAGTGCGTGTAGATCAAATGTATGAGTGTGTGTCCTATTGATCCAGCCAAAGTAAGCTGGCGTTAATGCAGATCTCAGAATGTCAGAACCTTTTCCCACTGGATCTGGCGAATGATTGATGGGATTAGCTTCTTCTATTAACAAACGCCTTCCTTGAGGTTGAATACTGTTGGCTGCAAACTCCCAAGTGACGCGTCGAGCTCTCGCCCCTAGCTGCGAATGCTGGAGACCGGACGTGTCAAGGCATGTGGTGTATATGTTCTCGTTATGAACACGAGAGAAGTTTTCTTCACTGGCTCGGGACCGATCTCGGTTTTGCATAGGTTCAGATTGCTTGGTGGAAAGCTCATCTTCTGTTTCTTCAAAGGGAGTACTGTGCTCTCTGTCCTTTGAAGGATGTACGAAACGCTCCAGACTTTCCCGAAGTCTTTCCATCGCAGTGCTCTGGACCAAAAAATGTCTCATTTGATGAATATTCGGCCACGCATATTCGCCGTCCTCGGATCCAGAGTTGTCTGAGTTGTCTTGCTCGCTACTCGCTTCAACAAATGGCTGAAATGGTCCACGCTGTTCTAGAAAACGTTCAAGAAGATCTTTCTTCGCAGCTACTAATTCGTCCAAGTGTATCTCTGGCATCTGCTTCGAGTCAGAGAAATAGTATGATGTGATCTGAAAAGCGATGTAACTGGTCCGTCGATTCATGATTCGACAAGCACCTCGCTCCAAATTGGTTCCTGCTTCGACACGAAGATCTGACACGTATTTTTTGAGCAGACGCGCGACGTTGCGCTCAAACCTATCTGAGGACATAGCATCCGTCGCTTCCTCGAAAAGGGTATTGATTTGTGAGTCTTTGATCAAAAGGACGTATATCTGATCTATGGCTGCCGTCGCTTCTTCAATGGACGATTGCGAAGACAACGACGTCGTGCTTGGGAAAACGCTGTCGCTAACGGAGGTAATAGATTGTCCTTCAGAGTCAGGTCTTTCAGGCTTCGTGGCAATGACATAATCGAGGGAGTCCTGTGCTTCGACCTTGCCTTGGCCGGGGCTGCGATAGTCTACATTGTAAGAACCGTCTGCACGTAAGTTAGCAAATGGTTAGCGAAGAGATATTTACGACCGCAAACCTGGATTCTTGCTGGTAATCGAGGCCGGTGCCTCTACGAGATCAACTACAAATCCGACATAATACTCGATTTCTTCGCCCACCCATGTGATAGGTATGAGAGTGAGTAGATTCATAAATGGTTGTCCGCCCTTCCTGTAGTTTATGAGACTTGCCTGGACTTCTTTCCTCGCGGTTATCATGTTTTTGATTAGCATTACAGTTTGGTCGTCCACATATTTCCGTTTCACGCCCGCTTGAGTTTTGCCATCAGGAGATTGCAAAAAGCGACAGTTCTTTCCCAGTATTTCATATTTCGAATAGGCTGTAATACATACAAATTCATCAGAGCAATATATGATGGGCATATCGTATTGAGTTGCATCAGAAACTACAATTGCACACGACATATCCACAGCTCCAATGTTGATTTGAGGCATGGGTCTGGCTGCCACCCGCATCATAACCCCAAGTAAGTCAAAACCGCTCGACGAATAAGCATTTTGATACTGTGGTTTGACCTGTTGGCCAATCTGACTTGGTTTTTGATAATTCTCGCGACTTTCCATGTCTATCTCCACCGTTCGGAGCGCGAATAAATTTCTTTACCACCTGGCACAGATGTAGAGCAACGGAAATGATGTCGGCCTTCTGTAACCAAAAGAGAGGAGTTCTAGTAGATGCGGTATGTTGATCAAGCGCATATGGAACTTTTACTCAGCGGTGAAACTGCTTGACTGTAGGTCTCATTATTCAATAACAATTGTCCTGTGCATATCGTGCTGAACATCGACGAGGACTATTCTGCTGGAGCTGGAGGAAGGAGCACCTATGATCCAGCCGGGAGCGACTATTGCCTCCTCAGATCGCCGTAACAGAGTGGGAGTCTTTTGCAGTATGAACAGGTTGTGTAATTGCAGATGCACTGCGTCGCTACCTCAAATCCAATGGTAAAGAGAAGTACGGAGACAATTGAGGCCATTGCGCTCAAAGAAATAGTTGCCTAATCTAATGGATAGAATATATGACAAGGCTGTGCATCCGTAAGGCTTGTACAGATCGAGCCTGAATATCTACTAGCTATCAATAGTCTTGGCATTGTTTTTGAAAACCAGCCTTTCCACTACACTTTACACATTTGGTCCAATTTGATCAAACGTCCTCGATCTTTCTAATGACAAAGTCGATATCCTACTTATAGGATGCAGTCCATCTCGTTTTTCTGTTGGAAATAGGGAGCAGTACTGTTACCCCTGTGATTAGTAATCTCCGCTCCGCGTCCTTATAGGGCTGGGGCTAGAGGATTCAGCGTTTTCACCTCCTTCCTCCCTTTGTAGCTTCCTACTGTAGTTCCATCAAAACACAATCTATATATGCTCTGCCCTGTGTAAGTGAAGAAAGCGGGGTAGGTAGGGTTACAGTCAGGTATCTCAATCTCGGTAAGCTGCACCCCCAAGGCGGTAAGAACTCAGGCCTTTTCAACATTTCTGCTTGACTCCAAGACATCAAGGGCTTTACTCGCGCCAGTCGATATGTAAAGATTATATATTAGAGGCTTATAAAGGACTTGGTCACAACTCTATCGACCGTATCCTTCCAGCATCGCGGCTGATGCTCGGACTGTGCGATTGCGAACGCGTGAGTGGGAATCATGGTGACCTGCAGTTACTGCTTGTTGTTACCTTGTGGTTCGACTTACATGTTCACCTTGTCCGCTCATGGTGCCTCAGGCCATAGCATTTCTGGGGGTTATGGGCACTCGTCCTACAAAAAGGGATCAATCGTTTGAGCAGTTTCTTTTCTTTGCGACCAGTAAGCGCTATATCTTATCTTGTACAAGTGATCGCTGCCGTGGTGCATTTTCCTTCTCAAGAGATCCACGGTAACACCAATGCTGTAGAACTTTTTGCACAATCACAAATCTCATCCTGGGTTTGCTGGAGGATACACTGGCAGATTTTTGCGTGTGTCTCACGTTCTCGAGCAGCTTTTCAAACTAAGAGGACTCACTGCCACATCTTTCACCATTTTCCCTGCATGGTTAAAGGATATAGTGCTTCGTCGACTTCCTTACCAGGGAAGAGGAATGTCTTTGACCTAGAACACACGATTTTCTCCTGCATTATTGTGGCGCTGAATTCAGAGAACTACGTTCTTTCGACCATTCCGTGAGCAAAGACATATTTCATCCTGATGGGGATCTGTCCCAAAGCCTGAGCCGGGTCAATAAATTAGGACGCATTTCGCAGCCCATGTTCGATCGGAGGATCTCATTGTCTTGTGTGATCCACTAATTTATACTTGATATGACGGTAGGAGTCTGCGAAGAAATATCTCATAGGATCTATTAGATCTTTGAACGAAGCTTATTGAAGAGCATGTCCGCTCAATCGCCCGAGCGGCCAAAGTTATTATATAAAGGCATAACGACGTGCCACTTGCTGGAGTGTTCAGGGTTGTGAAAGGTATAAGTACCTTTGTGACCACTTGTCCCAAAGCCTGAACTTCAAGCCTCGATACTTTTTAGGTCAGTACCATAAAAGCTCCCTCTGTTTCATCATTTAATTGCTGTTGTTTGTGCTCCACACGAATAGTAAAGCGAATACATAATATCTGCTCAAAGTCTTTTAGTTCGCTAGAGAAATCTCATTTTGGTTTAGTTCTGCACTCATTATTTTACATGCCAAGCCTGGCCGCAAAATCCGTGAAAGGGGTCTGCAACATTATTTATACCCTGACATGTCATGGCATCAGAAAACCAAGCAAGACAATGGGTGTGAAGGAGCGGAACATCGTTGCATCCGGATATGAGTGTTGTGGCATGGTTTCGTCCATTCACAAATCCCTCAATACCGGCATCCAGAGAGCCATGTCGCACCAGCAGTCCTCCCCGTCCATATTCTTATCAAACTGATATGATATTGATGACAAATCTTCTGGTTAAGCAATATACTTTCAATTATGCCGGCCTGCAAGTTCTTCGCGATGGGTAGATGCGCCTTTGGTGAAAATTGCACAAATAGCCACGATCAACCGACAACGACGCAATCCAACCATATCGCATTGCCACCACCTGTACAAATGATGGAACCAGCGTACCCTGGGCAGAAGGGGATTACATGTTGGTATTTTGGATCAGGCTATTGCAGAAGTGGCGATACTTGTCCATACAAGCATGATGTTGCTCAACTTGGTGCCATGAGCAACTTGGCAATCCTCCATGCAGATTCAGCATTTGTACACCAGCCCAAGCCTGTCTGCCGGTTTTATGCCTCTGGTTTTTGTAAGAACGGCGATAGTTGCCAGCTCGAACATTGTGCCGATGGCCCGATACCTTCTGACGCAGAGCCTGGTCCTGAGAGGAGAATACCAGCAGGACCCACTGCCGCAGCTCCTCAAAGGTCCCAGCGTGCTTCCGTCGAGCAGGCCTGTGCGAAGCAGGATTCAGCGCAGTCAGGATTGGCTCAATATAGCAAAATCCCGTGCCGTTATTTTGCCCGCGGCTCCTGCAACAAAGGTTCCTATTGCAGGTTTAAGCACGTTCTTGAACCTGGATTGTCATCAGAAGTGCCTCATTCGCCTTATATTAACCGAAACGCTAGAAATGTAAGTCTTAGGCATACACCAATATCGAGCCCTTATCTGACCAATGATAGGTTTTCGGAAGCGCGATTCCCCGCCCCCTCGCTGAAACTCATCATCTCAATGGCGCTATAGTAAGGCTCGGGTCTGGTGCTGAGGTCCTGGATCTAGAGCTCTCGTCCGATTATTCTACTGTCCGATTATCAAGTCTCCCGCCCGGAAGCACTATCAAAAGCGTTCAAGCTCAGATACACAGGGCAGGACTGGTGGTTCCTTTAGCCGATATAAAAGTTAGGACCGGCAGTGATTCGTCTATCACCGCGGACATCAAGGTGCGCGATCGAGAATTGGCCCCGTGTCTTACAAGAATGATCAAGGACGTATCCCATTCCGTATCAACCCCTAAGCTGGATATCTCTGTGGTGCATGTCCCAGCCAAATGTGAATTCTGGCCAAGTGAAATTCGAACGAAAACGGTTCACTGCCTGTGGCCTAAACCTACACGCTCTGCCTGGCTGAAATTCAAGAATCCTTTTAGAGCACAAAAAGCCCGCTCAAGGCTGTGCAAACTCGGCTTACGAATTGACGGACGAAAGTTACAATCGACTATAGGGCCACGTGAGGCTCAACCTGACATTGAAAATACGATCAATCGAAAATTATGGGTGCATTTGACGAATTTGAATGTGCTCACGACCCAGCAAACAATCAGACAGAATATCCCTGATTCCTGCCAGCCACTTGAATTTAAATTTGAAGTGCCATCGCATCTAGTATCACCTTCCAGTGCCGAAGAATGTATTAAGTGCTGGTTTGAAGAGATAGGACCTCTGGATGCCTGGAAACTGGATTCCGACGAGGACAGTCCCAATGTGAGGGTCCAAGTTTTCTATCGATTTGCCAAAGATGCACGTACAGCTGTGAAGCAATACGATAGCCAATTGGTACCTTTGCTCCCAGACTTTAGGCTGTATGTTGTGCCTAATCGAGTCGTTGAATTCGAAGTTCCAAGGTCCATCTATCGCGCTGTTGATACGGTACTGATGGGATATGACGACTATTTGGCAGAACAAGAGGATTACGTCAGATTGTTCTCACATAAATCCACACAGCCGAACATGGTTACAGTTGGTGTCTATGGAGAAGAGAGCGACTCGGTGGCCTGTGTAAAAAGCGAGATTGGGACTGTATTACGCGGCTATATTGCCATGGACGGAGAAACCATAATTTGGGACAAGTATTTTGCAACGCATGCAGGACTACAGTATCTTACCGAGCTTTACGAAAGGCACAAAGGGTATATCCGCCGGGATCTAGGGAAGTCAACGCTTGCACTCTATGGTTGCCACGAAGCAGTCGAGCTTATGGAGGAAGATTTACTTACGAAAGTGAGATCTATACCGCAAACAACACAATTTCACATCATGTGCTATGAAGACCAGATTGCTGCACTAGAAGGAGGCTTCCGTGAAATTGTTTTTACCCTGGGCAAACAGAAGGCTCGCCTCAACATTAAGAATGCTAGACTAGTCATCAAAGGCTCACAATCCGACATAGAAAACGCAGGATACATTCTCGAAAATCATAGAGTAGCTGGTACTAACATTGTGGATAGAGACGTCATCAACACCAATTGTCCCGTGTGCCTCACCGACGTAGTGGACCCCTACCAATTAGCCTGTGGCCACTGGTACTGTACCGAATGTCTCGAAAGCCAGTGTACTCACGCGAACGACTTCCCAATCCAATGTCTTGGAAGTCAAGGCAAATGCTCCAAGAAAATCGGCCTTCCTGACCTGAAAGCCGTCCTTTCCACCTCAGCATATGGAACCCTCATAGAAGCCTCTCTGTCCGCCTACGTCAAGCAAAACTCCCTCCGGCACTGTCCCATACCCGACTGCGAGGAAATCTACCGCCCCTCCCCAGGCACCTTCGACTGCCCCCAATGCCTCCACTCCGTCTGCGCCTCCTGCCACGACGCCGTCCACGATGACGAGACCTGCGAGGAGCACCAACGCTTCGTCGAAAAGGACATGCGCCAATTGGAGGAGTGGAAGCGGGCGCATGGGGTAAAGCAATGCCCCAAGTGCGGGGTGTCGATTGAGAAGGATGGTTGCAACAAGGTGCGGTGTGGGATATGCAAGACGCCGTTTTGCTGGGTTTGCCTGGCGGATTTTGCGTCGGAGTCTGAAGTGTATGGACATATGACGGAGATGCATGGGTCGTGGGTGGATTAGGGGGTACAGGGGGGTGGATATTTTAGGAGGGCGGTGTCGAGGTGCAGTACTGGACAGGCGTCTAGCCTCCAAAAATTTACTACTCTTATCAATGCAACGATTTGACTATGTGCTGATCGAACTATTTGAGAATCTCCTTACACTATAGGACTCTTACGCTTAAATATCGCCATACGACTAGCTGGTAAGTCGCTTTACAGGTCGTTAATTCCTACTAAAAAAGTTTCACTATACAGTCTTTCCGTTCCAAATCTCTCAAACCGACGTCCCATTCATCCTGTTGTTCATCATACAATTTCTATCCTGTCTACATTAACACTTCTGGTCCTTCTCCCTTCACAACCGAGACAAAAGATGCCACTTCCTGGATCTTAATTGCAGTCTGTGGAAGCCCAATGGTCACACTAGGCCAGTTTTATCTACCAAAACTAGCACAGAGTCTTATATTGAGGTTAATCCATTACACTTCTCGAAAACCCCCTCAAATCGATAGTTCCATCACATGCCTTTTCCCCTCCTATTCAGCCGCCAAATCAAAACTTCAAAACCCAATGCAAGACTGCAAAAATCGGATTTTCAGATCAGAAATCCGCTTTTCTGATCATATCTACACTACCAAACCACCCCTCCTCTCCACCGTCAACGCCTCCACCAGCTTTTAGCAGAACCATAATCTGTGCGAAAACCAGGTCGCCGTTGTGGGAGTACGTAAATTGGATTGCTAGGCGATGTGGGTTCTGGCCGCGGGGTTGCTGAATTGTCGTTTATGCTAGTTTGTGCCTGAGTGTTTGCAGATGTCTGATTCTGGGTAGATATCTGGCTCTGAGACATTCCCTCCCTTCTGGAACGGCCTTCGCTCTGCTCTTCTCGCATCGGGGCACGCACTTCGCTTTGCCGGTGGTCTTCACTCTGTCTCTGCCTCTCTTCCTCGTTTTGACCTCCCACTTCTCCTCGCGAACCTTCAACATCCTGCAAATCTTCCTCTCGCCTGCTCTCGATTCTCACACGGTGCCGAGAGAGGAGACGCCGGAATAGTAGCACAGTGAGGGTCAGTGTTGCGGCTAGTGCTATGAATAGAACCAGTGTGGTGATGATAGATAGGGGCATGGTTGTTGGATGAGTGGTTGGAAGGATAGACGGGGGCTAAGGTTTGAGGCTATGGTTGGGATTGTAGGTGGTGGTGTTGAATATGGGTTTCGGGTTATAAGGTAGGTGGATGTGGTGTTGCTTGTGATATATTACGAATTGACATAGAGGAAGGGACCCGCTATATAGCATTTTGCACGCCTGGTGATACTCCGAGAAACCCAGGGAGCCAGATGCTGAAACACACCTGCGTGAGACTGAGCACAGGAACACAGTAGTGCTACAATGGCTTGTAGACTCAGTCTTGAACAAGGTTTCGAGACACGGTCTCTCGTAGAACAATACGATAAAGCGCTAGAAAGAGTTCTTGATTCGGTGTTCAAAAGAGGGTTTAAGACATGATTCTCTAAAGGTGGGAAGAACAACAGAAAACCATCACCAAACCATACCGTCAATCTTTCCGAACCATGCCCCATGTTCCCTTAAGAGCCGCCCGAGGCGAGAGAAGATTCGAAGAAGACGTAGAAAGAGCACGCACCCTCTAAAACCCGCGAATCTAAAATATAATAGACAAAGGGAATTATCCAATACCGCCCTCCGCTTTCCAGGATATTCTGTCAGAGGCTATAGCGAGTTTTCGAGTTGCGAATTACATCACGTAGAAGGTTGCCATACGAGTGCCTATCTCATCAGCTTTTTGCTCGATAGTACCTCTCCAGTTAATTCAAACAGCCCCCAACCACCAGCACGCTCTATCCTATAGGGACCCGGATCTTTAATATTTCTACAGAGGCGGTTGGATATTTGCAATAGCTAAAGCGTTCGCTGGTATAGTCATTTACTTCCTTGTAACCATACATATCCCCAGACGTTCAGCTTCTCATCATGCCTCATTTACGACTTCCAAGCCCAAGATGTTGTAAAGTGGTCTAGTGCGAAAGGGGAAATATTCCGGGAAAAAGTCATCAGAGCATCGATTGAGTCGAATGAGATTCTGAGACATGTTTGAGTTGGAGAAACATAGGGGGTTGGAAAGCGTGGGAAGGATGTGGTTAGTTGATGGGGTAGTAGAAGGGTTTATGACAGTGAGGGTGGTGTGGGAAAGGTATTGAGGGAACGATAGTTTGTATAGAAGGATGGGTGAATAGTAGTTAGATTGGGCAAGTCTAGTCCCTGAACTTTCCATTCGGGCTTTGGAGTTAATTTACCTCATGAATGAGAGAAGGAAGAAAATCCGGGGTATCGTGACACAATGAAGAATAGGATCCACGGTTGCGCCAAATAATGCGTTTGAAAATTTTATAAACTTTGCACTTATGAGACGGTTACGGAGGGGTTAGAGAGGCATGCTCCAAGATTCAGTGCATCTTGTAATCCACTGTTGACCAAGAAGCAACATGACCCGTAATGTACAATAAGAGAGAAAGATAAGACGAACAGTAAGACAGTGAAAGCTCGGTTGTCGAGTCCCACATACAGTAGTCAGAAGCGTTGCAGACTTGCCACTAGGAAACCACGCGACGTGGATCGATCGGGAGAGAGACAATTCAACAAGAGAAGGCAGGGAAGTTCGTGATTAACCCAGTCCCCAAATGCGTATGATATTCTCCATGAGGTCTGCAGCACTCGTGATCGACACGAGTTTTCTGGTCCCAAGAACTATCGACCGACTTTGACAATGCTTTTCCCCCTATCAATATCCAGTATAGAGCCAATATAGTCGTCAAGCCCTTAGCCTATGTTCTTGAACATGTCTTCCGCTCCCAAAGAGCCTCCATCATAGATCTCCTCTACTTCCGGCAGTTTTGGGGGCGGACTCCGGGGTCTCTCGTCCTGTTGGTAACTCACCTCAGATGTCGTAGTGTCCGGATGATCTTCCACCACAGTCACACTACCGTTGGTGCGCTGATCCGAGAACGTGTCTTGGGGGGCCTCCTCTAAAGGTATTCTAAACGAGCTTTTCCTTCTCCCCCAGAGCGTGCCACTTTTTTTCTTGTTGAGCCTTGGCCTCACATCAGCTTCACCCAAAGCTGGTGAGCTCCTCTCAACCTCTTCCTCGACAACGGTGGGACTCCCATTCATCTCTGGACTGGAGAATTCATTTTGCCCCGCTCCCTCAATCTTCATACCCAAAGAGCTCTTCCTTCTATCCCAGAAGCTACCACTCTTCTTGTGATTCAGGCTTGGTCTAGCGAAGGATCCCATGCTGGAGCCACCCGGCGAAGATGGGCGAAGGCTGGAGGGAGAGGTGTTGTTAGATTCGGAGGAGCTACCGTAGAAGCGACTAAGCGGCCTGAACAATCTACTTATGCTGCCAGGCCTTCTAGACGAGGTGGTGGAGGGTGTAGAAGGTAGAGGATAGCCTAACCCAACCGGAGGATTGTTCTCTGTTCGTGGCCGGGTTGACGGAGTCTGGGGCCTAGCGATAGGAGAATCTATTGGCGAGGTGGGAAACGCACCGGGCATTGTGGTCGCAGTGGAGGGACGATAGTCAGATGGCGAATCGGGCTGTGGTGTTGGAATATTGATCTTTTCGATGATGATAGATGGCGCATCTTTAGGTGGTGGAGTGGGCGGAGGAGGAGGTATAGACGTGCCGGCGGTGAGAGAATTTGAGAGAGACGCATCGAGCTTTGGAAGCTTGTATCGTGATGTAGGTGTACGTCTCGGGGCGTTCGAAGTGGCGCTATCATATTCCATGTTGTGGTACAGTGAACAAAGAAGCTACATGAAAGAGCTATGCGTCTTGTACAAATATAACACAAGTTGCAAACGAAAAGCGAGCACCGTCGTATCAATGTACAGTAGAAAACGAGCGACGGAAGTTCAGGAGAGGAAAAGAGGAAAATATGAGATGGTGAATATTAGTATATGGAGACCGTGCCACAGCAGTTTGCTCTCAGCCTTCCCGCAGATCTTTCAACCTTCCCAACCAATCCAATGAGCGTATCTCATCAAACGACTACGAATGCATCAGCGCACAGCTTTACTGTGTGTACACTTACACCTTAAGTGTTCCATACTACGCTCATTGCCTATAGGTATCATATAAAGTTTGTTTTAGAACTGCTGGGTCTAAGGGCTTATCCATTCAAGTTTATGGCTTTGTGGGCCCTGTCTTTAGGATCTAATCATGCTCATAATTTCGTCTACCTGCCTTTCCGGCAGTATTGCTCCTTCGCATCCTCGGGTTGGGTATGATGATAGGAGCCTCAATTGACTCTTCCGCATCCTTCGCAGCAGTCTTCTGCCTGTGGCCGACCACTCAATGTGTCCACAACTTTCTTAAGCTGTAACCAAGATTCTTCTCTCGGCCGTCGATCCTTCCAATTCGTCTCCTCTTTCTCCAGTCGTATCATTGGGCCAAACACTACCTTCGCCCCCTTGATGCCTATGACCGCCATGCTCATATCATCTCTAGCGATTTCATCCCTCGACTTCCCAGCGTAGTCTTCAATAAACTGGATACACTTGACTGCCAACCGCACTGCTCGGACGCGATCCATTGGGGATGGGGTTCCTCCCTGTTGAAAGTGACCTGGGATAGCCATCCTTGACTCAAACCGTTCATTTGCTTCCTCGCGGATCATGTCAGCGATGACCTGTGTGGTATATGTCTTTGAAGCATGCTCGTTTCTGAGGATTAATTTCCCCGCGCGATTCTGGCCTTTGTCCTTGGCAAACCTTGTTCGAAGGTGCTCGATGTCTCGTGCTAGCATCTTAATGTTGATACCCTCTTCAGGTGTATACACGGCAAAAGCGCCAATGGAAAGACCTGCCATTGTAGCGATATAACCTGAGCGCCCGCCTTGAGTTTCAACCACGAAGACACGGCGCCGAGATGACGATGCTGATTGTTTGATGGTGTCACAATATGACACAAGAGCATTCAAACAGGCATCGCTGCCTAGTGAGTACTCTGTTCCAGGGACGTTGTTACTAATGGTTGCTGGAAGAAGCACCATGGGTATACGGAACGCTGGGTAGTCTGCTCGTGCTTTTCGAAGTTCGCTAAGTGCCGTGAAAGCTTCGAAACCACCAATGAAGAATAAGGCATCGAATTTGTATATCTTGAAGCATTCGGCGGTTTTGGCCATATCGTCGGAAGGCAACGTACGGTTAGTCCCAATCTCGGACCCGCCTTTGCTCATCCAGCCTTCTACATCCAGCCAGCTGACTTCACGTACAGACCCTATCGGCTCGTCTGCGTGATGTCGGCAGAGACCAGAGAAGCCGTTGTGTATAGCTATAGGGGTATGCCCTCGTGCTAAGCAGTATGCAACTGCTGCTCGCGTAGCTGGGTTCATTCCACCGGCAGGGGCACCGACATGTACAATAGCAATGCGCATATGCTGCACAAAATTAGAAAGATTGATGGTGCCTGAAACACTAGGGAAAAAGTACCTTCTCATTGGGTAACCGAAGGTCTGATTGGTCGGTAGCCGTTGTAATCATGTACGCATTGTGGTATTCTGCGAATTCGGCACCTCGAAGAATCATAGCACGCTCAAACTGCTTTGCATGAATGGCTTCTGCAACCTCGTGAGTAGCTCTTACCGACTCTTGAAGAGATTTTCGGCTGATTTTGTTCTCAATGATCGCAATAATAGGAGTTGGAGTTTCAGGCGTTGCATCGAGCACAGCATTGACGGCTTCCACACCTTGCAACGTGGACAGTGTTCGGTCGTAGGCACAGGCATTGCCGCCCCTTTGGACGTGTCCAAGAGTAGTAATTCGTGTATCAAGTGATAGCTTGTTTGAAAGGAGATCTTTGACCTTAGTTGGGGTTATCTTGTTCAGATCGAGATCAAGTGCCCCTTCTGCCACAATGACAATCGTTTTTCGCTTTCCAAGCTTACGGTGCTGTTCACGCATTAGTAATATTTCTGATAGACACCGTAGCTCAAAGAACCTTAGATATTATGTCACACATCTTAGCCTCCCAGTCCCCAGGAGGTGGGTTCTCGGGGATGAACACAAAATCCGCCCCGGAACTGACTCCTGCCATCAAGGCAAGCCAACCGCAATGTCGTCCCATGACTTCTATGACAAAAGCACGCTGATGCGAGAGTGCTGTGGCGTCGATATAATCCACAGCCTCACTTATTCGACTTAGGGATGAGTAGCAGCCAATGGTGGCATCGGTGAGCGACATGTCGTTGTCAATTGACCCTACAAGACCAACGATATTTAGGTACTTGAAGGGATCTACTTGCTTTGCCGTAATTTCTTCCTTTTGTACGAGCTCCTCGATCAATCCGGGCCACTCGCGCCGAAGTATATCCGCTCCTGTCAAGCTTCCATCACCCCCGATTATGATAAGCGCGTCAATTCCTCTGAGCACCATGTTCTTCGCAGCTCGTAGCCTTCCTGCTCGTTCTGTAAAAGCCTTACACCTGGCCGTACCGATCAAGGTCCCTCCCTCTGACAACCATCCTCGTACATCGTCCCACTGCATCTGTTTAATGAGGCTCCCACCCTGTACAAGCCCTTCGTAGCCCTCATATATCCCATAGGATTCACAACCTTTAGCAATGGTGGTTCTGACGATGGCACGTACGGCACCGCTCATACCAGGGGCATCTCCACCGCTAGTGAGAACCCCGATCCGCCTTTTTTTACCAGGTAAAGGTAGGGGCGCCATAGCCAGGAGCTATCAAGATGCACAGAGATTATTATGAGCAACAAGAGCAAGTATGCAGGAGTCGGTCAAAGGTACAGTGATATTAGAGAGTTGCTTTTGTAGGTCATGGAAATGTAGCAATGGGGGCCAAAAAATTTAAAGTAGCTGCGGCTTATCGATAAGGATCTAAAGCTACTGAAGGGCCCGATGCCGCCCGCTTGTGATCCCGATTTTAGTCTCTGCAAGGCACAAACATTCGGAATTCAACCTGATCGGTCCTGGAATTGTCACATAGAGAGTTCTGGCTTCGACGAACGCGATTGCTGCACTGTATGCCACAATGTCGGAAGACCTTTTACTCTCCTTGAAATCTTGGCCCTCATCCGACACAAAAGACTCACTACCACTCCTAATATCGCGGATCAACGAGCAGCGAGGCTCCTTCCGTGATGTCACAGAGGAAAGCCTTATCGAGGAAGCTCGAGCTGCTGAAGCCGGCGAGAGCATCGTTGACGAGCAATCTGCTGGTGAAACGGTGGAGACAGGCCAGGATGCTAAATCTCAGAGTGAACAGCTGGCTGCTGCAAGATTGGATATCTTGAAACAAATCGCGTGAGACGCTTACTCGGGCTCCTACATGCCAAAAGCTCATGATGACTTCAGACTCGCCCAGACGGAAAGTGCGATGACCCTCGACCTTATTTCGCTGTTGCTTTCCAAGCATACCCCAGTCCAAGCTCAACTTACACTGTCTCCATACATAAAGCAGAATTTACCGATAGGCTCACTAGGAGCGGAAACTATGCAGGTACCACAGCTATCTGATGAGGACAAGCGCGATGATGAGATGGTCTCCATTGGTTGGAAAATGCAATCCCTAGGCAATACAGCGGACTCGCTCTTGAAATCCGCAACAAGGCTAGAGCAAGAGATGGAGCTCGAGGCTAAATATTGGGAACAGGTCTTAGCAATCAAAGAAGAGGGCTGGTCTTTGTGTCGGTTGCCAAGGGAAAAGCACACTCTTGGAGTTCGTTACGGCTTCGCCGAAGGTAAGACCACGGTTGGAAGACTCGAGATTCTTTTAGGCTGATCGTTAATTTAGCATACTCTGACTTCCGAGACCGGGGTTTAGCAGCTTTACGACGCGACGAAGAGGGCAATGTCCAGCCTGACCGTGGTGTTAGATCTCGAAGTCGAAGGCTTCGGGTACGATTATTAAATAGCGGGGTGCCAACTGCCATGGATGAGAGGGTCGATGTTGCGAACACTGACGACATGGCTATTGCAAAATTAATATTACAAGCTCGGAATAGCATCTTTGACGAGGAACTGCACCACGAGCTTAACCGAGAAGCACGCAACCTTGTCAATCAAGGTGTACGATGCGTCGGTGATGCTATCATATTGCCTTATGAGGCAGAAAAACAGATAGAGATCGATCTGGTGTCTCTTGGTGACACAGATCTTGCAGTATCGCAATTGGAATTATCTAGTGCGAGTCGCGAGATACCCCAAGGAGACGACATCGTTCTCAAATCTGTTGTGATATCCCTCCGAATTCTATTGTCTCATGCACACCACCAAAGGTTGGTGCAGCGCTCACAACCACCACCACCGATAAGGGGCACTAAGCCTCCGCGACCAATCTATCCAATAATCAAGCCCATCCTTGAAATCTTGCGGCATCGCTCTGATGTCCGAGCTGCGCGAACATTTCTAGAAGACCTAGAAAAAAACCTATCAGCTGCAACACTAAATTTCAACATCCAAAACTTTATAACATCTCCCGACCTTACAAGTCTCCCCTCTCTAGCCACTTCGGCGACTACTTCCGCAACCGAAGCACTAGCGAACACTTTCACAGCTCCTCTTCATACCTCGATTGTTATTCACCTCCCATCCAACCTCACCGCTTTAAAAATTGAGCTCCATACGAGTTTTATTCCCCCAACGATCGGAACAGTTTACCAAGCCACCATTCTCTCATACCCACCCGCATCTTCTCTCGCCAATCTACCACAAAATATGCATTTTTCTTCTCTATCAGCTCTCGAAGAACATATTCTGCATCTCCTTATGCTAGACATCATTTCCCTTATTTCCGCCAATCCGGTTACGGGAAGTGGATGGATGGCTATCTCACCTTATGACGGGCAGCTAGTTCGTAGGAACAGAGAACGTACGGTGGGTCAGACTTTCACTATCATGGTTGAGAAGGAACAGGTGAGCTTGGAATGCCGAACAGTGGGAGGGAGTACAGATCATTTGCGTACAGTGAGGTGGGGTGAGGGGAAAGAGGAGGGTTACGAGAACAAGGGGCTTTTAAAGGTTATCGAAGACGCCTTGGAGGGGAAATAAGAGGGTGAATGTGGATTTGGAACCCCGTGGGGACGGATGTGGAGGTCATAGGTATGCTTGAGAATCGATTGTTCTCACAGCGGTCTTTTTAAGACTTCCTTTCCCTATCTCACAACCACACACCGTTGCTTGTTGATGAAGGCATTAAGTCTGAGCTACCAGATAGCATGGTTAGTATCAATACCATAGATCGGACTAGTGCAGACATTTCATGTCGAGATGTGCTATTTCATCTTTAGACTGATATACTCGGTTCGATAATAAGGCGTGATTTGACTAGTATAACTACCTTACTCAGATTATAGCTGATAAGGCCTTGAAGAAGTGGTCAAAATCAATGCTCATGAGAGAAGCAGTAAATCGATGAATTCCACTGGTATCAAACGACTTTCCAGGTGTTATGAGACACAAAAAACCTCTTAGGGTAAGAAACTGTAAACAAGGGCACCCATGAAACTGGGCTTTCGAAAGACGGTAGAGTTTCAGATTGTGCATGCAACCAGCTGAGACCATAAAACTAACCCTTTGAACATCAAGAATGAACTCTGCCGGAATCTTGAAACCCTGATCTGTAAAAACAAAAAACAGTTCGTCGCCTGCAGGATTCGAACCTACGCCCTCGAAAGGATTGCCTGAACTTGGTAGCAGGGCAACGTGTTAACCACTCCACCAAAGCGACATATCGTTATTGCCGCCTAAAACAATTATTATATTTATCAATGTGATGCGTCGACCTTCCCCGTCAGGGCCCAAGCTTCTACCACTTCTTCGGTCTGAAGTATACTATATGTCAATCCTCAACCTCAGGAACAGATCGCTTTAGTGCATATCCAGCGCATTTATTCTTTGAATCCAGTCATGACGCACTAGTTGTGCACAACCTACTAATCGTGTCTTGACCTCAGTGCACATGGTCCATAATATTTCACTATGGGGTGTGTCGGTGCTTCAACCACAAATAAAGCAATGGAGGATGTACTGCTCGAGCCTAAAACGAAGGTCACATATAACAACAAGGAGTATGAAGTAGTGAAAGAGGGCTTGGCGGAAATACTCAACCCTACGCAGACGCAAAATAGCAACACTACGAAAGGGAATTCTAAGCCCCAAATTGTCTTCTATAACCCAATCCAGCAGTTCAATCGAGACCTAAGTGTTCTTGCAATTCGAGTATTTGGTGACGATCTTGCTGCTATAAGGCGGGCGAGGACGGAGCGGAGGTTACAAAGTACAAGTCAAAATGCAGGAAGGGGCAAGAAGAGAAAAAGAGGGGCAGTCGATGAAAATAAGACTGCAGAGCAGAGCCCATCTGAAGGAAATCATGAAAATAAGGAAGGGGTTCCACCGGATGTTAGAGCAGCGACCAACAAGGAATTACCGGTAGAAGACAGAGATGTTACCAAGCCGGTCACGGAGGAAGAACACTCCCTCTCGAATGGTATGGATGTTGCAATGCAGGCTGAGGCTACGGATTCTGCGAAAAGGCATCATCTCGAGCACTCTGGCAACAGGATAAAAGAGGCAGAGCGGATGGGAGATGTCCGAACGACAAACGATATACCTATGGAACCTGCCAAAATGAGGAATAGGGGGAATCCCACCAACGGGAACAGAGCTGCTGTTGAAATTCCCCCATTTCTCATTCTTGATGCTCTATCAGCAACAGGTCTCCGTGCCCTTCGCTATGCCAAGGAAATACCATCAGTAACCACTGTCACAGCTAACGATCTCTCATCATCGGCTACTGCTGCGATCAACCTCAACATTACCCATAATAAAAATTCTGATAAGATCAATACCGCCACGGGAGATGCGCGAGCACATATGTACAGTATATTGTCCCATAATGGTCAGAGACCGTACCATGTCATCGACCTTGACCCATACGGAACAGCAGCTCCTTTTCTTGACGCAGCTGTTCAAGCCGTAGTAGATGGAGGACTTTTATGTGTTACTTGTACAGATGCAGGAGTGTTCGCTTCTACAGGGTATCTAGAAAAGACGTTCTCGCAATATGGTGGTCTACCATTCAAAGGGCCACAATCCCATGAAGGAGGTCTTCGGCTGATTCTTCATGCTGTTGCAACATGTGCTGCGCGGTATGGAAGGGCCATTGAACCTCTACTATCCCTATCCATTGACTTTTACGCTCGAGTCTTTGTCCGCGTTCGTAGCTCACCAGCAGAGGTCAAGTTCCTCGCGAGCAAAACAATGTTTGTGTACAATTGTGACGAAGGATGTGGAGCATGGACCACGCAGTCGCTCGCGCAAGCCCGTGGAAAGAAGAGCAAAACGGGAGAGACGATCTACAAGTTTTCACTGGCGCAAGCGCCTTTTACAAGTCAAAATTGCGAGCACTGTGGCTTCCGAACACACCTCTCGGGGCCTATGTGGGGAGGGCCCTTGCACAATCCATACTTTGTCCAATGTATGCTCGACATTCTACCTTCGCTGGACGCGGAAACATACGGCACCATTCCTCGTATGGAAGGCATGCTCTCTCTTGCGTTGAGCGAGTTTCTAGACGATCCAACCCAAGACATACCTCCGAGTGAAGAACCACTTCCAGCACCATTAGAAACACCTCAACCACCAGACTTCTCCGCACCCCAGCCCATTCCATCACTCCCCTCTCACACCCGCTCCAATCACCCCTTCTTCATCATCCCCTCCGTCCTCGCCAAAGTCCTCCACGCCGTTTCCCCCTCGGACGCCGCCTTCCGCGGCGCGCTCCTCCACCTCGGCTACCGTGCCAGCCGCTCGCACACCAAGCCCGGCAGTATCGTCACCGATGCGCCATGGAGTGTGATTTGGGAGATTATGAGAGAATGGGTCAGGCAAAAGAGTCCGGTTAAAGAGGGTGCGATCAGGAAGGGGACTGCTGGGTGGGATATTATGCGAAAAGATAGGAGTAAGATTGCGTTGACTGAGGCGACGGATGACATTCGTAGGGCACTGGATGTGGATGATCCAGAGGACTTGAGAACAGGAGTGGAAGCGGCGTTGTACAGGCTAAGCAAGACAAAACCCGCTGCAGGAGAACATAACCAACCACTTGCAACCGACCCCCGCAAGCAAACAGGCCCAGCTCCAGCAAACGGCGACATTTCTTTACAAGACCACACAACTGAACCGACCAAACCCCGAGCCTCTCCCCTCACACTCTCCAACCCGAGCTACCTCACCATCGTCTTCGATGAGAGATTAGGCAAAGAATCCTCGAACCGCAAGCGCGTTGTTAGATACCAGATGAACCCGCGAGCGGATTGGGGGCCTATGAATCGGGCGAAGGGTGGGGGTTAGGGGGGTGATGGGCGGGGCGGGGTGAGCTGAAGGAAATGGAGGATGGGGGGGGGGGTGCAGATGGTGAGGGGGTGGGTTTTTTGCGGGCTTTGAACAAGTATGAGGCTTTAGGAGCTTAGTGGACGGTTTGATAGAAGAGGCTGCTATTGATTTAGGCACAACGCTCGCGATCCTCATCATGAGTGCAGACAGAGCTGCAGGCGGCCATTGTCACACCCACACCCACACAAACCCAAAACACAATCGGCGCCTTTCCAACCTCCACTGAACCCCGCCACATGACTTTTCACAACGTCCACTCATCGATTTTTAGAAGTAAGGGACGATGGGTGACGGATAAGAGAATTCGTAAATTGGATGGGGGGTGTATCATAAGTACACCAGCTAGCTAAGCCTCCGTAACGCCCCTAAAACCTCCCTTGCAAGCACCCAGTCACAGAAACCCCAAGCTCTTGGTTCCAAGCATCCCTCCCGCATTTGGTATCACTCCCCCAGCCTCACCCCTCCCATAGTTTCCACCAAATCAACTCTTCCTCACCCTCCCCTCCTCAACCATGCCCTCACACCCCACCGCACTCCCCACCTTCTCCTCCACAGTCCCCACGCCGGGGTTATGCGCAGGCTCTTTCTCGCTCATGGCTTTGGCGGCGCGCATTTCGTCGATGGCGGCGGATTTGGTCTTTTCCGCGGCCGAGGACCAGGAGGCCGGTTGGGAAGTGTATGGCGCGATGGTCTCCTAAAGGAGGGAGGGAGGGAAAGGGTTAGCTTTGGGTGGTTGATAAGCGTGTGAGATGGGGGGGGTAGGGGGACGAGGAGGGGGAGGGGCGGATGCGCCCGGATGGCGGCGGATGGGGACGGAATGCTGTGGACGATGGTGTACTAGGTGGATGTAGTCGAGTTGTATGGGCGGGATGAGATACCAAGCGCCTCCACCCCATCCAAGACCTCGATGGATCCGACAACTCACGCACGTGCTCGTTGGGCAGAAGCAGAAAGGAAACACCTACCTTGGCAGCCCCAGCGACATACGCCGCATGCCCATGCAGCATGGACGGGTCCCCCCCCTTCTCGTTCCCATTCTCCGCCATGTTGTTGTTCCGAAACCTCGCGATCTGAAGGGACTGGTTGGTGGACGGCGGTAACAGTAGGTTGAGGAATGGGATGCAGGAAGTAAACATGGGCCCTCGATGTGTATCGTCTTGGTATTTATTGGGTTCTTGGGGTTCAGTGGTCTATGCGCGCATACAAGTGGGGCTTCTCGTGGAGTCGAGAAAGTGGTGTGGTCATGGTCTTGGGGGTTGGTGGGTGTAATAGATTATTGTGCTGGTTTGTTATTGACGGGAAAGTGGCATGGGGGGGGGCGGGGGGGACGATTGGTCATTTCGGAGGCGGGCGGAAGACTCGGAGGCGAAGAGTTTCCGGGTTCCGCTTTGGTGTGACGAGTCTTTGTTTGTTGTGCGATTGCAGTTCATCTCATTCCCTATTTCTCTAATTGACATGGTTCGGAAAACGGTCATTCGACATGATATCAATATGAGATATTGTGGGGGAAAGAGTAGATCATATATGAAGGCTGAACTGTCGCTAACGTTCTCCTGATGTTTATCGTCTACGTGATATCTATCCTAGACCGTTACGGGCTTTCCTTGCGAACAATCTGCGGAGAGTGTCCCCGCTGACTTCTCCGTTGACTTCCATTCTGTTCCATACGATATCTCTTACCAGCTCCTACCGTAATTTGTGTCAGGCAACAATGCTGCCTTTTCCACTATTCTAATCGATACAATCTAGAGTGGAATCATTGGTGACTAAAATGACTTTGATTTCCAGCTCATCCATTTTCAAATACTTAAACCACAGAAAGCACGTAAAGACAAATTTATTCTTATTTTGGACAATCAGACAAACTGGTAGAATATGCTCGATGACATCATTCAGCCACATCTAGCTCAATACATAGAAAAGGCAAACTGGACGGAAAGGAACAACATACTCTTGGCGTACGTCTTCCAGACTTACAGCCTACAGGCCCCCAGGACTTTATTAGACTCTTTGTGATTCGTCTGGTTATCTTTTGGACTTGTCAAAGATATCGTCTGTTGTACGGATAAAACAAATTAAACACCACGAAAAGTGTTGGAAATAGGATGGTAATCTCCGCCTTCATAGGGCTGATAGGGCTGGGGTCCGCTAGTAGAGTTTTTACCTGCTCTCCTAGATAGACTCCTATTAAGCTTCAACCTACATACCAAAATGCCGCATATGACCTCGTCCTCCATCAAAAAGCTCAGGTCATCAACCTGCGCTCTCATTTCTTCGACTTCTTCCTCCGTTGCTAGTCTCGGTAACGTTCTTTGTCTATCTACTTTCATTTCGGCCTTCGACTTGTTCTCCATAAAGTTCATCTACCTCTCTGTCATCTGCCGACCTGGCTTCAGTCCAATTCTAGGGCCTTGCAGCTCGAAGCTCTAAAGGTCGAGGTGAGCGAAAGCATCTGCGACCCTAGTCTTGGTGGCTCTGGCCATGCTGAAGTACTGGTTGTTGGAGCCAAGGTATTGTGCTGATCGAAGCAGCTTTTGGGTCTGATAGCGTCCGGCTAGGTACATAAGCCAAATGCAAACCTAAGAGGGCTGCGCTATCAGGGTGCTCCCAAATTGCCGCTCACAAACACAACTAAGGCTGCCGCATATCTATATATAAGAGATCAGTACGACATCAGATTCTTGGGTAATGAGCCGATAGCTTTGCTTACGCTGCAGTGGCACCAAAGACCTCACTCCTTTGAGCATTTGTTAACAGGCCAACCGATCCGGCAAACATCAGCGTAAATGCTCCTAAGGCTCCTAATCGTGACCCAGGCGAGCGGATAAAGTACAGAGTGACTACGGCACCAACCAATAGAAATGCTGCAACCAAGAGGCTGATGACCACTACAATTCTCGCGACAACCGCTTCACGGAAATAGTAAACTGGGCCCCAAGATCGGGGTTGGTCATGTCGATCCTCCTATAATCAATTAATAAACAGCAATTTGCAATGTTATAGATAGGGGAATTTGGAAGCTAACCCTTAGGAAATACCCAAGATGATTCCTGACAAAGGCTGATAATCGATCTGGCTCCTGCTCCACCTGGAGTGCTACCAGGTCTTTTTCGTCTTCCAGCAAGCTCTCACCACTACCCAGCAAAGGTGCCTTGTGGCGAAACCATAACTTGAAGGTCCCAAGGGCGTTGGCGCCTGGGGCTTCGAGCGCAGCGACCTGACTTCGAAGCAATAAAGCCTCCTCTGATAACAATTAGATAACCCGGAAATGCATAATTAGGAAGAGCATACGGTAGTCCTTCATCACTTGTCGTATCTGTAGTATTATCTTCAATTTTTTTGCTTGCCGCCCGCTCTCATCCTGAGCGTTGCGGATCATAAACTCCCAATCTCTGGAAAAACGGTCGACCTTTATCTTCTCGCTAACATCTTGTGCGTTGATGATCTCGATCCTGTCGTCTTCGTCAAGTTGCTTGAGCTGTGCTTCCAGGACCTGCATCTCGGCTTGCAGATATAGAAGGTTCCGAGCGCCAAGGGCACTGAATTTCCGAAACAGTAGGAAATCATTATCACTGGCGATGAATTCTGCTAATTCTGCGTAACCTTCAAGATATTCCTTTGGTCGTTGGCCAGACTCGACATCTGTTTGCGCCGACTCAGAGCCTTGCTCTTTGACATTCGAGCCGATACTAAGCCAAAATCCACGAGCCATTCGTGAAAGCTCAGTGTAAGAGTTGCGCGAATACTTGCATAACTACTTGTCAAGATCTAACAATCGAGTGCGTTTCACAGACGTGATGGATAACAACAGCAAGGGAGAACGAGTCAGAGGGGCAACGGGGCTATGCCACTGCAAGCAAGTGAGGCTGTAGCTGGGTCAAGCGATTAAACTACACGTGAACCTTTCCCACTTTCCTCTGCGATAAACAACAACTCATCGCTCTGTCTGCTCAAAGTTCGGTTCTTAAAAACCCGGATCTGACTCAGCTGCCTACTCGTAGCCCCCTTGCAATATCGCGAAGAACTATCTCGGCGTACGGAGAATGAACAGAACATTATCCAGGCGTTTGAAAAATCTTCAAAATTGGTAGCTGATGTGCAAAGAAAAGAGCAGGCCGGGAGAGCAGAAAAGCAGAGACAGGAGGTGTGGGACGGATGGTATAAGACACAGATGCTAATGTTAGTCAATCGGTCTTCGTGAGAGTCCACCAAACACAGAAACATGTGATTACTACAAGGGCAGAAGGCTTGATTCAAGAGCTGTAGTGGAGCCATTACTAGAACCTTAGATCTCTTTCCTGTTATCGTGTCATCCGCTCGCAGGTTTTCCAGCTGATAGACGAATTGGTTCGAACGAGGCCGAGATGCATAGACGGCGGAAGGGGGTGACGAGTGGGAAGTAATGCGTCATCAGTCATTGCGATTCCACAGTTTCTCGAAGACACAAATCGGGATGCATGCTATGGGTTCAGTGCGTATTACAAGGTTTTTGAGCGCAAGCTGTCACCACAGCCTCGACCACAGCCTTCATGCGCGGGAAGCCTTGATGCTTTTATCGCCTTTTCACTGCTTGATTATTACTGTCGCATCCGCATCAACGATTTCGACAACCAGACCCTTCTGCAAGTCCTATCAGGTGTACAATGATTAAAAGGAGCTGTGAACGTTCTACGCTGATTCCTTGTTGATTGAGATCACAGGCTTCAATCCTACCCCAGCCTCGTTCGAGTATTCTTAGAAGTATGCCTACTCAAGGAAGTTGCGTTCCAGCCATGGGGTACTATGCGACAGACACTGGATCCCGAGCAAAACAATTCATCCGTCCCCAGGCACATGATAATGGGAAAACACCCACCGTAGTTCATACTGCTGGTAGATTGGGGAAGTACGACACTCGGATGAAAACAGCGGGCAGCTGCTACTTCGAATCGGGCGAAAGTAAACATAATAAAAAGTGGTGGAACCCTACATCTAAGAGCCGTTCAGGAGGTTTCGCAAGCGCCCAAGGCCAAACGAGCTCGACTTCTGGTAAACTGGCTCTCTTGACCTCTGCAGGAGACTGCTCCTAGACTGAATCCAATAGTGACAAACTCATATCGCGAAGTATTAAGTCGGCGTACGAGAAACGAAACAGCCATTACTCAGACGTTCGAAAATTCTCCGCAGTCGCTTTTCGATGAAGGAAAAATAACTAACACGAAAAAAGGATGAGGACTGGGCAGTCGAGAAGAGAAGATAGTCGGATTGGGATACGTGGTATCGAGAACAGGTGAACTCACAAGGTAGCGGCAATTGATGAATGAAACAAGGCGTGGAGGCTTGTAGAGTACTTGGGCACATTCTGGGCTGTGCACTACCACGCTAGGAAGCTTTACCACATCATATGCAGCTTTCAGGCACAGGCTGCAGCATTCCTTTACGGTTTGTACAGCAAGGCTGAGTGTGCTCTTTGACGCCCTACTTTGCCTGAAACGCGTCTGTGTCGAGCCTCGCTTTCCAGTGCTTTTCCATCAAATGCCAATACAACACCCTACATCTTTTCTTCTTCAACTTCCCACAAACAGACCACATTTATATCAATACACTACCTCCCTCCTCTGATATCTTCTCTGATCTCTCAGCCCTCACAACAAAATTTTCCAATTTATGCTAGCACAACATTCCAATTGTGCTGTTCACAGAGAGTGATTAATCCTGGCCGTCGCCGCGCCGAACGCAAAGGCCTGGGCCAAATTCAACGCCGGACTCGCAGGCGGTTCGAAGAAAAAGAGCAGCCTCTTCGCTGTATTTCTTGCCTGGTATTGCCGCTCTTCTGCCTCGGGCGCCGAGGAAGCAGCCCCAGGCGGGCGAGTCGATATGAAGCCTACAGGAACTGCGGAAGACCTCGGGCCTTGTCGGGCTATACACAGCAACGATCGATGGATGGCCAAGAAACATCAACCCGATTTCCTAGCTTGGCAAGATGTCCGTTTCAAACTCGTGTTTTGGACAAGATTATTATTTTGGATGAAACATCCGCACCCGTACTACGGGCAACGACAACACAAACAGTTCCACCGACTTCATGATCTAGACTTATCAGCCAAGCCGATCAATAACCGAAGAAACACCACAACAGCCACTCATGCCCCAAGTTCCCCAACCTCCTCCTCAGGCTTCGACATCACCTCCGCCACATCCCCTTTATTTCCACACCTTAGTCGCTTTCAGATAATTAAACTTCCAAGGATTACCGTTCTCAACTTCGGTTCTCACGGCCCCGATGTCATAACGGCCCTATCCATTGAATGTCAGGGGAAGAGAAAGCATAGAAGCCCAAATCGGGCAACGTGGAAGGACAGAGATTCACCCCAGTCTGAACCATCCTGTCCCTACGAGCCGCACCCCGCCGCAACGTCACACTAGCGTTCGCGCTCACTTTCGCCGCTCTCCTGGCTGCGGCAGCTCGATATACAACGCCCTACCACCATCATCTCAAATATCAGCACACCTCACAAACCCCACAATAAACCGTAAGCGAAACCTAAACCCTACTTACGTAGTGATAAGCTGACCTCCATCAGCTCCCCAAGCTGCGCCTCCCACCTCTTCGCCAAGCCCGCGCTTGAGAACTTCTCGGGTACGTCGCCGAAGAGGCTCGTGAAGTCGATTGTTAATTTACAAGCGAAGCCGTCATGGATGAGGCTGGACCAGGATTTGAGGTCCACGTTGAGGGACTGTGGGGGGTTTCGGGGGCAAGGAGGGTGGAGGATTGGGAGAAGGGGGAAGGAGGGGAGAAGGAGAGGGGAGAGGGGAGAAGGAGAGGGGGGAGGGAAGGAAGAAGACCCATTTTGTTACGATGTCGTGGATGTTGGCTCTATCGAGGAGGTATTGGAGGTGGTGTATGGTGGTGATGACATGGTGGGTTAGGTGTATGTTTTGTGACTAGGTGGTTTATCTGGAACCCTGGTACGAGGAAGTTCTGTTGGGTCTCTTTGGGTGAACGATTTGAAGCTGTTGTACTGAGATTTATATCCAATTGCCTAGGAAATATCCAGCTTGTACTCGGAAATAAGACCTCTGGAATTCCAGCCGGAGACAGTCAGACCAAACCCTCTGGGCTCTTTTGCCCCCGTCTTTTCCCCGCAGCGGCACAAAGCTCCTCCGCTCACAGAACACCAGGTGAACCAGAAGGTGGGGCAATCTAAATCGATAAAGCTGTGACCTAGCCGAATGTGGATTCGGGATCGGGCAAATTGCACAGAGCCTCCGGATATAGCGGTGATACCGGGATTGATATAGTATATAGTAAGGAAGTAGAGGCGATGAGAAGTACTATCACTTACCTGTTTACAGACAGCTTGTGAAAAGGAAATCTATCGTTGGAAGCTTCGAAGCATGACGATCCTCCTCCTGGGCGGCACTGGCCGAACTTCCACAAAGATCGCTGGTCTCCTCGACCGAGCCAGCATCGCCTACATCCTCGCTTCCCGCTCCTCAAAGGAGTGTAAATTCGACTGGTTGGATGAGTCAACCTATAATAATCCATTCTCAAAGAACGCCGGCATCACATCCGTCTACCTTATCGCCCCAGCCGTAACAGACATCTTCACCCCCATGAAGAAATTCATCGATCTCGCTAAGCACAACGGCGTAACCCGCTTCGTGCTCCTCAGCTCCAGTGCGCTTGAAGCCGGAGGTCCTGCTCATGGCAAGGTGCATGAGTATTTGGTGGGGCTGGGGGTCGAGTATGCAGTGCTAAGGCCGACATGGTTTATGGAGAATTTTTCGGAGGAACAGCGCGCCAAGACTATCAGGGAGGAAGGTAAGGTTTATTCTGCGGCGGAGGATGGGAGGATTCCGTGGGTTTCGGTGGAGGATATTGCGGCGGTGGGGTTTCGGGCGTTGGTGGATGAGAAGTCGATGGATAAGGATCTGGTTATTCTTGGGTCGGAGCTTTTGAGCTATGATGATGTGAGTTGTTGCTAAACGTTTGCCGAGTCGTGTATTGACACTGCGTGATCATTCAAGGTCGCTGCTATCCTGAGCGCCGTCCTCGGACGTAAGATCACGCATGTGAAGCTGTCGCAGCCTGAGCTGGCTGCGAGAATGCAATCCTCAGGGATGCCGGCTGAATATGCTAATATGCTATCTTCCATGGACACGAGGATCGCTAAGGGATCAGAGGAGAGACTGAATGATGTTGTGTTAGAGCTTACGGGGAAGCCTCCAAGGAAGTTCCAAGATTTTGCGGAGGCGAACAAGAGCTGCTGGACGTAATTCGCTTGTGGCCGTTGAAGATTTTTAGGATATACATGAAGATATCATGCTATTGTGCGTACGAGGGGTAGGTTAATCAAAGTCAGATTTAGTGCACAAGCTTGTTGAGACCGAAGCATGTTGAACTGTAGTCTTGATGTTTGAGAGAAAAGGCTGTCTTGGCTGGTACATCAAAAACCACTCTAGACGCGCGCAGACCTGTCGACTGAGCTATCGTTATTATGTCCTTCCTCTCCGGCATATGATTTTTGGTATTCGTTTGACTTGGGAGGTTGGTGAAAGACTTAGGCGGCTATCGGAGAAGACTTTCCGGCCGGCGCCTACAGAGACAAACTCGATTGCACCACATCCAGCTTGCCCAGCTTGCAATGTTTCCATCTCCTGTGGCTTATTTTGTTGACATGTCCCAAGGTGGCATGATGATAATCTTTGCTGTAAAAGTCTTCGGGGTAAGTGAGAGTATCATCGAAGCGTTTCGGCACCAAGACCTACATTGTTGCGGGTGCTCAAGCTTCTCCATTGCTCCTGTGCTGCGCATAACGCTATACCATGTGCTTCCTTATTACAAATCTATCAGCCTCTTTTTCTTTGAATTTCTTGGATCTCTTGAGTAGCCACCTGGATTATGTTGAATGAGAAGAAGTTGGCGCGGATCGTCGAACACGCTATGGGCTTTGTTTGAACTAGGAGAGGTATGAAAGAGGAACGTAGGAAAAGGTAAGCGTGTCGGTTCCCTAGGACATTGGAAGCGATATTGACACGAGGTTGCAAGAAGAGGACTAATGCTGTGGCGGTGGCGATGGTGAGACAATATCGTGGGATGCAGTTCGAAAAGATATGTACCTCGACGTGTCACAATTATGTACATGGTAATACTATGAGTGGGTAAGACGATATTGGAGAGTTGCGAAGCCTGAGTGAGGTAAAGCGGATGAAGTGATTGGGATAAAAGAGGAGAGAGGAGGGCATGGCCAGTGTTGATGCTCGAGGCCAGATTGTGGTCTCTGCTGAACGATTCTACCCAAATTGTCAGAACAAAAAAAAAGCATCGACTTCAGCTGGATTCGAACTTGGAGCTTCGAATGTCAAAAAAAAAGTTGCTCAGTGACAGCCCTGTCCTATCAACACAATAAAAGCCCCCAACACCCACCCCAAGGTAAGTTTGTGTGCAATACATAGGCCAAGGGGCAAGCTCGAGACCAGTGGCTTAAAGACAAATGATCTTTTCGCATCCGTAGACTTGGAATCCTGCTCCGGGACACAAACGTGCCCCACTCACCCCCCCGAACAGTGAGGCTACTCTAGGAGAACGCGTAGACTTAACCGCGAATCCAAAACCAGGTGGAACCTGAATCACCTCAGTGAGCGGGCGGGCTGACCACGGGCGGGACCAAGTATTCCACATACGCCACTGAGCCGGGTACAATAAAGTTCTTATCCTGCAATATAAAGGGTCTTGGCTAGGTAGGGCATGACTTAACACGGGATAAATTTTCTTTATATCCGGCTAACGCCCCTATTATTTGGAATTCCTACACAGGGTCGAAGAAATGCATCTATTCGATATCATCCTAATCTATTCAGACTTGCCGAACTCACCAGCTTCCTCTCCACAATGATTATCACCTACTCGCCTCCCATCTTCAGACTCTACCTACCTTGGCAAGAAACAGATAATACACCCTCCTCCTCCAGACGCTTGTATTGCCACTTCCTTTACGCTTTGATATAGGCCATAGAGCTCCGTCCTCGGATGTTTATACTTTCTTGCGTACGGCCGCCCTTACTATAATGATAGACTTCGCCATGGAGCACGAACCAAAGACTGGAGTGCCCCAACAGAATCGATCGCACTCCATCGTCATGCTTCACTGACGAATACAAGCAGCTTTTTACGCTAGGTGTAAAATGGTGGGCAATGAACAGTTCCAAGACCATATTATCTACTCGGAATTCCTTAGACGAGCTCATCGCCGTTTGCTGTTGGTTGCGTGATTATTCTTCTCTCAATTTTTGGCTACGTAGAGACTATACCACCTTTATTTCCTAAGACTCCGGGCATCATTCAACCAAGAGCTAGTTCAAACAAGAGAGGCCGTGTAGGGAAACGAGTATTCAAAACCGTCTATGGCTTTTATGTCCGAGTTTCGGCTGGCCTTGGGTTCATAAGGAGCGTATAGTGGATATAGCCTAATACAAAAAACCTCCCCCCATCCCAACTCATCATGGCGAATGCCTTTTTCTGTCCAACAACACCTCTCCTTCAGAAGCGACGCCAGCCAGCGCACACTAAAATGCCAAGCGTAACCTCACACGTCGAACTGCTGCTCGTAACCCCTACCACAAGCTAAACTTGACTCTCAATCATTTCATCCACCTTCTACCAGCCAGCCCCCATAAGTCGCCGAGCAACTTACTCACCCACCAGTCTTCTAGCTCCGATCCCCGTTGATATCCTACGCGAGCCCTGTATCGGACGCCTCGACCGTCTGAGTTGGGAATTTGGTTGCCGCTGCTCCATTTCTAGCCAAGGGTGCAGAAATCGGAGAGGTGGCGTCGATGCCGTAGGAGGTAGATTGGGAGCTGCCTCCGTAGCTGGTTGTGGTGCAGATGCCACCGCGGAGGTGAGGGAGGTGCAGAGGGGGCGGAGTGGGTGAGGCGAAGAGGGTGGCGATGGCGATGGCGAGGGGTTGCAATTACATGGTGATATGAGTCGGTGAGCTTGGAAGTCTTTCATGAAATAGTGAATGTGCTTGCCGTTGAAGATACTTATCGAACATCCGACTTCCTCGAAAGATTTATCCCGCAACCCAACCTCTCCAACCTCTCCAACTCCTCACCCACCACCCCCAAGACCTCAAAACCCTCTACCACGCCACCTATCCCATACCCTACTTCTACCCTTCCCTTCCATGCTCACCATCGTTCCCATCCTCCATGCTATCAAAACATCTCCACCGCATCCTGCTCGAGCTAGTCCTATCCTGATTCCTGTCTTGTCATTTCCGCATCAAGCTCTTACCGAACTATGCTGATTTACAGGACCCCATCCCGCCTCCTGTACTCCACCGCCTACCCACGCCTTATCGTCCGTAAACACGAAATGAGCATCCGTTTCAGCATTGCTCAAGCCAGCTTCCCGTGAGTAGCGCTGTAGTTCGGGGGGTTTTTGATGGGTGGAAAATGTGTGTTGTGTGGAGGGGGGCAGTAGGGTGGGCCATGCGAAGGGGATGTAGGTTTTTTTTGGTGGTTTATTGTTGAGGTGGTTTCGGTGAACCGATTTTGCACTATCTTTTATCCACTCCAGAACAGGTTATGACCGCGGAAGGTAGAGCCAAAGCTATTGAAGATGGCGGCTTTCTCATATGAAAAGCCGAGTATTTCATACGTGTATATTTAATATTATGTACTTTGCTTATATACAATAGACCTTTTGAGTAGGTACAAGCTGCTTTCTGTACTCCTCAACGCTGATTGAAACTCTTCTGTTATATGATCTATTCAGATCGCTCAATACTCCTCTATATTTACCCTTTCAATCTATTGATCATTAAATACCCAGGTATCTTGTAGCCGGTGATTTTCCAGCCGGCAAGGCCTCAGTAATATGCCCAAGTATTTTCCATATCGTACAAGCCCATTCGCGGCCTAATGTTGTTGCCGTGCGATTCGCAAATATCTCAGGGCTTCTGCAATTGCTCCTGCGAAAATGTTCAGTAATGAGTTCGTGCTATAAGAATGGAGAGGACATACCTTTCTGAAAAACTTGAAAAACCCAACGCAAATACTCAACTGCATCACCAGCGCAATCCAGAACCACGCGTTGCTCAACCCCCGCGAGCTAAGCGCAAGATTCGGAAACACAGGCCCCGGCCCCTCGGCATCCGGTGCGCAGGCTCTGGCGACAATCGTCGCAATGCTACCGAGCACCTGCGCCGAAACCAGCGTGAAGACAATGTGGAACCTCGTTAGCGTTTGGAGCAGGATCATGCCGAACCCAACGCCTTGGATGGCATCCAGAACGCCGAGCCAAAGCCACAGCGTGCGTCCGACCATGGCACCCGCGAGCGGCGATCCAGCCCAAGGAACCCAGAGACCCATGCCCGACGTAGCCCACAGCATCTGGCACCATCGTGGTGCGCCGAGGCCGACAGCAAACATGGGGAGGATCCAAGAGTGGTACTTTGAAAGAGCTCCGAAGGCCCAGAGGAAGGCGGCCCAGACGCCTACGAAGAAGCCGAGGACTAGGAGGGCGATGGCCCAGGCGGGGGCGTGTTGGCTGGACCAAAGGTATTTCCAGTCACGGCCGTAAGGGGCGGAGAGGAAGAAGTTTTGGATTAGGACGGTGACGAAGAACCACTGAGGGCTGTTAGTATGTTTGGTGCGAGATGTAGTAGAAGACGTATAAACTTACCATGATAATCTTCCTGCGGACGACAGATCTGTAGAAAGAGGGAACTTGGCCAGGCGCTTGTCGATAGTAGTCGGGGAGCCCGAAGAACAGTGTAGCACCGATGGCCCACATGATGAGTGCGATAGGGATTGTGATACCCGTAAGCCCTGGACCATAAGCCACCAAGGTTGACGCAGCGACTCCGTTAATCTCTTGCGCTATCAAGCGTGATCCCCAGAACCAGAGCGCGACAATGTATATCTGCTGGGTTCCTTGGATCACACAAGCTCGGAAACTCCACGTTGCGACTGGGACGCTACCTGTAGGATCATTAGTAGGGCATTTGATGGTTCGGGTTAATTGAAAACATACCTTCGCTGCCAAAATTCAGTGAAAAGTAAAAGGCTCCGCTTGAAGAGGCTGCGGCATAGAAAGCAGTGGCGATGTTTTGTACCCAGCCTCTACCGAAAGCGGTTTTGGCGTATGGTGCAAGACCCAGGAAGAAGAATGCAAGTCCATAGAATCCAAAGGGCACGGCGAGAACGTATAGTGACTTAAAGGTGCGAAACACAAGCCACCAGCATATCGAAGCGATAAGGTAGATACTAGCCACCACATAGAGCTTCTGGGCTGATTGTCCAACCTCACCAGTAAGCAGAGTAATCTGGTAAGAGTTGGCAGCTATAATTTGCCCCTGTCACCGACATTAGCGATTGCGTACAATTTTAGGATAGGAAGGCTTACGAATGCAAGCAGTATGGAGTACAACGGCCAGTCCCCGATTCTTCGAAGTAGAAACTTTTTCAGACCTGTCGGGGGATGATAGTCTTCTTGTAGAAGGAACTGATCCGCATCATTATCCAGTCCACCGTCACTCGCCTGGGAGTCGCTGATGACAGAGCCAGCCGGGCTATCTCTTCTCATCCGGAAGACAGATGATGCAGGGGTTGAGGCCGCTGATTTTCCCATCTTGACACTGCGGAACCTATTGAACCAGTCTTTCTCGCTCTTCACTAGGTACTCTTCCACGCAAAGAGGACCTTCCGAAGTTTTGCCGTTTAAGTTGCTGAGTTTCTGTTCGAATGCATGGTAATATAGACCTGTGGGGTCTGTGAAGAACGGATCGACGCTCTGGAGCTTGTAATCTTTCTTTCCTTGCAGCACGGTGCCAAGACTCAGAGTTGGATCAGCGGGTGGATCAGAAGGACTACCAAAAGTCAGGCCGCTGGTGGGCGGCTGGACTGGGACCGGAGGCGGAAGTGATCTACCTCCAGCTGCAATATCGTCGGACATTGAGCGTCTAGATATAGGAGAGCCGGTTCCAGTGTGATACGATGGAAGTAGCAGGTCGCGAGCCATAGGCGTGCCGGGCAATGAAGGAGTTGGTGGTACTGGGATCCCGGACGGGGCAAACGGTGGTAGAGTAGCACCGCTTGACTCGTCAGCTTCCGTCCTGGCTTCCAAAGCCAAGCGAAGGGTAGCCAATTTAGCCTTCTTCTTGCTGGCTTCTGCCTGCTCCGGTGTGAGGATATACTCTTCCGCGACATCTTCATCCCCATTGGCTTCTTCGGCAGTAATTTCCGCGGTTTCCTCGGCCATGCTGTCATAGTCAATACCACCTTCGGGGTTGCGGTGTATGTCTTCGTCGGCGACTTCGCTGATGCGAGACACTCTGTTGCCACGTACCTGTCCTGGTAGCGGAGGAACGGCTGTGGACCCAACGACGGTACCAATAGCGCTTGCTGGGATAGGGTTCGAGATTCTAGGTCTGCTGCGACTTGAGCGTCGACCTCTATGGGAGCTCTCAGGAGCTTGAGAGTCTACCGAGGTGTCTCTGGATGGATTCTGTTTACTCAGGCGGTTACGCTTCCTGCCTGCACGTTCTGGGTCATGACCAGGTCCTGTTTTCCTGCCAAGTGACAGAGCGACAGCGGGCGCGGAAGGACTTGGCGCGCGAGTAGAAAGTCCACTCTGAGGCCTACTGGTCGGTGCGGTAGTTGGTACACTCCATCGTCCATTCCAAAAACGCGGGGGGCTGGGCATGCCGGCTGTAGGCGTTGATGTGCCTGAAGCACGAGGGGTCTTGAAGGCATGTTTCAACGTTTGCTTTTGGTTCAGCTTAATTGCTGTGTCCTGCAATATGGCCAGATCTTCTTTCCATTGAACTACTGGAAATCTCTGTTTTGCGGATCGTGCACGCATCATTGCCCGTACCTTGGTCTTTGAAGCTAGCGCAGCTTCAATGGCCATCTTGAATTGACTGATAAGATGTTTTGTACTTGTGCTCTCAATGGTATACCACCCTAAGAGCATTTTAGTGGGATTCGGGAAACAGCTTGATAGTCCTGAACTTACAACCGGGCATGTTCCCTAATCCTCCGACTCTTGCACCTACACCAAGTGCTCCCTTGCGACCAAATTCGACCGCAACAAGACCGAAAGGCTCGTCGCGTGATGGAATTAGAACGAACTCTCCACCGCTGAAGATATATGGCGGCAGAGCAGTGAATTCAGGCTTGGAATATACTCTGCCTGGATATATTTCCATCATTTTGTCTAGTTTCAGCGCGGCGAAACGGCCATGTAGATCGATAACAGGCCCGACACAAATAAGTTGCGAGTTCGAGTGTGCCTCAAGAATGGCTGGAAACACATCTGCTATGAGATCAATACCTTTTTGCTCCGACCAGCGGCCGACAAATACAAAAAGCTCGGCATCCGGATTGACGTCTAGACCAGCCCACTCTTGAGCTTGACGCCTTAGATCGCCTCGACTAGCCTCAAAGTCTGCATCCACGTTAATGTCTTTTAAGTTTGGGAGCTGCTTGTCCCAGTCATCTGTATCAGTAGGATCCGGATTCGGGAGGCTACCGATCTTGCTAAGGCCCCAGAAAATGGGATAACGCGCGAATGATCTTTTTCCGTACTTGGTAGAAACCCCTGTGTTGTGGGTTAGAACAATTGTAACGGATATACACAGAGATGCTACAAGGGCGAGTCGAGTGATGAAGGATCAAAGCTCACCTGCAGCGCCAAAACCCTTTTGCCATACACGAAGGTAGCTCGCCCCGGCATGAAGGAGGTTAAAAACTTCACCAAATTGGACATATTGCTTGACGACGTCCGGGTCCAAGTTGTAAATTCGACACACCTCGTCCATCTCTACTGGTGTTCGCATTGGCCACAAACCCTGAAACTCCGCATTGTGCAACGAGAGACAGCAAGGTATGACCCTTGGTAACAGGTGCAAGGGAGCTACGGCTCCATGATAGTCATTAATATGGTATCTATAAGTGCAATGTAAGCGTACCGAACCGTATGTTGTTATAGGGATCTTCTTACAGGTCGATGGGGAAGCGCCGGAGAGTTTCGGCAATGCAAGAATTCCTAAAGCCATAGGTTAGAACAATAGATCCATCAACAACCGGAATTAACCAGCCGTCTCACGAAATTGGAGAGAACATACCAAGCTGAATAGAAAATAGCGCTATCAATGTCATCCATGCGCCGAGGATAGGGTTCTGCCTTAGAATTCTGCCTGAAGACAGGCGCATCCAGAAGAACATAGGTAATGTTGCGAACGTGGTGATACTGGACTTGGACTGTATAGTCAACACCAAGGATTGTAACAACCATTGGCTTCGCGCGTTGATCGACAGGATATTCGATGCCTCCCACACAAGGCACCACCCAGACAAGGTCTTGGTGTTGAAGGTTCTGGCTCATAAGCTGGGCCATGACACCTAGACCACCAATTTTGATCTTAATGTCCCAGTCCTCTATATGATATTCCATTGTCGCTATAAGAACGGTGCGACGTTGTGATACTGCTAGAGCATTCGATCGAGTCCCAAGTGTGTTCATAGAAGTTTCGGGTGTAGTTGTGCGCTTGAACTTCCTCAGAGTCCCCAAAGCAGTCTCAGGGATTAGTCGGTCGAGATGAAAGTCTCGTTTCACGGCCATGGGAAGAAGACCACCTTTTTCGGCTATGCCAACGCTGTTGAACTTAACAGAATAGAAGGTATGTAGGTAAGCCCATGTTGCGGCAATACTTGTGATGATGGGAATTACCACTAGCAATGCATAGATGAGCGCTTGCTTCCAGCTTGATCCGACAGGCGTCAAGTAGTATCGTAGGTCAGCGTCGTTGACCGCGATACGGTATGCTAAGGAATGAGCTGGCGGGTATGAAGAGTTCGGAATGGTGACGACATTCTTGAGTAGAGACACCGGAGACAGAAGATCGAGTACACCGTCGCTATCGACGTCGCCAAACGCTCGAGTAAGATCAGGTTTGCCGTCATTATCCACACCCCATACGTTCACCTGGAATTCGGAAGGCCACTCGTTCATAAAGTCATACTCCCAGATACCTGAGCCGTTTTGCTCCATAGTATTAGCGATACCCGAGTCGTATCCGTACTCATTAAAGGAGCCATGGACAAAGATGTGGGGGTACCGCCGAGGCGTAGTGTTCGCTTCGAGGTCTCCCTGCTGAAGGTGATTACTACTACCTGTGATTTGGCTCCAGTACTGCACCATAATGTGATTCCCAGTCCATCGTTGCAATTTAGTTCCCGACCAGTCTTGCGGCGAAATGGTCACGTTACCACCTTCATAATGTTGCCAGTCGGTCCAGCTCGATCCCCAATTACTGGAGTAACGGTATTTGTCAGCACCAGAAGCCTTGTGCGATATGAACAATGAGCCGTTATTATACTGTTTGATGATGGTGTCCGAGTAATTGGCGGCTCTAACAAATACCATGGGGTTGTCGATCTTGCCGATGCGAAACATGAAGTGATTGATAGCATTAGTAGAAGCGTTACCTACTTGCGTCGAGACATTGCCAACTGTCACCGAATGCACTCCATCAGAGACGTTTACCAAATTTGCATGAAAGACCCAAGTGCCTGGTATCTGACCAGTAATTGGCCCACTATACTTCGAAACAATGGCCGTAGTATCGTTGGTGGCTTGACATGCGACGCTACTGTTGTCGATCGACGGGGTAGTACCATCGACAGTTGCGGAGTTGAAGGAAATTGCAGACTGCACTTGTTTGCAGTTCATCTCATCTGAAAAGTAGAATGCGATTGGCACCGTTACTTGTTCGCCTGGATCAGAATTAGACAGAATTCGCGCATCGTGCCCTGGCTCAAATTTGGTTATGACAGGCGATGGTTTTAGCCACTTTTCGACAGGAACGTAAGCCATATAACCCCAGGGAGAGAATGTCAAATGATCTAAGCAGCCATTGTGTTTGGTGGAATTCTCCAATTCTGTGATTAAAGTCAATAATAAGATCGACTGTCTCCCAACAATACTACCTACTTAGCGTTTGAGGGGATGTGCCAAGAGTGAACTCGTCATATGGGTAGAGTAGATTCTTGACTGTGGTACCCTCATCGAAGGGAGCTATCAAAGCTGAGTCGTTGTTGGTGCAGTCGAAGTTATAAGTCTGAACGAATCCCTCATTGTGGTAAAGAAGCCATACGCTCTGGTTTCCTTGACCTTGACCGGAAAAATCCTGGATACCTGTAGTTCTGAGTGTTAGCGTAATGTACAGTTACACTTGTTTGAAATCTACATGCCTTCCCAGCGGCTACGTAAGACACTCCACATCCCTGTTTCGGTGGCTGTTCCAATGGAACCAGGCAAGTAAATGGGGTGCGTTTGCTTCGAGAGCGTCTTAACATAAAACCCATCGTTGAGGACAGGATACCGTTCGCGCATCTCAAACATGTTTCTCATGATATTTCGTATGGGATGAGATGGATCGCGGTGATCAATGCTGTTCCAATCGTCCATGCAACCAAATCCAGCGCTTTCTTGGGGCCAGGTAGAGAATTTGGCGTTGCCAACAGTATAGCACCCGTGATCTTGCCAGGCTGTAGAAGTTGACATGGGTTGACGACCGAAGACGTAGTTATCCGCTGTGTTGTCCAGAACGTAATAGGCTTGTTCTTCGCCCCACTCGAGCATTGGGATTCCAGGCATTAGCATCGTAATGATGAAGGTACCAAGATTCTGTTTGTACGTTCCATTGACTATGGTAGGCCATCTGAATACGTCCTGGTTTTGAGCGCCATACATGTGCCTCGGGTCAAATACCCCAGTGTTCGCATTGATCAGGTCGTTGGTCTTGATGAAGTCATTCCAAGTTTCGACCTTTACGGTGTTAGGTTGAGCAGCAGAACAGGTGGTACTTACGACTTACGAAGTCGACAGGGGTATCACCCTCGGCCGACAAGTCGCCGTCCATCCTGAGTCAAATCATTAGCAAACCGGATTGACAAGACATTTCAAGGGACATACCCTAAAAATCTGGTAAGACTTCGGTATATGCTATAATGAAAGCATGCAGAATCAAATGCATTCTTGCCAACATCTCGAATGAATCCCGAGGATTGGGAGTTGTTGGTCGTCATCAGAACAGCTTTCGTAGTGTCGTTGACCATCATATCCGGTGTTTTCCCGCGGCCCAAGTAGTCTGCACCAAACGCGTTGCCAGAAACGATTTCGCCGGGAATGAAGAAGTTGTTCTTCCCAAAGGATTTGGCGCACTGCCTTATGTGATCGGCGAATTCGCCTTGCGCATCAACCGTGATTTGCTGCCCTTTGTCCATGCGAAAGCCATCAATATCAAGCATAGCAATTTGAATGCAGGAGAAATGCTCGATCCTTTCGCGCACAGATGGCTTCCACTCTCGTAAGCGATCCTGTACTGAAGCGAACTTGCTGATTTGCCGTTGCCACTAACCGTCGATTAGTATCTGAGCCAACGATGATCACGGCGAGACATACTTCAGGATAGATGTTGAAAGCTGCAATGTCGCCATATTGATCGAAATCGCTGTCGCGACAACCAACAAAGTACTCGGTGTTATTTCCAACAACCTCGTAACCGGAATCGTCGTAAAATCTGGGGTAATCGCATTTGGGGAGCATTTCGTTGCTGAATTCAAAATCGTGGTACTGGCGCGATGTCTTGTACATCGCGTTGTGCTCTGTGAAACTTAGAGGCGCAGAGACGTTCAAGTAACCCTCGAACCCGATCAGATCTCCTAGTGTCGCCATCGTATTGTCGAGAACGACGTACATCCCGCGAGAATGCATCTCAGCGATACACTCGCGCCAAGCATCGATTGTAGCAAAGTGTGGGTCCAAGAGCGTAAAGTCCAAAGGACTGAACCCATCGGACCCCCAGGGGAAATTGATCATCGGGCTACCGGCAAGATAAATACCCTTGATGCCCATGCCTCCGAGATAGTCCAACGTGTCTTGAAGTCCTTTTATGTCACCCCCATGCCTCAACTGGGTACCTGTGAGATCGTGTTCCCAAGCAGTGCCATTAGCATCATCGTTTGTAGGGTCGCCATTGACAAATCGGTCAAGCATGAGGGTATAAAAAGGGAAGCGCCAGTTGTCTGGCGAAGGGTTGAAAGCTGCGAGTGGTGAGTCCTAGACCGACCTCAAAGCGCTACTAGATTTGGACTTACAATGATTTTGCCATTCTCCCCAGTAGTCAAGCCCCGAGGTAGCAGTTTGATTTTGGTTCAAGTTCCAAAGAACTTGATCTGGATCATACTTCAGGGCCGACGTAAGGAAGGCGTGGACCGCCAAAGCAGTGACTGTCCTTATGCAGAACATTATTTGTCCTATCTTCAAATAACCAGCAATGAAAAAAGAAGATGCGCCGGGCGAAAAAAGATGTTGAAAGAAGATGCGTTCCAGATAATAAACGAATAGCTTGACATCGATATACAATGTCAACAGAATGTCAAGCAAACAAGAACAAAGACGCAGTTGATTATTAACAGCAGATATTCCAGCCGTTAAAGAAGAAGAGATATTAGTATTATAGACATCAGGAGATTTAGGGACCCTTGATATCCTTGATGCCTTTAACCCTATTAACCCAGTGGCAAGCATTCTCGGAAACTAGCGGTACAGTTCGTCGCCGGGGACAGGTCCGATGAAGTGTACAGCTTCAGTGTAGATCCACTGATGCTACGTTTGGATATGAAAGGACCTGTGTCCTGAGCGCATCGCACATAGTGTAGAGGAGTACCCTAGCGATAGCGTACGATGCAGTGGAAGGCTATTCCTCGAGCCCTTGCCTTGCTCACCAGATTTCGCGCTACGGTACCAGGGGCAAGAAGAAAAGATATTGACGTTTCTGTGGTACGGAAAGTCGGAGAATACAAACCGGGTAGCCCAACTGGGCGGTTTTATCAGACTCTCCGTGTGCCGGTTGACGAACAGCACTGTCCAAGCTACACCGCATGTTGGGGTAGGGCGAGATACCAAAAAGGGATTCAAGGACCAACTCAATGGCCAGAATATCAGAGCGGCAAAAACGAGGCCACTAGTGTCCTGGAATACTCTCAAAAATCATTGGGCCTGAGACTTAGAATAGTACAGAGGTGGTGGTGCATTTCTCGGAACAGAAGCTAACGTTGCAACGGTTAATGGCGTGCAGACCAAAAAGGGTTGTGATAGGTCACACAGAGTTTGACTGCATGTCTCAAAGAAGAATACTGTGGTTTGCGAGAATGACCGAATCGAGGAAGAGTCAACCAAACGGAAAAAGGTTGAAACGTTGGCCTGAACGTTTATGTGGGTGGAGACACCCAAAGTTAGAAAAAGCGACTAGGATAGGGGCTAGTGATTTCCACGCACGTCCAGCTCACATCCAGTCCTTTGGATCGCCCATGCAGTCGATTTAAGCTTTGGGCAATATCATTGGCAGATGGCTGCCGCCGCCAGATAAGATCTTCGATGTTCTGTTTTTGACCAGCACAACTGTTTAGCGCACGTAAATCTCTTTATTTTTAAGTACATGCCTTCCAGCCTTCGGAAAGCAATGGTTTGATAATATTCAGAGAACCGCGCGAGTTAAATTGGCAATTCTGAGAACACGTTTTGAGCGCAACTGCTAGATCGTATGGGTCGGCGACTCGGCTGTTAATAGCTTGTTGCCATCAATCCAACTTCTTATCCTCTGAAGTAGCTTTCCGTAGATACGAGCATTGCATCATGCCCTGTCATGCCCGGCAGCTGCACGCCGCTTGCGGCAACTCACAAGGAACCCTGCGTTCAACAACCTTGCGAGATGTGATAGAGCGCGTCGCTGGGAAATAAAGGGTACATTCAGCAGCAATGTAAGGAAGGAAAAGGCAATCGGTGTCGGAAACAGACCTCCCTTTTGCACCCGAACATCTCAACGCATGCACTACCTACGAGTAGAACCACTTAGCTTCTTTGACCGGAGTCTGGTACCTCCGTCTGAGCGAATAAGGAGGTGACCTTAATCTTCTGTTGGTTTGAGAGGATATTTTCCAAGCTTCCGACGTCATGATATTAGATATCATTGAAAAAACCGGTGAGTGAGATGGGTAAGTAAAGTAAGTGCCCTACTCCGTAAGGGTAATGTTGTTGTTATTAGGGACCGTGTTTTATTACCGGTACTGTATGATGTATTAATTTGACGTTAAATTCGAAAAGGTAATAATAAGGTAAGTACGTAGGTGGGGGCGACTGCGCCGGCACTCGTAAGCCTTCCGAAATGCAGTAGTACTGTACCGAGGCAGATCATCACTGCAGATCTCCTTTTTGAATTTTCAATACCGACGTCATCTTTCAACCGAAAATAGGTTATAACGAAAAAGTCGGAATTAGTTAGACTTCCCCTATTTTATCTTATCATCATGTGGTCGCTCATCGCTTGTCCTAAAATATTACTGCTGGATTTCTGCCACCCTTCATTATCTACCGCGCTGCCATGCCATTGTCTCAAGCTTGTCGATTAACAACACATGGGTTGCTCAGTCTTTCGTAGCTTCATCCTTGTCCTTGCAAATCGGTCAAGCATGTTGGCTACTTGGCCGAGTCGCAGAACCCCATCAAAAAATGGATCGTCGGGGGTCACGTCTCGGGACTGGCTGCTTGCTTTTCTGTGAGAGACAAGGATAGCTTGGTAGCAAGGATGATTGGACTGGACCGAGATCTGGGGAGTTGGATCTACGATAGCCCACTCTTGGTACCAATAGATCTGCCAATCGGGGGCATAGTGCGTTTACGAGTGTTGGCAGAGATGTTCTGCCTCCGCTGATAGACATAGGGCCGATCAAGATCTCAGAAAGTTTTGGGTAGGCGCTTGCCTTTTGAAGTAACAACACGTTCTGTTGTTGGCTTCGATTGAATGGATTTTGTGGTACCCAATACTTGAGCCTTGGAGTCAGCGCAAACCCTGTTGGGTCAGCCTGCAATGCAAGTTTGACCATGCTGATCCTCTTTCAGCATTTCTATCTCTGTCCACTAGCATTCGGTTTGGAAACACTTCAAAGCACTGATTCCATTCGAGGTTGGAGGCGGGAATACTACACGATCCAGATCTTGGATAATCTGGAGTGATAGTGGCTAGTACAGTGGCCAATCCTTCGCTCTGATTTCATTATGGCTTAACGATAGAGCAACCCAGACTTCGGCAAGGACACAATTCGCTCGGATCAGCAGAAAGAGAGAAACCCTTGTCACACGGAACGTTGCGCGATTCTGATTTTACCCACAGTCATGACTGGCTTAATGATTCTGCCGGAAGGATAATAGCATTTTCTGTTCCCATTGCTGGAATAGGAAAGAGTGCAGCATGCCGATACATCTGCATATGTCAGATTATGACAGACAAACACAGCGCTATCATTCAGCCCTCGGACTAATCCGAGATGATCTCATCAAATCCTGTGGGGAAGTGCAGCGTACATAGACCACACTACAGCAGTGGCCGTCAATGCTCATCTGTTTTTATGATCGACAAATGTCATCAAAAAATCATTCAACATCAATTCAATCTTCCTATAGCATCCGATGAACCCTACTGTTTTCTGAAATTACGCGTTAAATGGGAGGTCCGTGATTGGATATGCTCATTTCGAAAGCGATTCGTGAACCCAGTTAAAGCAAGCTGCATATATTGAGGATTTCTGCAAACACCTTGATGCACTTTGCGAGCAAATCATATTCTCTCTCTCATCTGTCTGCATTTGCATTTGATTGAGTTGTAAGCGAAATCTTTGATTCCCCAAGACCAGGAACAGCATATCTCTTGCGTACCTGCATACCCCACAGATCTCGGATACTTGCATGCGTCCGAGTGTTTGCGGACGTCTTCCGAGAGATGGCTGCACGCGGTCCAACCCGTTGTCCAGCCGTACACCTCCATATACGTGCTCGACTTTTGAGATCGCAGCGTAGTTATCGATGCGTTTGAAGGAAGCCAACTACATCTGCAGACAACATAAAGTACCTTAAGCTTGCAAATGCATCTCGATTAGTCGCCATGAACCAATCTCCGTTCCTACAATCTACCGGACGTTGCTAACCTATTCAGCATGACCAGACATAAATGTGACGTCATTGCTCCTGGTCTACGACATCTAAAGTATGCCGCTGCTGTCTATGCCTTAAATATTCAATTCAGATCAAAGCTGCTGTATGTCGGCACATTGTGATGTGACATTCTTGGATTGGAACTAGGTCGCCTCCAGCAACCCTCCAGCAGCTCCAACCAGCAATCGTACAATTCAAGTCCCCCTGTGAATTCCAAAACCTGGATAGAAACAAAAAGGGCCATTATGGCGCGCGGTTCACATGATATACCACTACTCTTCAGATTCACTGCTTACGATTGCATAGGTCCTGTGTAAAGGCATTACACAAGTGGCAGTATATGTCTTCTGTAGGACCTTTTCTCGACAGTAACCTTATCCTAGCCTGAGTTGAAACCTTCAACGAAGACTTTACTGCTTGCTTCGGATAACCAGCAAAGACCAGTGAAGCCACGGCCTTGTAGCCTTAGCTTTCTATGCGCCTAGCCATTAAGACCTGATATGGAATGACTTTCTACACCCGCTAATTTCCGACAGTATGCCATATCAACTTTCCATAGTTGGTCATAGCCGATTTTCAATATCAGTGTGCAATGGCCATTCTGTCGTTCGGCTTGTCAGCACATTCATCCCTCTGTCGCGCATCAGAGTGATCTTAGAAATAGCTTGCTTACCACCTGCAGTAGGGATAACTGTCCTGCTCAAAGATCACGAGCGGCGATAATGGCTTACGTCCCACGGGCTGAAGCAAATATGTTGTCAGAGTTTTTTATGACAGCTGTTTGCTCATCGCTTGTGCTAAGTCTAGCTGACCGATAAACACGTATTGGAATCACGTGGGATTTGTTGGAAGCCTCTTTACAGGGTCCATCACAGAAAAAGCTTGAGGCTGGGAATAACCTCCGTTCCCTCCTATTCCTAAGAGGAACACCGAGTCAAACCCCAAATGCATCCAATAAGTGCAAAATTAAACAAATGCACTCTAAGCAACTCGGAAACAGATTAGACACCGCTTTCCTACTCTTCATGAGCCTAGGTATTCGGTCAAACTATTAGTACCATTGAATGCGTTCACACATAATTTTGCGACTTTGTTAAGAGACTTTTGCATACTTAGCGCTATTAAAATCCTTTCCATGAGGAAGAAATATAGCATGCATCGCTTTGGTGGCTGACAAAAACGTGTGTATCTAACGTACGACTGAAGAAAAGAGAAACAAAACTCGGGTTCAGGTGATGGCACCCAATCGCCAACAGAGACTTGAATGATTATCGAAAGACTTTGGGCAAAGATTGGTGCATTGTCGACGTCATCGTAGTCCATAAGGATAAGGCAATTCAACCAAGAGCGAGAGTTACCTCTCATGGAATATATTCGCATGACCGGCGAGTCGTCGCAGGAAGTTGAGGTGTCTATCGTCAACAGCGATGCGTCACCAGATGCTGGATCAACCGCCGAAACCCGTGAAATTGTACTGGGAGTCTAAGAAAGATACCATCTACCATATATGGGCGAAATTGAGAGACCATGACAAGCAAGAGCCATCTGGTTAGTCTAGGTTGGAAATTTTGTGCCAAGACAGGAGCGGATCTGAACGGCACTTCCGGATGGCCCTTCCAGCGTTCCATTTCAAGTCACGAAAACGAAAGGTCAAAGTACAAGGTCGACAACCAGAAAATGGTGAAGAGATAACCTTGATACCTCTTGAGGGCTAATTGTAAGAGCGGTTGACGCAAAACTTGATATTCGAGGTCGGTCGTCCGGCGTACTTCTAAAGGAGTCTACTATTCGACTGGCCGGGCACGAATTTCAAACCCGGCTACTTGTACCCTTAGGGGGTGAGTTGGCCGAGTGGTAGTAGGCCTCCATGAAAGACTGCAGTAATTACTCAAGCGCTAGGGGAAGGCGGCCCCCGTTGAGGAACGCTAAGGTCGTGGGTTCGATTCCCACCGCTCTCAACGGTGCTACCAAGGAGGAGGGTTATTAAGGATTTGATTCTAGCTGTGAAAGTATCAGGTTTTTTCAGGTTTTGAGATGGGTTTCCCGAAGAGGCGGCAGGGGTGGAGGGCGATTCGGTGGAAATCCGACTCGGAAGTGATTCTACGTCTCGAGTATCTGCCGTGGTGAATGCGACGAGAGAAAATCTACTTAATGGTTGATGTCTTTCATAGCCCCATAGGCCCACATAAGGACAATAAACTTCATACCACACACACACATTTGTACCCTAGGTATCAAGGCTGGAACTCTCTATTTGTCATCTTGATATTCCATGCATAAAATTCTGATGAAGGCTTGTGGCCTTGGGCGAAGAATGTTCGCCAGTGGTTCTGCGTGGATTTAAGAAGATGACAGACGCACGCGCATTCGAGTCGAAGGCTTATGGTGCGGGAAGAGTGGCACCCTGGATATTTGAAATCACACACGTGGTAAAAGCCGAAGCTATTATGTCGATGCATGATGATGGGTTCTTCCTCTCTTGTGAAGAGCTTGACGACAACGGCATTGAGAGAAACGTGCCGAAAGTTCCTTGCCTCTCAGCTGCTTGTTCGGAACCTCCCGGCTCATTGCTTCATTGACCAACTCGGGAAACTGACATGGGGTGAAGATATGTCATACACACTTGGAGAGGCCCAGGCCCAGGCCCAGGCCAAGTGTCTTCACATGGCCCACTGGTTAACAAACTGCGCGAACCGTTGTATTATAATTAACAACCAGGAGGTGATCAATACTCTCTGGTATGGCAGGCGTGTGCGGCTCTACTCTCTATGATTGTGAAAGAAGACATGCCGGTGGCCGAAGACTATCTCCATGATGCACATCCGTATCCAAGAGTGAAACGGGTAGGGAGCTTTGGCGGATACCCTTCTACTGAGCCTGGCCTCAAGGCGGCGACCTGGGACAGTCATCCTTGTGGGGTTCGAAATTGCCTTGACCTTCTTGCCCTGGCGGGAAGGCTCAGATTGGGTTCATGGGGGATAATTTTGGAGTTTTGCCATATAGCATTGATAGAGTACATACTCCGTGATATAAGTCGCCACCTGACTACCCTATCTCCAGGAGAACGGACTTAGCAGTACGGAACTACCTTACCTACGGCCGTTACCTACGGCCGTTATGGTGTGCGGCAAGTCTAATGGGACCGAGACTTTCTAGTCGATCCCACCTGTTATTTCGGTTTTCTATTTGGTAGAGCCGCTGTCAAGGTTATCTAGTTAGGACTTCGTTAATTAATTAATTGGTGGATCATGTGAATCTCTCACAATCAATCTCGCAGTCCAACGTGAGGATCAACGATCACCACAATGCTCATTGGTATACTCGTACGGAGTACTGTACTGGTTTCTCACTAATCCGTCATCACATTGCATCCATAGGCTATTGCTCATCGATGTTGCCTATAGATATCTCCCGCGGCACAATCTATCGCTCCGTACTCCGTTCGTCGTGCGGATGTCTCGGTGGAACAGAAGGAATGATGAGATGGATCACGGACAGGGCGTTCCGACAGATCGATATTGGATCCTTTGGATGCCGCAAGTGTCTTAAATGGGACGGGAGATGCCGGAGGATCTGATTGGTCATCAGTAGCGAAGTTTCGAAATGGGTGAAGGAGAAATGAAGGAGAAAGAGTAGGGACGGTGTACGCGTAACAGGATCACGGCGTAGCAATCGTCAATTCATGCTGCTGCCTGCACTCCACCAGCGTCCACTACTGCCCACATCCGACACTACTAGAAGCCTTCGCAGCAACTCAGAAACACCCACAACATCCAATGGTTGTCGTGCTTACCCCACCGCCTGGAGGAGGAAAGAGAAGATCCTTCCGCGATTAGGATCCTGAGAGATTAAGGTATTGTTTATATAGAGTAAGGTACGTCTGATGAAAGAAGAAGCCTTGCAGAAAGCCTGCCATGTCCAAATCGAGAAATTGTCGCGGTGGTACGAGTTGTAGAATACTGAGCCGCTTGAATTTCTTATCCCCTGCGATTCGAACAACGGTCTGCTTTATCTTGCTTGAAGTGTATGTACTGTACCACCGTCCCTGAATTATCGCCATGCAGCCCCCGTGTTCTCCACATCCCAGTGCCGTGGGTTCGGTTTCGACACGATGGTTTGGTGGGAGAGCGCAGAATGGATTCCCTTTCGAGAGCACTGCGGATTATCATCGACGTTTACCTCGGAAACAATGCCAGACGTAGAGATGTAGTAGTAGCCACGCAAGCGATCGTCCTCGTGTCCAGAGCTGCATGCCCTTTACGACTTGCGACAGCCAGCATCGAGGACATGCATTGTCATCTGAACGATGGATGATTAACCCATCCTTTCTCTTATCCTCTCGTGAAAGCTCGACTGCTGCTTGCTGCATAATCACGCACGTTAGTACGGCTGAAAAAGGTGGGATGAAAAGGCGGTGGGACGTTCATGGCTGCACGTCTCCCACGTTTCTCATTTTGCTTGTGTCGAATCATACAGGGCATCACCCCCTCATCGCCAATCGCATCCCTCAAAGCACCTCCTGGCCACCGGATTAGGAATGACTTGGCGGAGACTGAGCCGTGGGATACATTGATAGCCACGTGTGCCCGACGCATGCTTTCCTCGCACCGAAACTGTCAAGGGGTACGGGCAAGCACCGTCATTCGCCAGAGATATAAGCTTCAAGGCCTCCCTTCGATACCGATTTCACTCTAGTCTCTAATCCAGGGCCCCTCTTGCGTCGTTTCGTCTTTCCGTCTTCAGCCCTGAGCTGGGGACGAAAGAGGCGCAGCCATGTTGAATGTTCAATTACTGAAAAGCCTTTGTTATATAACAATGAGGGGCATGCCGGAGTTGGAAGGCGAGTCGCGAGAAAATGGGTAATTCCACGAAACAAGCATCGATGCAATCGACATCAAAGGATGATGACTGGACCAAGGTCGAGGACCGTGCTGCCAGGAGGAAGATACAGAATCGCCGAGCACAGCGTAGACATAGTATAGTTCCTCGCCGTCATTCTCGGATAAATATCGAGCTTACTGTTTGCTAGGAGAGAAGATACGAGAGCACATTGCCCAACTCCAAGCCCAAGTCGCCTCTGCTTCCAGAGACTCGACCCCAACAGACCACGCGTCTGAACCATACGACCGTTATCCATATAAGTCGTCTAGCTCTCGACCCCAGTCCACCGCTCTTAAACAAGACCATCCGTCGCCTTCCGAAGCCATGCGAATACAACGTCAAGAACACGATTCATCACACATGCAAGAAGACACGCAAAACGTCTTCACCGAGCCATGGAACAGCACCTGGCCCTACTTCTCCAACAACGACATCTTCGACAACGTCTACCCCCCCACCCCACCGCAAGAACTCTCCACCTCCCCCATCATCTGTTCCGCCCTCCCCCACCCCTCCCACCAACGCTTCCCCCAACCTCAAACTCCCGCGTCCCGCTCGCCTCGACCTCCACCGGTCCGCTCAATGACATCTCCTCAGCTCCCCGTGGCCGACAGAAGAAATCGCACCCGGCCTCAAGCGAATAAACCCACACCCAATTACCACGGCGCCCTCTCCATTAAGTGGGATGAACCCTCCTCCGCCTCCGTAAATTACAGAGGCCAAGACCCAAGCATGCCCCAGCTGAGCTACCCGCAGCAAATCCCGCAAGGTCAGTGCTTCGGGTGGCCTCTTGCTGCTCCCGAGATTCATAGGTACTAAGACCCAAAAAACGGGGGTTGACATGAGCGCTTTATAGCCCCGATACACGATTCGCTCTCTTCGAGTGATGCAGCGAATCACTCGAATACCATTTGCGCGAACTGCGCGCAGCAGATTGATCTGGAGGGTTACGGGGGCGGGGTCCGGTATATTGCTATTCCGGCGGATCCAAATGATGCGTGAGAGTACCTGGGTCTCGCACATTGGCATCGGTATGGGCTTGGGTAAATGGTCACAGGGATAGGGATAACGGCATGGCATGGCATGGTGGAAACATCTTCACTCGGTACGGTATCTGCATAGCGTCTTCTCGATTTCAGAACACATTTGGGCATTGGCATGGAAACGGAGATCGGGATAGGCACGGCATGGCATTAAGGCAGGATGGGATAGCCAAACAGGCACAGCATAACCTCTTTGTACAACAAACACTACAGCAGCCACCATGAATCTTCATGACCGCCAAGAAACCTTTCTATTCCAAAACATCGTTCCATGAAACAAACCAACAAACAAGCCCCACCGCCTCAGCTGAAAACTAGCGTGTGCGCGCCCCTTCTTCCCTAACCAAACACCCATCATCATCAACTGCCTGCTCCGCCCTAATTTATTCAGGTACATACGCTTGGGACGCTAGTCTAGCCCACGGCGTCCGATGGTACATCCGTAATCGCCGAACTAATACCCTAAAACCCGAGAATATATATTAAGGTATCACCGGGTTCCCGCCTTACACTACTACATAGTACGGAATACTGTTCACCCAATCCAATCTACTATGTGATAAGGTCGACTAGTTGGTGCTAGGGGTGAAGGTGGGGTGGGGGGTGGTGGGATGTGGGTGAGATTTTAGAGGGGGGAGGTGGTGGTGCGTTGGTTAGGGGGTGATGGTGGGATGGGTTGATTTGGACGGATTTGGACGGATTTTATTTGATTTGGATTGTACTAGATCGTTTCTTTTCCAATCAAACAAAGTAAACCCTACAAAGCAATCCAGACCCTCAATCCCTCAAATTTCCACCATCACCACCATCACTACCATCCCGCTCTCCCTCAACGAACCCACCAAACCTTCCCTTTCACAAATACTTAAAACCTCCACGCGCCTACAACCAGTACTTACGTACCTGCCCATTCGACCAGCCAAGCTTCGGCTCGTACGCTGACGACATTAAGTCGTCTAGAAGGGGGAGATGTAGTAGAATGAACGGAAGTAGATTAAAAAGGTAAGGAGGATCGAGTACGGGATTGAATGTTCTGGGGTAAAGGGTGAAGGGTGAAGGGTGAAGGGCGAAGGGTGAATGCTGAAGGGTAGAGGGAGGTTGGGAAAGGGTGGGGGAAGAGGTCGGAGGAGGGGCTTGCAGGGGGGCAGAAGTTGTGCTGGTTGAACGGGGTTGGGCGAGATTGAATTGAACATGGTACGGATAGAACGGAGGATAAAAGAAACGCGAGAGAAAAAGAGAGGGAGTACGCAACTTCCAAATAGCAAAAATACAGAAAATCGCCATACTAGCAAAAAGGAATCAAAATCTAACACAAGCACAACGCTCAACCTCCAACCCTCATAATTGGAGCTAATTAATACACCTCGTGAACAAAACTTTTCTGAGCTGCGATTCGATCAGAAGCAGGATAGTGGAGGGGGAAATGTGGGAGGTGAGGGTGAGGGCGTGAAAGGGTCTGCGATTGACATGTGAGGATTTAAGTAGAGGGGGAGATATGAAGAGATGGGAGGTGAGGGGACTGGACGAGGTGTTCGAGGTGGGGACGGAAGAGGAGGGTGGGGAGATGGGGGTAGGGAAGTGAGGGAAGATGGTAATGGGAGGAGAGGAGAAGAACGACGATAACGGCAACGACGACGAAAAGGATGTCATAATTAACCATAAGATAACAAGATGGACACTACCCTCAAGCATCTACCTTATAACTGATTTAACTCATATGCAACTTCCAATGGATAGCGACTACTAGCTAGTGGACAAGAGGGAATATGGGAGCCGGGATAGAGGTGGAGGTCGCTCTGAACAGTGTTGAAGGGAAGGGAGGAGTGGGGAGGAGGAGGATGGGGGGAAGGAAACAGGGGACGAGAGGGGCGTGAACATTGCCCTCGAGCTCCTGGTTTATAACCAAGAGTAGCCCGTGAACAGTTTTCCCGTAGATAGAGTGGCGAACATGAGGGAATTCGGGAGCGGGCGTGATCGCTGTGATCAGGATTGCAGAGGAGGACGAGGACGAGGACGAGGAGGACGAGGTTATGGTGCTGCTAGGATAGACGTTGCCCTCGAGCGATCTGTATATATCCAAGGTAGCTCGTGAGCAGGTGACTTTGGAACAAGGGCCGGTCAGAATCATTAAGGTGGGGGTTCTTTCTGTGGCGAAGGGAATAGGATATAGACGGTGCTGGAAGACAAGGAAACAGGGATCGCGAGGGGAGTGAAGGTTTTGCGGGTAGCTTCTTTAGAGGGAACATTCGCGAACATTCGGTGGCGTCGCAGCATGGAGTCTGGAGTCGGAGCCGACGGTACCGTGTGCACACTGGCAGAGTGATTTGCCTATACGTTCGCTTCTTTGTTTGAAAAGCAGCTACCAGTAGCATCACGGTGTGTCCATTGTCGATAAAGCTACCATTGCGCTATGGTAGTATTTGTATTTATATTTGTATATTGGTTTGGATACCTAATGTCGCCGTTACATTGGTGTAGTGATACCTTGCCTGTTCTGATAATGTCGCTAGCACAGATTGGGTTTGTCGCATTTCGCTGTTGGGGTTCGGATGTTCTTGGTTTGATGCTTGGGATGAGGGGAGTTGAGGCTGTGTTGGGACAGGCGGTTTGAGGGCGAGAGGTCGTGGTCGTGGTCGTGGATTGTGTGTGTTTGTAGTACTTGTTACTAGTAGGTTCGATTCCTTTCGCCGCTGATACAACGATGTAGTGGTACTTTCGCATCTTTCGGATATGATTCATAATGCTTCTGGTGCTCTAGGGAGATAGTTGTATCAGCAGAACTGTCCCATCAATATCAAGCATTCGTAATGAACCCGCTCTGCTAGTCGGTAGGCGCCGTAGCTTCATGGAAGACGACTTAGCCAATTCTATGAGAGTATCTCGATGGACTCGTAGAATTGTTTGCTAAATTTCGCCAGCCTTGAAAGGCCTTGGGTTTCTGGGCTGTAGCCAGACCAATACTACGACAAGGCTTCCCATTCACTGCAGTACAGCCTCCTTTGTGGGCCATAGTCTTGTTTGTAACTCGGGCGTTGTGTTTTTCAAGCTCTTTATTGTCCGCTGCTGCGAGCGTTGTCTCCTCTTCGTAGGAGTTCATATATGGCAACGAGTGTGATGCATCTGGCTGCACGCCCGTTGCAGGTCTCCATATAGTAATCGAGTGCTTAGGCTGTCTAGACTCAGCCAACTGCTAATATTTCTGAGAGGATTATAGACTGATTTGTGCCGTACTTCCCGTATGTAGGTGAGCGAGATCGCGGTGGTGGACCGGATTGACTGGATAGGGTTGTAACACATTGCTGCATGCTGGCGAACGTAGGCGCAGTAATTGTGCTGGCATAGCGGTGTGCGAATCAAAATCGATTTATCTCAACAGAAACCGTGAGAGGCGAAGAGTCCCGGAGAAGGCATGTTCTGCATGATGCTTGTTCCCATACTGTCCGGCTTGCAACAACACCTGGAACTCTGCATGGGCGTCTCAAAGAGGCAGAAATTCCCAAGTATCAACTGCTTGCCCTCTAAATTGATGGCTGACTACATGAGCGATGTCGATGGCGCTGGGCGGATTTTCAGGCTCTAGCAGTTGTGACTGAACGATTGGTTGAGCTTAGGCGTGGCTTGCGGCTGCGGTGGCGGAGCATGCTTCGATAAGGGCATGTTTGCGTCCAATGCAGGTGAGAACAGAGGAAAGGAGGGACAGCAAAAGAAAGCCTTGGAATGAGATTTGAGAAGAGGGATGACTACAAGACTCGAGAATATTTCCTGCGACGTCGACAACGATAGCGACGAGGCAACCAAGTCCTGGAAAGAATTTTACCTTAATAAGCGGGCCGCTTTACCTACCTTCTTATTCTATTGAATAAGGTATGCATGACATTGCCGTCATTGCTCACCTCAGCCCTGTGACGTTGTCAGATGATACCTTGGAGATCTAAGTTCTTCAAAGTACTTCTACTTTCCCAAATTTCCACAAAGAAATCCATCTCTCGCTCCATCGTCTCACTCTATCCTTGATGGCTTCCCAAGACTACTACAAGGGTGGGGAGAATTTCCCTCCACCACCGCCATCAGTCGCGACATTCGGTTCAGCACCACCGCCATACCAAGAGCATGTGCACCCTCCGCAAGAGCAAGCACGTCCGCCACACCTCGCCCAGCACCATGACAGAGAATCCTATCCACCACCACCACCATCAAACTCTGTGCCATGGCTGAATGCTCCAAACAACCAGTACACACCAAGCGAGCATTACTACCAGCCTCACTCTCAGCAACCTTATGCGCCTCCTGTTCGTTCTCCTCGTACCTCATATCCCAGCGGTTGGCGACAAGGTTATACTGATATTTTACAGGGTCAGCCATACAAGCAACAATACCCACCTCAAAGCAACGGCTATCATCCACAAAACACTCCATATCCTCCACAGTTTCCTTATACCCCACCAAATAGCAACTACCGTCCACCTCGAGCACATTCTCAACAACCACGACCCCATCCACATTCTCCGCGTCCTCATTCCCATCACCGTCATCGAAGACACAGTGAGCGCAGAGATAGCAAAAGCAATGAAACCAAACTGAGCTTTCTCGGTGCCGGCGCGGGTGGCCTTATCGGGGATCTCCTACTCGGCCCAGGAGTGGGTACGCTGGGTGGAGCAATTATTGGCGCTCTAAGTGGGAAGAACGCCGCAAAAAAACATGATAGAGATTAAAAGCCCGTGGAACCAAATTTATTATTCCCCGTCGAAAAATTGGTAGAACCAAAGACCCATGAAGGATGTTTGATAGGACAACGACTTGAATGAGATACGAGATATGCAGCAGACTGATATGATACCTGATGGTGTGGTGACGAAGCGCAGGGTCGGGATTCTCTAAGCAGATCCGCAAGCGGCGCGAACACAAACCTTGTATATCGATCGGAGGCAAGGTCATCTTTAGAGTACCACATCCTCGGTCTCGGAGCGCAACAGTCGGGACAGATCAAGAGTGGTCCAATCTCGGCGGTATGTGGAAGGGATTCAAGACGTACGCCAGATCGATCTTGTGGACCAGTTTCGTTAGTGTCACAATGACAAACCTCATGCGGACGATTCGACTAGTCTATTGAGCAGCGAAACGGGGAATAGTACGGCAGAGACTGCGTTTACTAAGGGACAAACGTTCAACCATTCCGTTGAGAATTCTATCGAGATATACTTCGAATACTGTAATGGAGTGCTTTGTTGTTCTTTCTGCTTCTTGTTTCTCCGTAAACTGTATAGTATCCTCATCTTGTAACCCTTGCCTGTACTCTTGTCACCTCGCCGTTGCAAATGCTTTAGTAACTGTATAAAATATCTCGCAAATGGTTTTCAGGAGGCTGTGGTATTGTCTGAGGTCTGAAGCCCTAGCTGAAAGCCTATCAGAGAGATTCTGATGTAGCGCGTTTTCCTAACCTTTTTGTGTTCTGCAATTCGAATTTCTTTCCAATCCTCCCTCGCAAGCCTTAAGCTCAAGAAATATATAGAGAGACATTTAGCTGTGCTTGAACATTGGCAGATCTTTGCAGATATGCATTGCAGATACCTCTGACTAGTGGAATATCAGAAGGCTTAATCCACATTGGCAAGCGTCTCATGTTAGGTCTTACAGAAGCCAGTATCATGTGATAGGCGTTATTTGCCGCGTGTGGTATGTTTATCGTGTCTATGGTTTACAACGATGTCTGGTTATAGATGGCCGGTATGTTCGAGATCTTGCGTGTAGTGATGCTTCGCTTTCATGAGCATCTGTCATCTGCAAATTTTCTTTAATGGTGTGTGTAACCGAAGTTGGATTATATTCAGGGCCATCATCGTGAGACATGTCGATGTCGTTATCGAGTTTCTTCACCATTGGCAAAGCGCTGTTGCAGACAAACCTCAAGTAGGGGCCCCAGACGCGGATTATCGGTGCTGCATGAGCGCCGCGCTCTAGCGAGTAAGTGGAGTGAAGAAGCGAGATGGGGGCGAGATCCAAAGCGTAAAGACCAAGCTTCCAGGCAAGGTTGGCCGTATTCAGGAGCCGTTGAGGGCGAAGGCACACCTTACACTATGCACGTGGGCTGCGTCGCCAACTAGATGAACGCCGAGATCATGCGAGGAGAATGAGCGGGCGACGCGTTTGGAAATTTTCCAGACGGCGAACCGGGACAAGAGAGTCGCGAACTTGAGGGTGTAAGGGGCGAAGATCTTGTTGGCTTGGACGAGGACTCCATCGGTGGTGATGGAGTCGGTCACCACTTGCTTGGCGAGCCGGGGAAATTTCTCTGGTGCTATGATGTCGAGCTTGATGTGTAATCTGGGTTTAACATTAGTATCTGTAGTCAAAGATAATGTGAAAAAATACCTAGTGTATTCATCATCTTTACTGATGATCACACAGCCTCCGCGCCTAGAGGACACAACTAATATATGCGCTGATTGGTATACAAATCAACATGGGATAAATGTGAATGCTTGTTGTTCACCCAATCACCCAGTTGTAAGGATAATCGCTTTTAAAGATAGACACAATTTATGATTTCCAATTAGATGTCGGTTGCTAATCCATGAAACGGTATAGGTAGCAACTTTCGAGCGTCACTAGCAGCGTCATCACTATCAACAAAAAGCTTCGCCCTTACTGTCTCTTTCATCGCTTCTCTCGTTGCGAATCATTGCCTATATAGAATGTGATGTTTTGTCCTTTTTCTCAACGGAACGACTCGAGATGCTGGTACTCTGTTCAACAAACACCTGATGTCACAGCAAACTTCGAATTTATATACTCTTCAACAGTTCTTGCGTGATAATATGAAGGCCGTGATATCTGAAGGCCGATTGATGATAAAGGTGAACCACAGTTTTTTTCCATCTTTGTAAATGGCTGTGCATTCTCTTAGTGGACTTTCTTGGACTTGTTACGCTAGAACCCAAGTGTGAAAGATCTTGAGGGAGCAAGGCCGGACATTAGGGACTTGAGCCCTTTGTATTTCAGTCAATTATAAAAATCAGTAGCTGGAGGTTGAACAGGGTAGAGTTGCCGATGATTCGAAAGAAGAGGCCCCGTCTAATAAGACTTACTGCCATTTGTAGACCACTTAGGCTAGGTGTGTGAGCTGAAGTTATTACCTTCTGGGATGAATGGTAACTGTAATGTAGGTCTTCATCAAGATCATCACCATTGCGTTGTACAGCCGCTCAAGGTATAAAACTATTCTTTTAATTAGAAACTTCGACTGACTGGACCATCGTTTTTCTTCTTCTCATGGTGTTGGCTGAAATCATCGTCGATTGTTCTCTTTCTGCTTCGGGGTTAAAGATTGACCGATGAAAACAGCAACGTGCAAGGTAAGCGGGTCATCATAATGATATAGAAGCTCATAGGAAAATTTGAATATTTAGGTGACTTCAACAGGCCACCACACAATGCCAGAAAATGCCCTTACTGTAACGCTGAACAATCCTCGGTAAATGACCGCGTAATCGCGTAAAGATCATTGGGCATCACTGAGAGAGATTGCTCTGCACATGCCAATCGAAGAATCTAGACATCAAGCTTAGCGTGAGAATTCCAGAATAGGGAGCTCACACTCGATAAGGAATTGTTATAAAGTTTAGCACCAGCCGATCTGTGCTCGGATGATACATCTCTGCTTGCTGCGTATTCAACACCCATTCACCGTTTGCAATTATTGCTCAGGGAAGTTTGCCAGGGCTAAGATACAACGTTCTAGCCATGGCTGAAACGCAATTTGGACGAAATCTTAGAGCCCAAGCTACCATGATATCATAGTGCACGCACCAGACCATGGCTGTCTAACAGAATATTCACGATGGTAGAAGAGCTTGCGAGAACCGGGAACCAACAACATCTCTAGTAACGCTTTAGCAACGCGGTCGACAGGGAGCCATGATAGGCGCTAATATTTGTCAGTGATTGGAGGATCAAAACATGAAGACGTTGGAACTTGGTATATTATTAGCAATCGATTGACTTACCCCCCGTAGATCTGAAATTTACCCAAGAAGTTGAGAAGCTTTTACTAGAGCCGGCAAGTGCTCATCTGCATTGCAGTGGCCAGTCTTTTCCAAGCGGGGAATCTGCCCACTTCGCACAATAAAGGGTGGGATGTCATATCAATGGTATGGTAACGCAGCCGCGATAAATTTGCCTCACACCCAATATTCCTCTGCATAATTCATAGGTACCGTGACAGATGAATCACTCAGTCGATTCGGGAACCGGGGTTTTTCCGTGAATGAAGGGACACCGCCCAACAGCAGCGGTCGGAAACGCGAATAGCACTTCGTAGTATAATATTTGGGGCCGAGCTTGATGGTTTGCAATTGCAAGCTTCACAAGACTACTCAAGGCTCTGATGTGCGGATCGGAAGACTGCAACTTGCGGCGAAAGTTCATAAGCCAAGCCGGTGAAGTATGTACGTTACTTGCGACATTAAACGCCGATAATCATGCTTATTCAAGTCCAACCCGTCTGCTTCAGCATCCTAAGGGATTAAAAACCTCTAGCCAGGCCGTAGTTGGAAGGGCGACTCTTCGAGCCATGTTGACTTTTTCCTGGTGTGTCTGAAACGCAGAGTCAGTGGAGTCAGATTTATCAGGACGAATCAGGCAGATGATCCGAAGTACAGATGGCTCCAGGTATAATTTTTCGAGAACTTGCGTACTGAGATTTCCGGTTGATCCTGTTAGGGAAACTATGTTCTTGTCGATCTAAAGCTTCAAAACCAAGTGCTCCATAGGAGCTGTCCGGCTAGATACGTTGCGACTACTCGGACCCACAAGGCTTCGGATTGCTATGAACATTAGGGACACGTATGGATGGGAATATAAAAAATGCCGAGGCAAATGGCCAACTTCAACACCGGACTCCGCCTTATCAAAACCCATGTGTTCGTCTCAACGTCCCTCGATAATTCACATTCATCGTTTCTTTTCTCTGCGCTGCTGTGATATCATCCGCATAATGATACACACCCGCGTTATTGTTTAGCATATCGTAGCCCCCATGCTCCTTGATTCGGCTTGTCAGCTCAGTCATGCTCGCCTGGTCGGTGAGGGAGAGCTTGTTGTAGCGGACGTCGACAACTTCGTTGACGGCCTTTAGGTTGGTGCCGAGACTGGCGGCACAAAGAGCGGAAGATAGCGGAGCGGACCATGGACTCGAACACGTTGGTGGCAAAGATTTGGCAAATGGCCAGGCCAGTGCCCGGTTTCTGGGATGCTGGTCAAGAGAGGGAGAGCTAGGGACGGTTGCCTGCCTAGGGCTCCGGTCACGACTGCAACCTTGACAGCGTACATCATGGTGATTGAAGAACTCTAGTAAACGAGTAGAAGCCGGATTGAGGGCTATGCTTCAACAAGCTTGAGAGTTGAGAGTAATTTTCTGAAAGGACAAGGTCGCACATCGACGCAATAATTTCTACCGGTACTTTAGTTGTCCAAGCTTGTCCTCTACGTCAACCAAACTGAAATAATTTGAGTCTCGACGATGTGGGTGAATCGATTTCCCGGCAGCATACGCGAGACTGGAGTTCTCACAAGGCCCTCAATGTCTTTTATCCAAGTCCTGCACCTCAGTATCGAGTCATCTTTATCGCCACGGACTGCTCGTCAATTATCGGTTCCCATAGCGGAATATTCCGCACGCAAGGCTAAAGCGACTACGGTAAGCCTCGGTCTAAGCCCGACGGCCTGGTTAACCAGGAGTAAGGCTAATGGAACAATCCTCTCGTGCCACTACCTTTGTGTATCGCTCTCTCTCCCTACATGTTTGGTGTCATATACCGAGTCTTCAGCTGTGCAGACTTAGATGTGCAGTGCGGTTGAACGGAAGTGCTTGTTGCCTAAAGTGGGTGAACGCCGCAGTAGGACATATAATTGTCCGCCCGCGCTGAGCTTTGAAGACGTTCTACATATACTTCTTCGAGGTCCTTGTACTCGACACTGTATTATGAGTCATGGCGTAGATTGTTGACTCGACGTTGGCATCACTTTCAGATGAAGGCACCTTTCCTAGTCATAGTATGTTCTTTTTGAAATTCCGTTGGTTGAGTCGAGAGGTATCACTCTCTTACAGGTATAATGTGAAGGTGCAGGTTGGACTCGAGACAATAGAAGGCCGTGAGGATGCAGTGCCATATTAAGTGCCACTCATTTCTGTGCGAGCAATTCCGCGATACTATGCTTTACAATGTGCTTTCAGAGACAGCTGAGTATCTACCTCGCAGTGCCATCTTCAGTCCAAGTGGAACTTGGTTCTGTCGTCTCTTGTATCACTTATATAATGCTAATCTCTTTGACCCGAAGTGACACTCTTCTTATTGTCTCTCTAACACGCTCTCAAAACGTCTCTGCGGGATGAATTCTACAACTAAATTTTTACGAGGCCCTCATACCCGATCGCTGACTTTTCGGGCTAACCAACCTTCGTCACTGACGCGAACGCTGGTCTTGGCAAGGAAGCTGTCAAAACTTTTTTTCGTTTGAACGCCAAAAGGGCTGTCAATGCCGAGCGCACCATCGCCAAAGGTGAAGCAGCCAAAGCAGAGATCGAGGGGCAATCAAAGCGTGCTGCAAAGGTCATCGAGGTATAGAAGCTCGATTGTTCGAGCTATGCCTCGTGCAAGGATTTTACAGCCAAGGCTGTCAAGCTGGACCGCGTCGATTTTGTAGTCCTGAACGCTGAGGTTGCTATTAAGCATTTTCAGATGTTCGAGGATGGTCAGATTACTGTGAACTTTATTAGACCCATATGGCTTGTGCCGCTTCGGCCATCATTATTGCGTGCCTCTGCTGCATGTCTATACTACGTTCCCCCGGCGGAAGACGCCAAACTCGCTTGCCACTCTTAACAACCTGAAGATAGCTGTCATGTCCGTTCGGTGAGAATATTATTATTCTTCTCCTGCTCATCCTCCTGTTTCTCCGTTCGTCTTTATCTTATATCAGTGCAATATATGACAGCTGAATCATACATCCTGCAGATACAAATTCTCTAAACTCCTACAACTTTCGCTGTTCGAGAACTTGCAGCACAAACTGTTAACAGCAAGCCCTTTATTACCATCAACACTCTTAATATCGGGCTCTGTTACACAGACTAGACCCGTAGTGCAGTGGGCGTCACATATCTCACGATGAAGCTGATGAAAGCTCTACAGGCATGGGCAGCTGAAGAGGGCGGCCAGACCCTTGTGTATGCCACTACTGCAGGACCTGAGTCGCATGGGGTGTACATTAGTGATAGCAATATTCGAAAGTAAGCCTTTCTTGACTGAGAAGATGTTCTAGAATGCATGTAACGTGATTGTCCACAGTAAAGGCTAGTCAAAGTTCGTCATCAGCCAGGATGGCCAGAAGACGCAGAAGAAAGTCTGGGCAGAGCTGGTCCGAATAGTCAGCTAGCCATTACCAAATTTTCCGGGCTAAGGAGATAATGGAAACAGTAGGCTGGATTGAGTTGAATTGGCAGTGTTCCTTCAGATCGTTGAGTTAATGGGATGATTAATTCCTCCAGGAAGGGATCGTAAACGTGATGGGAAGAACCGTGACTGATGAATGCTGAGAATCGACTCACTACATCAAGCTATCCCTATATATCAGCAACGGTATAACAGAGCAAGTATTTCTATCTACTACGGCAACTCATCATGCTACACAATTTTACGTACTTTGAATAGCTTAGCGTGCTTTCCTGAAAGTGAGTATTTAATGTAAGATACTTTTCAGCCAAACCATCTTGGAAATCATGTTGTACCGCAATGCCCACGACATTACCACTGGTAGAAAGCAAGGCTGATAAGCAGAGCCTTGTTTGTGCCAATTTGAAGGAGAACAATTGGTCGCCTAGGCCCTTGGTTAGAATCATTGATGTCTATCTAGAGACATTCACATCAGCTTTCGTGACAATACCGCAGAATTCATTAACTCCTATGTGTCTTAACTTGCATTCTCGATCTTGCTATTTGAGCTGTTCTCATCTTAAGAAGATCAGCAGAAAGCTTGCATTCACAATCAACCCCAAGAAAAAGGAAGGAGTAAAGCGACAAGAGAATAAACCCACAGACAACAGGCTTCAGCAATCAACCGTATCTTCTTTCAATCCTTTATCCAGTCTTCAAGAACCCCACGCCCAGAGCCGTAAGCACAGCAGTGCAACCAACGCCGCTCGCGCTGTTTTGGCAAGGCGCCATGTACTTCTTTGCCCCATTCCTCCCAGAATCCTCTCCGTCCGGCGTTCCAAAAATTCTTGCCGCAGCATCCGCTGGCACTTGTCCAAGCAAAGCATGAAGCATACTATTCAATGCATGCATTTCCGCACATGCGAAATCCGTTCTATGTCTCTGCCCAGCGACGGCATTCGTCAGTGTTGGATGCAAATTGCTCATGGGACCCGTTACGCCGGCTTGCTGCCCTCTGATCACGGAAGCGTAAAACGAAGTTCCAAGGCTCGGTATATAGATAACGGCCATTGCGGCAGGCATGCCGGCGCATGCCAAATCTGACGGATTGGCCGCAGAATAGATATCCCGCATGGTCAAATAGGCGTTACTGACCCGGTTTGCAGCCCCTTGGTGGTCTAAGCGCTCTTGTATCGTCGAAGACCAAGCGAGAGCCTTGTCGCGTTGGTTGGGGGGGTGGGGCTCATATCGCTGTAACGGCACTGTGCCGGTGCCGAGAAAGGAGGACTCTTGCTCAGGAGTAAGCTTTTGGAACTTGTTGCGTTTTGACCTAGTTCGACCTGGGGCGTTGATCGAGGCTGGGGCAGCTGTAGATGTATTGGCACCAATGACTGAAGATACGAAGCCGCCTACGAGTGGGTGAAGGACTTCTCCAGTAAAGGTTGGTGGTGTGGCCATTGTAAATTACTTTCCAGTCAATTGTCGGTTGATTCTAGCAACGAGAGAACCAGAGTGTCGAAGTCAAATTATATATGTGAGATGTTGAATGAAACACATTCACGAGAGTTATTAAAGAATAAAACTTAAGGGCTAGAAGCCGAGTTCAGCTCTGACTGTATTCCTCTAAGCTTGCATCGTTTTCGCCATACTATACGTCTTGAAGGCTCCGCGTAATTGAAAGATGTAGAAAAGACTATTGGGACTTCGGGAAGAACAAGAATGCGTCTCGTATCAACCTCAGGCTTACTGTGGCTGATGACACGCATGAAGGTGGCTTGAAAGTCCTAGTTCTTACCTATCGAAGGTTCACCACAAATCAACAGCGCCGCTTACCATATTACCTTTGGGATCATATGCTACGCTTGAGTATATTCATCGATGCATCAATTATCGAGATCTTCAATCGAAAGCCTGAGAAGCGGGACTGAGAAGATCGATCAAAGACACGTTTCTATCCTGAGCCGGCTGTTGACCGGAGGATCGCACTGGGGCAGTATTTGTCTTGATGGGCATTTGAAGCATGATGTTAAAATCTGGAGAATAATTTCCGAATCCACATCGAATGCGATAATGCTCTTGCCAATACCACAAGATTCGGATAGAAGCCAACTCTGTGAAGCTACCCTTGAGTATTAGCACACTGTAAGTCGGCTTAAGGACCTTGCTCGCTCGCAAGTTGTGTGCGTAGACAGACATAATTAGCAACGCAGTTGCTTCTACTGACTGATTTTGACGCCACATCACTAGCCTGCGAGAACCTTAATTATTTGATCTGTAAAACGGTTGGCTCTTTTACCGAAGTTACGGAAGCTACCGTGAAGCTAAACCTGTTACAGTTAGAGATCACGAAAGCTAAACCTATTACAGTTAACCGTTCGATTTTCAATGAAGTTCGGCTCACCTACTCGCTCACCTACTCGTTCATCTACTCGCTCACCTACTCGCCCTACCAATCTCTCTACCAAACGCCCTACCAAATTCCCTACCAAACGCCCTACCAAATTCCCTACCAAACGCCCTACCAAATTCCCTAACAAACGCCCTACCGAATTCCCTGCCAAATTCCCTACCAAACGCCCTGCCAAATTCCCTACCAAACGCCCTACCAAATTCCCTACCAAACGCCCTACCAAACTCCCTACCAAACGCTCTACCAATACTGAGCTTTCTACTACTGAGCTTTCTACTGAGCTTTCCATCAAGCTTCCGACTGAGCTTTCTACTGAGCTTTCTACTGAGCTACCGACTGAGCTTTCTACTGAGCTTCTCATCGAGCTTTCAACTGAGCTTTCTACTGAGCTTCTCATCGAGCTTCCCATCGAGCTTTTCACTGACCTTTCAACTGAGCTTTCTACTGAGCTTTCTACTGACCTTTCGACCGACCTTCCGACTGACCATCCTACTGACCACCCTACTCGCCACCCTACTCGCCATTCTACTCGCCATCCTACTCGTCATTCTACTCACCATTCTACTCGCCACCCTACATGCTCACCATTCTACATGCTCACCACCCTACTCATCACTCTACTCACCACCCTACATGCTCACCATCTACTCGCTCACCTACTCGCTACCTACTCGCCCACTCAAATTCCCTACCAAACGCTCTATCAAACTCTCTATCAAACGCTCTATCAAACTCTTTATCAAACGCTCTATCAAACTCTCTATCAAACGCCCTACCAAACGCCCTACCAAACTCCCTACCAAACGGGGGACCAAATTCCCTACCAAACGCTCTACCAAACTCCCTATCAAATTCCCTATCAGACTCTCAATCAAACGCTCTATCGAACTTTCTATCAAATTCCCTACCGAACTCTCTATCAAACACTCTATCAAACTCTCTATCAAACTGAGCTTTCTACTTGAGCTATCGACTGAGCTATCGACTGAGCTTTCTACTGATCTTTCTACTGTTCTTTCTACTGATCTTTCTACTGACCTTTCTACTGACCTTTCTACTGACCTTTCGACCGAGCTTTCCACTGAGCTATCTACTGACCATCCTACTAACCACTCTACTCGCCATTCTACTCGTCATCCTACTCGCCATCCTACTCGTCATTCTACTCGCCATCCTACTCGCCATCCTACTCGTCATTCTACTCGCCACCCTACTCACCATCCTACTCGCCACCCTACATGCTCACCATTCTACATGCTCATCACCCTACTCATCACCCTATTCACCACTCTACTCACCATTCTACTCATCATTCAAGAATCAAATTTGTTCTCTATTGAGCACCAAATATGACTCTATCGAACAGCCTTTATGATTCCTACATGACTCTCTACATGGCTCCCTACATGACTCTCTACATGACTCCCTACATGGCTTCCTACCAAGCTTCGAATTGCTTCGCAATCAAGAATCAAATTTGATCCCTACCGAGCATCAAATATGAGCCCTACCGTACACCCTACGTGACTCCCTATCGAACATTCTACATGACTTCCTATCGAACATTCTACATGGCTTCCTACCGAACATTCTACATGACTCTCTATCGAACATCCTACATGACTCTCTATCGAACATCCTACATGGCTTCCTATCGAACAGCCTCCATGGTTCCTTTCATGGCTCCCTTCATGACTCTCTACCTCATTAGTTTACCCATTAACTTCCCCATTAACTTCCCCGTTGACTTTCCCATTGACTTTCCCAGCGCATATATTAAATTGTGTAAATAGCTATTATTTAGTTAGTCAAATTAATTAGTAATTAACCTATTATACGATCGCAATAACCAATAAGTTCTGAGTCAGCAATAGCTGAAAACTGCGTTGCTTTCCATTGGTAACAGACTTGCTCGGGCAGCCAACGAACCTAGTACCATCACCGTGTGGTAAGTTGAGAAAAATGCTTCTTTCCACTTGCCTCAGGACCTCAGACGTGTGGGGCTAAGCCCCTTCGAATTAGCATCTGCGCTAAGTCCCTATCGGGTTAGCGCTTTACTTACTGCGCAAGCTGCGTGCTGCACTGAGCTCGCGAAGTAAGCAGAGCTAACCCGAAGGGGCTTAGCCACGCACGTCTGAGGCAACTTTCCACTATTTGGCGCTCGTCGCTTAGTGAGACAAAATGTTCGAGAGTTGTTATTGAAAAGCTTGGAACCATTGTAAAAAACCTGCAGCCATCGTGCCGCCCCATCCATACTGCGTCAATCCTTCCCGTCGTTCAGCTCATCTTAAAGCCCTAGTAACGCTTCACCTAGCGCAGCTACTGCCGCCGCCAATGTGATCTTCTCTGTTGCCTTCGTAAAGTGAGTGCGAGCACGGAAGACCAGGCTGCGGCTGCCCCTGAGCGGGTAAATGCTCTGCGAGAGCGTTGATGTCGAAGAGAATGTCAGAAAAGTCGATTGGGTATTCTCAGCTGCATCTTTGTTAATGTCGAAAATAGTCTCTTACCTTCCTACATGAGACTTTCAGCCCGTGAGATCGTAATGCCCCCTGCGAGCTGGCATCAAAAAAGTTGCAAAGCACGACTCGTTTAGTAACATGGCTCCATTACAATAAAGCAGAGCCTGGGTTTCGGATTTCTCATGCAGATGAACGATCATGAAGGACTATCCTAGCCAAGTGAGTACCCAAAATTTCCTTGTTCAGAAACCGAAACCAGACAGAAGATTGCTGAGCAATAGTTGCTCTTGGAAACAGTTTAAACACTTCGGAACATAAAGAGAATAGGATGAAACGGGTGAAGCTCGCCAACCTTACCCTCAAGCGCCTGGTCAATGTTCCACATTTATTGCCATTCATGCTAAACCCATATTTACCGCGCCTTGTTAGTCATATTGATGCAAGGCTTCGATGACGGCCTGTACCACATCATTGGTTGGCGGCATAGGAGGAAACATAGCCGTCGTTATTTACTTCGCGTTGCTGATATCTTCTACAACTAATAAAATGGTCACCCTGGGTTTATCTGAAACGAATGACCTTAGACGTACATGATCGTTGGCATCACTGTCAAGTACCATATCCTGAAACTGGGACCAAATTCTCGAAGACTTTTATCGAGTATGTACGCCTTTATGGATTGACTGTTACTCCCTCAATAGACAACTTGAGGTTCTGCAACTACATGGCCATCACTTCAGCTATCAGGCCTCTCTGTGAGAAGTACTGATAGGCTTGTGTGAATTTCCATCCGTCGCAAGATTTTACGAGATCGGCCTTGACTTCCCGTGGGACAGACGTACAGCATAGTTCTCGGATATTTTTGGTATGTGGCTTAGCTATTCAAAATGAATATTATTGACGCAAAGATTTGTTTTAGGGCGGGTGAAAGAACACTACCTTCAAAACGACCATTCATCATACTGCCGTAAGCGTCATGGGGTAACACAAGCTATCTTACACCGCTATAAGTGAATGGAAACCAGCAGTTTGATTGTGATTATATTGCACTATTCTGTTTCTCAAAAGTCGTTTCTACGGATGTTGAAGGGCTAACGCCTTCATCCTCGTCAACTTATCCCAATGCCAGGCCATCTTCAGGAGCAGAGCTATATATTTCAACTCGTGAGGCTGATATGATGACCTTCGGTAAACTACCCGGCTGCGACGGTCTCAAAATCCCATCTTTCGGCTTGGGTACTTTCGAAGACATTCTCGCATCCATGGAAAGCCTAAATTGTACCGGCAAAGCAATTAAGCCGCTGAGTAATACAAGAAACCTACTCCCTGGATATTGGAAGGCACACTACACCCGCGGATTCTCTGATATTATTTCCCTTGCAGCACTCATGGTTCGTCACCGAGGCAGCTTCTTCGCTCGCCTTTCAGCTTCATTGAAGCACTGCTTTGGTCTTACGTGCTATAGAGAAGGTCTCATAGTCTTTCACCACCGCCTTAAGCAATACATCACTCAACGGGAATCTCGAACCGTCCCCAGTCAAATATTCTGGGTTCTGCGGCAGTACGAAAGCCTACAAGCCGCCTTCCCTACTGAATGGGAATCAGAGTTTCAAGCCAACGAACAAGCAAACCCTCGTCCCCTAGCATTTCTCGACGCAGTCCACACAGTCTGAGACGTCGCAGCCACCTACTTCATCAACCTTCACACCATCGGCCAGTTGCACTATGTCGACCTCATGGCTAGCCACATTTCCTATGCTGTCAATTACTGGCCCAACGCCTGAACACATATCCGCGATGGCACGACGCACAACCATTACGGCTTGCGCAGCGTTGAGGCCGAAGGTATGCGCATATACTTTGACTACTTACCTTGTATCGTTGAGGATGTGCGGCAGAGGAGCTCTGAAGGAAAGGCTGAACCGGTGCATGAGGCATGGTTCGTGATGATGTTCCGAGCTTTTTGCTGGTGGAGGTGCCATTTATTGAGGAGGGAGAAGAATGAACTTTACGAAGCATGAGTGTTGCCAGCCAGGTATTGAGATTGTGAGTTGCCAGTATACATTGAGTAGTCGAAGATGAAACTTCCTTCTTCGTAGAACAGGAATCAGACCGAATATTGAGGGCACCTATGGTGCGGCCAATTATGAATAAAAGCTTCTCTACCTACCACTGTAATAATTTCTTAATAATCAGCATAACATGTGCTTAATAGCAAAGCATTAGGTCTGCTCTATTATAACACACCGGTCAACGAGCTGGGATGGGTAAGATATGACTCAATCACTTAACCCATGACTGGGCTAGATGGTACCATATGAAACGGAACAAGGTTTAGTGATGGGTTGGGTTTTGATTGAAGGAACCAAATGTGGCAAAATGGGAAGAAAAGCTCTACCTTCTATATCTGCCGGCCACCTATCTCGAAGTCGCACAAGAAGCGCCTGGAAAAAGAGATTGCTACGAGCTTGACTGTAGAGCTCGACGTAAGGATTTTCATGCCTTCAAAAATTCTGAACCGACCGTTCCGCTTTGCCTCAAATTTCCTATACTTGGCTCATATAATCCCAACCATAAATTTTTGTGCCAGAACAAATCTTACAGCTGAAAGATCAAAGGCTGGGATAGTGATCATGTTAAAGGTCGCGAGAGTTTGAGAATGAGTCGAAGATCTTGAATGATGAATGGGAAGGAAAGGGGAAAAGTGGGAACGATGAGTAAAGCGCGCAACTTGCGCCATTCACGTATTGAATGCTTTTTTTCGAACGCGCAAACTAACTAGCAAATTCTCATTTGACATCCTGAACAGAAGACTCCTTATCTATCTTCCCCTCTCTCACTGTCTTTCTCTCTCGTCTCTCTCTTACACCACATCTGGCAGAAACTTCACGTAATCCCTCTGAAATTGATCGAGAACACTAAATAAACCTAAAGATGCGTATTCTGATGAGGGATATGCTGAGGTCTCTTGTAATTTCTGCCGCTTTTCTCTCAAGACTGTCATGAGTGCGTGTTCATTGATGCATCAATTTCGTAGAAGTTGATTTCCCACCTTAACTGCTGGTATTCACGAAGTTATCCTTCAATTTTATCAATCGTGCACGCAAAGAACAATGCAATTTTATCCTTACATGACAACGACGACGAAAAATACCCGTACGGTATAAGCTGATAGTGTTTTTGACATTATAGTGTCACCATCATGTATTTCGGTTTCAGTAGGTTCTACACTTGTATGTTCTAGGCGTATACTCAATATTGAATTTGCATGATATTTTGGCTCCAGATTTTGAGAATCTACTTATGCTTTCTCGTAGGTACGCTTCGCAGGAACGCTTCGTCATCTGATGTGCTGGAGAAATTGACAATGTTTCTTCTACCGTCAAAACCATTGAAATTAGTCGTTGAAATGGTCGAGTAGTCTGTTAGACGAGTCAGCTAACAAGAAGTATATGCTTTGTTTTTCAACACTCTGTTTTACGCTGCGTATTGGGTTGAACTGAGTTGCAGTCATTGCTGTGCGCAGGTCTATTTACATCAATCATCAGTGCATACATGATCAATACAAAGCTCATCATCAAGAATACAGATCATGTGTTAAATAGCAATTGATTCGATTGAGGTTTCATGCAGATTTCTTTGAGTTACTCTAAAGGTATCAATGATCGTTTTAGCACGCCTTTATAGAGCTATGATTTTGCCCTAAGACCAGCTTCAATTCTAAAACCTACAGCACTGAAGAGCTTCACCTTCATGCACGAAAGAAAACATGAGTTTCCCAAACGCGCATTTGAGTCTACTTCGCAACCGCTAGTTGGGTCTCTCAGATCTGTGAAGTCATCAAAACACGCCTGCTCTTTGCTCGCTAACGGCTAGTACTTCCTTCCATAGTAACTCCCCAGTCGAAGTCACACAGTCGAGTAAGGCATTTCCCTGGGGTGCGTGATAATGATTTGAAAGAGCGATTTCGGGCCAATCGCTGTCCTCCCTCCCACTTGCCCGTCGCCCAGGCACTTCTGAACGATCGTCTGCGCTTTTGCCACACACGACCAAGTTGAGAAGCGGTCCTCTGCAGTACCCACCGGTGCCCCAACATCGATCTCGCACGTGCCGTGTTTCCATTCTCTTGTTGTAGAGTGTGTTGTTGAGGCAGTCCAGGTCTTGACCTTCATTAGATCTGGCTCGACTAACATCTTATCTATAGCCTTCATGCAATCTGCTCTGGTGGGAGGAAGCTCAGGTGGGAATTGACGAAAGCAGTTAATACCGCGACTCTGAACAGGTACGCTTGAGTTGTAGAGCAGAAGAGATGGTTCTAATTCGAGATTGAAGGGAATGGCAAGGACTGTACTCCAGAGAATGAACGTTATGTAAAAACCGTATAGATATGAATTAGTCATGACGAAATGCTTTCAGTTGAACTCTTGAGACAAGCAGAGCTCTTGAATTTCTGTTGCAGAGATGAAAAGTAGAAAAGTTCGGAGTGCAAAGAAGAATGAAATAGATTGTGCGCTTTCAGATTGTCGCATAAAGACGATTCCGACGAAAGCGCATTGGAAAGAAGAAGAAGCGACTGCAGAAGCGATTGCAAGCATTCGGCGCGCATCAATATGAAAGAAGCGGTCTATCGGGGTTTCAACGTGAGGGAATAAGAACTCGCGACTCGGCCGTCTTCGAACCTCACGGACCAGAACCCTCATGCGACGACTCTTCTTCTTTGGCAGAACTCGAACATGAATGGAGACTGAACAATCGATTAGCCAAGTGTTGTGCTACGATCGCAAGGCATGCATTTAGGAACACAACACTGTTGGACGGAAATAAATGATTCAATTCCCCATAACATGGCACTAGAAAAGATACGACGCAGCTGCAAAGCCAGTCGCCTATTTTCGGAGTACTCTCAAAATAAACGCCTTGAGTCGGCTGCCTGATGATATATAAGGTATGGATAAAACATCAGCAGTAGGTAGGTTGTTGAAGCGTTGAAGAAAGCTACGTACTCGATACACCTGAGTATGAAAAGTCTGCTACTTAGCGTGGCTTATGGGGCGCAGTCCCTTGACATCAGCTCTCGCGGGTGTCGCTTTGCTGCCACCTTCCTCATAGTCTCCAAATGACTCTTGCCGATAATGGCCCCATTCCCCCGCACTCATGCCATCAACCAGCTCATAGCCCCCCTCGTTTGATTATTTGGCCTCTTCCGCCCCTGGCGCCCGGCTGCCTTAACAGTCACAAGCTATGTGGACAGTTCTGCCCCAGATTGCGGTCCAATACCGCATATTAGCCTCCGCCTCAGCGCATTTCCCTTCCTTAACCGACGAGAACTCCAAAATTTTCTGTACCGCCCAGAAAGCATTACCCGGCGGACCCTTCAGCCTTTCCCTTTAGAATCCCAGGACCTCCTCTATTCTGCTCGTGCATCCAAACCTTGCTCATTCTGCAGCAAGCCTATGGCAGCACAATTGTAACAACGTTAGTGTGAGCCCATCCAAGCATTTTCTGCTGTGAGGCAATACCTACAAGGACGGATGTGTTCAGGCCTTGAATTTTTCAAGCGGGCATCTTCTTGGACTAAGCCGTTTCTAAGCTCCTTGCTGCAGCTTCTAATTCTGCGGCTTGGAATAAGGGAGAGTAGAATCGATCTATGATGAAGTGTAGATCTGACGATTGTGTACAGGTATGTCTTCTACGAAAGGAAGCTATCTAAGGTACGTTTTGTGCCGCAATTGGCGCTAGCCCCAACTAGGCTAGCGGGCAGTGTAATGACATTGCAACTATGTTCCTAATTGGACGACTACTCCTTCTGCTCCTATTGCTTCAACAATCTACCGCCGAAGCTCATCAGGAAAAGACCCAGATATCGTCGTCATGTTATGAGACGGGTTTTGGTTCAGAGCCAGTTTGTCATAGAACCATAGACGTTAGTTGTTATGGCTCGAGAACATGTTAGGCTATATTAGACTGTGTTAGGGAATTAGAACTTCTGAAACTGATGGCTTTTAACTTTTGCACCTCTAATTGCTTGAAATGTTTGCTAGGTGTATGGTTGAAAGTTCATGAAAGTGTCGTGCATTATGTCTATGAAAGTGGCCAGCTATGCCAGTCATCGCGCCAATCACCATCTGCTTTCCACCTTTCCGGCCAAATCCTCCGAAAAATTGGTTCGATATCCCATCCCAGAGATATCAGATTCACACTTTCCTTCGCTTCTCTTTCCTGCCGTCCTAGCTCCGTTGCAACTAACTCATGTCGATGATCGTCCCTTGGATTGCGCTCAAGCAGCCACGAGCGGCCGAGATGGCCAACGACATCTTCAATGCTTGATAGCATGGAACTGTCACCGAAGCAGCCTCCGCCAGTCACGCGGAGCTTCAGCCTCTCAAGTGGCAATGCGCCACTGGTTTTGGCGGTAGAAATGCTCCGAAAGATGGCGCGAGCCAGGGTTTCATCTAAGGCGCTATTGATGAAGGCATCACGGACGTGCCCGTTGCGCGGTTTGCGATATGAGCCCCTGGGGTCATCGAAGAATTGTTGGTCAAAGTTGTCAAAGGATGGATCATTGGGTGTTTCATCATCATCGTCACCATCCATGAAGATGGCACAATCTGAGGCGTCGAGGGTAAGGAAAATGCTTTGGAGCTTGGATAGGGAACCTAGTGCTTTATAGATAGCCACCTCGCCAGCATCACCTTTGGAGCGTGGCACAGTCAGACTCAGGTCTTCAAGCAAAGGACAGTGTTCTGCGATTCGTTCAACTTCTCGTTGTGCAATGACAAGTCGATTGAGGTTTCCCAAGGGTGATAGCCAGAGCCTGCGCAAGGCTGCACCATGATATTCAAAAATTGTACCAAGTGTAGTGTGGCTAAGTTCACCGACAAGTTTGAGGGTGAATAGAGATGGTAGGCTACAAAGAAAGTGATTTGCGAGGCTGGAATGATCCATTGTTGGTGATTCAAGGAGGTTTTCTGTTGCAAGGACCATAACCAGCGTTTTAAGTGAAGAGAAGTCGCACTTTGTTGCTAGACAGTGAAGTGCATCGGCTTCGATGTCGCTCTCCAACTCGAGAGTGCGTAGAACTGAGAAATCGGTGTGTCTGCTCCAATTCTCAACGACTTGCCTGATTATGCAGCCGTGACCAGCCAGCTGCAAGTGTCGCAAGGATCCGGGTGTGGAGATATGCTTCTGCTTGTTGAGGGCAAACCCTTGCCACGGCTTCCTCGGCGTTTCAAGTGCTCGCATAAGTGCCAGTGACCAGCCAGCGGCGGCGCGGAACACGCGTGCCTCCTTCAAATTCGGCGCCAAACCTGCTGCAATACGCATTACGGCTTCTTCGTGGTAGTCCTCAATCCCGTCCGAGTTGTAGCTGTCATACCTGACCAGAACACTATACAGACAGGGCGACGTTGCAAGCGCTAGCTCATGAGCGTCCGGGTCAGGTTGGTTCAGGCTGCGGAAGCTGCAGGTTTGGACGTGAAGCCTGCAGTTGGGCCGGTGCTGATGCAAAGCCTGGAGGAGACAGGGGGAGAATTGACTTGGGCACGCATAAATCAGATCTGAGAGTGCCGGTAGTTGCCTGACCAGATTGGCGAGAGGCTTCCACGCTTCATCTTCCTCATAAACGACATTGGGAGGCTTTCGGTCAGCTACGGGGACATCTGCGAGGCGCCGGTCCGAGAGTTCGTCGTCATCACGATCACGGGAGCTCTCAGCTCTGTGCCTTCGGTCTTGAGGCTCGATCTCGCCTGTATCGTCCTGCTGGCTGCGCATCAGGCCTTCAACGACCAAGCGGCGAACATGCTTGACGCTGAATGCACGCTGCAATCTGTTGATGCACTGTTGCACGTCATAGGCAAGCTGCTTACGACCTCGTAAGGAGAATTTGACGGTGCGGAAGAGAAGGGCAGTAGCAGCACAATGGCATTGCTTGCTGACCAGCGCGAAAGTAAGCAAGCTTGACTTGTGAGTGCCCACAATGTACTCGCAGATGCGCAGAAGAATCTCGGCTGATAAGCGTTCAAGTTTTGAAGAGGGCATTTTAATGATAACTGTCTCGCATCGCTCGTAAAGCTCGGCTGTAAGAGTTGCAGACTTGCAGTCAGTTAAGTCTGTTGATATATGAGAGTCAGAAAAAGTACGTGCATGTGTATATAATGATTGAACTACTGTCGTGAGATGCAGTCTCGATTACCCGAGCATTGATTAGTTCAAGCTAGTGCATGTAGAATAAAGGCGAAATTGCCTAGATAGAAAGAACAACAATCTTTTATCATTCGATATTGCTGACTCGATTAGATACATCTTGACGTGTTGCCTCGATATTTCTTAACACCTGACTTTAATCTATTTCACAGATATTTCATCTTTCTACATTGAAGTCAAAGATAAGACTTTATCAAAAAACAGACAGATATGTCAGTGTTAGAATTTCTCAATGCTATAACATAATCGTCATTGTTTTTGAAAAAGCAGCATAAAAACTTGAGACATTGATTTGATCTTGAGAATTCAATTTTCTTCAGTCAAAAATGATGCAATCTTATTTTTCTATTTAAAACATACTATCTTTCAACTACTTTAATTTTTAATTTTCTTGTCATCGTTAAAATAATGTTCAATGTATCAGAAAATTTGAAAATCATTAGATCAACAACATTGACAAATTTCACATGTTATTTAATCACGTAATTAAACAATGAATTAGGTGATTTATCATTTTGATTGACTCTTCAACTTAGACTGACCGCATCAGGTCGGGTTGGAAGATTTTTGAATTCGGGTCGGGTCGGGTTGGGTCGGGTTGGAAATATGCTCAACCCGACTCGGATCGGGTTGAAAGTGTGGGCAACCCGACTTCGGATCAGATCCAAAATGTCAACCCGAAACCCGACCCGACGGTCAGTCTACAGTTCAACTTATAAGATCACTTTGACATGATTAGCTGCAAGCGCATGCCTAATTATTTAAATGACACTGCTGACATCATAGGTAGGCGAGTAGGTAGTTGAGTAGGTAGCTGAGTATGTAGGTGAGTATGTAGGGTGGCCAGTAGGTAGAAAGCCATATAGGAAGCATTATTTGAAGCACTGTTTGATGTGTGTTATGCGTCCGACCGACGCATAAATTGAAGCAAGTAGAGAGTTCGGTACGAAGCCATGAAGAAAGTCATGAAGGGAGTTTGGTAGAGAGTTTGATAGGGAGTTTGATAGGGCCGGCTGCAAAATTTCGTCGAAGCAAGATTTTACCTTAGGCAAAATATTTCAAGCAAGATTCGGTCAAAGATGCTAATATGGCTTCTGAGCTTGCGGGGCCAGCCCCGGGCCAGAAATCAGCCCACAATGTTGCTGAAAGCTCTTTTAGCAACATCAATTCTGCAGGCTGTCTTCCTGAAATGCCGACGGAGTAGGCTGATGAGTAGGCGAACGAGTAGGTAGCTGGCTTGGTAGCTGAACATGTAGGTAGGCGAGCAGGTAGGGTGGTGAGTAGGATGGTGAGCATGTAGAGTGGTGAGTAGAGTGGTGAGTAGGGTGGTGAGTTGGCGAACGAGTAGGTAGCTGAGTTGATAGTTGAACAAAATGTAATTAACTCAATAATACGCTCATACTTTACCGCAGCAGGTAAGGCCGTGTAATCGCAGCTTCCGTAGTAAGCAAAGCGCTAACCCGGTAGGGGCTTAGCGCCACACGTCTGAGGTCCTGAGGCAAGCGATGACGACTTTCTTGATACTAAATCTTCATTGCCCTTCCTGCGTGACCAGCATCAACACATCAATAAACTCGCTTTGTCCGAGGCCGCACTCGATGTCTCACTCAATTGTGTCTCGATCGATCACGGTTCATCAGGATGCCTTCTTGTTCGCAACAATCATAGCAAAGACACTTGACGCAGGGGGCTTTGAAGTCTACGATATGATCGCTGACCCTCAACTTGGCATTGAATCTAGTGAATCTTCTTCACAGAATCGTCTTGAAGTAGACTGGGTCGAGAAGTTTTACAACGCCATCGATCGATGAAATTGAAGACAAGACAACCCTCATTCTAGGGACCGTGAAATGAAGAAACGACATGTTGAGAAATGTGGACAATGTCGAGCGGAAACAATAAAGGCCGAACAGACTTCGTCATTCGCGTCCGCAGATTCTCAAGTAAACATGCGATCGCAATCAGACAACGAGAAGAAGAGTAGTGATATTCAGTCGACGAGCGTGAGCGATAAGAATGCTAAGGATGACTCAAGCCTCTTTTTCGTGGTTATTGATCATTCTTCTACCGCTGGTCTCTTTCAGGCATCGTTTGTCGTTGAAGGCATGACTTGTGACTCCTAAGTCAACAAAATTATGCACGCACTCAATCAGATCTCATGGTTGCGCACAGCTGAAATCAACCTTCTGATCGACAGTGCTTCTGTAACGTTTGAGGGCAAGAAGCATCTGAGCGACATCATTAAAGCCATCGAAGACGTCGGCTACGAGGCCACTTTGGGGCAAGCGAAAGAACTGGAGAAGAACAAAGAATCGACGGCTGAGACTCATAGCGAAATATGGCGGGCTTTCTACGCTATCAGCGGCATGACTTGCAGCTCTTGCGTTGGCACGATTACTAAGGCGCTGCAGCAGCATGACTGATTACCAGAATCGACGTGAACTTAATATTGAATAGTGCTGTTCTCAATTTCAACGGCAGAGGCAATTTACCGCAGATCCAAGCTACAATCGAGGATGTTGAATATGAAGCGACCTTGAACGATCTAGTGAAGGTACACGGGAACCCCATCAGTGAGATGCTGAGAAAAGTCGCGATTCGTGTACATGGGATGTATTGCCCTCATTGCCCTTCCCGAATCACCAGTGCATTGAATCAAGAGTTCAGCGAGAGAGTCAAAATTCAGAAGGCAATGACCGTGGCTGATCCGATCTTGAAGATTGAATACCTTTCTCAGATGTCAGACTTCACCATACGACATATTCTTCTCTGCCTGAAGAACGTCGATGATGCTTTCAAGCCTTCTATTCATCATTCGTCGACACTTGAAGAAATCTCTCAGAAGATGCAAAAGAGAGAACGCACGCGCATTCTGTTTCACCTCGATCTCTTCGTCGTAGCTGTCATTTCGACCTTTATCATCGGCATTGTTCTGATGAGTCTCGTTCCGTCTACAAATGAGGATTGTCAATTTGTCTTGCAGTCAATATGATCTGAGCATGTTAGTCGAGTCGAATGAGCTCTATTCATTATAGCTACTCCTGTCTACTTTTCCGCAGCCGACGCATTTCACCGACCCGTCTTGAGAGAGCTAAGAGCATTGTGAAGACTCGACAGCAAGACGTCAATTCTTCGACGATTCTATCGCTTCGAAAGCATGAATATGCTTATTTCTCTAGGGACGACAATCGCCTACTTGGCGTCCGCTGTTCAACTAGGTCTGACGGCAATCGACTCGTTTCAGATGGGTATCACCAATAGTCTGTTCACGTATTTCGATTCGATGGTCTTTTTGACGATGTTCTTGCTCATTGAGAGATTTATCGAAGCATATAGTAAATCAAAGACGGGCGATGCGGTGACTCTACTAGGAAACCTCAGACCGACTCAGGCAATTCTCATGCATGAAAGTAGTGATGAAAAGGCGTCGGGTAATATCAGATCATCGAAAGAATATTCGAAACGAGTTCATATCGATTTGTTGAAGGTTGACGATCGGGTCAATATTCTACACGGCGACTTCTCATCTTCTGGCGGCTATGTTATCAGAGGAGAGTCAAAACTTGATGAGTCAAGTCTTACTGACGAGTCGAGACTCGTGTTCAAGTTCGTGGGAGACGAAGTTTTCTTCGGAAATGTCAATAAGGCCAGCTTCATATTGATTCGAGTATTCAAGATCTTAGAGAGTTTCATGCTGAATCAAATTGTTCAAGTTGTTCGGGAAGATCAAGCCAGACGCGCATCGATCGAGCGAGTGGCCGATCTTCTTACAGGCTACTTCGTTTCAATTGTAGTCTTCTTCGCCGTCAGTACGTGGATAATCTGGATGGCTCTCGGTCTCTCTGAGTCACTGCCGGCGGGCTATCTTAATATGACTGTTGGGGGCTGGCCATTCTGGTCATTGCAATTCGAATCGCAGTCTTCGTCATTGCTTGCCCATGTGGCATCAGTCTAGCCGCTCCCACAGCTCTATTTGTTGGCGGGAATCTGGCCGCTCGCTATGACATTCTCGTCAAAGGTGGGGGAGAAGCCTTTGAGAAGGCTAGCTATCTTGATTGCATCGTTTTTGACAAGACTAGTACTCTGACAGAGAGAGAAGAACCTGCGATCACGGACTATCAACTGAGCTTTGATGACGACGAGAAAAGGTTGCTTGGCATGACAAGAAACTTAGAAGAACAGAGTAGCCATCCGTTGGTCAAAGCCGTTGTTTCTTTCTGCGGCTCGAGAGAAGTGCACGCTACCAAAGTAAGTGATGTGGAAGAAATTCCTGGAAAAGGGATGAAAGAAAGCTTTACATCAAGCGCCGGCGATGGAAAAGCGATGCAAGCGATCATTGGCAATCAGGCGCTCCTGGACGACTACGGGATCCGTGTTCCTGACACTGAAACCAAGGACCTTGAAGTTTGGAAAGCTCACGGGAAGTCAGTCGTCTTACTTGCCGTCCGCACAGGCCAGGGTCTTTCAGGTGATGCTCAGAGTGGAGAGACAAGCCCGACCTGGAAGCTGTCGGCAATGTTTGCGGCTTCGGATCCCCTTCGACGTGATGCAGCTGCTACAGTTCAGGCGATTCAGCATAGAGGAATACAAGTTTGAATGCTCTCCGGTGATAATTCGACAACAGCACGCGCCGTGGGCCAGATGGTCGGCATTCCTGCCGACAATGTCATCGCCGGAGTACTTCCAGAGCAGAAGGCTGAAAAGGTGCAGTATTTGCAGAAGACTAAGACCTATCAAAGCGACCACTCAAACGAGGGCGACAGTTGCCATGGTGGGTGACGGGGTTAATGATTCTCCCGCCTTGATCCAGGCGGACGTCGGTATCGCCATCGGCTCGGGATCAGACGTCGCCATCTCCTCGGCGGAATTCGTTCTGGTCTCGTCAAACCTATTCTCTCTGCTCACGCTCATTGATCTCAGTCGCGTCGTTTTTAGAAGGGTGAAGATCAACTTCTTATGGGCGCTAATATACAATCTCATCGGTCTACCGGTGGCCGCGGGAGTGTTGTATCCAGTGGTGAGCAAAGGTCAGCATGTACGGTTGGATCCAGTCTGGGCCAGTTTGGCCATGACGTTGAGTAGTGTGAGTGTGGTTTGCAGCAGTCTGCTGCTGAAGAGCAGATTGCCAGTCGTGGGCTTCAGGCCCGGCAAGGAGGTTTCAGGTGGCAGTTGATTGGGTCTTGGCAGATGCTGCATTTCGGCTTGGGCATGATCATAGAGATTCGGGGTCCAAGCAACGTGCTACTTTCTGCACAATGCATTTAGACAAAGGAAGACAGAAAGGAATAACGAATGTTGTAGTTGAACATCTACAAAGAAGCGAAGACTCCCAAGATTCCCTATGCAGAACAGGAAGACGTTAAAGGATATCGGCACACAGCAGCCAAATACGTTATTTGTGGCTTGGCGCATACCAAAGGAGAAGACGCTAATCCACCTTGGGTGCCTGGCTGAATCCCTACGTAGTGTCGGATTGCCTTAAGCGGGATGCTTTGGCTGGATGGGGCGGCGCTAACGCCGCTTGGGCGAGGAGAGCACGACTTTAAGTAGATACTGCTGTTCGAATGGCCCCCTTTAAAGATAGTCCCAGCGCCAAGAGGGCCTAAAATGACGTAGAAAGGCGGCAACGCGTAATAACCGACTGACCACGCGGGCTAAAATACGCAAAAAAACCTCAAATTCTTTAGACGTTGTTAATGCGCTTTCCTTCTCCCTTCCTGTAGCCAACGAGCCTTCTTTCTAATCAATTAATGAAGCAAGATGTTCATTCAGTGCCTATTTTTCCGCGTCGCATTTTTGCTTTTGAACGTCTGGCAAGCTAACGCAGCTCTGAGAACGTACAATTTTACCGTCCATAGTGGCACCAATGCTCCAGGCAAGTCGAACATCCTGTGCCATCAGATATTGTCCTGTGAAACCCCACTGACGTTGACCAGACGGTGTCAGTCGCGAGGTCTATCTTATCAATGGCCAACTACCCGGCCCTCTGATTGATGTTGACGAAGGAGATGACATTGAAGTATTCGTGACCAACGAATTGCCCGTTAATATGACCATTCATTGGCATGGTGAGTCTCACACAATCCCACTCCTGTCCTATATCACTCGAACCTGTCGATGGGAGTATCGGAACAACATTGAACCAGCTGAACTGTTTGCACTAGGCCTCCTTCAACGCGGATCGCCACAGATGGACGGCGTCCCGGGAGTAACCCAGGTTAGCCCTTTCCCTCTGCCATCTTTGCTTCTTGTTCAAAGAGCCATCTGCTCACCTGGCCGCGTTAGTACCCAATCCCGCCAGGAGGTAACTTCACTTACAGATTCTCCACGAAAGGCGAGTACGGCTTCTACTGGTATCACTCGCACTTCCGAGCCTATTCCGACGACGCTGTGCGAGGCCCACTCTTGATACGTCCGTCTTCCTCACGTCGTCGACCCTTTGAGCAAATCGCCACGAGTCACAATGACCTCACCAACCTCCTTCAGGCCGAACGTGACGCAACGCCGGTCCTGCTTACCGATTGGACCCACAGTCTTTCGGACACCATCTATAAGCAATACTTTCAGACAGGCGCCTTCCCACATTGCGTTGACAGTCTTCTGGCGAACGATTATGGAAGGGTCCAATGTCTCCCCGAGTCCATTCTTCAAGCTGGAACAGGTCTCGGCCTGGACTTTTCCTCTAGCGCAAACACCGGCATGCCTTCGTCTTCTGCACAGGGAATGTCCGGAACGATGATGGGCGGCTCTAGTATGTCGACAGGCACCGCGATGCAAGAGATGTCGATGGGTGAATCAATGAAGAGTTCCATGACGGAAAGTAGTATGGAGTCATCGTTAACTCCAATGTTGATGCAGAGGATGTCAATGAATGATCCGATGACGGACTCTATTTCACAGAGCAGTGCCATGGATTCAGCAATGCCAATGACCTCGACGTCAACCATGTCAGGTATGGCGTCCGAGTCACCATCGATGTCAAGTATGCCTTCAATGTCAAGTATGCCTTCAATGTCAGGCATACCGGCCATGTCTTCCGCGAACTCAATGTCGAGCATGCCTTCAATGTCAAGCATGTCAATGTCAAGCATGCAAGCAATGGGCCCTTTGAACCAGCTCGGGTGTACTCCGCCTATGTTGTTTAGACCGGGTTACAACGTCAGCTCGCTTCCACCTCGAACCTGCTCAAATACGACGTCGCCCTTATTAACGATTGTTGCGAATCATATGCAAGGATGGATGGCTCTCGATCTCGTCAACGCAGGTTCAGTCAGCAAGCTAGCGGTATCGCTTGATTCGCATTCGATGTTTGTGTATGCTGCCGACGGGCTTTTTACGGCTGTGCGGGAGGTTAAGGTGAGCTTTACGTCTTTGAAGCTTGCGGGTCAGGCTGATTTCTTCAGGTGCTCTACCTATCTGTTGGCCAACGGTACTCAGTAATGATCAAGCTGAACCAGCCTATCGGGAATTATTATTTGCGATTTGCTACATATCCAACAGGCGACATGCAACAGGTCCTCGAAGGGCAAGCTATTGTGGCCTATACTGTAACTAGCCTCCTAAAGATGAGCGCACAACTTCAAGCAGAGGCTAACCGTCTAGATGAATTCGACGGCCCCCACCGACACCACTATCCGAGATGATCCCTCGTCAGTGTGGACGCTTAAGAACGGCTCAGCAATATCTGGCGCGTCGACCCTGGACCCTCTCTCCCTACAGCCGTTCGACGACAACAGGCCCCCCGTTGGGAAAGCCGATGTGACCGAGGTCTTTTCAATCAGTCAAACTGGCATTGTGACTTGGGTGGTCGACGGTAGCCCATACACGGAACCCTCAACACCGATTCTTCATGGGAATTCATCTGATGGTTGGAACGCCAATACTACACTCCATTTGCCATTCAATTCAACGATCGACATCATCATGTTAGTCGCAAACAATTCAATGGACATTGTAAGCCTTCTACGACTCTTTGAGCGCGGCTACATTGCTTCCGAAGTGGACCATGCTGACAGTTGATGGCGCACAAGATGGGTCATCCGATGCATCTCCACGGGCACAAATTCTGGGTTTTGGGCTCTGGGAATGGAGCATTCCCTTATCCCTCGGTGACTGATGCCCCTTCATCTGTAATCAATCTACAAGACCCTTCGTACCGCGACACTACAGACCTTCCCGCCTCCGGTTGGGCTGCTATTCGGTAAGTTTTATGACGTGGCCCCCATAGTATATGCCCATACATGGCTGATTCAAAACACAGATACAGAGCAGATAATCCTGGAGCTTGGCTTTTCCATTGCCATATATCATGGCATCTCGTGGTATGTGTACTCATTATCGGCTCCTGCTACAAAGGTGCGATGAATTTTCGTGACTGACATGCTCTTCTTCAGAGCGGTATGGCCCTCGTACTCATTGAGGGCGAAGAGAAACTTTCCGGTATCCTGAATACCGGAAACGCCTCAGCAAAAGCCTCAGCAACTCCCATAAATCCTAGACCTATCAGTTCCGAGGGGAGTGCTGCCGGTCTAAGCCGAGAAGCTCAGGGCTCATATTACATGGTGCTTCTTGCCTGCCTTGCTGGTTTTGCGACGGTCTACATTGTCCATGTTTGAGCGTATAATGGGCAAGGGATCTACAGGGGAAGTTCTATTGATCTGCGTTGTATCGGTATATAATTAGGGACCGAAATGTTTTTGACAAAGGATCGATAGGTTCTTCCGAGCGCTGAGTAAAGTGGACGATGACGATTGTAACCGCCGTCATAGGTGTTGTCATACAGGCCTGTGACCGGCGTTGCGGCATTTGTGCGTATTTGCTAATATGCTTGGCAAGTCGGAAGGATCTTTAATACAACAGGGGACCACCTCTGACGATGACGCGACATTCTCTTCTCACTCAAAGGTAGTACGCGCTTCTACAAGACGACTTAGGATTCAGATTGGGAATACAATCTTTTCCCAACGCACGCCTCCTTTGCCATGGGTTCACGACTTAGCATATCAACCTTCTATCAACCGGCCAGTCTATATGCCGCCCATGTCTCTCTGTCAGATGGTGGCAAGTTGAGTCTCATGGTGAGCAATCCAAAGCACAGATTTTCTCTCTCGGAGGTGTTTACTGAAAATCCTCAGGTCCTCGCAAATCTTTTACTTCTGTACGCTGCGCTTCTTGTTCTCGGATTCCAGTATCTCTTCTACGATCTGCCCACAACCTCCCATGTTGACGAAGTCTTCGAAAAATTCATCTTGGCGATCATTGAGACATTGATGGCCATGTTCATGACCGGGCAAGGCGTCAATGGCCGTTTTCTGTTGATGTTCACATTGTTTCTAGTGGGGAAATGGTGGGCCTTGTTTGGAGAGGAACGGGTGAAAAGACAGGAAGAATACCCATTGCTGCTGTCAATGCTTTTGTACGCGCGCCTTTCGGTGGGCATTGTTTTATCTATATCTTTCGATATCTGCATGGTCATCTATACAGCTTATGCCGTACAGCCCAACCTTCAACCAGGAATGATAGTATTGTTCTTGTTCGAATTTGCGACCTTAACAATGTCATCACTATCGACAGCCACTCGTCTCGTCCTCTCTATCATTGAGACTGTCAACATCAGACGTCACACTCAATTGAATCAACAACAACAGAGGCCGGGGCTCATGGCACTGACGGAAGCAACAAGAGCGGGGTCTCCACGAGGAAGGTCTTGGACCCAAGATGAATTGAGCACCGATCTCCCAGTAGCGGCTGGTGATCGCGAGATGGAAGAGACAGTTCAACTTTGGCACAAGTGCAGGCGATGGAGGACCTATCATAAGGTAGCTACAGGTAAGTGAGCGGAGGCGTTGGCCCTCAAGGTTCCACCATCTGCTAATTATTCGTGTGAACCAAGACTTGATAAAGATACTTACCTACCTATCCTATTTCGCCATCTACCGTACCTCCAATGGGATCCCCGTATAATTTATCCGCGAGATATTCTTGATCGTTCACGCTCGCACAAAGGAAGTGCGGGATCTCGTACGGCTGGAGAGTACTATGCAATATATCGAGTGCTTGACCGATCCTGCTATTGAACAAATCGCTGAACAGGATTTTTGCACGATCTGTTGCCAGCAGATGGAGCATCAAAGTGATTGCTCAAACGAGAGGTCAGCTAGTTTTGTATCACGATAGAGGGCAAGAATACGTACAGATACACGCGCGAAGGCAGACGATCGGCCGAAAAGGCTACCATGCGGACACATTCTTCATTTTGGATGCTTACAGATATGGCTTGAAAGACAGAGCAGTTGTCCTGTTTGCCGACGGCCTGTGAAAGTACACTAATAAGGCACACAAAGTTACTCAATCAGCAATACCAAATCTTCGGACCGTCAGCAGTGACAGGCATTAATTGTGTTGACAGTGGAGCTAAGTGGAGTTTATGCCATGTATACTGGGGAAGCTACACTGTCAGGATTACCTGAATCACCAATGAAGGGTGCTCAAACTTCTCGGGAATCGTGTTGATCCCCTCAGTAGTTGCCATGTCCCCTTTGGCTGCCGCCATGCCCATCTTGATAACCACCGTGTCCTCCTCCTTCATGACCACCATATCCGCCTTCATAACCTCCATGTCCCCTTGGGTTGCCGCCACGTCCACCCTCATAGCCGCCGTGTCCTCCTTCATAACCTCCATGTCCACCTTGACTACCGCCACGTCCGCCTTCATAACCTCCGTGTCCTCCTCCTTCATAACCACCATGTCCGCCTTCATAACCTCCGTGTCCTCCTTGATTGCCGTCACGTACACCTTGATAACCCCCGTGTCCTCCTTGGTAATCACCATGTCCGCCTTCATAACCTCCAGGTCCACCTTGATAGCCGCCAGAATCTGAAATCAAATTCAGCGTTAGTGATGATGGCTTGGATCATAGAATCCTTTCGAATGCAAAAGAATAGCATCCAAAGTCACCGGAGTGAAAGGGAGAGGAAGCTAACTGTTGTGACCGCCTTGCGGATAGCCAGACCCGTAACCGTACGGAGTGGGTTGTCCAGGCCTCTGTTCAAATCCATGCTGCTGACCAGGATAGCCTTGGCCATATCCCGCGTTCATTGATGCTTGCTGATTTGGATAGTCCTGAGCGTGCTTCTGGCCGGTAACGGCGTCTGTAACTTTGTGAAGCATGCCAGACCCTGAGGAGGGCTGAGAACCTTGTGGCGGCTTTTGACCCGAGAGTTGATCGGCGAGCTTGCTGAGCAGACCAGACATGATGCAGGATGTCAAGAAGCAGCGATTTAGGAGCGGTGGGATGTGGAATGTGTAAGGGTGACGAAGATGTGGGATTGAGGATGTAGAATTAGAGGGCCAGAGGGTAATATAAAGATTTGGAACTAATCTAAGAATAGTTTAGTGCCGCGCGATTTTTGCGAGCCAACAGAAAACTTCAACTCGAGCAACCTGCTTGCCCTGTCTGCCGGTGTTTTCCACATTGTCTCTTCCATACTCAACTTGTTATTGAATGCCATCAAAGCGTCAAGAAATGGCGCCATTGACCCGAGCACAGCGGCTGATCGCCATCATCTGCATATCCTTTTCATTTTTTGTCGCTGAAATCAGTAAGGTCCAGCTTGACTGGAGGCTATCGGCAAGCGAAGGTGGCTGCTAGCCGGCTTGGCTCGGCCAATGCCGGCCGCTAGAGAACAAGGAGATTAAGCAGGGAAAAGGGGATAAATAGGCCGTTCCCCCTTCTGTTTCCCCCATCATCTCTTCCTGTTTCTCCATCCCTTAGGATTCAGCCAGAAACGCGCTTTTGCCCCACCCACCCACTCCATAGACTCAGTCGCTTAGATAGAGGGAGTGCTTGGCACCTCAGGGCGGCTTCCGGGGCAAATTTTAGCCCTGGAGACCGCCAGGGGCCGCCGAGTTTGCCCAAACACATATAATATATATTCGTTCAAACGGAGGCGATGCCCGATAGGGTCAGTCTTATTGATCAAGCGTACCGTGGTCATCGCATGTATATCGTACTGGGATTTCACACTCGATCACTGGCCTTGGTCGCCGACGCTTTTCACTACGTACGCACTCTAGACCTTTTCACATCCCCTCGCTAGACCTACTTACTGAACGCCTCTTCCATCCAGATGAACGACTTGATAGGATTCATAGTAGCTCTCGCCGCAATTAAAGTATTTCCCAACCAGAAAATAACAGGCGAAGACCACGTGGCTAACCCGGTGGGATAGATCCAAGAAAAACGCCAGTCTCCACAAGGCTTCTCTTTTGGCTGGCAACGTTCGCAACTCCTCGGTGCCTTTTTCAACGGGGTTTTTCTACTGGCGTTTGGGGTCAGCATATTTCTTCAGGCTATTGAGAGGTTCATTTCGTTACAGCGTAAGTGCGTTCCTTTCAAATTGAATAAGGCTGACCTTCATTTAAGGAGTGGAAAATCCGAAGCTGGTACTAATCATTGGATGCGTCGGTCTTGCTCTAAACCTTCTAAGTGTAGCTTTCCTCCACGGTATAAATATCACACCAATTTCCGTTAGCATTTAGCTGATCAAGATCAAGAGCACGATCATGACCAGAGCCAGAATTCACCTGAAGATGTTGAGATGGAGGACAATAATCTTACTTCACGACCGAGCGGACGGGTAAGTTTTTGTTCAAAGCGACTCATCCCCTGCTGAATCTCATCCGATTTCAGACATCCAGCGATCACCGTGACCATCACCATAAAAGCCTAACATTACCAGTTAAAACCCGTGATTTGGGCATACTAGGAGTCCTTGTCCATGTCGTAGGTGACGCCCTCAACAACGTCGGCGTCATAATAGCGGCTTTAGTCATTTGGCTGGCAAAGCCCGACAGCAGATTCTATGCGGATCCCGGAGTCAGCTTAGCTATCGCGCTCATGATCATTGCTTCTTCACTTCCTCTAGGTATAGTTGCCTCTTGAACGGCGTTTTCTCCACTGCTTATACTTGTGCGGCCTCAGTGAAGAACAGCGGTGTGATACTATTGGAAAGTGCACCTCTAGGGATCAAACTTGAAGATATACAGCACGATATGGAACAGGTAAGAGCCATTATCCTGACGGTGAGTCTCAAAAATTGGGCATGACTGATTGGAGTTTCCAGCTACCTGGCATTCTTTCGGTTCATGAATTGCATGTTTGGCGCCTCAACCAGCAGAAAGCTTTAGCTACCGCACACGTTGTCACCTCGGATTCTTCCCTTGAAGTTTTTATGCTTCGAGCGGCAGCCGTAGGCGAATGCCTCCACGCGTATGGCATACATTCCTTTACACTGCAACCTGAGCTCTCACGGCAGAGTGACAATCAAGAAGGCCATCTCATTGTGTCAGCAGAGGATCAAACAGCACGGCTTCGCACAATCGGTGACTCCACATGTCGTGTGAGATGTAGGACTGGGTGTGAAGACTTTACATGTTGTGATTGAAGCAAGCCGTCGGTTCATTATGTGGGAATTTTAAAGGTCAGAATTGAAGTAATTTATTTAGGGCAAGGCCATTTCGGCTAGAAGGGATCAGATGACACATGGCGCCAAGTCCACTAGTACACCTGAGGGTTAGGTTGAGGCAATTGTGCTCGAACTACGAAGTAGAGAAGGTGAATGAGAAACATTACTTCATCTGTCGTTCAAGTGCTGTTCATTCCGAAAATTGCGCTGGTAAACCGACTTGCAATTCAAACATAACCTTGTCCCACAAAATGGATCATGATTCTTCCTACAAGCTGGAGGATTTGAGGTGCGATTCTAGAATTGATCAGTCAGACCGCTGCAGTGGTCCGTTCACCGCAACCGTTTTGCTGTATTCTGCTGATGAAGTACTACAATCTAGAGACTTGTCTTGAACGTCTTGCCGCTAGTATATGCAAAGAAGCTGAGGACAAGAGCAGTGGTGGTGGTGATGAGTTGGCGTTCGGTGAAGGCAATCCGAATGATGGACCGGTCCCATCAGCAATCACACCACTCACTACGAAGAGCATTCAACCATCACCTGACCGATCTCACACGACCTGCTCTCAAGATATGGAGAAAAGGGAGCTATCCCAATGCTCTAAGGAGTATAACGGCAGCCATAGTGGCGGCGCTGAGAGAGAGGGAGCAAAGTCTCCTCAAATGCCCGCCCAGGACGCCTGCTCCAAGCACCGGCGCACTGTGCAGGAACGGTATGGAGCGACTTTTGTAGCTTTTGGTTGCATATGTAAGGCCATGCTTGCCAGAGGCCTGGACACATGCTGCACGGTGCAATCGCAACATTCTCGCAGCTCTTCACTTCGCTCCAACACTCCAATACCTCAATCAGGTCGGGCAAAGCGCGAACCTATCTACTCTCTGGCTGCGCCGTCTCAGAACCCATCGAACACGTCTTTACGCAAGGGCAGCGATGGTTGTTGTCTGGACACAACCAAGGTGCAGAAGATCTCTGGGGGTTCATGTGTCGCGGACAAAGGTCGCTGCTCCAGCACAATCAAGACGCAAATTGCCCCAGACGATCCTTGTGCAGCTACCACTGACTGCTGCTCCAGCACTGCTAAGACTCAAAAGGCCCCAGACGATTCTTGTGCAGCTACCACTGGCGGTGGCCCTGGCACTGCTGATACCCAGAATATCTCCAAAGGTACTTGTGGCTTGGACGAAACCGACTCACAAGAGCGTATGGTTTTCAGCTTCTCGCAGAAGCACCCCTCTACCGATATTGAGCTAGGTGAAGTTCCAACGGAGCACGTTGTGTTGAAGATCGAAGGGTTGACCTGCGTTGGCTGCGAAACTAAACTCTTCCGCGCTCTCGATTCTGCCCCCGCCGCAAGAAATATCAAGACCAGCTTGATGCTGTCTCGGGCGGAATTTGACTACAAAGGCGTCGGGGGGAATATCGATGAGCTCATCAGCACGATCGAGAGACAGACAGGCTTTCATTGCGAAAGATTCCAGCTCAACGCTCATCAGACCCTCGAGCTGATTGTCCAGGGTGACCCACAACTCGCTATCGATCTACCTCGGCCGCAAGGAATACTTGACGTGCTCCATCTGGCTGAGGATACTATCTGCATTCAGTATAAAGCAGATATCATCGGAGCCCGGGATATTCTCGACCATTACTCATATGCATCTCCTCATTTAGCTCCCGCAAAGAAGGATTCAGATCTTGTCTCGGGTAAGAAACATGTTCGCAAGACATGTCTAACCACGCTCATTTCTATTGTCCTGACGATCCCAGTCTTAGTCTTGTCATGGGCGCCGCTTCCACCGCATGCAACTGCATACGGGGCAGTCTCTCTGGCCTTCGCAACCTTGATCCAGGTTTTCATAGCCGGACCTTTCTATCCGAGCGCTATCAAGGCGATTTTGTTCTCACGTGTGATTGAGATGGATCTCCTGATTGTCCTCAGTACGACCGTAGCCTACCTATTTTCTGTGGTGTCCTACGCTCTGGAAGTCGTTGGAAGATCGCTCTCGACAGGTCAATTTTTCCAGACAAGCACACTTCTTGTGACCCTCATCATGGTGGGACGCTCCGTCAGCGCTTTCGCCCGTCAACGCGCGGTGGAGTCAATCTCAATACGATCAATGCAAGCTATAACCGCCACCTTGGCTAACAACAATGGGAACAATGAGCGAGTCGTGGACGCGCGGCTCCTGCAATACGGCGACCTCTTTAAGGTTTTACCTGATACGCGGGTCGTGACCGATGGCCGGGTCATCTCAGGTTCCAGTGATGTGGACGAGTCCGCGATGACTGGCGAATCTCGTCCGATAGACAAATCTCCCGGCTCCTTCATTATTGCTGGATCTCTCAATGGCGGTGGTGTCTTGCTAGTACAGCTGACTCGTCTACCCGGCGAGAATACTCTTAGTGAAGTCGCCAATATGGTTGACGAAGCCAAGTTCTCCAAGGCAAAGATACAAGAAACCGCTGACCGAGTCGCCGGATATTTTGTTCCTGTCATTATCGCGCTCACGCTGGTAGTATTCATCATCTGGATCTTGATCGGCAAACTCGCCCGTGATAACTCCTTAGCCATGTCCGTTGTCAATGCCATTACTTATGCTATTGCGGTCCTAGTGGTTTCCTGCCCTTGCGCAATCGGTCTGGCTGTCCCGATGGTTATCGTTATCACGGGTGGGGTGGCAGCCGAGCACGGAATCATTTTCAAATCTGCACAAGCGATCGAGTTGGCCCGAAAAGTGTCCCACGTCGTCTTGGACAAAACTGGAACCTTGACGAACGGCAAACCCTCGATCGCGGTTGAAGAATATTTCCCCTCAGAATCTCGACCTATCAACCAATCCATCATCCTTGGATTGATCTCAAACAGCAAGCATCCCATCTCCTCTGTGATCACCGGCCATCTCAGGGAAAAGAACGCCATGATCCCCGCCGTTCTCAGTGACGTGAAGTCCATTACCGGCATGGGAATCGAAGGCGTTTATGACAAAACGGCCGTCCGCGGTGGCAGTCCTCGATGGCTCGGTGTTGAAGAGCATCCTATTGTGCAAACGATACTTGCGAAAGGCCTCACGGCTTTCTGCGCCACGGTTGATTCCGAGCTGGTCGGCGCCTTCGGCTTGGAAGACACAGTCCGTACTGATACACTCTCTATCATATCCGCACTCAAATCTCGAGGACTGGCAATTTCAATCGTCAGCGGAGACCACCCAGCCGCGGTGAGATCTGTTGCAGCAAGACTAGGCATTGAAGAAGAGAAAACTCAGGCGCAATGCTTGCCGGCTGATAAGCAGCGTTTTGTAAAAACCCTCGGTGATCGAGGCGACACAGTCCTCTTCTGCGGCGATGGCACCAATGACTCCATCGCCCTCGCTCAAGCAGCCATTGGCGTCCACATTAACGAAGGAACTGACGCTGCCCGTTCAGCAGCTGATGTTGTTCTCATGCGTCCATCTCTTCGAGGCATTCCCATGCTTCTGGACATTGCCAAGGCAGCCCATCGAAGAATCATCTTCAACTTCGCTTGGTCGTTTATCTACAACGTCTTTGCTATCCTGCTTGCCGGAGGAGCGTTCGTCAGGGCGAGGATACCACCCGCGTATGCAGGATTGGGGGAGGTTGTCAGCGTTTTGCCGGTCGTGATTATCGCACTGCAGCTTAAATGGGCCCAGTTTTCTGACAACCAATGAGCTTGCTCGACTTCAAGGACCTAGCTTTGCTCTTACATACGCGCCTGATACGTAGTTCAGCCAGTGAAAGGCGAAGGGTGGCAACAGACTAGCATACATGTTTTTCATGTAGCAGGCAACATGAGCGCTGTAATCTTCAATAAAGCTGACTTTCGTAGAATTTCTACAGAAGCCTTGTTCTGATATGATCTACATTATATTAATAAACTGCGCAAATTCGAACACAATTGACTAAGAGACTGAAAATAAAGCGATGAAAATTTATTGATAAACGATAATAATAAATTCATACATTCTTGTGACATCGATTAGATCGACTCATGAGAGACTTTATGCTATTTGTATCGAGTGAACAAAACTCTCTGAGATAGAAAATCACTCGCAGTCTATACGACTGCTTCTCGCAGTCGAAACAGTGAGTTTTGATACTATGTATCAAATTTGTTCGCGTTGATTGCACGTTAAAGAACGAATGTTCTAGTCACTTTAAATTGCTTCAAGAGCTTCGTTTTTATCATCATCTTCGCTACTGCTCTGAGACTCTTCGTGATGATGATGATTATTCAATAGTTTAAGAAGTTAGCATCTTGTAACATTCTTGATCGCAGATGCGATCAGTTCGAGCAGTGCATGAGTACATGCTTCGTCGTCTGATGACTTCATTCACAGTCACATCGCAAGCTATTCATGTCTGAAATGTTTCTAAAGTGCAGATAAATGTTCAAATCTATGCATTTAATTTTGATATACATTGCAAGAATGCTTTCTGCTTTCTGAAAATCATCACGCATCTTTATCATTTTATTGCTCAGATGCAATCTTTGTGCTGAGATTGTATTAATGTTTGCAATGCATTCTTTGTACTTTTCTCATTGTTGATTTCATTAATCTTTGTGATACTGTGCTATTGTGATGCTATCGCTTGTTGAAATCATTGTGAAGAAGAGAATGCATTGTCTGCATCTTAACTATATCTTTGCATCTTCTTAAATGAAAACATTCAGAAGTACTATTTTCTTGATGACAAGTGAGTGAAAAATGATGCAATTAACTTTCGTCAAATGAATATGTATTAGTTCACATGCTTGTTTAATCTTTTATGTTCAATTATTGACTTGATTGTATAATGTGATCTTGTTCTGTAACATATTCAAATGAACATGTAATGAGCTTGTATATGTTTCTGTCTTTAAAGTTTTGATGCTTACTCTTTTGAACATTTCTGCTATATGATGCAGAGTCTGATTCTGAAGTGTTTTTAATTTGTATTCTTTGCTCAACAGTTTATCTTTCTTGTCACGCTGATATCAAATTGATGCTTCAAATGCAATTTTTGATTTCACTACTGCTAAGTATACTTATCTTACTTTTGTGAAAATAGCTTCTTATGTAAAGACTTCAAGATGACTAAGTGTCAGCATTCTTGTGACGTGATTCATCTTTATTTATTGAAGATGTGCATCTCATTGCAGTTTCATGTTCAGTTGCATCTTTAGAATTCATATGTTTGATTTCAATTTAATAATTGAGTTTTCTATTTATATGCTAGTCATCATGTTAAATTTCTTCAATTTTCTAGTGAAATGCATGAGCTTGTACTTTTCTGATGCGAACGTTGCGTCATGAGTGCAAGCTCATTTCGTGCAAACATCATGTGCTTTGCTCAGTGTTTTACAGATTTCTTCAGTGAATCTGTTGTAAACTAGAATGTTAATATCATTTATGAAGTCAAGCACTTTGATTTTAATTTTCAATGCTTCGCATTTTTCAATTAAACTTAAGTTAAAGAATAGAAAAAGAATCAATGAAATGAAAAATCTTTGCGATATGTTTGCATTTATCTTACGTATGTTACTCATTTGTTCATCAAATATTAGTGATATCTTTCAATTCTTTAGAAAGCTGCGTGTTCATTTGATTATGTAGCTTGATGTTCTTTTGATTTTCAACATATGCAGAAGTTTGACATGTGAGACTTAATTAAACACTTTGATGATGTTTAAGCTTAGCATGAAGATCATATATTTGATTTTACAGCTTCATACTGTGTGAACTTAATTTATCAGTAGATTTAACATTGAGATCATGAATCATTTGCATCTTGTCACGGTTTTAGCATGTGTTACTCGGAAAGTGTTGGGAAAAGAGGTGTTAGGTCACTTAGGTGGTGTTGGACAATATTATAGGTGATGATAGGCGTGAGGTTATCAGTGGTGTTATGGGGG